>Ga0187892_10001750_pt1 | contig 47547 bp, 40 predicted proteins | sample MA1701073metaG_FD_139345 | JGI IMG/M metagenome (GOLD analysis project Ga0187892, IMG submission 139345) | Bio-ooze microbial communities from a basaltic lava cave in the Kipuka Kanohina Cave System on the Island of Hawaii, USA - MA170107-3 metaG ...
CCATTCCCTACCGGCGACCTGACAAACCCTTCAAAGGTGAACTATGAGCGTTCTGCGAACGCTGAGACTCGGTCACATCAACGTCAAAAAAGTGTTCTGCGAACGCTGAGACTCGCCCAGTGACGAGTAACGGGCAGCGAACAGCAGGTGACGCGTGATCAATACCCCACCTGCGATGTGGAATTGGTCCTATTGCCGTCTACTCGTTGCTCGACACGCGTCGCCCGCGCGGCCGTTCATTGCTTGAATCCGACCGTCTACGCCCCCAAATTCACACACGTGAGAACGATCACTGCGGTAGGAATGGGTCTTGCTGAGAATGTCAACCCGAGAGCCCGGAAAAGCGTTGTTTTCGGGCATGAGGGGTAAACGGCGATGAACATCATCTACAGCAGCGACAGCTACTACGTGGTGGAATACCCCGCGCAGCATGGCTACGAGCTGGTGGACAAGCGCAGCGCCCGCGGCACGTTCTTCCAGGGCGATGTCGCGGACCGGTTCGTCACCTCGCTGCAGGCTGCCGTCGCCGAAGACGCTTCCGTCGAGCGCGTTGACGAGTTCCTCGGCAGCTTCGACGTCCTGCTGAACCAGCCCCTGGTCGTTCACTGAAGTTTGCGGACGACCGTCCGCAGACTCCTTTTTCCGCATCCCTCAGGCGCGGCGCGACCAGCCGGGCTCGTCGCGGTCGAGCAGGCGCTTCAACGCCTCGAAATGCCGCTCGGACTGCTTCGCGTCCTCCATCATCTGCTTGCCGGTCGTCATCGCGACGCGCTCGGACACGATGCGCAGCGGCCTGCCGGTGCCCATGGCCAGCACCTGCAGCATGCAGGCGCGCTCGAGATAGTAGAGATCGTCGAACGCAGCCGCGACCGAGGGCCCGCACACGATGACGCCGTGGTTGCCCAGGAACAGCACGTCGGCATCCCTTGCCCGGGCGCAGATGCGCTCGCCTTCCGCCTCGTCGAGCGCCAACCCGTTGTAGTCGTCGTCGTAGGCGACGCGGCCGTGATACTTGAGCGAGTTCTGGCTCGCCCATTCGAGCCGCCCGCCCTGCACCACGGTGAGCGTGGTGGCGAACGGCATGTGCGTGTGCATCACGCACTTCGCCGAGGGCTTGGCGCGGTGCATGGCGCCGTGGATGACGAACGCCGAGGGCTCGACGCCGTGCCGGCCCGCGACCTTGCGGCCCGCGGCGTCGACGGTCACCAGATCCGCCGGCGTAACTTCCGACCAGTGCAGGCCCTCCGGGTTGATCAGGAAATACCCCGGACGCCCGGGGATCTCCACGCTGAAATGATTGCAGATGCCTTCGCCGAAGCCGAGCCGGTCTGCCCAGCGCAATGCCGCCGCGAGATCCCTGCGCGCCTCGAGTTCCTGTTTGCCGGGCTTCATGCCGCCAGCTCGATCACGGTGTAATCGCCGCGTGGACGCGCGAAGTAGCGCGTGAGTATCTTGTAGGTGTCGAGATCGAATGCCGCCGGCGGGTGCCGGCCCTCCAGCTCGCCCAGCTCGGCTTCGGAGCGCACGGTGCCGAGATAGCACCAGCGGTCGAGCACGATGATCGCAACCTGTGCCGCGCCGTTCTCGCGCACCCCTATCCGTCCCTTGAACGGCCACGGCCGCATCCGCAGCTGCGCGAGCGCGGTGGCGAGCCGCAGCGCATGAGCGGTGCGCGATTCCTTGCCGACGCAGGCGCCGCGGCAGCGCTTGAGTTGATGGGCGAAGCAGGGGCCTTTGCCTTTCTCCAGGCCGAGGACAATGGGGCAGAGCTGGTGCGCAGCGGCGATTTCCCGCAACGCCTCGAGCGCCGCAGCCCGCGAGCGGAACAGCCCGTGGAGATCGTCGAACCGTACCTGCCCCAGGTCGTCCGCGCCGACCAGCCGGGGGGGCGCGAGCAGCGCCTCGGCCCGCCAGTGCCAGGCGCAGAGCTCCACCGGGCGCCGCAGGCGGCGGTTATAGACAGGGGCGAGGCGCTTCACCAGCCGCGACTCCTCGATCAATGCGCCGAGCTCGCCGGCGGTCTCGGTCCACTCCACCCGCGTCACCTGCTGCGCGATCTTCATGTCCCGGGCGTCGCGGTGGTCCCCCGCAAAATGCGCCAGCACGCGCGAGCGCAGGTTGATGCTCTTGCCCACATAGAGCGCGGCGCCGTTCTCTCCGTAGAAAAGATAGACGCCGGGGGCTTCCGGGATGTCGTCGAGCGCGCCCTCCGCCAGTCCTGCCGGGACAGTGGGCGCCCGGACCAGGGCGTCTACCGCGGCGGCGACGGCATCGGGCGCGACCTCGTTGCGCCAGCGCGCCAGGAGCTGGCACACCACGCGCGCGTCGCCGAGCGCACGGTGGCGCGCCTCGCACGCCAGGCCGTGACGCGCCATCACCGCGTCGAGGTTGTGACGCGGCTCGCGCGGAAAGAGCCGCCGCGAAAGCTTGACCGTGCACAGCACGCGGCTCGAGTAGCGCAACCCGGCGCGGCGGAACTCGTTCCGGAGAAAGCCGTAATCGAAGCGCGCGTTGTGCGCGATCAGGAGCTTGCCTTCGAGCCGCGCGAGCAGGCGCGGCGCGATCTCCGCGAACGAGGGGGCGAGTGCAACCATTTCATCCGTGATGCCGGTAAGCAACTGGATCGCCGGCGGTATCCTCGTGCCCGGATTCACCAGCGTGGACCACTCGGCGACGCTGCGTCCGCGCTCGATCTCGACGAGGCCTATCTCGGTGATGCGGTCGTACACGGCGTTGGCGCCCGTGGTCTCGAGGTCGAGGATGACGAGGGACTGGTCGAGCACCGGCCAGTCACCGGGTTGGATGGCCGATGGCCCGCGAGATTCTCTCGGCGGTTTGCCGCACCTGGGTGGCCCACGCCTTGTTGATCCGGTCAGAGGGCGCGGACACGGAGAGGCCGGCGACGAGGCGGCCCTCGTCGTTGTAGATGCCGGCGCCGATGCAGGAAACCCCCTTCTCGGCCTCCTCGTTGTCGGAGGCGTAGCCCTGGCGGCGGACCTTTTCGAGTTCCTTCAGGAGGGCGTCGGCGTCGGTAAGCGTATTGTCGGTATAGCGCGGAAGCCCGGTGCGCTGCGCGTATTCAGCGCACTTCTCGGGGCCGTCCTCGGCAAGAAAGATCTTGCCCACCGCCGTGATGTGCAGCGGCGCGCGGGCGCCGATGATCTGAACGACGCGCATCATCGAGTTGTTGCCGGTGGTGCGCTCGATATAGACCACCTCGTCGTCGTGGCGCACCGACAGGTTGATCGTCTCGCCCAGCTCCTGGTGCAGTCCCTGCATGTGCGGCAGGGCCTCCTGGCGCACGCTGATCCGCGATTTCACGAGGTTGCCGAGCTCGAGCAGCCGGATGCCGAGGCGGTAGGTGCCCGGCTCGACCCGGTCCACCAGCCGGCTGCCCACCATGACCGAAAGAATGCGGTGTGCGGTGGAAGGGTGCAGCCGGGTTTCGGTGGCGAGCTGCTTGAGGTTGACCGGGGATACCTGGCGGGAGAGGGCCTCGAGCAGGCTCATCATGCGGTCGATGACCTGGATCGAGGACCGGGTCTCTTTTTCTCTAGCCACGGCAGGGAGTTGAATCGGGTTTCGCGACCGATTTTACAATATGAAATCGGGGGCGACAATTGAAAATCCGCCTCGTTTGGGCGGCACACTGGAGCATCGCCCCAGCTATCGCCAGTAATACGTTGTTTTTGCTATACTATGAGGCTCCCCCGCTCGAAATGTACCGCACTCACACCTACCATGAGCAAGTCAGCGTCACTTTCACGCAGTCGCAACGGCAACGGGCGTAACGGCAGCGGCCATGGCCGCAACGGCAACGGACGCAACGCGACCACTACAGCGTCAGTGCCGGAAACCAAAAATTACATCACGCCGCACGGTTACGCCCGGCTGAAGACCGAGCTCTCCAAGCTCCTTGACGCCGAGCGCCCCGAGCTGGTCAGGACCATCCAGTGGGCGGCCTCCAACGGCGATCGCTCGGAAAACGGCGATTACATCTACGGCAAGAAGCGGCTGCGCGAGATCGACCGCCGCATCCACTATCTCAACAAGCGCCTCGACAGCGCGGAAGTGGTGGACCCGGCGCGGCGCGGCGACTCCGACCAGATATACTTTGGCGCCACAGTCACCTACGCCTACGTCCGTGGCGGGCGCGAGGAGCGCACCATCACCATCGTGGGCGTGGACGAGGTCGATGTGAAGCGTGGCCAGGTGAGCTGGCTGTCCCCCATCGCGCGCGTGCTGCTCAAGAAGCGCAGCGGCGACGTGGTGACGCTCGCCACCCCGGCGGGCGAGGCCGAGATCGAGATCATCGGCGTCCGCTACCGGGCGCCCGCCTGAGCACGCCGTCAGCTTTCACTGCTTGCCGGCCGGCACCCGTTGCCCGTCGGCAGGCGCCCCGATAAGATAAGTTAAATCCGGACGCTACGCGCCGGTTTAACTCCGCGTGATCGAACGGACAGATTCACTGCCGTTCATCACGCGGGCCCCACCGAACGCGGCGCACTCCGACCGTGACCGTCTCCTTCTTCACCGCGGCCCTCTCCGCCTGGCGCGCTGCCCACCTCGCTGTGCCCGAGCTGCACGCGGACAACGTGCCGCTCGAAGGCGTCGTGAAGCTCTCCATCAAGGCGGTGCCGGATGCACGCACGGCCGAGAACCTCGGGGTCGAGCGCGAGGGCACGGGGGTGGTGTTCGGGGAGAAGGGGCTCATCCTCACGATCGGCTACCTGATACTCGAGGCGGGCTCCATCCTGGTCGTTGCCGGGGACGGGCGCGTCTTTCCGGCGAGCGTCGTCGGCTACGACCACGCAACGGGCTTCGGCGTGCTGCGCGCCGGCATCGACTGCCGGCCCCTGGAGGTGGGCAGCTCGGCCGAAGTGCGGGAGCTTGCCACCGTCCTCGTCGCTGCCCACGGCGCCGCCGGCGGGGCTTCCCGCGCCTGCGTGGTGTCGCGGCGCCGCTTCACCGGCTGGTGGGAATACATGATCGAAGGCGGGATATTCACGGCGCCGCCGCGCTTCGAGCACAGCGGTGCCGCGCTGCTCGATGCCGACGGCAGGCTGGTGGGGGTGGGTTCGCTCTGGGTCAGCGACGCCCTCGAGATCGGGGCGGCGTTTCCCGGCAACATGTTCGTTCCCATCGATCTCCTGAAGCCGCTGCTCGCAGACCTGCTCGCGACCGGTCGTCGGCGCGAGCCGCCGCGGCCCTGGCTCGGCGTCTATTCCGAGGAGATCCAGGGACACGTGGTGGTGACGCGCGTGCTGCACGAGTCGCCGGCGGAGCAGGCGGGGCTTGCGCGCGGCGATGTCATACTCGGAGTGGGCGGACAGGCGGTGGGACGCCAGAGCGAGTTCTACCAGAGGCTGTGGGCAAGCGGCGAGGCGGGGGCCGCGGTGGTGCTGCACGTGCTGCACAAGAAGACCGTGCGGCAGCTGACGGTGCGCTCGATGGACCGCATGGCGTTTCTGCGCCCGTGGCGCATTTGAGCCCCGCGCCGGACTATACATGGAGACCAAGATGAGATTCGGGCTTGTCACGGCGATGCTGATGCTGGCGGCGGCGCACGGCGCAGCCCAGGGCCTTTCCAAGGCCTCGGAACCGGCCTACCCGACGCGCCCGATCCAGTTCGTGATCCCGTTCGGGCCGGGCGGCGATTCGGACCTCTCCGGCCGCAACGTCGCGCAGACCGCCTCCAAGTACCTCAGCAACGTTCCGATCGTGTCCGTCAATCGCGTCGGCGCCTCGGGCGCGATCGGGGCGACGCTCGTGCGCAACGCCGTTCCCGACGGCTACACCCTGCTCGTCGCGCGCATCGCCACCCATGCCATTCTTCCCGCGCTCGACTCGAAGCTGCCGTACAAGTGGAACGAGTTCACGATGATCTCGATGATCGAGCTGAACCCGTACGTGTGCTTCGTGAGAAGCGACTCGCCGCACAAGGGCGCCGCCGACCTGATCGCGCAGATCAGGGGCAGCCCCGGGAAGCTCAATTTCTCGACCGCCGGGGTCGCCACCAGCCAGAACATGGCCGCGCAGTACCTGATGACGCTCGCGGGGCTGACCAAGGACCACGCGGTCGGCATCCATTACAAGAGCGGGGGAGAGGTCACCACCGCCGTGCTGGGGGGCGAGGTGAATTTCGCCTGCAACAACGCGCCCACCGTGATCCCCCTCGCGAAGGCGGGCCGGCTGCGCGTGCTGTTCGTGTCTCCGGTTCGCATCGCCGAGCTGCCGGGGGTGCCGAGCGCGCGCGAGGCGGGATTCCCGGACATGGAGAAGATCGTCGGCTGGACCGCGCTCATGGGACCGCCCAAGCTGCCCGGCGCCATCGTCAGCCGCTGGACGGAAGTCTTTGCGCGGCTCGCGAAGGACCCGGACTGGCTCGCCGGCAACGCCCGGATCGGCGGCGTGGTGGCGATCCGCTCGCCCGCCGCGACCGAGCGCTACGTGCGCGAGCAGTACGAACTCTACGACAAGCTCGTCACCGCGCTCGGCATCCGGCAGTAATCCACCGTGCGCGTCGGGCTTTTCGTCACCTGTCTCATCGATCTGATGCGGCCTCGAATCGGCTTCGCAGCGATCCGGCTGCTCGAAGCCGCGGGCTGCGAAGTCGTCGTCCCGGGCGCCCAGACCTGCTGCGGCCAGCCGGGCTACAACTCCGGCGACCGCGCATCCGCGCGGGCGCTCGCGGCCAAGGTGCTCGACGAGTTCGAGGACTTCGAATATGTCGTCGTCCCCTCGGGATCCTGCGGCGGTATGATCCGCGCCCATTACCCGGAGCTGTTCCGCGACGAACCGCGCATGCTCGAGCGCGTGAAGCGGCTGAGCGCCCGCACTTATGAACTGACCGACTTTCTGGCGAGCGTGGTGAAGCTCGACCGCGCGCCGGGATCGTTCAAGGGGACGATCACCTACCACGATTCGTGCGCGGGCCTGCGCGAGCTCGGCGTCAAGGCGCAGCCGCGCAGGCTGCTCGCCAGCCTGCCGGGGCTGACGCTGAAGGAGATGGAGGAGGCCGAGACCTGCTGCGGCTTCGGCGGCACCTTCGCACTGAAGTTCGGCGAGATCTCCACTCACATTGCCGAGCGCAAGTGCGCCAATATCGGCGCCAGCGGCGCGGACGCGGTGGTGCTGGGGGATCTCGGCTGCATGCTCAACATCGAGGGCCGGCTGCGGCGGCGAGGCGACGCGAATACCAGGGTGCTGCACGTCGCGGAAGTTCTCGCGGGGACGGATCAAGACCGGGAAGGAATACGATGAGGATCGCATTCATGGGCGCGGGCGGCGTGGGCGGTCTGATCGGCGCGCGCCTGGCGCATGCCGGATGCGATGTCTCGTTCATCGCGCGCGGATCGCATCTCGCCGCGATGCGCGAGCACGGTCTCAGGCTCGAGAGCTCGGTCGGCAACGTGCATCTGCCCAGGCCCCGGGTGACCGACGACCCCGCCACGATCGGGCCGGTGGACATCGTCATCTTCAGCGTCAAGCTGTGGGATACGGAGACGGCCGCGCGCGCGATGCTGCCGCTGATCGGTCCCGAAACCGGCGTGATCTCGCTTCAGAACGGCGTGACGAAGGACGATATCCTGCGGCCGCTCGTGGGCGAAAAGGCATTGATGGGTGGCGTCGCCTACATGGGAACGGCGATCGCCCGCCCCGGCGTGATCCAGCACACCGGCACGGTCCAGAGGGTCGTGTTCGGCGAGTACGACGGCCGGCGCTCGCGGCGCGCGGAGGCGCTGCTCGAGTGGTGCCGGAAAGCCGGCCTGGACGCGGCCATCTCGGACGATATCCGGCGCACGCTGTGGGAGAAATTCGCGTTCCTCGTCGGCATGGCCGCGGTCACCGCGACCATCCGGCTGCCGATCGGCCCGATTCGCAGCCATCCGCTTACCCGCGAGTTCTACCTCGACGCGATGCGCGAGGCGGCCGCCGTGGGCAGGGCTCACGGAGTCCGCCTGCCGCAGAACTTCGCCGAGGAGCGCATGGCGTTCGTGGACACGCTGCCGGCGACGATGACCGCGTCGCTGCAGCTCGACCTCGAGCGCGGCAACCGGCTGGAAGTGGAGTGGCTGTCGGGCTCGGTGGTGGAGCTCGGCGCCGCCGCCGGCGTGCCGACGCCGATCCACCGGGCGGCGCGGGACATCCTGATCCTACACGCGCAGGGCCGGAAGGCGTGACGCCGTCCAAGCTCACCGTCCGCAGCATCCGCGCCGTCGGCGTGAAAGTGCCGATGACCTACGTGCTCGGCACCAGCCAGCAGGCAGTGCGCGAGGCGCCGCTGCTGCTCGTCGACCTCGAAACCGAGGGAGGGCGTGACCGGGCATGCATGGCAGTTCTGCTACCTCCCCGCGGCGGCGCCCGCGATCGCGGTCGTGCTCGAGGAGGTGCTGCGAACGGTCAAGGGCGACCCGGTGGCGCCGCTCGAGCTTTGGGGAAAGCTCGCGAAACGCTTCGTGCTGATCGGCGTGCAGGGCATCGTGCGCATGGCGATGGCGGCGTTTGACGTGGCGGCCTGGGACGCACTCGCGCGGGCGGCCAGGATGCCGCTCGCGTCCTTCCTCGGCGGGACGCCGCGACCCGTGCCCGCCTATAACAGCTGCGGACTGGGTTTGAAAGATCCTGCTGCCGTGGCGGACGAGGCAGAGCAGCTGCTCGCCGGCGGCTTCCGCGCGATCAAGCTCCGCCTCGGCTACCCGACTCTCGAAGCCGATCTCGCCGCGGTGCAGGCAGTGCGCACGCGCATTCCTGCCGACATCGCCTTGATGGTGGATTACAACCAGGCGCTGGGCGTGGAGGAGGCGCTCCGGCGCGGTCGCGCGCTGGAGGGCGAAGGCGTCTACTGGATCGAGGAGCCGATCCGGCATGACGATTTTGCGGGTTGCGCGGAAATTGCGCGCGCGCTCGCAACGCCGGTGCAGATCGGCGAGAATTTCTCGCTCGTGCACGACATGGAGCGGGCGCTGGCCGCGCAGTCCTGCGATTACGTGATGCCGGACCTGGAGCGCATCGGGGGCGTTACCGGGTGGCGGCGCGCGGCCGAGCTTGCCGAGGCGAAGGGGATCCGGATGTCCTCGCACCTCTATCCGGAGGTGAGCGCGCATCTCCTGGCGGTGACGCCGACGGCGCACTGGCTCGAGTACGTCGATTGGGCGAACGCCGTGCTGGAGGAGCCGCTGCGCATCGTCGGCGGCAATGCGATCCTCACCAGCCGGCCGGGCAACGGGCTCGGCTGGAACGGGGACGCCGTCCGCCGCTACCGCATGAGCTGACCGGACCATGCAGATCACGTCCATGCACTTCAAGGCGACGGCGAGAACGAAACTCGCCAACACCAACCTTCAGACCGCGCTCAAGCGGTTGCAGGGCAACTTCGTGCGCGGGCGCGCCGAGCGCGTCGCCGAGCTCGGCAATTACGAGGAAATCCGTTCCGCAGCCGCCGCGATCCGCGACCGCGCGCTCGCCGACCTCGGCGCCTACCTGGAGGAATTCGAGCGCAACGCCGTGGCGAGCGGAGCCGTCGTGCATTGGGCGCAGACGCGCGAGGACGTGAATCGGATCGTGTGCGAGATCGCGCGGGGCCACGGCGTGAGGAAGGCCGTCAAGTCGAAGTCCATGGTGACCGAGGAGTGCGCGCTGAACGAGGCGCTCGAAGCGGCGGGAGTCGAGGTCGTGGAAACCGACCTCGGCGAGTACATCCTGCAGCTCGCAGGAGAGCCGCCCTCCCATATCGTGGCGCCGGTCGTGCACAAGACCCGCGACGAGGTCTCCGACCTGTTCGAGGCCAGGCACCGCACCCCGCGCAAGACCGACATCGCCGCGCTGACCCGCGAGGCGCGGGAGATGCTGCGCCGGCACTTCGTTACCGCGGGCATGGGGATCTCGGGAGCGAATTTTCTCATCGCCGAGACCGGCTCCACCCTGATCGTGACGAACGAGGGCAACGGCCGCCTCGTGACCACGCTGCCGCGCGTGCACGTCGCGATCACCGGCATCGAGAAGGTCGTGCCGACTCTGGAGGACGTGTCGACGCTGATGCGGCTGCTGCCGGCGCACGGCACGGGACAGACCATCTCCAATTACATCTCGGTCACGACCGGAGTGAAGGGGCGGGGCGATCACGACGGGCCGGAGCACTTTCACGTCATCCTGCTCGACGGCGGGCGCGCCGAGATGCTGGGAAGCGAACTGCAGCCGATGCTGCGCTGCATCCGCTGCGGCGCGTGCATGAACCACTGTCCGGTGTACCAGAGCGTGGGCGGCCACGCCTACGGCTGGGTCTACCCCGGACCGATGGGCTCGGTGCTCACGCCGAGCTACGTGGGGCTCGAGAATGCGCTCGATCTGCCCAACGCGGCAACCTTCTGCAATCAATGCGGCGTCGTCTGCCCGGTGAAGATTCCGCTGCCCGACCTCATGCGGAAGCTGCGCGAGCGGCAGTTCGAGCGCGGCCTCAAGCCGTGGCCCGAGCGGCTCGCGCTCGCGCTGTGGAGCCGGGTGGCGCTGCGCCCGGCGATCTATGCGATGATGACGGCGCTCGGCGCGCGCATGCTGTCGATCGTCGGCGGCCGGGCGAAGCTGATACATCGCCTTCCGCTCGCCGGGGGCTGGACCGACGGGCGCGACTTTCCGGCGCCGCAGGGCCGCACCTTCCGCGAGCTGTACGGTAGGGGCGAGAGGCGACAGGAGATAGGAGAGAAGCGTCAAACCAGGTTGTGATCGCGCCCTGACCCCTCTCTCCTATCTTCTCTCTCTTCTCTGACAGGAATTGCGATGAACAAGCCCGCAGAACGTCAGAACATGGCGAGCGTGCCGGTGTGGATCTCCGGCCGCCGGCATCCCGCCCTGAGCACCCGTTATGGATCGGTTACGAATCCGGCAACCGGCGCCGTCGTGCGCAAGGTGCCGTTCTGCAATGCGGCCGATATCGACAACGCGGTGAAGGCCGCGACGGCGGCGGCTCCGGGCTGGGGCGACACGCCGCCGCTGCGGCGCGCGCGCGTGATGCAGAAATTCCTGCAGCTCCTGCAGGCGCACCAGAAGGAGCTGGCGGCGCTCGTCACCGAGGAGCACGGCAAGACCCTTCCCGATGCGACGGGCTCGGTCCAGCGCGGGATCGAGGTGGTCGAGTTCGCCTGCGGCGTGCCCCACCTGCTGAAGGGCGAGCACTCGGAGAACGTCGGCTCGGGCGTGGACTGCCACACGGTGCGGCAGCCGGTGGGCGTATGCGCCGGCATCACGCCGTTCAATTTCCCGGTCATGGTGCCGCTGTGGATGTTCCCGGTGGCGATCGCCTGCGGCAACACGTTCGTGCTCAAGCCCTCGGAGAAGGTGCCCTCGGCCTCGATGCGCATGGCGGAACTCTTCAAGGATGCGGGGCTGCCCGACGGAGTGCTGAACGTCGTGCACGGCGACAAGGAAGCCGTGGACGCGATCCTCAACCATCCCGGCATCCACGCGGTGTCCTTCGTCGGCTCCACCCCGATCGCGAAGTACATCTACGAGACCTGCGCGAAGAATCACAAGCGGGTGCAGGCGCTCGGAGGCGCCAAGAACCACGCCGTGGTGCTGCCGGACGCCGATCTCGAGTTCGCCGCCGATGCCCTGGCCGGCGCGGCCTACGGCTCGGCGGGAGAGCGCTGCATGGCAATCTCCGCCGTAGTCGCGGTCGGCGCCGCTGCCGATCCCCTGGTGAAGCTGCTCAAGCAGAAGGCGGAGGACATCGTGGTCGGTCCCGGGGACAAGGAAGGCGTGGACATGGGACCGCTGGTGACCGCCCAGCACCGCGACAGGGTCCACGGCTATATCGACCAGGGAGTGAAGGAAGGCGCGAAGCTCGTGGTCGACGGCCGCGGCCTCAAGGTCCGGGGGTCCGAGGAGGGCTACTTTCTCGGGACGACGCTGTTCGACCACGTCACACCGGAGATGAAGATCTACCGGGACGAGATCTTCGGGCCGGTGCTGGTCGTGCTGCGGACGCCGACGCTGGAGGACGCGATCGCGCTCGTCAACCGCAACCCCTACGCCAACGGCACCGCGATCTTTACCGAGTCGGGCGGCGCCGCGCGGCGCTTCGAGAACGAGATCCAGGTCGGCATGGTCGGCGTGAACGTGCCGATCCCGGTGCCGGTGGCGTTCTATTCCTTCGGCGGCTGGAGGAGCTCGCTCTTCGGCGATCTCCACGTGCACGGCATGGAGGGCGTGAAGTTCTACACCCGCACCAAGGTCATCACCAGCCGCTGGCCGCACCAGGATACGCCGGCGCCGGGCTTGAACATGCCGACGCTGGGCTAGCGCCCAGGGAGAGAGGAGATAGGGGAGAGGAGATAGGGGAGAGGAGATAGGGGAGAGGAGAGAGGAGATCCGGGAGAAGAGTGATCGCTTTGACGCCTATCTCCTTTCTCCTATCACCTCTCAGCGGTTCATGAGCGCACGCGAGAACATCCTGGCGCGGATCCGTGCGCGGCAGGGGAAGACACCCGTTTCCGCCGAATCCGAGCGTGAAGCGGTGCGCTCGCACATCCGTGCGCATCCCATGAGCGCGCGGCCGCGCATGGAGTGGGATCTGCTCGCACGTTTCCGCGAGCGCGCCCTGGGACTGGCGAGCACGGTGGACGAGGTGGAGACGCTCGACGCGGCTCCGACGGCGGTCGCACGTTACCTGCGGACGAACTCGCTGCCGCCCGCGGCGGTGTGCTGGTCCGAGCTTGCCGCGCTTGATTGGCGTGCCGCGGGAATCGCCATCGAGGTGAGGGAAGCGCGCGACACCGATCTCGTCGGCATCACCGGAGCCTTTTGCGCCATCGCGGAAACCGGCACGCTGATGACGTTATCGGGCCGCGATACGCCGGCCGCGGTGAGCCTGCTCCCGGAAACCCACATCGCAGTCGTGCGCAAATCGCGCATCGTGCGCGGGATGGAAGAAGCATGGCAGCTCATGCGCGACGGTTTGCGAACGCCGCCGCGCGCGGTCAATTTCATCTCCGGGCCCTCGCGCACTGCCGACATCGAGCAGACGGTGACGCTCGGCGCGCACGGCCCCTATCGCGTGCACGTCATCTTGGTCGCGCACGCGGGCTGATTCCGCTCCGCGCCGGGGCGGGTCCGGCCGACCGTGTCCGTGCGAAGTCTGCGCGGCATGCGGCGGTTCCGACGCCGATGTCATAATGACCTCCAATCCGCACCGCAGCGGTGCGTTGCGGCACGAACGGGGAACTTTTTGCGGCGCCGCGGGACAGACCAATAACAAGAGAGAGAAAATCCTTCCTGCTGCATCGCAGGCCGAGGGCGATGCCCACACGCCACACGACAAGTACCGAGCCGGCATCAGTCCGTAGCGGGGCGCGAAGTCGTGCGCCGCGCAAGACGGTGTCACCGCTCTCCACGCACGACGTCTATCTCTTCAAGGAGGGCACGCACGCGCGCCTCTACGAGAAGCTCGGCGCGCAACGCGCGGTGGCGGGAGGCGTCGCCGGCTTCCACTTCGCGGTGTGGGCGCCGAGCGCGCGCGCCGTTTCGGTGAGCGGCGACTTCAACGGCTGGGACCCCGCCGCGCACCCGCTGGCGGCGCGGCGCGACGGCTCCGGCATCTGGGAAGGATTCGTCGGCGGGGTGGCGGAGGGCACGTGCTACAAATTCCGCATCACGCCGCAGGCCGGCGCGGCCGTCGAGAAGGCGGATCCGTTTGCATTCTGCGCCGAGTGCCCGCCGTCGACCGCATCGCGCAGCTGGACCCTTGATTACGAGTGGGGCGACGCGGAGTGGATGGCGAACCGCGGCAGGAAGAACGCGCTCGATGCGCCGATGGCGATCTACGAAGTGCACGCGGGATCCTGGAAAAGGAAGGACGGCCGCTTTCTCGGCTACCGCGAGCTCGCGCACGATCTCGCGGACTACGTCGAGAAGACCGGCTTCACGCACGTCGAGCTGATGCCGGTGACCGAGCATCCGTTCTACGGCTCGTGGGGCTACCAGACCACCGGATATTTTGCGCCGACGGCGCGCTACGGCACTCCGCAGGACTTCATGTATCTAGTGGACACCCTGCACCGGCGCGGCATCGGCGTCATACTCGACTGGGTGCCCTCGCACTTTCCCGACGATCCGCACGGTCTCGCGCGCTTCGACGGCACCCATCTTTTCGAGCACGCCGATCCGCGGCAGGGCTACCATCCGGAATGGAACTCGAGCATATTCAACTACGGCCGGCACGAGGTGCGCGCGATCCTGATGTCCTCGGCGCTGTTCTGGCTCGACCGCTACCATGTCGACGGCCTGCGCGTGGACGCCGTGGCGTCCATGCTCTACCTGGACTATGCCCGCAAGGAAGGCGAATGGGTCCCGAACCGCTACGGGGGGAGGGAAAATCTCGAGGCGATCCACTTCCTGAGGACACTCAACGAAGCGGTCTACCGCAATCATCCCGGCGCGTTCACGGTGGCGGAGGAGTCCACGGCATGGCCGATGGTGTCGCGCCCGACCTACCTCGGCGGCCTCGGTTTCGGATTGAAGTGGAACATGGGCTGGATGCACGATACGCTTGCCTACATGCGCGAAGACCCCGTGCACCGCAAGTACCACCATGGGCGGCTCACGTTCTCGCTCATCTACGCGTTCAACGAGAACTTCGCGCTGCCGCTCTCGCACGACGAGGTGGTCTACGGCAAAGGCTCGCTCTGCGGGAAGATGCCCGGCGATACCTGGCAGCAGTTTGCCGGCCTGCGCGCGCTCTACGGCTACATGTGGGGGCACCCCGGCAAGAAGCTGCTCTTCATGGGCGGGGAGTTCGGCCAGCGGCGCGAGTGGACGCACGAGGGCGAGCTCGAATGGTGGGTCACGGAGCTTCCCGAGCACGGGGGCGTGCAGAAATGGGTCGGCGATCTCAACCGCTGCTACCGCGGGGAGCCCGCGCTGTGGCAGTCCGACTTCTCGCACGAGGGATTCGAGTGGATCGATGCCAACGACGCAGAAAACAGCGTGTTGACGTTCCTGCGCAAGGCGCTCGGCGGCGGTTCCCTCGTTCTGGTCGCGTGCAACCTCACGCCGGTGCCGCGCGCGAACTACGTCATCGGCGTGCCGCGCGCGGGACGCTGGACGGAGCTCCTCAACAGCGATGCGAAGCACTACGGCGGCGCCGGCTGGGGAAACTTCGGCGGCGTCGAGGCGGCGCCGATCGCCGCCCACGGCCGACCGTACTCGCTCAGCGTGACGCTCCCGCCGCTCTCCGCGGTTTTCTTCCGGAGCGAGCCCGATGGATGACAAGACGCTGCCCCTGATCGTGCCCGATGAGCGTGTGCGCGCGGTCATCGATGCCGTGCGACCCGCTGTGGACGGGGGGCGCTACGCGGTGAAGCGCATCGTGGGCGATCGCGTCGAGGTCGAGGCGCACTGCTTTACCGACGGCCACGACATGCTGCGCGTCATGCTGCGCTGGCGCGCGGAGGACGTGGCGGAATGGAGCGAGGTCGAGATGGACGCGCTCGGCAACGACGTCTGGCGCGCGAGCTTTCCCGTCGCGGGAATCGGCCGCTACCGCTACACGGTGTGCGCGTGGGTGGACCATTTCCGCTCCTGGCGCGAGGAGTTCTCGCGGCGCAAGGACGCGGCCGATCTCCAGATCGCGGCCCAGGTGGGCGCGGGGCTCGTCGAGGAAGCCGCAGCGCGAGCGCGAGGCGAGGACGCGAAGCGCCTGCAGGAGTGGGCGGCCCGGCTGCGCGCCGCGCGGGGGTTCGAGGCGACACGGGCGACCGGGCTCGACAGCACGATGGGACAGATCGCGACGCGCTATCCGGATCGCGCGTCCGCGACCCAGTGGCCGGTGGAGCTGCCGCTCGTCGTGGATCGCGAGCGGGCGCGCCATTCGTCGTGGTACGAGCTCTTCCCGCGCTCCGCGTCGGATACGCCCGGCCGCCACGGCACGTTCAAGGACGTGGAAAAGCGCCTGCCCTACGTCGCCGAGCTCGGCTTCGACGTGCTCTACCTCCCGCCGGTCCACCCGATCGGGCGCGAGAACAGAAAAGGCAAGAACAACGCCCTCACCGCGGCGGCGGACGACGTCGGCAGCCCGTGGGCGATCGGGGCGGCCGAGGGCGGGCACAAGGCGATCCACCCCCAGCTCGGCACGCCGGCCGAGTTCCGCAGCCTGGTCGCGGCGGCGCAGCGCCACGGCATCGAGATCGCGCTCGATATCGCGTTCCAGTGCGCGCCGGACCATCCGTACGTCAAGAGCCACCCCAAGTGGTTCCGCCGGCGTCCGGACGGCAGCGTGCAGTTCGCCGAGAACCCGCCCAAGAAGTACGAGGACATCTATCCGTTCAACTTCGAGACCGAGGACTGGCGCGGCCTGTGGACGGAGCTGAAGAGCGTGTTCGATTTCTGGATCGGCGAAGGGGTGCGCATCTTCCGCGTGGACAACCCCCACACCAAGTCGTTCGCGTTCTGGGAGTGGGCAATCGCGGAGATCCGCCGCGAACATCCCGACGTGATCTTCCTCGCCGAAGCGTTCACCCGCCCGAAGGTGATGCACCGGCTCGCCAAGCTCGGCTTCACCCAGTCCTACACCTACTTTGCCTGGCGCAACACCAAGCAGGAGTTGACCGAGTACTTCAGCGAGCTCGCGCATGGCCCGGGGCGCGAGTACTACCGGCCCAACCTCTGGCCGAACACCCCGGATATCCTCACCGAGGCGCTGCAGTACGGCGGGCGGCCGGCATTCATGGCGCGCCTCGTGCTTGCGGCGACTCTGGGGGCGAGCTACGGTATCTACGGCCCGGCCTACGAGCTGATGGAGCACGTCGCGCGCGAGACCGGGAGCGAGGAATACCGCGACTCGGAGAAATACCACCTGCGGCACTGGGAACTCGACCGGGCCGACAGCCTGCGACCCTTCATCGCGCGGGTGAACCGCATCCGGCGCGAGAATCCGGCGCTGCACGCCGACTGGCGGCTCAGGTTCTTCGACATTGACAACGAGCAGATGATCGCCTACGCCAAGACCACCGAGGACCTCGCGAACGCGATCGTCTGCGTCGTGAACCTCGATCCGCACCACACGCACTCGGGCTGGGTGGACCTTGACCTCGCCGCGCTCGGCATCGAGTCCGGCGCGCAGTACCAGATGCACGATCTTCTCGCCGGCGCGCACTTCCTGTGGTCGGGGCCGCGCAACTTCGTGCAGCTCGATCCCGCGCGAGTGCCGGCGCACGTCTTTCGCGTCCGGCGGCGCGTGCATCGCGAGCAGGACTTCGACTATTTCCTGTGACCGCGAGCGCCGTGATGGACGTCCCCGCCACCCAGAGCCCTACCGCCGCTGCGGGCGCCGCGACCGACGATCCGCTGTGGTACAAGGACGCAGTCATCTACCAGCTGCACGTCAAGGCCTTCTTCGACTCCAACGGGGACGGCCTCGGGGATTTCCGCGGCCTGACCGAGAAGCTCGACTACGTCCAGAGCCTCGGGGTCAACACGATCTGGCTGCTGCCGTTCTATCCCTCACCGCTGAAGGACGACGGCTACGACGTCGCCGACTACCACGGGGTGCACCCGCAGTACGGCGCGGCGGAGGACTTCCGCCGCTTCGTGGAGGAGGCGCACAAGCGCAGCCTGCGGGTCATCACGGAGCTGATCGTCAATCACACCTCCGACGCGCACCCGTGGTTCCAGGCAGCGCGGCGCGCGCCCAAGGGCTCGCCCGAGCGCGAGTTCTACGTCTGGAGCGACGACGAGAAGGAGTACCGGGGCACGCGCATCATCTTCACCGACACCGAGACCTCGAACTGGACCTGGGACCCGGTGGCCAAGCAGTACTTCTGGCACCGCTTCTTCAGCCACCAGCCGGACCTCAACTTCGACAATCCGAAGGTGCTCGAGGCGGTGCTGAAGACCATGGAATACTGGTGCGAGATCGGTGTGGACGGGTTCCGCCTCGACGCGATCCCCTACCTCGTCGAGCGCGAAGGCACCTCGAACGAGAACCTGCCCGAGACGCACGCGGTGATCAAGAAGATCCGGGCCGAGCTCGACGCCCGTTACCCCGGGAAGCTTCTGCTCGCCGAGGCCAACCAGTGGCCCGAGGACGTGCGCGAGTACTTCGGTGAGGCCGACGAGTGCCACATGGCCTATCACTTTCCGCTGATGCCGCGCATGTACATGGCGATTGCGCAGGAGGACCGCCACCCGGTGGTCGAGATCATGCAGCAGACCCCGGAGATCCCGGAGTCCTGCCAGTGGGCGATCTTCCTCAGGAACCACGACGAGCTGACCCTCGAGATGGTGACGAACAAGGAGCGCGACTACATGTACCGGATGTATGCCGCCGATCCCCGCGCGCGGATCAACCTCGGCATCCGCCGGCGCCTCGCGCCGCTCTTCGAGAACGATTTCGACCGCATCAAGCTCATGAACAGCCTGCTGCTCACGATGCCCGGCTCGCCGATCATCTACTACGGCGACGAGATCGGCATGGGCGACAACATCTACCTGGGCGACCGCAACGGCGTGCGGACGCCGATGCAGTGGAGCCCGGACCGGAATGCGGGGTTCTCGCGCGCCGACCCCCAGCTGCTCTACCTGCCGCCGATCATGGATGCGATCTACGGCTACGAAGCGGTCAATGTCGAGGCCCAGTCGCGGGAGCCGAATTCGCTCCTCAACTGGATGCGACGGCTGCTCGCGGTCCGGAAGACGAGCCGCGCCTTCGGCCGCGGCAAGCTCACCTTCCTCAAGCCCGGCAACCGCAAGGTGCTCGCCTACGTCCGGGAGTACGGCGAGGAGGCGATCCTGTGCGTGGCGAACCTCGGGCGCTCGGCGCAGCCCGTCGAGCTCGACCTCAGGCGCTTCAGCGGCCGTATCCCGGTCGAGCTTCTCGGCCGCACGCCGTTTCCGCCGATCGGCGACCGCTTCTACCTGCTGACGCTGCCGTCCTGCGGCTTCTACTGGTTCCGCCTCGCCACCGATGTCGACGCGCCGGACTGGCACGCGCAGGTGGTGCCTGCCGAGGAGCGGCCGACGGTGGTGCTGTTCGACGGCTGGTCGAGCTTTTTCCGCGATCGCGTGGTGCCGTGGCGCATCGGCATGGCGTTGAAGACACGCGATCACTTCGAGATCGAGGTGCTGGCGCGCTACACCGAGGCGCAGCGCTGGTACGCGGCAAAGGGCGAGCCGGTGAAGCGCGCGAAGCTCGCGGAATGGGCGCTATGGGAGGCGGGGCGCGCGAGCTGCATGCTGGCGCTGCTCGATATCGAGGGCGAGACCTACTTCGTGCCGCTGTCGCTCGCCTGGGAGGACGCCGAGGAGGAGCGCGTGCGCGCGCTGGGGCCGGGGGTGGTCGCCAAGGCGCGCCAGCAGGCGCGCGTCGGAGTCATCGCCGATGCGCTCGCCGACGAGGAATTCTGCCGCGCAGTGGTCGAGGCGATCGGCGCGGGCCGCGAAATCGCCACCGCGCAGGGCAAGTTCCGCTTTACGCCGACGGGCGCGTTCACGGCGCTGGCGGGCGACGATTACATGAGCCTGCCGGTGGGACGGCCGCAGGCCCAGAGCAGCAACACGGTCGTGACGCTCGGCGAGCGGCTGTTTCTCAAGGGCTATCGCCACGTCCGGCCGGGGCTCAATCCCGAGTTCGAGATCGGGCGTTACCTCACCGAGCAGGCGCGGTTCGCGAACTGCGTGCCCGTCGCGGGCGCCATCGAGTACGTTGCCGCGGACGGGACGCTCCTGACGCTGGGGCTGCTCGAGGCCTACGTTTCCAACCAGGGTGACGGCTGGACGTACACGCTCGAATATCTCGGGCGCTTCTTCGACCAGCCGCGCACCGGCGCGGAGGCCCCGGCGCAGGACGTGCACGGCGCCTACCTCGCGCTCGTCCGCGTGCTGGGATCCCGCACCGGCGAGCTGCATGGCGCTTTCGCGCGGGCCACCGGCGACCCCGCCTTCGATCCCGAACCGGTCACCGCGGACGACGTTGCCGGATGGAAGCGGCGCGTGCAGGAGGAAGCGGCGGCGACGCTCCAGCTCCTCGAAAAGAACCTGCACCAGCTCGTGCTCCCTGCACGCGAGGCCGCCACGGAGCTGCTTGCAAATCGCAAGCAGCTCGTTGCGCGCATCGAATCCTGCTCGCCGAGCCCGGGGCCCGCGCTCAAGACCCGTTACCACGGCGACTACCACCTGGGCCAGGTGCTGATTGCGAAGAACGACTTCCGGATCATCGATTTCGAGGGCGAGCCGGCGCGCCCGCTGGCCGAGCGCCGCGCGAAGCACTCGCCCCTGCGGGACGTCGCCGGGATGCTGCGCTCCTTCGACTACGCGCGCTGGACGGCGGTGCGCGCCGTCACGCCCGCTCCCCAGGAGCACGAACGGCTCGCCGCGCTTGCGCTCGACTGGCGCGACGCCGCGCGCCGGTCCTTCCTCGAGGGCTACGAGGAGGCGACGCGCGGATCCGGAATCCTCGGCGCGTTCGCCGAAGCGCGCCCGCTGCTCGAGCTCTTCGAGCTCGAAAAGGCGCTCTACGAGCTGCGCTACGAGATCAACAATCGCCCGGGCTGGGTCCATGTTCCGCTGCAGGGGATCCACGAGCTGATACGGCCCGCACCGGCGGCGTAAGGGAAGCGAAATGAACCCTGCAAGAGGAGGCTGATATGGAAAGCGTCAACGTGTATCTCGAGCCGGTGCGTGCATTTCTCCAGCAGGTCGGGGCGTTTCTACCGCGGCTCGCGCTTGCGGTCGCGGTGCTCATCGCCGGATGGCTGGCGGCGAAAGTCGTCAAGTTCGCCGTCGTCAAGGCCCTGCGCGCGATCAATTTCAACGTGCTGACCGAGCGCGCCGGCATGGACGGGTTCCTGAAGCAGGGGGGCATCGAGCAGGACACCACCGATATTTTCGGCGTGCTCGTGTACTGGCTGGTGATCTTCGCGGCGCTGGTCGTCGCCTGCAACAGCCTCGGGCTTACCTACATCACGGATCTGCTCGGTCAGGTCGTGGTCTTCGTGCCGAAGGTTCTCGTCGCGCTGGTGATTCTCGCGTTCGGCGCCTACTTCGCGGCCTTCATCGGCGGGACGGTGGTCACCTACTGCAGGAACGTCGGCATCCAGGACGGCGATCTGCTCGGCAGGATCGCGCAGTACGCGATCATCGTGTTCGTGGTGCTGATCGCGCTCGAGCAGATGGGCATCGGCGGCGCGACCATCCGGCACAGCTTCCTCATCATCCTCGGCGGCATCGTGCTTGCGCTCGCCCTCGCCTTCGGCATCGGCGGGCGCGACTGGGCCGCGGGGCTCCTCGAGCGTTGGTGGCCGCGGCACCCCGGGGGCGGCAAGTGACGCGTGTCGCGGCCCGACGCAGATCAAATTTCGGTATGACGGTGAGCCCATAATGGTGCTCGGGACCGGCACCACACACAGGAGGATATATGGCATCTCAATCAGGGGGTTCGGGAACAACTGGCAGAAAGCGCGGCAGGGTTTACCGGACGGCGGCCCGCAGCGCCGGTGCCACGGCGAAAAAAGCAGCGCGAGGCGCGGCAGGCGGCGAGCGAGGTGGCGGCGAGCGCCGAGGCGCGGCGCGCCATGATCCGCGCGCGCCAGGCCGTGAAGGCGCTCGGGGTGGCGGCGACGGCCGCCACCGCGCTGATCAAGTCCGCGTGGCGGACCGGTGGAGGCCATGCGCGGGCCTTCGGGTGATCGCGCGAGTTCCGCGCGCTGCAGGAGGGCGCGCAGCAGGCGGCGCAGACGGCGGTCGCCACTGCGCGAGCGGCAAGCGCCGCCGCCGGAGCGCGCGGAGCGACGGGCTGGAAGCGCGCCGTCAAGGCCGGTCGGCAGGCGGTCACGCAGGCAGAGCGCTCGATCGCGAAGGCCGGCCGCCGGCTGCGCGCGGCCGCTCGTAAGAAATAGGCAGGCCGGATCCGTTGCGGCGGAGCGCGCTCCACGCCGGCGGTGCGTTGCAGGGGCGGGCGTCGCATCGCGTCAACACGGGGAGGGGATGAGCGCGCCGATCTCAAGCGTGTGGCCCGGAATGCCGTACCCGCGCGGCACCACGTGGGACGGCGAGGGCGTCAATTTCGCGCTGTTCTCCGAGCACGCGGAGAAGGTTGAGCTCTGTATCTTCGACGAGCGCGGCCGCCGCGAGCTGCAGCGCGTCGCCATGCCGGAGCGTACCGACCAGGTCTGGCACTGCTATCTGCCGGAGGCGCGCCCGGGCATGCTCTACGGCTACCGCGTCCACGGGCCGTACCGCCCGGAAGCAGGGCACCGTTTCAACCCCCACAAGCTGCTGCTCGATCCCTATGCAAAATCGCTGACCGGCTCGGTCAGCTGGAGCGATGCGTGCTTCGGCTACCGCATCGGACATCCGCGCGCCGACCTCTCCTTCGATCGCAGGGACTCGGCGCCGGCCATGCCGAGGTGCCGTATCGTCGATCCGGCATTCACCTGGGGCGAGGACCGGCGCCCCAACGTCCCCTGGAATGAAACCGTGATCTACGAGCTGCACGCGAAAGGATTCACGATGCAGCATCCGGATGTCCCGCCGCAGCTGCGGGGCACCTACGCGGGCCTCGCGTCATGCCCCGTGATCGAATACTTGAGGCGGCTCGGCGTCACGACGGTGGAACTGATGCCCGTGCACGCGTTCATCGACGACCGGCAACTGGTACAGAAGGGGCTGCGCAACTACTGGGGCTACAACTCGATCGGATATTTCGCGCCGGACAGCCGCTACGGGGGCGAGCGGCCGGTGTCGGAATTCAAGTCCATGGTCAAGGCGCTGCATTCCGCGGGCATCGAGGTCGTCCTGGATGTCGTCTACAACCATACCGGGGAGGGCGACCACCTGGGACCGACGCTGTGCTTTCGCGGGCTGGACAACGCGTCCTATTACCGGCTGAAAGCCGGCGAAAGCCGCTACTACACGGACTATACGGGCTGCGGCAACACGCTCAATCTGGTGCATCCGCGGGTGCTGCAGCTCATCATGGATTCGCTGCGCTACTGGGTGACCGAGATGCACGTGGACGGATTCCGGTTCGATCTCGCCTCCACGCTCGCACGCGAGCTGCACGAGGTGGACCGTCTCGGCGCGTTCTTCGACATCGCGCGCCAGGACCCCGTGCTCGCGCATGCGAAGCTGATCGCCGAGCCGTGGGACCTGGGGGAGGGCGGCTACCAGGTCGGCAACTTCCCGGGCGGCTGGACCGAGTGGAACGACAAATACCGCGATGCGATGCGCGCGTACTGGAAGGGCGACGGCGGCGTGATCGGAGAGTTCGCGCGGCGCCTCACCGGCTCGAGCGATCTCTACGAAAGCGGCGGGCGCCGGCCGCACGCGAGCATCAACTTCATCACCGCGCACGACGGCTTTACCCTGCACGACCTCGTCTCCTACGACACGAAGCACAACGAAGCGAACCTCGAAGACAACCGCGACGGGCACAACAACAACCTGTCGTGGAACTCGGGCGTCGAAGGCGAAACGGAGGACGCAGCCGTCAACGCGCTGCGCGCGCAGCGCAAGCGCAATTTCCTGGCAACGCTGCTGATCTCGCAGGGCGTGCCGATGCTCACCGCCGGGGACGAGATCGGGCGCACGCAGCGCGGCAACAACAACGCCTACTGCCAGGACAACGAGATCTCATGGGTGGACTGGAACCTGACGGAAGGCAAGCGCCGGCTCCTCGAGTTCACGCGCCGCATGATACGCCTGCGCCGCGAGCATCCGGTGTTCCGGCGTCGCCGCTTCTTCGAGGGCCGGCCGATCCACGGCTCCGGCGTCAAGGACATCATGTGGCTGAAGCCCGACGGGACCGAGATGAGCGACGAGGAGTGGCAGCACCACCACGCGCGCTCGCTCGGCGTGCTCCTGAGCGGCGAGGGGCTGACCGAAACCGACCGGCGGGGCCGCCCGATCACCGACGCCGTGTTCGTGGTCCTGTTCAACGCGCACCACGAGGAAATCGCGTTCACGCTGCCCAACCACACGGAAGGCATGCGCTGGCTCGTCGTGCTCGACACCGCGCGCGAGGAGGGGCTCGTGCGCGGCGGCGTGCACGACGGCGGAAGCGTGTATCCCCTCAAGGGGCGCTCGCTCGCGCTGCTGCAGCAGCAGAATACGCCGCGCTGATTCGCCGCTGTCAGGCGCGCGGCCTTCCCGGCTCCGCCGCCTTCGCCGCGGCCCATTGACGCGCCCGCGGGTCCTCCGGGCACAGACAACGCACTTTTTCGGTCATCTCATCGAGTGCGGCGTCCACCCGTTGCCGGGCTTCGGCGTCATCCGGATAGCCCAGCACCCACGGGTCGGGGAATTCTGCCTCGACGCGGCTGCCGCGCCCCAGCACGAGCCGCCACCGGGCCTCGCCCAGGGGCTTCTCGACGAGCGACTGCGGAGGGTGATCCCAGAAGATCGACAGGGTGTCTTCGCGCAGGCCGGCGTGCAGGAGGCGCACGACCAGCCGGAAGCGGATGGCGTGCATGCTTCTTGAGCGCGAATCCGCGATCTCGTGCGGCGACAAACCCACGCGGGTTCCCGGTATTCCGACCGTGTCCGCGACCGGTGTCATGCCCGCCATGCCTTGTCGGGATGCCTGGGATCAGGATAGCGCTTTGCGCCGTGGGCTAGTTTGATTCAAGTCAAAGGCAAACGCCAGTCCGTTGGTCGGATCGGTTCGGTCCGCCGGGCGTCCGGCTGCGGCACGCGGACTAGCGCAGGTACGCTTCGATCGCGTAGCTCCGCAGCATGCGGTGGCTGTTGAAGTAAGAGGCGTTTTTGGCGATCGCGCCCTTCATGACGGCGATCCACTTCGCCCGGTCGCCGTTCCACAACGGCAGCACGACGTTCTCGAGCTTGTCGTAGAGCAGGCGCGCGTCGTCGCCGCTCTGGCTCTCGTGCTCGTTGCCGATCGCCCAGCCGGTGACCCCCTCCAGGCAGCCCTCGATCCACCAGCCGTCGAGCACCGAGAGCTGGGGCACGCCGTTCAAGCTGGCCTTCATCCCGCTCGTGCCCGAGGCCTCGTACGGCCTGAGCGGCGTGTTGAGCCACACGTCGGAGCCGGCCACCAGGTCGAAAGCGACCGCCATGTCGTAGTCCGGCACGAACGCGGCGCGCACGGTGCCCGCGAGGGATTGAAGGTGGCGGTGGATGTCCTCGATCACCTGCTTGCCGGGCTCGTCGCGCGGGTGCGCCTTGCCGGCCAGCACGAGCTGGAACGGCTGGCGGCGCGCGATCGCCCGCAGGCGCTCGATGTCCGTGAACAGGAGCTCCGGCCGCTTGTAGGCGGTCATGCGGCGGGCGAACCCGATGATCGGAGAATCCGGGTTGAGGGCAACCCCGCACGATTTCTGCACGCGCCCGATCAGGCAGGCCTTGGCGGCCCCGTGCGCGATCCAGGTCTCCGCGTCGGGAATCTGGTCGGCGCGCGTGAGCAGCTGAGGCTCGTGCCGCCAGCCGGGCATGTAGCGGTCGTAGAGGGCGGCGAACCCCGGCGAGGTCCAGGTGCTGGGATGGACGCCGTTGGTCACGGCGCGCACTTCGTATCCGGGGAACATCCGGCGCGAGACCTGCGCGTGCCGGCGCGCGACGCCGTTGACGAACTCGCTCAGCTCGAGCGCGAGCCGCGTCATGTTGAGGCGTTCGGTGCCGGCCAGGCGCTTCAGTTCCTCGAGGTCGATGAGGTTGCCAAGCTGGCCGCTCACCAGGCTCCAGTCGAACTGGTCATGGCCCGATTCCACCGGCGTGTGCGTGGTGAAATTACACAGCGCCCGCACCCCCCGCACGTCGTAGCTCGGCTCGTCCGCCCGCCGCCGCGCCGTGGTGTGGTAGCCGCGCAGCAGCTCGACCGCGAGCAGCGCCGAGTGGCCCTCGTTCATGTGATAGCTGCGAACGCGGACATTGAGCGCCTGCAGCATGCGCACCCCGCCCACGCCGAGCACGATTTCCTGCTTCAGGCGGTAGCGCTGGTCGCCGCCGTAGAGAAAGTGGGTGATCTCGCGGTCCTCCGCGCGGTTCTCGGGGAGGTCGGTGTCGAGAAGAATCACCGGCACGCGGCGCTCGAAGTGGCTCTCGAGCGTATAGAGCCAGCTGTGGATCCAGACCTCGCGGCCTTCGATCTCCACCGCCACCTTGGCCCGCAGCGGCTTGCAGCGCGCGGCCGGGTCCCACTCGTCCGCATGCTCGATCTGGCGGCCCGCCGCGTCGATCTCCTGCCGGAAATAGCCCTTGTGGCTCACCAGCGTCACGCCGATCAACGGGATGCGGAGATCCGCGGCGGAGCGCAGCGTGTCGCCGGCGAGGATGCCGAGGCCGCCGCTGTAGGTGGGGATCTCGGGGGCGAGCGCGATCTCCATCGACAAATAGGCGATGCGCGGCCGGTCGAGGAAAGGCGTGATCACGGCGCCGGCTCCATGACGGTGACTAGCTTACCAGCATTGACCCGGTCGTACCAGCGGTTGCGGCGGCGGGGGCGCACGGCGCGACGCCTTGATTCGCGCCGATTCAGGCCGTATGGTGGCCAGCCCGTGTCCATCCAGGGTAGCAAGCAGCGCACCGGCCCGGCACGCGGCCGCGGAAGTCCGGATGGACGTGGAAACGGTGGTTGCACGTTTGCGACGAGCATGACTTGGGCGAAAGGCGCGCGATGAGACGACGGCACCACATGCCGTTCGGCGCGGAGGTCCGCGAAGACGGGAGCAGCCGCTTTCGCCTGTGGGCACCTTCCGCAAAGGAGGTCGCGCTCGTGCTCGCCGCACCCGATCGCGTCGTGCCCTTGACGGCGCGGGGCGAGGGCTGGTGGGAGCGCATCGAGACCGCGCCCGCGGGCACGCGCTATCGCTACCGTGTCAACGGGGCGCTCGAGGTGCCTGACCCCGCAACGCGCTCGAATCCAGAGGACGTGCAGGGGCCGAGCGAGGTGGTCGATCCGGCCGCGTTCGAATGGCACGATCGCGACTGGCGCGGCCGCCCTTGGCAGGAAGTGGTGATCTACGAACTGCACGTTGGAACGTTTTCCCCCGAGGGCACGTTCGCGGGCGTCGAGGCGCGCCTGGGCTACCTCGCGCTGCTCGGCGTAACGGCGATCGAACTCATGCCGGTGGCCGATTTTCCCGGCAGGCGCGGCTGGGGCTATGACGGCGTGCTGCCGTTCGCGCCGGACGCCGCCTATGGGCGGCCCGAGGACTTGAAGCGCCTGATCGCGCAAGCGCACGCGCGCGGGCTCATGGTGATTCTCGACGCCGTCTACAACCACTTCGGCCCGGAGGGAAACTTCCTTCACGCCTTTGCACCGCAGTTTTTCACCGAGCGGCACCATACGCCGTGGGGCGCCGCCATCAATTTCGACGGTCGCGACGCACGGCCGGTGCGCGATTTTTTCATTCACAACGCGCTCTACTGGCTCGAGGAATATCACTTCGACGGGCTGCGCCTTGACGCGGTACACGCGATCCGCGACGACTCGAGACCCGACATCCTCACCGAGCTCGCCGAGGCGGTGCGCGCAGGTCCGGGTCGCACGCGCCATATCCATCTCGTGCTGGAAAACGACGGGAACCAGGCGCGTTATCTGGAGCGCGCGCCGGACGGGACAGCGCCGTGGTACGACGCGCAATGGAACGACGACCTGCATCACGCCTTCCACGTGCTCCTCACCGGCGAGTCCGACGGCTACTACGTCGATTACGCCGGGGATGCGACGCGGTTTCTGGGACGCTGCCTCACGGAGGGCTACGCTTACCAGGGCGAGAGCTCGCCGTATCGCGGCCACCGGGAGCGGGGGGAGCCGAGCGCACGGCTGCCGCCGGCGGCGTTCATGTCGTTTCTGCAGACCCACGACCAGGTCGGCAACCGCGCTTTCGGCGAGCGCCTCGCGGCGCTGGCCGACGAAGCCGCACTGCGCGCCGCCACCGTGGCCTGGCTCCTCGCTCCGGCCCCGCCCCTGTTGTTCATGGGAGAGGAGTTCGGCGCGGCGACGCCGTTCCTGTACTTCTGCGACTTCGCCGGGGAGCTGGCGGGCGCGGTTCGGGACGGACGGCGGCGCGAGTTCGCCCGCTTCGCGCGGTTTGCCGATCCCGGGGCGCGGGCGGCGATCCCGGATCCGAACGACCCGGGCACGTTTCAGCGCAGCAGGCTCGACTGGAGCTGCATTGGTCAGCCGCGGCACGCGCGCTGGCTCGCGCTCTATCGGCGGCTGCTCGCCGTGCGCCGCGAGCAGATCGCGCCGCGGCTCCCCGGGATGCGGGGTCACTCCGGCCGGTTCCAGGTGCTCGCTCACGGAGCGCTCGCGGTCGGGTGGCGCCTGGGCGACGGGAGCCGGCTCGAGCTCCGGCTCAACCTGACCTCGCGCGAAATCGCGCTCGGTAAGCGGCTGGTCGGCGGGCTGCTCGATTGCGAGCCCCGCGAGGCGGAGGCCGCTCTCCGGGCAGGGTGGCTGCCGGGATTCGCCGCAGCCTGCTATCTTGAGGCCGGAGCCAACTGAGTTGGACCAGACCGCACTCGACCGGCTGTGCGCGCTCGAGAGCATCGCGTCCGAGTACGCCGACATCTGGGGCAGAAAGCACCGTGCCTCCGATGAGACGCGCATCGCGCTGCTGCAGGCGATGGGCATCGTCGCGGATGCCGCCGGCGTGGAGAGCGCGCTCACGGAGCGCGAGAACCGCCCGTGGCGGCGCGGGGTGCCCCCCGTTTCGGTGCAGCGCGAGAGCGCGGTGCCGTATCGCTGGGAAATCTGCTGTGACGAGCGCCAGCGCGGGGAGGCGCACCGCTGGAGCCTCGCGCTCGAGTCGGGGGAAACGCGCTCAGGACAATTCCACCCCGCGGATCTGCCGCGGCTTGCCGAACGCGCGATCGACGGCGGGCGCCGTCTCAAGGCGGCGTTCGAATGGCGGGACCGCCTGCCGCTCGGATACCACGTCTTCACGCTGCAGCCGCCCGCTGGCGCGCCCCCCGCCATTCTCACCCTCATCGTCGTGCCGGAGCGCTGCTATACGCCGCCCGCCCTGGAGGGCGCCGGGCGCGTCTGGGGCCCTGCGTTGCAGCTTTACGCTCTGCGCAGCGGGCGCAACTGGGGCATCGGTGACTTCACCGACCTGCGCAACGCGATAGAAGTCGCGGGGCGTGCCGGTGCCGGCATCGTCGGCGTGAACCCCTTGCACGCGCTTTTTCCGCACAACCCGGACCACATCAGCCCCTACAGCCCGTCGAGCCGCGTCTACCTGAACGCGCTCTACATCGATGTTGAAGCGGTCCCGGAATTCGCCGAGTGTGAAACCGCGCGCGCGGCGGTGGCCGCGCCCGAGTTCCAGTCCCGCTTGCGCGCGCTGCGCGCGGCGGAGCGGGTGGACTACCGTGGTGTCGCGGAAGCCAAGCTGTGGGCGATGCGCGCCGTATTCGACCACTTCCGAAGCCGCTACCTCGTGCCGCGCTCTCCACGTGGCGAGGCATTCCTCGCCTACCAGCGATCGGGCGGAGAGCCGCTTGCGCGCTTCGCGCTCTTTCAGGCGCTGCAGGAGGACTTTCATGCGCGCGACGAGACCGTGTGGGGCTGGCCGGTGTGGCCCGAGGCCTACCGCGATCCTGCAGCGCCGCAGGTGCGGGCATACCTGGAGGCTAACCGTGACAGGGTCGATTTCTTCGCCTGGCTGCAGTGGATCGCCGAGGAGCAGCTCGGAGCCTGCGGCCGGCGCTCCCGGGAACTCGGGCTCGGTGTCGGCCTGTACCAGGATCTCGCGATTTCCGTGGACCGCGCGGGAGCGGAGACCTGGGCCTGGCAGGGCGTCTACGCCGAGGTTGCGAGCGTCGGCTCGCCACCCGACGAGTTCAACCTGAGCGGCCAGAACTGGGGCCTGCCGCCGCCGATCCCCGGGGCGCTCGCCGAAACCGCCTATGCGCCGTTCGTGGCAACACTGCGCGCCAATATGCGGCGCGCAGGCGCACTGCGAATCGACCATGTAATGGGTCTCATGCGGCTCTTCTGGATTCCTCCCGGCGCCAAGCCGGGCGACGGCGCCTATGTTCATTACCCGTTCCCGGACCTGATCGGCGTGCTCGCGCTGGAGAGCCTGAGAAATCGCTGTCTCGTGATCGGCGAGGACCTGGGCACGGCGCCGGTCGCGGTGCGCGACGCGCTCGCGCCCCTCGGTGTGCTGTCCTACCGGCTGCTGCTGTTCGAGAAAGAGCGCGACGGCAGCTTCAAGGCGCCGGGGGCGTATCCCGCGCAGGCGCTCGTCGCGGCGAGCACGCACGATCTCCCCACGCTCAAGAGCCTGTGGAACGGGCACGACCTCGATCTCCGCGCGAAACTCGGGCTCTATCCCTCGGAAGAACTCCGGGAGCGGCAGGTGGTGGAGCGTGCGCAGGACCGCGCGCGGCTCCTGGTGGCGCTGCAGCGCGAAGGCCTGCTGCCGCCGGGCGTGACGGTTCATCCGGTATCGGCACCGGAGATGACGCCGGAGCTCGCGCGGGCGCTGCACATCTACATCGCGCGCAGCCCGGCGCGCATCATGGTGATCCAGATGGAGGACGTGCTCGGGCAGCTCGAGCAGGTCAACCTCCCCGCGACCAGCACGGAGTACCCCAACTGGCAGCGGAAGCTCCCGCTCAACCTCGAGGAGTGGTCCGCGGATGCGCGCGTGTCGGCGCTCGCGGAGGCGTTGCGGCGCGAGCGCGGCGTGGGGGCGCAGCCGCGCGCGGCGCCGCCGCGACGTTCCCGTCAGCGAGAGGAGAGCGCGGGGAACTTTTCAACGCATCCCGGCACAAAAAAGGAGGAGAAATCAAGGCGGTAGTTCGAACGCCGCGTTGCCGGGCAAATGCACCTGCGAGTGCGAACCCGCGCCATACGAAATGATGAATAATCAGCCCTCATGCGCGCGCTGAGCCCGCGCATCGACCCCGAGGATTTCCTTGCGCGGGTGGCGCGCGCGCACGTGCGCGTGCTGATGCTCGACTACGACGGAACGCTCGCGCCGTTCCAGGTGCGCCCGGAGCGGGCGGTGCCGTACCCCGGCGTGGAGGAGGCGCTCGACGAGATCATGGCGGCGGAGCGCAGCCGGGTCGTGATCGTGACCGGGCGCACGGTGGGCGATCTCGTGCCGCTGTTGAACCTCCAGCGCCGCCCCGAGTTGTGGGGCGCGCACGGCTGGGAGCGGCTGCTGCCTGACGGGCGCGGCGCACGAGCGGAGCTGGATCAGGAGGTGCGCCGGCGGCTAAACGAGGGGGAGCGCCGCGCGCGCTCGCTCGCGCGCACCGGGGCGCGCGTCGAGAAGAAGCCCGCGAGCGTCGCGCTGCATTGGCGCGGCACCTCGGCGCTCGCCGCCGCCCGCATCCGCGACGCGATCCCGCAGCTCTGGGAGCCGCTCGCCGCCGACGGCGAGCTCGAGCTGCTGGAGTTCGACGGGGGCCTCGAGCTGCGGGCGCGCGGCTGCAACAAGCAGAACGCCGTGAAGGCGGTGCTGGCGGAAACGCCGGGTGAAGCGGCAGTCGCGTACCTCGGGGACGACATGACCGACGAGGATGCCTTCCACGCCGTGAAGCTGCGCGGGCTCGCGGTGCTGGTGCGCCCCGAATTCCGGGAGACCGCGGCCGATGTCTGGATCCGGCCGCCGCGCGAGCTGCTCGCTTTCCTCAAGCGCTGGCGCGAGGCATGCGGGGGCGCGCCATGAAGTGGTGGGGACAGTTGACGACGGCCAACGCGCCGGCGGATTTTCTCGCCGCGCTCGCCATCGCGCTGGCGGTGTGGATCGCGCTCGCCGTAGCCAAGCGCTTCGGCGGCCAACTCTTCACGCGCATCGCGAAGCGGACCGGGGCGCGGTGGGGCAATCTCCTCGCCGGGACGGTGCGGGCGACGAGCCTCGTCCTGCTCACGCCGCTCGCGCTCTACGCCGGGATCTCGGTGCTCGATGCGCCGGCCCAGCTCGCGCGCCTCATGGAGCTTGCCGCTGCGCTCGCGCTCCTGGCGCAGGCGGGGCGGTGGGCGAACCGCCTGACCGTCCTCTGGATGGAGCAGAAAATGGAGGCGGCCCGCGAGCGCGGGGCGGAGGGCGCCACCGCCCTGAGCTTGCTCGCATTCGCGGCGCGGGTCGCGCTCTGGTCCGTGGTGCTGCTCGCGGCGCTCGACCAGCTCGGCTTCAACATTACCGCGCTGGTGGCGGGCCTCGGCATCGGCGGCATCGCGGTGGCGCTCGCCGTGCAGAACATCCTCGGGGACCTCTTCGCATCGCTTTCGATCGTGCTCGACAAGCCGTTCGCGGTCGGCGATTTCATCGTGGTCGATGGCCTGCGCGGCGTGGTCGAGCGCGTGGGCATCAAGACGACACGCGTGCGCAGCCTCGACGGCGAGCTCCTGGTGTTCCCGAACGGCGACCTCATGAAGAGCCGCATCCGCAATTTCCGGCAGATGCAGGAACGCCGAGTGCACTTCACGGTCGGGGTGACCTATCAGACGTCCCCGGAAAAGGCGAAGGCGATTTCGCAATGGCTGCGCGAGGCGGTGGAGGCCGTGCCGCGGACGCGGTTCGACCGCGCGCATTTCAAGGAATACGGAGATTCCGCGCTGGTATTCGAAGTCGTCTACTACGTGCTCGATCGCGATTACAATCTCTACATGGACGCGCAGCAGGCGATCAACGTCGCAATCTTCGAGCGCTTTGCGCGCGAGGGCGTCGATTTCGCCTACCCGACGCGCACCTTGTACGTGCACACGGCTCCGGCCGCGGCTGCGGAGTGACGGAGGACCTGTGAAAGGACGGCGCGAGCGCCTGATCGTGGTGTCGAACCGGCTGCCGTTCTCCTTCCGCCGCTCGGCGGGGGGGCGCTGGAAGACGGAGCCGAGCGGTGGCGGGCTGGTGACGGCGCTGCTCCCGGTGCTGCGGCACCGCGGCGGCACGTGGATCGGCTGGCCCGGCGTGGCGGAAGCCTCCGACGGCCTCGACCGCGAGCTCGCAGCCGCCGGGGAGGGGGCCGGCTACGCGCTGAAGGAAGTGCCGCTCACGCCCGAGGAAGTGCGCAAATTCTACGAGGGGTTTTCGAACGAGATCATCTGGCCGCTGTTCCACGACATGCAGCTCCTGTGCAATTTCGATCCCGCGTACTGGCGCACCTACCGCGAAGTCAACCGCACGTTTGCGAGCGTCGTGCATGCCGAGTGCGGCGCCGGCGACTTCGTGTGGGTGCACGATTACCATCTCATGGGCGTCGCCTCCGAGCTGCGCCGCCTGAAGAGCGGGGCGCGCATGGGCTTCTTCCTGCACATCCCGTTCCCGTCCCCTGACATTTTTCTGAAGCTCCCGTGGCGGCTGGAGATCATCGAGTCGCTGCTGCGCTACGATCTCGTCGGCTTCCAGACCCTGCGCGACCGGCGCAATTTCGTTCAGTGCGTGCGCGAACTCCTGAGGGACGTCGAGTTCGAGGGCCGCGGCCAGGTGCTGCAGTCGGCGGTATCCGGCCGCAAGGTGCGCATCGGCAACTTTCCGATCAGCATCGATTTCAACGCCTTCATGCGCCAGGCCGCGTCGGGCGAGGTCGCGGCCCGCGCCAAGGAACTGCACCGGCTGCTGCCCAACCGCAAGCTGCTCCTGGGCATCGACCGCCTCGACTACACCAAGGGCATCCCGCTGCGGCTGCAGGCGTTCCACAGCGTGCTCGAGCGCTACCCGGATCTCCGGGAGCGTATCTCGCTTATCCAGGTGGTGGTCCCGAGCCGCGAGGACATCGACAAGTACCGGGAGCTGAAGACCGATATCGAGCAGCTCGTTGGCCGGATCAACGGGTCGTTCGCGCGTCCCGGCGGATGGGTCCCGGTGTGGTACGTCTACGGGAGCCTGTCGCGGCTCGACCTCCTCGCCTATTACCGGGCGGCGGACATCGGGCTCATCACGCCGCTCAAGGACGGCATGAACCTGGTGGCGAAGGAATACTGCGCCTGCAGCATCGAGGAGGATTGCGCGCTGATCCTGTCGGAGTTCGCCGGCGCCGCGGCGCAGCTCGCGAACAACGCGCTGCTCGTCAACCCGTTCGATATCGAGGGCGTCGCCGACGCGATCCACCGCGCCTACCACATGGACGCGGGCGAGCGCCGGGCGCGCATGCGCCGGATGCGCCGCTCGATCCGCGAGAACGACGTGTTCTGGTGGGTGGACTCGTTCCTGCGCGCTGCCATTGCGCGCGATCTCAGCGCGTTTCCGCAGCCGGAGCATGTCGTCGCCGACGAGTTGATGGACCACACGCCGCTGGCACTGTGAGAGCGGGGCGACGCCCGGGGCAATGCGCGCCATGACCACTTTTCTGCCCCCATATCCGTTTTCTGCCAACCCCGTGTTGCTGTTCGGGCTGCTGCTGCTCGCCGGCGTCATCGGCGGCGAGCTGGTGAGGCGCGCGCTCAACCTGCCCCGCATCGTCGGCTACGTGCTGATCGGATTGCTCCTGGGCGCGAGCGGATTCAACCTGCTCCATGAGGAGCTGGTGCTCGAGTCGTGGATCTTCGTCGAGATCGCGCTCGGCCTCGTGCTGTTCGAGCTCGGGCGCAGGCTCCATTTCAAGTGGCTGCGCAACGACCCCTGGCTGCTCGCGACGGGGCTCCTCGAAAGCGCGCTCGCGTTCGGTTTCCTCTACCTGACGCTGACCTATTTCGGCGTCCAGCCCATCTACGCGGCGGTGGCGGCGGCGATCGGGGTCTCGACCTCGCCGGCGGTCGTGCTGCTCGTGGCGCAGGAGCTGAAGGCGGAAGGGCAGGTGACCGAGCGCGCGCTCAATCTCACGGCGCTGAACAGCGTGGTCGCGTTCGTGCTGACGACGATGCTGCTGTCCTGGATCCACCATGAGTACCAGGCGGGCTGGGCGACGGTCGCCCTGCACCCCGTGTATCTCCTCGGGGGGTCGCTCGCACTCGGCTTCGCGGCGAGCGTGCTGGCCATCGTTCTATCGCGCTGGCTGGGGCAGCGCGCCGAGCGCCAGTTCGCGCTGGTGCTCGCGCTGATCGTGCTGACCATCGGTGCCGCGCGCATGCTGGAGCTCTCGGTGCTGCTGGCGCTGCTCGTCCTCGGGGTGTTTTCGCGCAACCTCGACACGCGCCACGACGTGATGGCGGTGGATATCTCCGGCATCGGCCAGATCTTCTACGTGGTGCTGTTCGTGGTGAGCGGGGCCAAGCTGCAGGTGGTGGAGATGATCATGGGAGGAGGGCTGGCGCTGGCTTACGTGGTGGCGCGACTCGCAGGCAAGATGATCGGCGTCATGAGCCTCGCTCACTTGAGCGGCGTGCGCCCGGGGGCCGCGTTGATGCTGGGGGTCGCGCTGACGCCGATGTCGGGCCTGGCGCTGGCGATGGTGCACGGGACGGCGGATCTCTACCCCGAGTTCGGCGCGCGGCTGTCCGCGATCGTGCTCTCCGCGGTACTCATCCTCGAGTTGACCGGCCCCGTGGCGGTGCAGTACGCGCTCCAGCGCGCCGGCGAGGCGAGGGACGCGGCATGAGCGGCGGAGCAGGGGCCCCAATGGTCAAAGCGTTTGGCTGCGACCAAGCGAGCGCGCGTCGGAGCGTTGAGCAGGGGCCCCATGCTTCTTGGGGATGCGACCGCGGAGACGCGCGGGGCAGCCGACTCCAGGATGGTGGATGCTTGCCACTGGCGGCGCGGAGGCTGCACGCAAGGCCGCCGACGCGGTGTCGTTGGAAATCCCGTCACGCTGACGGAGGCGGCGCATGAGCGGCGACGAACTCGCATTCACGCCCTCAAAGGGGCTCACGGTCGGAGTCGAGATCGAGCTGCAGATCCTCAACTCGCGCGACTACGATCTCGCGCGCGACGCCGCCGATCTCATGGGGCTGCTCGAGAAGACCCCCCACCCCGGAGCGGTCAAGCCGGAGATCACCGAAAGCATGGTGGAGCTGAACAGCTCGATTCACCAGGGCCATGATTCCCTGGCGGCAGAGCTGAAGGCGATCCGCGACGCGGTGGTGCAGGCGGCGGGGCGGCTCAACGTGCGCATCGCGGGCGGCGGCTCGCACCCCTTCCACATGTGGGCCGACCGGCGCATCTATCCGACGGAGCGCTTCCGGCACCTGCTTTCGCTCTACGGCTACCTCGCGAAGCAGTTCACGATCTTCGGGCAGCACGTCCACGTGGGCTGTCCGGACGGCGACGTGGCGATCTATCTTACCCATATCCTGTCGCGTTACGTGCCGCATTTCATCGCGCTCTCGGCGTCCTCGCCCTACCAGCAGGGCGAGGACACGTCGTACGCGTCGTCGCGCCTGAACACCGTCAGCGCGTTCCCGCTCTCGGGGCAGATTCCGTTCGTGCACTCGTGGCGGGAGTTCCTCGAGTACTTCAGGAAGATGCGCAGCTACGGCATCGTCGAGACCATGAAGGACTTTTACTGGGACATCCGCCCGAAGCCGGAATACGGCACGGTCGAAATCCGCGTCTTCGACACGCCGCTGACCGTCGAGCACTCGGCCGCGCTCGCGGCCTACACGCAATCGCTCGCCCGCTACGTCCTGACCGACCGGCCGTTTGCGCCGCAGCGTGATGTCTACACACTGTACAACTACAATCGCTTCCAGGCCTGCCGATACGGTCTCGACGGCAAGATCATCGACGCCTACACGCAGCGCCACGTGAGCCTCAAGGAAGACATTCTGGAAACTCTGATGGTCATCACCCCGCACGCAGCGGCGCTCGGAAACGGCCTGGCGCTGGCGAAGCTCGCGGCGGATGTCGAGGGCGGGCGCTCCGGCGCAAACCGGCTGCGCGAGATCTTCCGCGAGCGGAAATCGCTGAACGACGTCGCGCGCGTGCAGAGCGACCTGTGGATGGGCACCGGCGAGCCCGCCAAGGCAAATGAGGCGCCCAAGCCGTGAGCCGCAAACCGCTCAAGATCGGGATCTCGGCGCGCATCCTCCACCGAGTGCCGCGGGAGCTCGGGTTCCGGGGCAAGACGCTGCAGTACCTCGAGCAGACGGTCGCGCACTGGCTGATGACGGCGGGGGCGCTCGTCTTCATGATTCCCGCGATTGCAGGCAACGGGCTGCTGCGGCGCGGCAACATCCGTGTCGCGGATTACGCAGGGGAGCTCGACGGCCTGGTGCTGCAGGGTGGAGCCGACGTGAGCCCGCATACCTACGGGGAAGCGCCGCTCAAACCGGCATGGGCCGGAGACCGCACGCGCGACCTCTACGAGATCGATCTGCTGCAGGAATTCGTCTCCCGCGGCAAGCCCGTGCTCGGCATCTGCCGCGGGCTGCAGATCATCAATGTCGCCTTCGGCGGAACGCTCTACCAGGACATCCCGTCCCAGCACCGCGGTCGCGGCGCGCACCTGGATCTCGAGGCCTACGATGCGCACCACCACGCGGTCTCCATTGTCCCCGGGAGCGGGCTGGCCGCGCTCTATCCCGACACCGGCGCGGCGCACGTCAACAGCATCCACCACCAGGCGGTGAAGGTGCTCGGGCGCGATTTGTCGGTCGAGGCATTGTCGGTTCCCGACCAGGTGATCGAAGCGCTGCGCTGGAAAGGGCCGAGCTACGTTCTCGGCGTGCAGTGGCACCCGGAGTTCCACGACGACGCGCAACCGGACCTCCTCGACGGCGAATCCCTGCTGCACGAGTTTCTCGGCGAGGTGGAAAAGGCGCGCGATCCGGGCGCGCGCAAGTCCTCGAGCGAGGGCGTGACCGCCTGAGGCTGCACCGTTGCGCCCGTGCCCCGGGGCGCGCCCAGCGAGTATGATAGGACCATGCATCCGCCCTACGTGACCGCCGGCAGGACGCTCGCCGTCCTCGCTGCGATCGTCCTCGCAGCGCTCCTCGGCGCGCGCGCGGGGGGAGCCGCCGATGCCGGCGCGCCGCAGCCGGTGGTGCTGCTGAAGCTCGAAGGCGCCGTCAGCCCGGCGACCGCCGACTACGTGGTGCGGGGGCTACGCAAGGCCGCCGATCGCGGTGCGGTGCTGGTCGTGCTCCAGATCGACACACCGGGCGGGCTCGACACCTCGATGCGCTGGATCATCAAGGAGATCCTCGCATCGCCGGTGCCGGTCGCGGTCTACGTCGCGCCGAGCGGCGCGCGCGCTGCGAGCGCCGGCACCTTCATCCTTTACGCGAGCCACGTCGCAGCGATGGCGCCTGCGACCAACCTCGGCGCCGCGACGCCGGTGCCGATCGGCGTCGCCCCGGAGGGCGATTCCGGCAAGAAAGGCAAGCCCGGGGCAAAGAGCGGAAAGAAGTCGGAAAAGGGCGCGGCCGGCGATGAGCCGGATTCCAAGGGCGCCATGACGCGCAAGCAGGTGAACGACGCCGCGGCCTACATCCGCAGCCTCGCGCAGTTGCGGGGGCGCAACGCCGACTGGGCGGAGCAGGCGGTGCGCGAGGCGGTGAGCCTGCCGGCGGAGGAAGCGAAGAAGCGCAAGGTCGTCGATATCGTTGCGGCCGACGTGAGCGATCTCCTCAAGCAGGTCCACGGAAAGAAGCTCACCGTGCAGGGCGTTGAGCGAGCGCTCGACACCCGGGGTGCCGCGGTCACCGCGCTCGAGCCGGACTGGCGCAGCCGATTGCTCACCGTGATCACGGATCCGAGCATAGCGCTGATCCTGATGATGATCGGGATCTACGGCCTCATCTTCGAGTTCTCCAATCCGGGCTACGTGCTTCCCGGCGTCGTGGGGGGGATCTGCCTGCTGCTCGCGCTCTACGCCTTCCAGCTGCTGCCGGTGAACTATGCGGGCCTGGGGTTGATACTGCTCGGCGTGGCATTCATCGTCGCCGAGGCGTTCCTGCCCAGCTTCGGCACGCTCGGCATCGGGGGCGTGGTCGCGCTGGTGTTCGGTTCCGTCATCCTTTTCGATCCCGAGGTCGCCGCCGGCTACACCCTGCCGCTGCCATTCGTCGTGACGCTCGCAGCGACGAGCGCGGCTGTCGTGTTCTTCACCGTGTGGTTTGCGCTCAAGGCGCGGGTGCGTCCAGTAGTGAGCGGGCAGGCGGAGATGATCGGGGCGACCGGGACGGCGTTGGAGGATTTCGGGCGCGACGGTTGGGCGCAGGTACGCGGGGAGACGTGGCGGGTCCAGTGCAACCAGCCGCTTGCCCGTGGCCAGAAAGTTCGGATAACCGGCATCGACGGGCTCATCTTGCGAGTCGAGCCCGCGGACAGCGACCGCTGAGCGGGTCATATCGAGTCACGAGTCACCAGTCACGATTCACTGCTAGGGGGGTTCGGCATGATCATGGAGCAAATCGGCGTCGGCGGCATCTTCATACTGATCGTCATCCTGATCGCGGCGTCGTTGCGGATCCTCCGCGAGTACGAGCGGGGTGTCGTCTTCCTGCTCGGCCGCTTCTGGAAGGTCAAGGGCCCGGGCCTGATCGTCATCATCCCCGGCATTCAGCAGATGGTGCGGGTGGATTTGCGCACGGTCGTGATGGACGTGCCGAGCCAGGACGTGATCTCGCGCGACAACGTCTCGGTCAAGGTGAATGCCGTCATTTACTTTCGCGTGCTGGACGCGCAGAGGGCGATCATCCAGGTTGCGAATTTCCTCGAGGCGACGAGCCAGCTCGCGCAGACTACCCTGCGTGCGGTGCTCGGCAAGCACGAGCTCGACGAGCTGCTCGCCGAGCGCGACAAGTTGAACCTCGACATCCAGAAAATCATCGACGCGCAGACTGACGCCTGGGGCATCAAGGTGTCCAACGTGGAAATCAAGCACGTTGACATCGATCCCTCGATGGTGCGGGCAATCGCGCAGCAGGCCGAAGCCGAACGCACGCGGCGCGCCAAGGTGATCCACGCCGAAGGCGAGCTGCAGGCGGCCGAGAAGCTGCTGCAGGCGGCGCAGATGCTGGCGCAGCAGCCGCAGGCGATGCAGCTGCGCTACCTGCAAACCCTCGGCGCCATCGCCGGCGACAAGAGCTCGACGATCATATTCCCCGTGCCGATGGATCTCCTCGCGCCGTTTCTCGAGCTGATGGACAAGCGCCGCGGCGGATGACGTCGCCGCGCGGCGCGCCGTTGAGCGCCGCGGCCCGGCGGCGCCGCGTCGCTTGTTTCGCCGAATCGCCGCCGTTAGAATGCAGGGAGCGCCGGGTCTGCGGCGAGAACGAGAATCCGCCCGGCGTTCGACGGTCGCTCATTCCACGGTCAGATGCGATGAAGAACACGGCGTACGCGTTTAGCTCGGCGGTCGTCCTGTTCGTTTTCTGGTTGCTGCTGTCGGGCTTCTTCACCGCGTTTCTGGTGACGGTCGGCGCGCTCACCGCGATTGCCATCGTGGCGCTCGGCCGCCGCATGGAAGTGGTCGATCACGAAGGCCATCCCATCCACTTGAGCTGGCGCGCGCTCGGCTACTGGCCGTGGCTTGCCAAGGAGATCGTCAAGAGCGCGTGGGGAGTCTCGCGCATCATCGTACATCCCCGGCTTCCGATCAGCCCGACGCTGGTGCGCGCAAAGACCTCGCAGAAGTCGGCGGTCGGGGTCGTGACCTACGCCAATTCGATCACGCTCACGCCCGGCACGATCTCGGTCGACGTGCGCGAAGGGGAGATTCTCGTGCACGCCCTGACGCGGGAGGGCGCCGCGGGGCTGCTCGAAGGCGAAATGGACCGGCGCGTCACGCGCTTCGAGGGACGGTCCTGATGTTCGAGACCGCGGCCGCCGCGCTGCTCGTCACGCTCGCGCTGGCGCTCGCGCGCGCCGCCCTCGGCCCGACCTTGTTCGACCGCGCGCTGGCCGTCAATACGGTAGGCACCGTCGCGGTCCTGCTGCTCGCCGTCATCGGCTTTCTCGGGGGGCGCCCGGAATTTCTCGATCTCGCGATCGTCTACGGCTTTCTCAACGTGGTGGGCACGATCGCGGTGCTCAAGTACTTCCGTTTCGGGAGCCTGGGCGAGCCGGGAGAGGAGGACGCGCGGTGAGCCTCGCCCTGGACCTCGCGAGCTGGCTGCTGCTCGGCGCGGGCGGCGTCTTTTGCGTGATCGGGGGCATCGGATTGATCCGCATGCCGGATTTCTACACCCGCGTGCACGCGGCGAGCGTCGCCGAAACGCTGGGCGCGGGGCTGATACTCGCCGGGCTCATGCTGCAGGCGGGCCTGACGCTCGTGTGCGTCAAGCTCGTGATGATCGGTGTCCTGATCTTCTTCACGAGCCCGACCGCGACGCACGCATTGACGCGCGCGGCGCTGACGCGGGGGCTCGAGCCGGTTCTCGCCGAGGACGGGAGGGCGCCATCGAAGCGCTCCTGATCAGCACGCTGCTCACGATGATGGCCGTTGCCACGGTCGCCATCGTGGTGCAGCGCAATCTCTTCGCCGTGGTGGTCCTGGCGGGCGCCTACAGCTTCCTGATGGCGACGGTGCTGGTCGCGCTCGACGCCCCGGATGTCGCGATGACCGAGGCTTCCGTCGGCGCCGGCATCTCGACCGTGCTGCTGCTCGGGGCGCTGCACCTCACCCAAGGCATGGAAATGAAGCCGCTGCACCGCCCGATCCTGCCGCTCGGGGTCGCCGTCGTCACGGGACTGCTGCTGGCGTACGGAACGCTGGGGCTTCCCGCCTACTACGATCCGCAGGCGCCGATCCACACGCATGTGGTGCCCCGCTACCTCGAGCAGGGGCTCGAGGAAACGGGCGTGCCCAACATCGTGACGGCGGTGCTCGCGAGCTATCGCGGCTACGACACGCTCGGCGAGACGACCGTGGTGTTCACCGCGGGCGTGGGCGTGGTGGCGCTGCTGCGGAGGCTGCGCCGGCGGGACGGGAAGGGGGGGCGGTGAAGGATTACCTGGTCCTGCGGGTGGTCGCAAAGATCCTGATCGCCTTCATGCTGCTGTTCGCGCTCTACGTGCAGTTCCACGGGGACTTCGGGCCGGGCGGCGGCTTCCAGGCGGGCGTGATCTCGGCCGCGGCCGTCATTTTCTACGCGATCATCTACGGGCTGCCGGCCGCGCGCGCGGTCGTGCCCGACTGGCTGGTGGAAACGATGCTCGCCGCCGGCGTCCTGCTCTACGCTCTGGTCGGCGTCGCCGGCATCCTTCTCGGCGGCAATTACCTGGACTACTTCGTGCTCGGCGCCGATCCGGTCGCGGGCCAGCATCGCGGGATATTCTGGGTCGAGCTCGGCGTGCTCATCACGGTGGCCGGGGTCATGCTCAAGATCTTCTACGTGTTCGCCGGGCGCGGGAGCGAGGAGGAGCCCCCGTCATGACGTTCGCGAGCCACTACGGATACTGGGTGACGATTTTCCTCGCGATCGCCGGCCTCTATATCGTGGTCGCGCGCGGCAACCTCGTGAAGAAGCTCGTGGGCCTCTCCATCTTCCAGACTTCGGTCTACCTGCTCTACATCGCGCCGGGCAAGCTGATCGGGGGCACGGCGCCGATCGTCGCGGACGGCTTCCAGGTCTACTCCAATCCGCTCCCGCATGTCCTGATCCTGACCGCCATCGTGGTCGGGATCGCGACGCTCGCGCTCGGGCTCGCGCTGGTGGTGCGCATCAAGGAAGCCTACGGCAGCATCGAGGAAGACGAAATCCTCGCCGCGGAGCGGGGCGACTGACCCGCTACGCCGCGCCCGCGTGATCTCCAGCCACCTGCCGATACTGCTGGTCGTGGTTCCGCTGATCGCCGCGCCGGTGATGGTGATCCTGCGCAGCGGCGCGGCCGCCTGGGTTCTCGCCATCGCCGTTTCGTGGGCGGCGCTGGCGATCTCCGGCGCTTTGTTCGTCCAGGTCGCCGGGGGCGGTCATGTTTCCTACTTTCTCGGCAGCTGGCCCGCGCCGTGGGGCATCGAGTACCGCGTCGACGTCGTCAACGCCTATCTCGCGCTGCTGGTGGGGGTGGTGGCCGCGGTGGTGTCGGTCTACAGCCCGCGCAGCGTGCTCGCGGAAATCGAGCCCGGCCGGCGCTACCTGTTCTACACGATGTACGCGCTCTGCCTCTCGGGGCTGCTCGGCATCGCCGTAACGGGCGACGCCTTCAACCTGTTCGTGTTTCTCGAGATCTCCTCGCTCTCGTCCTACGTGCTGATCGCGCTCGGGCGCGACCGGCGCGCGCTCATGGCGGCCTACCAGTACCTGATCCTGGGGACGATCGGCGCCACGTTCTACGTCATCGGCGTGGGCATGCTCTATCTCGCCACCGGCACGCTCAATCTGGCCGACATGGCGGCGCGCCTCGCGGGGGTCTCCGAGCCGCGCGCCGTGCTCGCGGCGCTCGCGTTCATCACGGTGGGCGTCTCGCTCAAGCTCGCCCTCTTTCCGCTGCACCTGTGGCTGCCCAACGCCTATGCCTACGCGCCTTCCGCGGTGACCGCATTCCTCGCCGCCACCGCGACCAAGGTTTCCGTCTACGTGCTGCTGCGCTACTACTACTCGGTGTTCGGCGGCAGCACGGTGTTCCATGCGCTGCCCATGGGGGAAATCCTGCTCGTGTTCTCGCTGGCGGCGATGTTCATCGCGTCCACGATCGCGATCTTCCAGGAGAACGTCAAGCGCATGTTCGCGTATTCGAGCGTCGCCCAGATCGGCTACATCACGCTCGGCGTCGCGCTCGCGTCCATGACCGGGTTGACCGCCGGCCTCGTCCACGTGTTCAACCACGCGCTCACCAAGGGCGCGTTGTTCCTGCTGCTGGGCGGCATCGCGCTGCGCGCCGGAGCGATGCGCTTCGGGTCGATCGGCGGCATCGGACGCGTCATGCCGCTCACCTGCTTCGGCATCGTGCTGGGCGGGCTGAGCCTCATCGGGGTGCCGGCAACCGTCGGCTTCGTCAGCAAGTGGTATCTGGTGCAGGCGGCGCTCGAGCGCGGCTCGCCGTGGATCGCGTTCGCGGTGGTCGCGAGCTCGCTCCTCGCGCTCGTCTACGTCTGGCGCTTCATCGAGGTCGCCTATTTTCGCGAGCCGGACGCCAGGGTGTCCGCGCTGCGCGAGGCGCCCGCGAGCATGCTGGTGCCGGCCTGGGCGCTGATCGCGGCCTGCATCTATTTCGGGATCGACACCGACCTCACGCTCGGCGGAGCGGCCGCCGCCGCGTGGGAACTGATCAGGGGCCCGCAATGACGCCCGAAACCGCGATCCTGGGCGCGATTGCGGTCCCGCTCTTAGGGGCCGCGCTGATCGGCGCGGCCCACCGCGTCCCGGACCTGCGCGAGGCGGTCACGCTGGTGACGGCAGTGGCCCTGTTCCTGCTGGTTGCAACGCTCGCGCCCGGAGTGCTCGCCGGCGCGCGCCCGGCGGCGCACGTGGCGGAGGTGATGCCGGGCATCGATCTTGCGTTCCGGGTCGAGCCGCTCGGCATGCTGTTCGCGCTGGTTTCGTCCGGGCTCTGGATCGTCAACTCCCTCTACTCGATCGGCTACATGCGGGGCAACCGGGAGGCGCACCAGACGCGCTACTACGTGTGCTTCGCGGCTGCGCTCGCGAGCACGATGGGCATCGCTTTCGCCGGCAATCTCTTCACCCTGTTCCTGTTCTACGAGGCGTTGACGCTCGTCACCTATCCCCTGGTCACGCACCATGGCACGGACGAGGCGCGCCGCGCCGGCCGGCTCTACATCGGCGTGCTGGTCGGGACTTCCATCGTGTTCCTGCTGGTCGCGATCATCTGGACCTGGGCGATCACCGGCACGATCGAATTCGAGCCGGGCGGCATCCTGGCCGGCAGCGCGTCCAACGCCACGGTCGGGCTGCTCCTCGCGCTCTACGTGTTCGGCATCGGCAAGGCGGCGGTGATGCCGGTGCATCGCTGGCTGCCGGCGGCGATGGTGGCCCCCACGCCGGTCTCCGCATTGCTGCACGCGGTCGCCGTGGTGAAGGCCGGCGCGTTCGCGGTGGTGAAGGTCGTGGTCTACGTCTTCGGCGTGGAGGCAATCTCCGGCCTCGCGAGTGTGGACTGGCTGCCCTTCATCGCAGGCTTCACCGTCATCGCGGCCTCGATCGTGGCGCTGCGCTCGGACGACCTCAAGCGCCGGCTTGCCTACTCGACGGTGAGCCAGCTCTCTTACGTCGTGCTCGCCGCGGCGCTGCTGACGCCCCTGTCGGTGATCGGCGCCGCGCTCCACATCGCGACCCACGCGCTCGGCAAGATCACGCTGTTCTTCTGCGCCGGGGCGATCTACACCGCGGCGCACAAGTCCAGGGTGAGCGAGCTCGACGGCATCGGCCGCCACATGCCCTGGACGATGGCGGCGTTCACCGTGGGCGCGCTTTCGCTGATCGGGGTGCCGCCGGCGGCCGGCTTCGTCAGCAAGTGGTTCATCATTTCCGGCGCGCTGCAGGCGGGGCACTATCCGGCGGTCGCGGTTTTCATCGCGAGCACGCTGCTCAATGCCGCCTATTTCCTGCCGATCGTGCATGCGGCGTTTTTCCGGCGCGGCCCGGAAGACGCGCACGCCGCGCATGGCGAGGCGCCGTGGCCCATGGTGGCCGCGACGACTGCGACCGCGGCCGCAACGATTGCCCTGTTTTTCGTCGCCGACCTGCCGCTCGCGCTCGCGCGCCAGCTCTCATTCGGTCCGGCCGGCTGATGGAACGCCACCATGCAGAGTGACAAGCGCTACTGGCTCGACGACCCGCGCAACGTGACGCAGCTCTACCGCACGGTATGGGCGACCGGCATCGGACTCGTCCTCGCCGAGTTCTTCGTGCTCCGTCACGAGGAACTCGCGTTCGCGGGCTGGTTCGCGTTCTACGCCGTCTTTGGATTCGTCGCCTGCGTGGCGCTGGTGCTGGCGGCCAAGGAGATCCTGCGCCGCCTGGTCAAGCGACCCGAGGATTACTATGAGCGCTGACCTCCCGATCGCGCTCCTGCCGGTCCTCGGCGCCGCGCTCGTTCCGCTCGCCCGGGGGCGGCTGCGGGCGGCGTACCTGCTGGCACTGCCGGTAGCCGTTTTCGTCTGGCTGTTGCTGCTGCCCCAAGGGGAGTTCGGAAGGCACGAGCTGCTCGGGCAGACGCTCACCCTGATGCGGGTCGACCGCCTGAGCCTGCTCTTCGGCTACGTGTTCGTTCTTGCGCTCTTTCTCACGGCGCTCTATTCGCTGCACGTCGAGGATACGACCCAGCACGTCGCGGCGCTCATCTACGGCGGGGCTGCGCTGGGGGCCGTGTTCGCGGGCGACCTCCTGACGCTGTTCGTGTGGTGGGAGCTCACCGCGGTTTCTTCGGTGCTGCTGATTTGGGCGCGCCGCACCGAGCGGGCGTATCGCGCCGGCATGCGCTACGTGGTCATTCAGCTCGGCTCGGGCATGCTGCTCCTCGCCGGCGCCGCGCTCCACGTGAATTCAGGAGGCTCGCTCGCGTTTGGCCGCATCGGCCTGGAGAGCGCGGGCGGCGCGCTGATGCTCGCTGCGATCGGCATCAAGTGCGCGTTTCCCCTGCTGCACAACTGGCTGCAGGATGCGTATCCGGAGGCGACCGAAACCGGGACGGTTGTGCTTTCAGCGTTCACCACCAAGCTCGGCATCTACGCGCTGGCGCGCGGATTTCCGGGGACCGAGATGCTGATCTGGATCGGCGCGGCGATGACCGCCTTCCCGATCTTCTACGCCGTGATCGAGAACGACCTGCGGCGGGTCCTCGCGTACAGCATGAACAATCAGCTCGGATTCATGGTCGTCGGCGTCGGCATTGGCACGGACCTCGCCCTCAACGGCGCAGTGGCGCACGCGTTCGCCGACATTCTGTTCAAAATGCTGCTCTTCATGTCCATGGGCGCGGTGCTGCTGCGCACCGGCACCGTCAACGGCACCGATCTCGGCGGGCTCTACAAGTCCATGCCGTTGACGACCGGCTTCTGCATCGTTGGGGCAGCCTCGATCTCGGCGTTTCCGCTGTTCAGCGCGTTCGTCACCAAGTCGATGGTCATGTCGGCGGCGGCTGCCGAGGGCCACGTCTTCACCTGGCTCGTGCTGCTGTTTGCCTCAGCCGGCGTTTTCCATCACGCCGGCATCAAGATCCCGTACTTCGCGTTCTTCGCGCACGACTCGGGCATCCGCTGCAAGGAGGCCCCGCCTCACATGCTGATCGCGATGGCGCTGGCTGCCGCCTTATGCGTGGGCATCGGCAGTTTCCCCGCGGCGCTCTACGCGCTGCTGCCGTACCCCGTGACCTACGTGCCCTACACTGCGGCGCACGTCCTCGACCAGCTGCAATTGCTCGTGTTTTCCGCGCTCGCCTTCTCCATGCTGGTGCGCACCGGCATCTATCCCCCCGAGATGAGGTCCGTCAATCTCGATTTCGACTGGGTCTACCGCCGCCTGGGCCGCGATCTCGCGCGAGCGTCGGCGGATGCGGTCTCCGCCTGGCTCACCGCCGCGGGCCGGGCGGCACGCGCGGCTTCGGATCGATCCCTTGCGGCACTGCGGCGCCACCACGGGCCCGAGAGCCCGCTCGCCCGCACCTGGCCCACGGGCAGCATGGCGCTGTGGGTCATGATCCTGCTGCTCGCGTACCTGCTGCTCTACTACCTGTATGAGCTTCCCCCGAAATTTCGTCTTCCAGGAAGTGGGGGTGTATAACCTCAGCTGACTGGAAGGAGAGACGATGTTCAAGATACCGAAGCAGGAGTACACGCCCGAGTTCAAGGAAGGAGCAG
>Ga0187892_10001751_pt1 | contig 47538 bp, 26 predicted proteins | sample MA1701073metaG_FD_139345 | JGI IMG/M metagenome (GOLD analysis project Ga0187892, IMG submission 139345) | Bio-ooze microbial communities from a basaltic lava cave in the Kipuka Kanohina Cave System on the Island of Hawaii, USA - MA170107-3 metaG ...
AAAAGTCTCCTTTCCGTGTGACTTTGAGCGGTTCACGGATCGGAGACTTTCTTTTTTCACCCCGGAATTGTCAAACTGCTGGAGTCCCCCAGCAAAGCTGGGGGTTTACCTTTAGGAAATTAGGCCCTGCGAACAAGCCTACGACTAGTACACTTGGTGCCGGCCAAGTTACAAATGAGTCGAATTCTGTTCTCGTCTTGTTTGCCAGACTACGGGCAAGGGATTTGTCACGACCGAACCACGGATGAACACCGATGGCAGTCGGCGGAAAGCCGTTTCCAGTCCTCGACCAGTGACGTTGGGGTCGCCGAGGTCACACCCACTCTGCCGCGCCAAGGTTCGCAAGATCGACGAGAATCCGTTCGAGGGCTTAGATCGCTTGAGATTGGGGACCCTTTCAATCCGCGTTGATCCGTGTTCATCCGTGGTTTAGACGGTCGGGTCATCATACGGGGCCTGGTGGCTTCAGCCGGTCTAGTCATCGCCGACTGCGAACGTCGACCCCCTGGAAGTATGAGGTTGCTGGCTACGAGCAGCGAGCGACCTCAGAACCGCCGAGAGACGCCAGAAGCTCGTATCATAGCCCCTCACCCTCTGACTCCCTGCGGGGCGAGGGAAATATTTGATCGATTTGTGAACTTCGTTGGCAGCTAATGAGACTAGGCTGACTTTGCGGGGGAAACCCCTGTGATCGGATCCGCCTAAAGAGCTTGCCTTCATTTGAAAGATACTCTGGACACGCGCTCCGCCGCCGTCACGACTCGTAGTGTGTTTTCGCCCAGAATCTTCTTGAGACTCGAGAACGCTGAATCCGAAACAGTGATGACAGAGTTGACACATCCCAACAAAACGTCAATATTCTGTCAAGAAAAAAATGGAACTGTGAGTATTTTTCAGCAAGACTCGGAAAATCATTCGATTGCGTCAAAGAATATCAATGCACCTTTTCACATGTGCCAATCCAAAGTGACGCATGCCGTCGCAAGTCGGCATCCACCCAGAAAGAACGCTAGGTTCCCTTGCTGCCGACGAAGTTCACATTTGCATTGCCGGTACTCTTTTGATCATGAGAGAGGCGACCAAGGGGAGGGTGCCAGGGAAGCCATAAATTAAAGTCTTAACGGACGGAGGCACTGAACGGCACGGCGTACGACTTCGCTTCTCGTTGGCTTCTCAATCTTGCCTATATGACGCTCGGCCAGCATCCGCACAAGTTGCCGACAGAATGGCTAATTCCGCCGGAAACCTTTGATTCCGAATATGACATCATGCGTTTTCACCAGGTGGCTCCTGGCCTAGGTTGGACCGGGTTGGCCACGTGGGTGGCAGTATTATGGAAGACTTCGAGGGTGACGGCCTCGTCTTTGGGACATGAATGATCAACTTCGCTACTTCCGGAACAATGAAGACGGAACCTTCACCGATCACACCAAAAGAATCGGGTTTAAACGTAAGGAAACAGCTTCAAGAAGAGAGGATGGCACGAACATCTTAACGTCGCAAGATCTCTGGATGAAAGCGGCTGACCGGAAGCGGCATGGGCGAGGCTGGTCCTTTGACATTCTTCCAGATGATTTCATTGAGGGCGAACATCGGAGTACGATCAAAGTCGGAGAAATCCATTTCGAGAGACCGCTGACTACCCCAAGCCGAGGCATTGTTTCGGGCTTGAATGTCTATGGGAGGTGGACATAGGGAGTATATTCGAGCTCGTCGGAGAATGAAGCGTACATCGGAGTTGCAGCGGCGTCATATTGACTCATGGGTTGCAGGCCTCTAACTCAGCAATGAAAAACCTGGCAAATAAAAACAGGTGACCCGCCTCACTAGAGTGTCGCGGCTTGACATTTTTGGCTCCTAACGAGCTGATACAGTGATGGAGGATACCCTCTGGATCGAGATCCATCATCTGTTTAAATGCGGTGTTTCGATGGATTGAGGTCACTCTGCGCTTTCTCGGGGCGGCTCAGACTTTGGCGCAAAGTAGGAGAAAACTTCATTGATTTCGATTCCTGTTTGGGATCAATCGTCTGCTTCCAATTCATGGCTGTATCCGTGGCGACACCTCCTGATCGATCTCCTGTAGAATGCTGAGTTCGCTCTCAATCTGGGGAGTCAAGGCAGCATTGACCTTGGGCAACCAAGTAGCTAATTCCCTTTTGATCGACTTGTATCGCCCATCGCCAGTGAGGTTAGTGTGTTCGTCCGGATCGATTCTGTGATCGTAGAGCTCCTCCGAGCCATCGTAGTAGCGGATGTAGCGCCAGTGCTCAGAGCGGACGGCGTGATTGTTGGGATGCCAAGTCGTTACTACCGCGCGTTCCGAAGGAGTCTGGGGATTGCGTAAGAGGGGCACCAGACTGTGACCTTCCAGCTCGGGCTTAGGCTTGAGGCCGCACAATTCTAGTAGTGTTGGATAAATGTCGAGCAAACTGACCGGCCGATCGCAGCGCCCGCCCGGACGAGTTATGCCCGGTGCGACTATCATCAGCGGCACGCGCGTTGATTCCTCCCACAGTGTAAACTTCTCCCAGTGTTCCTTCTCACCCAGATGCGCACCATTGTCGGACCAGAGCATGATTATCGTGTTCCTCGCGTTGGGACTCCGATCTAGCCCTTCAAGCAACCTGCCGACCATAGCATCGGCGAAACTAACACTCGCTAGATATCCCTGAACGGCATTCTTCCATTGATTGTTTCTCACGACCCATCTATGCCACTTCCGCTCGACGAAGCCTTGGCCGACGGTTGATGTGTCATCAAGGTCGTTGTACTTCACGGGCGGCAGGTCTAAGTTGTCCAGTAGGTACAGATCAAAGTATTTCTGCGGAACATACCAAGGGACGTGTGGGCGATAGATGCCAACGGCCTGAAAGACCGGCCGGTCGTGTTTTTTCTGTAGTTCGGCTACAGCCCAATCGACCACTCTCCAGTCGGCCATATTCTCCTCAGGTTGTTTGAGGGGGGACCAATCGACAATCTTCCACTCCGTGATCTTCTGTTGGAGTTCCTCCAGCGTGGACCATGCGAAGAGATTTCCAAAGCCCTGCTTGGCCGCCAAATTTAGAAGTCCATTCACTGGCCAACCCTCAGGTCGAATCTCTTCGGGCATGGCCCTTTTGTTGGAGGGGAAGTACAAATCCCAGGAGGCAGCGTCGTTAAAGCCATCACGACCATACTCCAGGACCCACGACCCGGCATGGAAGATCTTGCCCCCGCCGACGGAGTGATAGCCCTGTTTCCGAAAATATTGCGGGATCGTAAGAGCGTCTCGTAGAACAGGTGATCGCCGCCAGTTCTGATTATTGACGTACACTCCTGAAGTCGACGGCCGGATGCCAGTCATCAGGCTGGCTCGCGACGGGTTACAGGCGGGGGCGGAGCAGTGTGCATTAGTAAACAAGACACCCCTCGCGGCGAGGCGATCCAAGTTCGGTGTCTTCATTCCAGCTCTGCCCCCCAGGCAGCCAACCCAGTCATTCAAATCGTCGATGGCAATGAATAAGACGTTGGGGCGGGGCTCTAGCTGAGATGCCTCAGCGGTCGGCAGGAGCCATGATGACACCAGGAACGCTGCACTGAGTCCCAGGGCTTTCAGCCACCTACTGGAGTTGCACACAAAGGCGGTTGTCATTTCTCAGGGTATTAATCACAGCAGCGACTCTCCAGAGGCAAATGGTAGGCTGGGAGGGCGGCTTCTAAGGAACTCTTTTTCTGAGGAGGTCTATTACCTTGCCCGCACCGCGATTGCCCCATTTGGGGGAGTCCCCATAGTCGTTGTCTGTGTCCGTGCCAATCATGAGTATTTTGTGTCGCCCCTCATCGAGGTATTGCTGGATATCCGTCTCGTCCGCCCAAGCGATGACCTGAATCTTGTGTCGCTGGCCGGCATCTTTCACCTTCTGCCAGGCAGACACGACTTCAGGATCGTTCACGTCCAAGGGGCGACCGATACTGAAACTATAATCCCGAGGGCCAAAATGCACAGCTGCAATGCCGGGCACGCTGAGGATCGAATCGATATTTTCTATACCCTCCTTCGTTTCGATGTGAACAATGAGCATGAGGTCGCCCCGTGGATTGAGCGGCCAAACGTCTGCTCTCTCTGTGTACTCCTTCATGGTTAGCCCCCAGACATGCGAAGCCCATAGTGGATAGTTGGCACGCCTGCCTCGAGGCTCAGCTATTGGAGATCCTTGAGCCTGCGGATAGCGGGAAGCCTTAACATATTTCCTAGCCTCCTCAGCATTCTTCACCGTGCAATAAAGGCCGAACACACCCATATCGAGCACTTGTTGGATCACGGTCTCCAGGGGCTGGTCACCTAGAGTCGGAAGCATAAGAAAAGGCACCAAATTAGGCTGCAAATTGGCTTTCAGGTGAACTTCTCGTCTTGAGTTTAACGCGAGCAAGAACGTGCGAAGTCTTTCAACATTGAAGGGTTCGTGCTCCATTTCGATGAGAAGCAGATCAATGGCCGGCTTCGTATAAACTTCCTCGCCTGTTTGCCAGCCGTTCGAATTGACCAACCCGAGTGCATTCGACGGATCAACGCTCGTCACATACAGGCCTGTGGCCAGCAGACCGCGTTCGAGCTTGTCGATAACCTTGTTTAGGTGAATGAACGATCTGTCTGACTTCGGATCGTGTGCCAGTACACCAGTATTCGCTGCCAACAGCAGACCTAGAGCCAACGTCCCTTTCTTTTTTAGCCCTCTCAGGAATGCAAATGAATCATGCAACACATTGTTCTCCTCTCTTTACAGGTGAACGGGGGCTGCCGGCGATCTTCTTGCAGTGCCAATCTTTCTGGGTCAAGTGAGACCAACTTCCCTAAGGTGACCGATCGCCGGCCTGCAACAAGAACATACTTTCGTCGACCGTGATGCCTTAGATAAGTGGAGCGACTGCACCTTGCCGTGCACCAGCCTGGTTAGCTTGCTAGCTCCTCTTCTCAGTGGATGTTGGCTTGCGCCAGCTAAAATAGAATAGAATAGTCAGCGCTTTGAATACCAAGCGGCCAACCTTGGGAGACTAGGGAAGCACAACCTGATTGTTGCGGCGCGTGAGCTCTTTCATCTTTTTCTCTGGATTAACGATGACGCTACATCCACTGAGCTTGGTGTTCACTGGCACCGGAAGAGTCACTTCCTCGGTCTTTGGGACCAGGTCTGAGGGAGCCTTAATCGCAGGCACTGCCGCAACCGCAAGCGTCTTTCCAGCAGGATCCCGAAGTGCTACCGAACTTGCCGGGGCGTCCACGGCGCCCAGGCTGTGAACCGTGATCCGTACCTTCCTCCCCTCCACGCGCACGTCCTCCTTACCGATACCCACGTCGGGACGCTGCCAGAGCGGAATGCCAGGCGCCTTCAGTTTCAACTGCACAATGGTGGTCACTTTGGGCTCGAAATGCAACTCCAGGTCTTCGGCGCGTTCCAGTTCCACCGAGCGAGTAGACAACTTCTGATCCGCCACATCATCACCATCGGAGTCAATCCCAGCGCTGACTTCCCAGGTGCCTGGCTCCAGATCCCACGCCGTCAGCAGGGCGGTGACCGACTGGGTTTCCAGATTAAAGGCAATGATCTTTGCCGCGTGAGTGGTAGCTTCAGGAACGAGAATGGCCACACTCTTCGCCGAAGCCGGGTCCTTGAATTTCCAGCCAATCACATGACCTGGGTAAATGGCGCTCCGAAGTAGTGCCACGCCGCCCAAACGCGAGCGTTGAAGCTCGCCGCTAGCAAAGGTTACCCGGTCCACCCACCAGTGATCTCGAGTGAACATGGACATATGCTGGCTGGCAGCTTGTATCTGATCGGCATAGTACCCTTCTAAGAACCCCTTATTGCCGGATATCTGCCAGGCTATATGACGATAGAGGTCACTTCCTTTCTGGGACGTCACTGTTGAAGCGATACGTTTACCCCAGGAGTCCCGTTTGTCGAGAAGGTCGATGACGTTTGCATTCAAGTGCTTCAAAAACCCAAAGTTGTCCTGGGCGGCACTATCCAAGATTGGTAGAAGGTATTTCCGATCTCCCGTCCAGCGCCAGGCAGCCCATAGAAGGTGAGTAGCAGAACCAAGACCGTTCCCTTGATCTTCCCCACTTGGGAAAGAGATTTCCGCGGGCAGGTAAGTGTGTCCCTGGGCATCCTTCTTTTGGTGAGCCAGAAGCCCGTCTGCAAGCTCTAATAGCAACTTCTTTACCACAGGGTGCCCGTTATACTCCACCAACGCCAGACCAGGATGAAGTATCAAGTACCCATGATTGGCCGTTACCATGGACCAGACACTGTCTTCAGAAATCTGAGTGCCACTGTACAAGCAGGAGCGCACATGACGATGTTCCAGCTTATCAATCCCCGTGATGCGCTCCAAAGCTTTGGCTGTTTCCATAATCCGCTCGATGACCTTGGGATTACCGTATTCCAGAAGCAGGGTTTGCGGCAATACCTGGATCCCTTCTTCATATGCGTGCAACGCATCCGTCATGATCGTCGCCAGCCCGTTGGTGAACATTCCCTGCTGATAGAACGCATCCATTTCAATGTTCACGGAGTGGGTGATCTTTTCCGGATCAATGCCCATTAGGGCCGCGCCGGGCCAGAGATTAGTCAAATCTCCGTCGTCAGAGAGGCCGCCTCCGAACTCTCCGTTTTCGATCTGTCTCTCGTCAATCCACCAGTTAACAAAGTGCTTGAGCAGTTTCAGGTTCTCGATTTGGCGGAAGGCCCACAGCGGAACGTCTAGAGGCGCCTTGGGTTGCTCAAAGGTAGGCCACACCTGCTCGGGGTTTAGGTAGCTCCAATAATAGCGCCCTTCCAGGTGGTTGGGACTTGCCTGGAATAGACTTGCGATGTCGCGACTATATCTTTCGTACAGTTTTAGCTTCTTATTATCGGTACCCCATTCCAGAAAGTTTCCCACGTTGTCCTTCACTTGGGTGAAGCGATCGATCTCCTGTTCTGCTATGGCCCACTCACGCTCCTTGAAGACAAGACGGATCCTTGCCCCTTCCAAAGCAGAAAGACCAAAATCGGAACCAGCACCGGCAATCGTAATATAGAAGCTGTAGCCGTTAGGGAGTATTCGGTCGCGCGTATCCAGCCATAACGTTTTCGGCTCGCCGGGCTTCACGGAGAAAGTAAAGTCGAGGAGATTTCGGTCAGGCCATAAAGGATCTTTAACCTGGATGTTCAATGGAAAGTACTCTCCATGGGTCGGTTGGACACTTAACGCCGGAAGGTCGAAGGCGATTCCGTCCAGACCACCATACAGATTTTCCCAGGTATAGGAATATTGAGAGAGATTGACGGAACTAGGCCTTCCCTTCGTCTCAGGCGCCGAGGTCTCTCTGTCAATTCTGAACTCAAAGGGAATAAGGATATGAATGAGGGGCAGAGCGTTCACTACACTAGCCGCCTTGGGCGTGCGCGGTGCACCAGCCGGCAAGGCCACCATCATCGATCTTTCGTCAGGCAGATACCGGCCGTTGATGTATTGCACCAGTGAATCAAGGGTCGGGTTGTCGACCGCGGCCTTTCCCGTAATCGTGTAGGACAGCTGAGCAATCCCCCGGGGCTCGGTTCCGCTGCTGACATAATAGGCGGAGAGTTCTCCGATGGGGGTCTCCTGCACTGCGTTATCGAAGCGCAGCTTTCCGCCACGGAGTGGCCCTCCGAGAGCGTGGAAGGTGCGTTCCTGGTGCGGGGGTCGGTCAAAGAGGTTCTTCTCTTTGCTTGCTTGCCCTTCCTTGTCGAACGTCAGGAAAGAGAACGCTCCGTAGGCACTGCCGGCAATCTCCAGATGATTCCATGGCTCATCAGGCAAAGTGAACGCGACAGATTTGCCAGAAACAGAGTAGCAGTTCCAATCAGGCCGGATGAAATAGTCGGTCCGACCCGGAAGCCTAGAGCGGTTGTAGACGCCAGGCCAAGTTGTTTCGCGGATGCCGTCGTTCCCTTTCCAAAACCATTGTTTGAGATCATAGACGTCATGGATTTCGACCTTGCGCACCTTGACCGCGCTGCCAGCCAGGTAAGGTGGGACGTCTCCAGGACGGTTCCAACCGTAGCGCAGCCACCATTCCGTTCGTGTGCTCGGGTCCCTCAGATTGCGAGTGAACGGTGTGACATTTGTCGGCGATTCTCCCTTCGCTAGTTGGGCAATGTTTTCGGGTGGGAGCATTTGATCGTAGATGCGGACCTCATCGATATCGCCGCCGCGTACGTGTTGCTCGCCCGTGTAGACTTCTTGAGGACCAATCACGTCTCCGTGGGCTCCAAACTGATCCAGACCCGCATAGAAGACAGCGGTTAGATCCTTCTTGCCCACCATCCGGCCATCCACAAAGAATCGGACCCCTTGGGTCTCATCCCAGGTCAACGCAAGATGGGTCCACTGCTCCGGCTTGGACAGAACTGAAGCCGCGTAGGAAATCCGGGCTCTCGCCAAACTGGCATCGGTGACGAAGGCATCAAAGCCGTGTCCGTTATAGTCAATGCGAAGCCACGCCATGTCGATACTCGAGTGATCGGCATAGGACACCTGAAAAATCTGAAAGGGGGTTTTTCCGATCGGGTCTCTTGCTCTCCAGAAAAAAGCCAGTGTTCCTCGCTCCGCGTAGATATTTCCCGGAGCCCAGTACGCCATGAGTTGACTGAAGTGCGCACACCTGAAACCGCGTCCGATGGCGCCATCGGGTATCACTGCCACGTCCTTGAGGGCGCTGGGTTGCGGGTTCCCCATGGCAAAATCGGCCGTCGCACCTTGATCCGCGGAAAGATAGAAGAGAAGGCCAGGGTCCCGAACTCCCTTCGCCGGAGCGGCACACAAACTGAGACCCATTGTGAACAGTCCAACCGTTGTGAGAGACAGAGTCGCGGTTCGTTTCAAAAGAGAGTGAGTCATAAGATGCCTTCTTCCTCGGATTTGGCGGCTCGCAGCTCAGCTACCGAGAGATGTGCTTGTTCCACCCCAAGCAGGGGAATCGAGAAGGAGTCTCAGGGTGCCAACGTAATGCTCACACGGTCCAGGATAGGGTAGAGATCCCCACTTTGTGACTTCAAGGTTGCTCGGTATTGCAGGTAGCGGTCTTCGCCTTTGAGCGAAAAAGAACCGGATTTGATTTCTCGCCAAGACTGCTTTTCCATATCCCCCGGGCTGGCTGCGGACCTAATGCCGAAAATGAGCTCAGAATTCTTGGGTACTTCCGCGTGGTAGCTAAGGTGTCCGCTACTACGGACCTGGCCCCAGTCGAACAGGGAGGATTCGTAGACCTGTTGCCAACTACGATCGTAAATGTGACCCATGTCCTGAGCCCACATCCAGTGCGTCCCATGAGTGGGCAAGGAGACAACACGAGGGTTAATAAACCGATGCCCGTCGTTGAAAAAGACTTTGGACTGAGTGTGATGATCGCCGTCCGTGGTATGACACGAAATTGCCAGATCCAATCGGCCATCTCGATCGAAGTCACCGGCAACGGCATCGTGGACGGAATCACCTATCAGGACGGTCCGTCGCCGCGTGGCAAACCCATCGGCTCCACCCCAGTAAAGATAGGAGGGCACGGATTCGCGTGTCAGTTCTCCATGATAGTGAGAGCAGAACAAGTCAAGAAACCCATCGGCGTCAAAATCCGCCACCGTCATGCCGGCCACCCACCAGCCAGGCAGCCACTGCGAGTCCCAGGAATGGAAACCTTTCGGGCCGCCCCAAAAGATCAAGGTCCCCGTGTCGTGATGAGCCCGGTAATCGTTGTAGGTACCGACGATCAGATCCAGATAACCATCTGTGTTGAGATCTGCGGTCTCCGATGAATACGGCCCAGCGGCAAGAAGCCGCGTTTGATGGTTCGCTTCGAAACCCTTCTGACTGCCCCAAAAGACCCGCACATCATTCGAGTGGCTGGAGGTAACAACGATGTCTAGCCACTCATCGCGGTTGAAGTCCGCAATCGTGAGGGGGCCGATCCATCCGAAAGGGGCATCAGTCGGGCGGTCCTTAGACGGCATCGAAACTCGACGAGCCGAGTCAAAGCCTTTAGCTGATCCATGATAGATCACAAACAGCTCGGGTCCAGTAGACACGTAGGCTCCGAGTGCCAAATCCAGATAACCATCACGATCGAGGTCTGCCACATTGCTCGAACCGACATTTGGTTCGTGCAGGACAGTGCGGAGCTGTTCGAAATCGAAACCTTCCTTCCCGCCCCAAAAGATGGTGGGGCCGCCAGGTGGAGTGCTCTCTGCCTCCGCATTCGGTGAACCCGAGCTGGTAACAATCAAGTCTACGAACCCGTTTGCATTCAGATCGGCGGCACTAGCCTCGTAACCTGACCTAAAGGGAATTTGCACGCGGCGATTGGGATCAAAGCCACCAGGCCCACCCCAGTATAACTGCAGCGGAACCGCTTCACTGAGTGTACCTCCGGTGCTATTACAGAAGATCAGTCGGCCAGGCTCTTTTCCGCGAGGTGCCGCTATGACCACGTCGGCGGCCCCTAGAGTGCGGATTCCCTCGCGGGCCGGCTGTAGCTTCCTGCTGCATCCGCCAAAGAAGATCCTGGAGTCAGCTGCAAAGCTGTGTGGTCCTTGCGAAATCGCCACGGCCAAGTCAGCACAGCCATCGCCGTCGACATCTCCGATTGCTGTGGCAGCCGCTGATTGAACCTCGATATCGGTAGATCTTGAGGCGGCGAAACCTTCGTTATCACCCCATAGGACCCGAATGCGCTCGGGGACTTCTCGCACTCCCTTTCCGGTGGTTTTCGCAGGCGATCGATTCGCCAGTACAAGGTCAGGCCGCTTGTCTCCGTCCAGATCACCAACGGAAATCTGCGAAGCACTAACGTTTGGCAGGTTGATCACTTGGCCCCAAGCTCGTGGCGTTCGACCCGGAATGATATAGATTCCTTGATCTGCGCTCACTACTAAATCGGGCTGCCCGTCTCCATTGCAATCGGCTGCGGTAAGAGAGCGAAACCCATTACTCGGCAACGTTAGCTTCGAATTCTCGGGTCTCAAAGTGCTCTCCGTAGCCTTCTTGGCCCAAAGCAGCCAGATGGTTCCTTCCGATGTCAGGAGGGCAATATCACGTGATCCGTCGGTATCGAAGTCGGCCGCCGCTAGATCGACTGCCTTTGGTGCTCCCATGTCGTGTAAACGACTCGGCAGAAAACCCGCTGGGCCGCCCCAAAAGATTCGAATGATTCGGCCGGCGGCTTGTCCGGGAAGCCACGTCTCGGAGTTGAGCACTACGATATCTGGCCAATCATCCTGGTTAAGATCGGCAATCGCAATCGCCCTGGCACCGTGGACGGGCAACACACCATTGCTTCGCCGCGATGGCCAGCCGTCAGCGCCGCCCCAAATGATGGTCAAGAAGCGTCGTTCCGTTTGAACACCGCTAGTGTTAGGACAAAAGATCAGATCGTCGTAGCCATCTCGGTTCAAGTCAGCCAGTTCTGCCTGCGTACTCCCTTCTACTGCCAGTGCACTCTGAGTTATCTTCCGGTCCGGCGTCACTTTAGCCAGACTAGCCGGAATAAACTTGTAAGTGTCATGGTTATTGTTGAAGACCAAGTCCAGATAACCGTCTTGATTCAAGTCGAATCGGTGGATCGCACGAATCTTCCCATCACGGCTCACGTAGAGATTCTGGCCCGCTGCGTCCAAGCGTCCATCGCGAAAATCCTCAAAAGTATCTTCCACCCACGTCTGAGCGTGCAGTATGCTGACACCAGGGCACCCACAGATCAGACCCACACAAATCCATGCCGACCACCGATTCAGTCCAGACATTGCCGCTACTTTCCTGTTTCAGGCACTAGCTTTGCCCCGGGCGAAGAACAAACCGCGGAGAGCATCCGCAACAGTTCATTTCAGTTGCGCAACCGCACCGGAAATGTCAAAGCTTGAGGCGTACTCCTTACCTTTGTAAACCACAGTGGCTCGCAAGGTATTCTTGTCCAGCGCAACGCGGCTTGCCGCAAGGATTTGCTGGGCTTCTGCATCGCTGTCTACGGGAGCAAACACGTTGATCAGGTAGGTCTTCACGCCGGATGCTTTGGTGACCAAATCGTAATAAGGGATCCACGAAAATTTCGCGTCGCGTTGCTCAGCTAGGAAGGCGTGACGATCTTCCTGGAGTGTGAATATCTTGGGGAGAAGCGTTAATGCCGCCATGGCTCCGTTCTCGCCCGCTAAAATAGCGTGATTGCCCTTGGAGCGAACAGGAACACCGGGATGGATGCGGGCTGCAATCTCAGCGCCCGGCGCTGATTCCACTTCATCGAGGAGCAGAAAGAGCGCAGGCTTCTGGAAAACGACATGCCGTCGCCACCCCTTGAGTTCTTTCCCTGGGTAGGCCTTTGAGACATCGATCAATGCGTAATCCTGGCTCTGGGAAGTTTGAAAGGTGGTGACTGTTCCGAAATATTCCTTACCGTATTGTTGCCGCTCTCCATTGACAAAGACCACATTGTGCCCCAAGGAATTGGCGTGAACATAGTCTTTGAACCGCCTGCGATAGTCCCAGTAGCCCAAACCATTAGGACGCATATACCCCAGCTCCTTGACATACCACTCTCCGCGGTACTTGATGGCAAACTGTCCGGCGTCCAGATGTCCGTGGTGGGGGTCATCGTGGATCCCCCCCTTTGTGGCCAGCAAAGGATGGTCGACATTCTCCCAGGAAGCTCGCATGACGACCCAGTCGATGTTACGAAAATGAATGGACGTCGGCTTGGAAGCATCTGGCAGCGCAGGTTTCACGCTGGCTTCCGGCCAGATGACGGAGAAGAGATCCAGGGCTCCTATGTGCTGCGTACTTTCCGACGAAAAGAACTGGCCGAGCCATTTGGCTTGCGGACTGTTGTACTCCAGTGCAAGTCGGTTATAGAGCTCCCAGTTTCCCGTGAGCGGTTCGTAGCCGTCCCCAAAAGCAATGCTTCCTTGTGGCGGGGTGTAGGTGTACATGGGAAACTGGACCGTCGTTCTCAGTCGAGCATTCTCGAACATGTTCACCTTTCCACTGGATATCTGTTTCAGGGCCGTGGCAAACAGCACGGCGTTTTCCATGCCATATCTCCAATAACTGAGACCTTCTTGGTAACCGCCTTCCTGACCGATAGACTCGTCGATATAGCGGTTAATGCGTATCCTCGTCTCTTCGACTACGTCCAGTAGTTGCGGGTCCTCCGGATACAAAGCCAGAGCTGCCACTCCCACGCCGCTCATACACACTGGAAGCCAATTGGTGCGCCAGGCATGGGCCCACCAGTGGTAATCGTAATTCCCGCGCAACCTCAAAATTGCCTTTTCCAGCAGCGCATTCACCAACCTTTTGCGTTGGTATTTGTTGAGCGTGGGGTAGATCCAGTCATAAGTGGCAGCCAGATGGCGCGAAGCGTCGGCAGACCCCAGTTCATAAGAGAAGACGTTTTCGTTGTCTTCTTCGTCATTCCACTTGGCACCGAACGGTTTGCCCATCCAGTAGATTGAAGGGCCCCACCCCGAGACCCAACTTTCCAACGACGCTAAGGCCTCAGCAAACTCGTACGACTTCTTGGCGAAGGTCTCATCTCCCGTCATCTGAAAGATGAAAGCCAGGTGGTAAGCGGCTTCCGAGAGCTGATCCCGATACGAGTCAAAAGCGTCCTGCCCCTCGAAATAAGGACTGATTCCCTTGTATCTGGGCGGAACGTCGAGCGATACCGGTGTGTCCAAAAGCCGGTTGGCCTCTTTAAGCACTCTCGCGTACACCTCTCTGGCCCGAGTGTTTGTCTTAACTCGCTCTCTCATGGCGGGAAGGTCCCGTTTGGTAAAATGCAGATAAGGTCGTTCGGGCTTTTTGGGCAATGCTTGCTCAAGAGTGCCAGCGCCAGAAGCGGCGACTCTAGAGGCACCTATGAGAAAGCACGAGATTAACCCGCAGAGGCAACAGAGCCTTCGTTGGATTGACATGGAAAGACCTCCACAACTTTCTGCAATGGATCTCAAGCGAATTAGCTTCAGCGGAATTCGACTGTACGTGGCAGTCAGGTTGGAATCCCAGAACTCATGTACTCGGTAGATTAACTAGCTGACCGAATTTCTTATTAGGAGTTAAGTGAGACAGCTCACATGGGTATTTCAAGACTCGTGGCCGCTCCCTACGCGAGTAGTAGTACGTACTTCCACAATTTTTCATCTCCTCGCCAGCAAATTGGGAAAGAGATCAATCACTCTTCTAATTATGATAAGGTCGCTGCAAATTTTTCCTAATATTACTTTCCTTGTGAAAAGATGTCAATGGTTGCCCGAGATGATCGAGATGATCCTCTATTACCCCCAATTGCAGACATCATCCGCCGTCTGGTTCCTTGTATTTCTGGCTCACGGCCGCCATCATTTTTTTAAGTGTCTGGTTCGCCATCATGCCATGTCGGTGTCTCGTGCCTGCGGTACCTGTTTCAGAAGATCTGTGTCGAGGACATTGAGCTCAAGGGAGGGCAACGCGACAAAGGCGTCGGACGTTCCAAAGCGTCGATGCGCTTGGTAGCCCGCAGCGTCCTCGAACACATAGTCGGATTGCCGGTTCGCGGCGAGATCCCCACCGTAGACTCTCCACTCTCGGGTTCCGGTTGACGGCGACCCCCTGTTTTCGACTGCGCAGGAAAGGATCAACAGAAGACACCACCTGACGCCAGGCTCTTTGAAAACAAACGTGTCATTTCTTCCTCCCCTTTGATCGCTAGTCAATACGCATGGCACCCGGGTTCGGCACTCGACACACTTTTGTCCCGCCAGCCCACGGCTACGTTCACTTGCTGAAGTTCCATCTTCAGTCAAATTCAGTAACTCCCTCGCCCGTTTGTGGGGGAACTTGTGGGGAGAGAAAGCTTCTACTAATGTCCATACTCAGCACCTGTCGGTGCTCTAAATAGTTATAAGGGAGGCCAAAGGTCGGTGAGGGTTCGCAGACAATCGAGGCGCAGGAACTCAAACCGATGCGACATCATCCGTGTTTCACATTCTTCGATTCGCAGCTGAGCAGCACACCGCTGACGAGCGCAAGGGCCACGCCGAGGTATTGCAGAGGGGTCAACCTCTCCTTGAGCAAGGCTACGGCTAGGAGAACGGTCAAAAGAGGGCTTAGTGCTGTTAAAGGGATAGCAACCGACGCTTTGGCTCCACTTTTGAAAGACAAAAACAGAAACCAGAGGCCAAGACCATTGGTAGTTCCTGCCAGCCACGCAATAAGAACGCTTACAAAGGTGAGCCCTCGCAGATCGGTGGTCGCAAGCAACCAAGGCATCAGCAGGATCAAGCCAGTCGTCAACCAAACGAGCAACGAGCCTTCCGAGATCCGGTTTGCCCCTATTTTCTGAAATAGTCCGACGACGCCCCACATCACTACGGCCAACAGCGAATTCAGAATCCAATGAGTCATGGCTGCGACTTTATAGAGATAGAATTACAATGGACGTGAGTGCAAGGATGACTCCAGCGATCTGCACTGGATTCATCCGCTCACGAAGAAAAAGAATGGCCAGAACTACTGTTACCAGTGGAAAAAGAGACGTGACTGGTCCGACTACGGATGCTTGGGCCGTCTGCAAGGCCGCAAAGTACGCGATCTGCCCCGAGCCGCCAAACAGGCCAATCAGGATCCCGCACAGTACTCCGAGACGATCTGTCTGAATCTTCATCCCTTCGCGCTGCCAAGCTAGCAGTACCGGCGGCAGCATGCCGAGAATAAAAATTACGAGCATTTGCTGAGGCCGCAGGCGCATCGCACCCAGCTTGGATAGGAAGCCAAAGATGCCCCACCAAGCAGTACAGATCAAAGCATAGACCAACCATTTAGGGGTGGATCTGAAATTCATTAGGGTGAATGATCGACATATCTAATCGCAGAGGATGTTAGTTTATTGACCTTGACCCTGCAACCGTCCTTGCAAAAGAATGCCACACATCAGCCTCCGGGGCAGTCCGGCTCAGCTGGGTTTTGAAGTTGCTTGGCAAAGGCCTTAGCGATCGTTATCCCGTGTGCCTCCGGTTTCCTCATTCCTGCGAAAGTACGGATCCAGGCTGGATGCTGGCTCGCGCTATGCTTGGCCGGAATGACGAAGGGTTCCTTGTTGGGTGACCGGCCAGCCGGGCCTTAAGAACGAACATTTTTGGAGGATCTTTCGATGACTTCAAGCCCACCTTCACCGCGTGAGCCTCACCTTTTACGATACCAAGATGTGCCCTTGGTGCTGTGGGGCGATAACACGTCAGGAGAAGTTTGCGACTGGTTTTATACGACGACTGAAAAAATCCACTTCATCATGTTTTCCCTCCGACCTGGAGCTCGCTGGCAACACTCGGATCGCTTCAAGCCCATTTGGGAGCCGGATGTGGCGTTCCATGTTCTTCAGGGTTCTCTCACCCTGCACAACCCCGCTACTGGTGAGGTATGCGTTGCCCATCGAGGTGAGACGCTACACTTTCGACGAAATACCTGGCATTATGGGTACAACTTCACGACGTCCGAAACCCGAGTCCTGGAAGCGGCCGCTCCCGTTCCCGCCGATCTAAGCAATGAAGCGCTCAACCGAATGGCCCAGTCTGTTCCCCCACTAGAGGAAATTCGCAGAGCACGCCGTGAGTTCATGGACAGTTGGCCATGGAATATGCAGGACGCACGAGAGTCCGAAACAATGAAAGTGTTGCGCCCCTCTGATTCTTTGCAGATTATTCAGGGAGAGGTGACGCCGGTTAGGGTTTCCTTATTTGTGGTGACTGATAAATTGACTATGGGCCAAGTTACGCTCTTGCCCGGCATCAACACCGACGTCGAGGCTCATGGCGGGGATGAGGTGCTCGTCGTAACTGATGGGCGAATCAACATGAGACTGCCTGATACAGGCGGCTGGTTTGAATTGAGTGAGCGTGACGGCTTTTTTACCCCTCAAGGTACTCGGCATCAATACTACAATATGTCTGACAAACCAGCGACAATCGTCTTTGGCGTAGCACCTAAGTACTATTGATCCGAATTCCGAGTTGGGGTGTGGACAACCAAGCGACTTGGTGCGAAAGTCCTTGCCATGCACACCTTAGCTTGCCGGCTGAGATTGTCGCCGCAGAATTCCTCTAAGATTTCGCTGTCCAAAACGGCCGGAACAGAACCACGTTCCGAATCTCCCTTGCAAACCCCCAGATCCTCGGCGTTTGCCTTGAAAGATTTTCCTTGCAGTTCCAAGCCGTTCGTGATTTTGTTCATAAAATTGACTGTTTTCAAAAGTCCTGATCATCGTTTGCTCTAGATAGAGGAGAATCGTATGGGCGTGAAAAACCCGATGAATGATCATCACGTCAGCCGAAGGGACTTCGCCAGAATCCTCTCGTTTGGCGGCAGTTCCATTGTTTTTTTGGGTCGATCAGCTTTGTGCTCTGCGGCAAAGATGCTGGAGATCGAAACAAAGGGGGACCCTTTTTCACGCGGCAAGCAACAAGGAATCGCATGCCGAGACTTCTTCTTCCCCTGGGCAAAGAAGTATCTGCACAATAGGTATCCCTGGATGAAAAGTCATCTCCAAGACAAGCTGGAGATCTTTACACCCTCATGGCCCGCGGAACTGCGTGCTCTCAGGCAGGAAGTGGAACTCCGGCAGCGCGAGATGAAAGAATTCTATCCTGAAGGGTTCGAAGAATGCCGCGGGGTCGCAGCAGGACTGGGTTTGGACGAAGTAACCCATTTCACAGTTCAAGCTTATGACTTGGTCTTGAAGCCGGCAAAGACCGGGCAGGTCGCCGAGGCGGTGCCGCTCCGGAAATGTACCGTCGTGGGCACGAGAGACCAGCAGAACCGACCGCTTGTAGGAAAGACGGATGATGTCAGCCAGTGGGAGCTAGGGATGAACGTGTTAGAGGTTACGAAACCTGACAAGGGCTATCGCCATCTTCATTTTCACTTCGCAGGTACCCTCTGGACCGTTGCTGGCATGAACGAGCGCGGGTTAGCGATGGGAATGAACGGTATTCCCGCACAACAGCACAAAACGAAAGGGATCTCCTCTTTGGACGCACTGCACACCATTCTCCCCTCGTGCGCTAACGTCGACGAGGCGATCCAGCACATACGCGATTTACCACTTAACGCAGGTGGGTTTAGTCTCCTACTCGGAGATGCCAACGGAAAGCTCTTGGTTGTGGAAAGAACTCCTGCCGGCATGGCGATTCTGCCCGAGAAAAAAGGGGAAGGGTTGGCACATGCGAACGAAATCGTCGATGCCGAACTGGCCAAGAAAAACCCTGCTGCAACAGAACAGATGAAAACCAACAGCAGCCGCCGATATAGAAGTGCCCTACAAGATCTGAGGGCGGGGAAGGATTTGGAAAAAATCCTCAGCAGCCGAAACCCCCGAGGTGCGATTTGTCAACGCGGCGAAAATGGCATGCACACCGATTTTTCAGTAGTTTTTTCCCCCGTCGAGAAGAACCTCAAGTACTGGCTCGGCTATACTGACTCTATGGAACCAAAGATTTTGAACCTCGAAACTATCTTTACCTAAATCGAGAGACAGCAAGACCGACCGGTAGCTTTAGCCGCTACCGATGAAAGTTTCACCTTCCTCGGCAGCACCTACCCTGGACATGCGATCAGCTGGAGATTCAAAGGGCCTGCCACGGCCGAGAGCGTGGCAATCCTGGTTCCGAGGGCCACGACCAAGGAGCTCAAGATGATCGCACTTAATCTGGAAAGCGTGCCGGTGACGGCTGTCATGACGGCATGGATCTCGAGCCCGGGATGTGGGAGATGGTGCTGGGAATCGACCGCGACCGTGATGATCGGGCGGAGAAAACCACAAGGGAAGAGACTGTGGAACTCGAACGAACCGGAATCGAGCTGCGCTTCGACCCAAAGGTCAGCACCGTCGTAGAGCTGAAGCTGAGATCGCAGAGCCCGGTTTTGCCGCGGGACCGGCCGGACCTTGGGATCGGTCGGGATGATGTCAAGGTGCAGGGGAACCGCGTGACGGTAACGGTTCATAATTTTGGGATCGGTGGACGCGCCAGCGAGTAGGGTCGTCTTGCAGGACGCTTCTGGGAGGGTGGCTGCGGAGGCGACCGTTCCCGCCTTGAAGGGACCCTTAGACCTCATGCCGAAGACATCCGAGGTGGCGCTTCAAGTGCCCTCCGGAATGGTTTTGGAGGGATCCTCGGTGATAGTCGCCCCATCGCTGACCATAAAGGAAATTACGCGGAGTAATAACGCGGTCGCGATTCCGTAAAGGCCCCGCCACGTGTCCTACTCCGGAGGCAAGACATGGGACAGAAATGCCATCAGATGTATATAGATGGAGCATGGGTGGATAGTCTCGGTGGAGAAACCTTTCAGTCTTGCAGTCCAGCTACCGGCGAGGTCATCGCCGAGATGCCCAAGGGCACCCGGGAAGACGCCCGGCGAGCTATCGCTGCCGCCAAAGCTCACAAGCATAGAATCGCGCACATGGCACCTTTTGAACGGGCCAAACTGTGTCATCGTGTTTCAGACTTGATAGAGAACCGGAGAGAGGAAATAGCTCGTGTGTTGACGTTGGAACAAGGTAAGCCTTACCACACTGAAGCTTTGGTGGAAGTGGACGAATGTGTCGAATATTTCCGTACCGCTGCTGAAGACATCAAGCGTCTTGAGACTTCGGTTATTCCATCAGGCAATGCCAACAAACGGGTGCTTACTGTGCGTCCGCCACGAGGCGTCTACGCGGTAATTAGTCCCTGGAACTGGCCGTTAACCATGCCGGCGGAGTTTTTGGCTCCTGGCCTAGCCGCTGGCAATGCCATAGTCTGGGCGCCGGCCTCGACGACTTCGCTGGTGGCCGTGAAGCTAGCAGAGTGCATCGCTGAGGCCGGTGTGCCCGAAGGGGTGTTTAACCTCATTACTGGTCCAGGGGAAGTAGTGGGCGACGAAATCGCCGGCCATGCGAACACGGATGCCATTGCCTTTGTAGGCTCTACAGAGGTCGGCCGCCATGTTGCACGTCGTGGAGCCGGCAAGCCGATGCTGCTGGAACTGGGTGGCAACGGTCCGATGGTCATCTTAGACGATGCAGACATAAAGAAGGCAGTGCGGGGGACTGTCCTTGGCTGCTTCTTATGTGCCGGCCAGAGTTGCACGGCTGGGGAACGTATTCTCGTTCAGCAAGCCATCCACGATGAGTTTGTGGAGCGCCTCACTGAGGCAACCAAAACCATAGTTTTGGGTGATCCTTTCAATGAGAGAACCACGATGGGACCCTTGAATAACGACAGCGTGGCTAGCAAGATGGACTTGCACGTTCAAGATGCATTGAGCAAGAAGGCCACGCTGTTATGTGGCGGTCATCGGGCATCCGGTTTCCCGACTAATCTTTACTATCAGCCCACCATCCTTGACCATGTCAGCACTGAAATGTTAGTAAGCCAAGAGGAAACCTTCGGTCCCATCGCTCCTATTATCACGTTCAGCAGCGATGAAGAGTGCCTGGCACTTGCCAATAAATCTGAGTACGGACTGCTATCTTCCGTATACACCCGCGACCTGTCTCGTGCCTTCTACTTTGCCGAGCGCATGGAGACTGGCTGGGTCAACATCAATGAGTCGTCCAACTACTGGGAGACGCACCTCCCCTTTGGAGGTCGCTCGGGCAAGGGTAGTGGCGTCGGTCGAGTGGGGGGCAAATATGGCTTGCTGGAGATGACCGATCTTAAGACAATCGTCATAGATGTGACTGGTGACTCGGAACAATAAGGCAGCGCTGATCCCGATCTATCCCTGAAAACTGCCTGGTGGGGCTTGGAAAAAGCTCTTGACTTTCCAGTTTTTCAATGTCCTAATGAGCAAACTTCGATAAATTGTCAAAAAGCAAGATCATACATGAGCTTGGGGTTACCTGCTTAAAGGGACTGACGTAGGAATACCATAGGCTCGATATTGCAATTCCACCCGAGACTAAGGAGAGAAGAAAATGAAGAGCCTCACACTCGAAGACGGGCCTCGTTGGGAGAACATATCCTCCTACTTAAGCAGCCTTTGTCTTGCAGTTCTGTTGGTGGGAATGCCTTCGCGAATCTGTGCCCAGTCGACCAGCACGATCCAGGGGCAGGTCACGGATGCATCTGGCGGTGCGATTGTCGGTGCAACAGTCAAGGCCACCAACGAGAATACAGGTTTCAGTAAGGCGGTCGTGTCAGCAAGTGACGGCTTTTACCGCGTCCCTGATCTTCTGCCGGGAAGCTATGAGGTTCGGGTCGAAGCCAGTGGGTTCAAGACCTATATCAATCGCAACCTGTCGGTGGCTGGAAATGACATCGTAGCCTTGAGCGTTACGATGGAAGTGGGGGAAGTAACTCAGACGGTCGATGTCAGCGCTGTCGAACCTCAAGTCGAGACCCAAGTGATGCGCATCTCAGAGGTCATACCCGCCGAAGAGGTCAAGTCTCTCCCCTTACAGGGTCGCGGCGTCTTGAACCTGTCCATTTTGACACCGGGAGTGACCGGCAAGCCTACTCCTGCAGAAAACTATTGCTGCGATGTCTTCTCTAATTTTGCCGCGCCAAGGATATCTGCTGGCGGCAATGAGCAGAAAGGCCAATGGTTCCTGGATGGAATTACGCTGCGTTACAGCGAGGGAAGCGGTTGGGGCGCCGCCTTTTCCCCCAATCCCGACGCGATAGAAGAAGTCCGAGTTTCCACCCACCCGCACACCGCAGAACTTGGCAGGATTAGCGGGCCCCAGGTGCAGATGGTCAGCAAAGGGGGCACCAACGCTTTCCACGGAACTTCCCACTTCACGTTCCAGGATGACTCTTTTAACGCTCGTCCCTATTTCGCTAGCTCCGTTCCCGACAGCCACTATCGTCTTTTCGGGGGAACTGTTGGAGGACCGATTGTCAAGGATCGCTTGTTCTTCTTTGGCGCCTACGAAGGCCTCGAATCCAAAGTAGCCGGCGCCTCGACCGCGCTGGTTGAAACGCAGGCGTTCCGCGACCAGGTCGTCCGGCTGCGACCGAACGGTCAGGCTGCCAAGCTGTATCAAGCGGTCCCGCCTTTGCGGTATCCAACTGGGGGTCTGGAGGACCTCGGGACGCTACTGCCGGGCGGAGGCTTTTTGACCACGCCGGATGGAGTTCCTGACGTTGGCACCATTTCTGTCGACAGCCCTTTTACACGCCGGGGCACACAGTTCAACGTTCGTTCGGACTATCAATTCTCCAACGGCAAAGACCGCCTGTTTGGGAGCTACTGGTACACCCGTCCTGAGTGGGGAAACAATGTTGTTCGACCCTCTTTCTTCCTCGAAACCTTCACGAAAGTTCAATCGGTCAGCGTCGTTCACACACGGGCTTTCACGCCGAATATTCTCAACGAAGCGCGATTCGGCGCGGTGGATATTGCATTTGAACAAGCATATCCAAAACTCACGGAGATCATCAATATACCCTATCTCTACAGTGACGATGGCGGAATTGCGATAGATGCTCCTTTTGAAAACATCTATCAATCGCGCACCTACCAGTTTGCCGACAACCTCTCGATCAACCGCGGCAGGCATGCCTTCAAGTTCGGAGGAGACTATCGCTATTCCTTGTTGACTGCAGAATGGCCGCAGCCTCCTACTTGGAGTTTCGGAACCATTTTCGATTTCGCTAACGACAATCCCTACTTTGAGACCCGCAGCATTGAAGTCGCAACAGGGGCTCCCGGACGAACCTATTTGCCCATGTACACGGGTGATTTCTCGTTGTTTATCCAGAACACGTGGCAGATTCGGCCGAATCTCACCCTGAACTATGGCCTTCGATGGGAGACATTCCATCCGGTTTGGCTGAAGGATCAGAAGAACTACCAGCCCGTTGTTAGCTCGGACCAGCTGACTAATCCCGCGGCCATCGCCCAGATCAAGAATCAGGAGGTGAGCCAGCTTTACTCCCGTGATCTGAACAATTTCGGCCCCCGCCTTGGATTGGCTTGGGATCCAACGGGCCAGGGAAAACTTTCCGTTCGAGCAGGATTCGGGATGCTCTATGATGAGATCAATACCTACGTTCTTTACGGTGTGGAAGACAATCCCCCCGCTTTCGCAAACCTGAGTGCTGGCCCCGAGCTAGGCATTCCCGTCGTCTATGGCTTGGCAAAGCCCGGAACACGCGACTTTCCGATCAACCCGAATCTTGCAAGGCCTAAGCTCACCCCAGCAGGCGGGATTGAGGGATCACGGGTGAACGTGTCCGGAACTGTCAGCGACTTAAGGTCGCCCCTGGTCTATGACTTCATGGGTGGAGTGCAGTATCAACTGACAAGCGACCTGATGGTTCAGGCTAACTACAAACACCGTCGGGCAACGAGCGAACTCTATAGGCCGAGGAGCATCAATCGTTTCCAGGGTGATCTGTCCGATGGCATTCGGGATGGCTTCAATCCGAACTTTGACCAGATCAGCGTCCTTACCAATCGAGGCCGCCGCATGTATCATGGCTTGGTGACAAACCTCACGAAGCGTTTCAGCCAGGGACTTTCGCTGAGTGCCTCCTATACTTACAACTATGGAAAGAATAACATTGCCGCCGTGCAGACCGGTTACAGCGACTTTTACTACGCTAATGAAAGCGACGCCTTCGACGCTGACTTTGACTACGCCCGCGACGACTTCCCTCATGTATTTACGCTCCACAGTCTGTGGGAACTGCCTATTCTCCGCGGACGCAAAGATTGGGTAGGTAGAGTTGCGGGCGGGTGGAAACTCAACACGATTGTGCTACTACAGTCAGGGGAGCTGTTTGTTCCGGTTAGCACCGCAGCCTATCGCAATGGCGGCGACTTCAACGCCGATGGTTACCGCAACGATCGTCCTGACAGGCCAACCCAGGACCTACCTTCCACCTACAGCAGGAGCGAGTGGCTGGCTGGTCCGCTGAAGGCTTCGCAGTTCCCCATTCCGAATCCCGCGACTCCCCGGCCAGGAAACCTGCCTCGAGATATGTTCCGTCTCCCCGGGTATGCAAACGTTGACTTGGCCTTCATCAAAGAGTTCGGTGTTTGGAAGGAAAACGGAAAGGTGCAGCTCCGCTTCGAAGCCTTCAATGCGTTCAACCGTGTCAACCTGAGTTCGGTCGTCAATCGGATTAACGCTGCAAATTTCAGTTTACCGACCGGTGCGTCTCAGAATCGGGTTTTACAGATTGCTGTCAAGTTCCTTTTTTGACGCCAAAGATCTGGCTGTCTTTTGCGATATCCCTTTAGTTCGGCCTGATCTTTGGAAGGAAGAAACATTATAGCTCCGCCCGTCGCCGAGATGCACGGCTTGCTGCGCTACTGAAATGTTCGACAGTTTCCCCTCTGACTGGTCGGCGGAATAGTAACGTTTCCCATATGAAGTTCAAAAGTTCGCGTTGTAATTTCCCATCGCGAATCCCTTTCGCCTCAGAGTCTTAGGACTGCGACTTACGTACGGGGACCTTTGCCACAAAGTACTAGGTTGGTTGTTCACGTCACTCGCTGAGTTTCCCGATTCTCACTCCGGGCAGACGAACAGCGATCAGCAGTTTTGTGGTCACAGCGTCGGATACGACTTGCGTGAGTCACTCTTCTCTCACCAACGAACCCAGCCCGACTGCCAATCTAGATGAGCAGACACAAATTCTTACCCTTCCTGGGAGGTAATGCAGTGTTGCGAGCAATCGTTCTCAGCCCAACGACGCGGGACGATGCGCCCGTCGGGGCCTTGTCAAATTCGACAGTTGCTCGTACAGACCGCATCAGCAGAACGCAGACACAGGTTGAGTCAGCGCTCGTAACCCTCGGCGTCTCAACGAAAGACTGGAGCGAGGGGAGCGGAAACCTTAATTCTTGTCCGTTAACCATCGCTCTAATCAATAGGAAGGATCCATCGATAACGGTCAGTCGGATGACAGCCGGACTGATGCTGCTCATCGTCTTTATCCTGACGCAGACACCTCTTTACGCAACTAAGCTTGTTACGTACCGCTTCCGCGGGGAAACCCGAATCGGGGCGTGGACACCGGATGGCATCATCGACCTTCACCGTGCTTATCGGGAAATGTTAATAGCTCAAGGAAAACCGCGAGCAGGGGAACGCGCTCAGGCTTTGGTCCCTTCTGAGATGTTAGCCTTTCTGGAGGGTGAAGGAGAATCGATGGAGGCGGCCCAGCAGGCAATTGAGTGGGCCAGTGCGAGAAGACGGACGGCCAAACAAGGTGCGAGCAAGACAGATTCCGATCACTTGAGAGAAGCCGGTGTCTGGTTTGAGCACAGCGAGGTGCGTCTCGCACCGCCCATCCCCAATCCACCTCATCTCCTGGCAGTCGCCCTCAATTATCGTGCTCATTCGGCTGAGATCAAAATCGACCTTCCGCAGTATCCCAACGTCTTCACAAAGGAAGGTAAGGTGATTGGCCCCGGAGAATCCATCGAAATACCGGGTTGGGTCAAAGAACCTGACTATGAGGCCGAACTGGCCGTAGTGATTGGCAAGCGCGGAAGGGCCGTTAGCAGGGAATCGGCTTACGAATACATTGCCGGATACATGACGTTCAATGATGTTACCTCACGGGATTACCAATTTCGAGTCAGCCAATATACTCTCGGCAAGAGTCTGGATACCTTCTCGGCGATGGGTCCGTTTCTGGTCTTAAGAGATGAGATTCCTGATCCTCATCGTCTTCGAATAACAGCCCGCATCGGTCAGGAAATCCTCCAAGACTCGAATACATCCTTCATGATCTTTCCTGTCGCGGAGCTCATTGCTCAAATGAGTCAGCTAATGACGCTCGAGCCCGGAACTGTGATTGCCACTGGAACGCCTTCCGGCGTTGGCCACGCCCGCAAACCACCTCGTTACCTCAGGCCAGGTGAAACCATCCTTGTAGAGGTTGAAGGACTTGGTGTCCTAGAAAACAAAGTTGTCCAGCAGAACCCTCCTTAGATTCGTGCTCGCAATGTGTCACTCTCGCTCTAAAGAAACCCTGATGAACAGACGGTTAGGAACGACCCGATGCATCGTTGAACGTTCCAAAAAACCCTAATTGATTGTGATCATCCCACTCGTTGGTTCCTCCGCGTTCCCCTTGGTCCTTTGTGGATTTTCCTGTCCGGCTTGGGGCGAACGAGCGGGATTTTTTGCCAGCTCCAACCTGCAAATTCTGACTTTACCGGGCTTCTAGCCTCGCCCGGCAAGAAAATACTACGATATGTCTACCTGCATGCAAGCAGGATTGATCGCTATAGGTTTCTCTTTTTTAGGCTCCCCAAGTTTCGCGGCCAACCCAACGCGGGAGGAAATCCTCGCTGCCATGAGGAAAGCCACGCGGTTCATGATGGAAACCGTCTCCCATCGCGGCGGTTTCGTCTGGCACTACTCTTCCGACTTGTCGCAGCGTTGGGGCGAATTGCCAGCGCGCCCCTCCCAGGTATGGGTCCAACCTCCGAGCACGCCATCAGTTGGACTCATGCTGCTGGATGCATACCGAAAGACCGGGAACGAAGAATACTTGAAGTATGCAGAGAACGTGGCTGCAGTGCTGATTTGGGGGCAACTTCCGTCGGGAGGCTGGCACTACTTCATCGATTTTGATTCTGCGGGGGTTCCCAAATGGTATGAGGACTTTGCTTCCAAGTGGCGCGGGTGGGAGGAGTTCTACCACTACTATGGAAATGCAACTTTCGACGACGACACCACGGTGGGACCCAGTCGTTTTTTGCTTCAACTCTATAAGACTACACTACACTCTAAGTACAAAGTTTCCGTGATCCAAGCTCTCGACTTCATTGTGAAGTCTCAGTATCTCAATGGAGCTTGGCCTCAGCGCTATCCGCCGGCTGACAAGTTAGGGTCCCAAGGACACGCTGACTACACCTCCTTCTACACCTTCAATGACGATGTGATTTCAAGCAACATTTATCTTCTTCTGGAGGCTCACGAAGCCTTGGGGAACGACCACTACGAGAAGACTGCCCGCAAGGGAATGGACTTCTATCGCCTCGCGCAACTTCCTGAACCTCAAGCGGGATGGGCGGAGCAGTATGACCTTTCACTGAAACCTGCCCGGGCGCGGACCTATGAGCCGGCGTCTGTTTGCCTTGATCAAACTCTGGACAACATCAAAGAACTACAGAATTTCTATTTGCTCACGGGTGATCGTCGCTATCTCGATCCCGTTCCCGCAGCCATCCGTTGGATTGAGCGTTCGATGATCCGGTCGGATCCCTCCAGTAACTTCACGCACGCGAACTTCTATGAAGTCGGAACCAATAAGCCACTGATCGTGCACCATGATCACCGCAAGCTGCCCAACGGCAAGTTTGAAATCGTGCGATATTGGGCCGACAGTGAGTTTGGCGGGCAAGGTATCGAACGGGAAATGCCTGCAAGCTCCAACAAGAAGGCAGTCGGATATCACCTCGGAGCTGAGTACCAAGACTCCCATGCCAAGACGTTTGAACCCCGCAAAGTTGACCTAAAGGCGATTCAGCAGACCTATGAGGAATACCTCCGCCTGCCTGTCAATCAAGCCAAGGCACAGCACGGAAGCGGGCTGAAACGGCCCCTGCGATCCTCTGACCGCAGGGCACTTTCAACAGCAACACCGGAGGAATTGCGAGGGATCATCGGTTCTCTGGACGACCGAGGGGCGTGGCTCATTGACATCGAGTTTCTAGATAGCCTGGATTTCACTCACAACCAGCCGACGGCATTCAGGGGAATCGACACGGGAACATACATCTCAAACATGTATAAGCTAATGAATGCGCTGTCAACCGAGCCCTTGAACAGCAGAAGACGCTAGTCCGGCTCGGGGCCTGTCCCCGGTTCGTTTCCCGATTCAGGGCAGGTTGCAGTCGTTCGGGATGAATTTGAGAAGCTTCTACAATAAATGATGACAGAGAACCTCTCCCGAGCCCAGGTTTCCCCCCAGCACGGGGCTTAATCGGCCCCCTCAAAAGAAAGTGAGGTGCCAACATGCCGACGTGGCCGTTAAAACTGGTTCTGCTAGTCACCGTTTTTTCTGTCGGAGCCCTGGCTCAGTCTAACCCTCAGGGGATCACTCGCAAAGAAATTTTGGCTGCTTCGCGCAAGGCTACCGATTTCATGATGAATTCCGTCGCGAACCGAGGCGGATTTCTCTGGCACTACTCCGCCGATTTGTCAGAACAGTGGGGAGAGGTTCCTGCGCGTAAGTCCCAAATCTGGGTGCAACCTCCAAGCACTCCAACCGTCGGAGAGATGTTGCTTGAAGCTCATCGGGTCACCGGAGATCTCCAATATCTAAAATACGCCGAACAGGTTGCCGCAGCGCTGATTTGGGGGCAGCATCCTTCAGGTGGATGGCATTATTTCATCGACTTTGATCCTTCGGGAATTCGGAAATTCTATGAAGAAGTGGCTTCGCAATGCCGTGGGTGGGAGGAGTTTTACCACTATTATGGGAACGCCACTTTCGATGACGACACCACTGCTGCCCCCACGCGTTTCCTACTACGTATTTACGCTAAGACGTTAGATCCCAAGTATAGAGGACCTCTCTTCCAAGCCTTGGACTTTGTCCTGCAGTCGCAGTACGCCAATGGAGGCTGGCCACAACGTTATCCGCTGCGCTACGATTTTCCTAACGAAGAGCATCCTGACTATACTGCCCTGCCCACCTTTAATGACGATGTGATTCCAAACAACATATTCCTGCTGCTGGAGGCGTTCGAAAAGCTGGGCAACGAAGAATATAAGAAGGCTGCTTACCGAGGAATGGACTTCTACATCCTCTCACAGATTCCAAGTCCCCAGGCCGGCTGGGCTCAGCAATATGACCTCAACATGAAACCCGCCTCGGCCCGTTCTTATGAGCCTGCCGCCTTGTGTTCCAGTCAGACCGTCGAGAATATCAGAGAGTTGCAGACTTTCTACCTGATCACCGGGGATAGGAGATATCTCAGGCCAATTCCTGGAGCCATCGAATGGCTCGAGAAGTCAGTGGTCACAACGGATCCAGCCAACCGTTTCACGCATGCGATCTACTATGAACTGGGAAGCAACAAACCGCTCTATATTCACCATTCGCATCAGGAAGGAAACGCTAAGAAAATCCTTCGCTTTTGGTTGGATTATCAACAAATCGTGGACTCCACCTACGGTCGGCTGCCTAGAATAGACATTCTGGCGATGCGCAGAGAGTTCGATCGCCTGAGCGCGTTGAGTGCAGACGAGGTAACCATCAGATACCACAACGACAAGGAGTCTAAGCGGTCCGTTGCGAAGATTGACGCCGAGCAGGTCAACAAGCTCATTGCAGCAATGGACCCAAGAGGCGCTTGGCTTACGGATATAGAATTCATCGACACGTCTGATTATGTACATAATCCTCCGAGGAAATTTAGAGGAATTGATACACGGACCTTTGTGTCTAATATGGATAAACTGATGAACTCTTTGAAACAGACAGAGAAATAGAGACGGGAGCAGTGTGGTTCATTAGGGTGCCTCTTTGTCGAGCCTGACAAAGTGCGGCCGGGCGATTTGCTTGTTGATCTCTTCACGGAATAAACCCATGCGGCCTCAGAGAAGAGGGCAATCCTTCGGGAAAACCCTGCTGGCGACGACCTTGTTCTTCCTAGCTATAGCTAGCTGCAGCCAACCCGGCCCAGCCATCATGCCTCAGGACACAGCACGGGCTTCGCTTCCTTCATCTGGCCAGGTCCAAACAATCCGTATGGCTCGAGCCGACTGGGATACCAGTTGGTTCGAGGCGGAGATCTTTCGACAATTGCTGCAGGGGTTAGGCTATACCGTCGCAGAACCTAAGACAATGAATGACACGGCCTTTTGGGATGCCGTTTCACGGAATGAGGTAGACTTCTGGCCCAGCGGCTGGTTCCCCAATTCAGACAAGAAACTGGCGCAAGTCCAGCACAGAGTAGCCGTCGTGGGCCACGTGGTTAGGGCAGGTGCCTTGCAAGGCTATCTCGTGGACAAAAAAACCTCAGACCAATACGGCATCACGGATTTGCAGAAGTTGAAGCAACCTGAGATCGCCAAATTGTTCGACACCGACAGTGACGGGAACGCTGACCTCACCGGATGTAACCCTGACTGGACATGCAGAGAAGTGATTGAGCACCAACTTAAAGCCTACGGTCTTGGCGCCACCGTTAAACAGGTCCAAGGTGATTACAATTCCCTAATGGCCCGTGCCATTGCTCGCTTTAGGGAAGACAAACCCATCCTATTCTACACCTGGACGCCCAACTGGACTGTGGGCAAATTGGTCCCTGGTAAGGACGTGGTCTGGCTTGAGGTGCCGTTTCCCAGCCTGCCTGCTGAGCAGAAAGACAAGGAAAGGCTCACGAAGGTATCCGGGGTTAAGGGATGTGTGGATGATCCTTGTGAGATGGGTTGGCCACCAAATGACATCCGTGTGGTAGCCAACAAAGAGTTTTTGGAGAAGAATCCTAAGATTAAGCGACTTTTCGAGCTGATCGAAATCCCTCTTCAAGATATCTCCGACCAGAACGCCCGCATGTTTGAAAGAGAAAACAATCAAGAGGACCTCCACCGGAACGCCAGGGAGTGGATCGCGAGGCACAAGAACGAGGTCGACCGTTGGCTGCGCGACGCTCGTGGAGCGAACCACCGGTGAGATACCCACTTTGACCGAGTGGCAGGCAAAGGTATCAGTTCCTGCTCCTGTTTGCTTTTGAGTTATCCACCAGTTTGCGCATATCGGGCGAAGGTTCTCTGTCGAGATGGTGATAGAACAGCCACGATTGGCAGAGGCAATGGCAAGGTCAAGAGAACCAAACGCCAACCCCTGACTTTTTCTCTTCAGTTCGAAAGCTTAAGTCGCCTCGATGAAGCCTCGAGCCACCCTATGAGATGAGCTATCTTCAGCATCGGGCGTGCACTTCAGAGAACCCATGGCAACATCGGTATCCTGCGCGCCTTAAACGCCAATGTCATTGACCTGCTGGGTAAACGGGCAACGTGGGCCAGACCATCTCCTCCTTGACCGCCTTAGGTTCAAAGAGCTATGTCTGGGAACCCTGCATCAGAGAGGCTCGCGACCCCCCAATTCTTCCGACACGTCGGCTGGCAGACGACCGGTAATAAGAAGTTTCTGGAAGACTATTACGCCGAACCGATCCAGGACGCGAGCCAGCGAATCAAGATGTTCACCGAAGATCACTGGTGGGTGGATCGAGTAGGCTTTCCCAGTGGCGAGCTTCAAAGATCGCGGTTGGGTGGAGTCGCTTTACTTCGCGGTTACAACTTATCCGGGCCATTTATCAGCTGGAAATTTAGGGGTCCAGCCACGGCGGAAAGTGTCGCCATCTTGGTTCTCGAGGCGACAACAAAGGCTGTAAAGATCATCGTCTTTAATCTGGAAAGCCAACCTGTCACAGCTGCCATGACCGCCTGGGACCTCGATCCTGGGATTTGGGAAGTGAGTATGGGAACCGACTCGAATGGCGATGACATGCCTGACAGGAACAAGTCGAATCGTACGGTCAAGCTTGAGCGAACGGAAGAATTGGCGCTGCTATTTGAGCCGAAGCTCACAACGATAGTCGAGTTGAAGCTCAAATCGCCAGCGAGTCGCCCGTGGCAGCGTGCTGATCTGGGCATCGGGACGTCTGATGTAAGCGTGGAGGGAAACCGCGTGAGTGTTCACAGCTTGCGCGGAGAAGACGCCCCGGCGAGCGATACTGAGCTTCGTGATGCCGCAGGTAAGATCGTCGCAAAGGCACAAATTTCTCTGCTGAAGGCATCTCTGGACCTTCTGCCCAAGACAACTGAAGTGATGCTGCGAGTGCCAACGGGTACTTTGTTGCACGGCTGTCAGGTGTCGCTTGATCCGGACGATAAGCTCCCCGAGATTACCGCTCGCAACAACTTCGCACGTACTCCCTAAAGCAGAGTGGTGATAAGACTGAAGAGCTGAAAAGGTCTGATATTCATTTTCGTTGCTGAGACGCTGTTCCCACTCGCGCTAGGGCATCGGCGACTCCTTTGGAGATGGCAGGGTCTTCGCCGATCGTCAGGATCTGATATCCCTCCTTGATCCGTTGCTCGACCTGCTCCGGAGAGGTATCGATGGCACAAGGGACGCCTTTCTTCTTGCAGGCCGCTAAGACCTTCTGGATCGCTGCTTGTACGGGTGCGGCAGAAGTATCACCGGGAAAACCCAGGGAGAAGGACAGGTCTCCCGGACCAATGAAGATGGCAGAGATTCCCGGAACCTCCAGGATCGAGTCAACGTTGTCGACTCCCTGCTTCTCCTCAATTTGTAACATGAGAACGATCTCGCCTTGAGGATCCAGAGGCCATACATCAGCGCGGGTCACGTAATCTGCCACGGGCAAGCCCCAGTAACGAGCTGGCGCGTCTGGAGCTACACCCCTCAAGCCAGGTGGATCGAAGTCCTTAACACCAATCTTTTGGGGGTATCTCGCAGCGCGTACGGCGGCCAGCGCCTCCTCGCGCGTGTTAATGTGTGGCAACAGCAGACCGTAGACGCCTGCGTCCAAAGCTTGCTTGATCTGAAATTGGAGCTGTTCTCTGCCATTTTGTGGTAAGCGTACGATCGGCGTGACTCGAGGGCTCAGAGAGACATTGGATTCGCGTCTGGAGAGCATTCCCTGAAGGAACTGGCCCAACACTGGAAAGTCGAGGGGACCATGTTCCATATCGATAATGATGAAGTTCAGTGGAGAATCCGCCAGGGCTGCGGCGTTACGCATCGAATGGTCGTAGCACCAGATACCCAGAACGGGTTTGCTTTGTTGCAGAGTTTCAATGAATCTGTTGACTCGCCCCAAAGGCTCCGCCATTACACCCCGAAGCGATAGCAGTAGGAGCAAGAAGACAGCAAGATTTTTCATTTTCATGCTCCATAGTATCGACTGACTGGCTGAGTGGGTTTGGAGCTGTGGTCTGCCTCTGGCGAGATCCTGCTCAAGTCATCGGCTGCCCAGAAAATTGGAGACTGCGGTTAGGTTCGAGAACTTCCTCTGATGATTGTCTCCCACTTTGAGAGAGTGGTGGCAACGTTCAAGTGAGAGGATAAGAACTCAGGAGTCATATTTCTTTCCCGTATGTCGTTATTGCTTAACTACTGATTCCCACCGCCGTACCGCCAGTTTGCGGAAGCTGCTTCCTTCATTGATCTTTCGGCCGCTTGCCACAGTAGATCGGTGTCGACTGTGAGTTCAATGAAACGAGCCCCCTGTCTCATTTTCTTCTCAATAGCTTCTCGATTGGTAGCAAAAGCGGCTATGCTGATTTCCTTTCGCTTGCAGGCCTGAACAATCTTCTCGACCGCTTCAAGGACCTGGGGATGGCTGGTTTGCCCGGGGACTCCGTAAGCTCCCGAAAGGTCATAGACCCCGGGCAAAATGACATCAATGCCTGCCACTTCCACAATACTGTCAATATTGTTGACACCCTCTTTACTATCCACAATGAGGATGACGGCAATCATCTTGTTGGCTGTGTTGTAGTAAGTCTGGGTGTCCTTGCCCCATTTCTGCCCACGCCCATAATCCACGCCACGGTTGCCTTCAGGAGCGTACTTGGATGCCTTAACCGCCCGTTCAGCTTCCTCCTTGTTGTTGATGAAGGGTACCATAATTCCCAAGGCCCCGGTCTCAAGGGCTTTCTTAATTTGATCAGACTGGTTTGCTGCGACTCGCATGATGGGAATGCATTTTGAGTCTCCGAGCGCCAGGCTCATATTGTATGCAATGTTTTCATTTAGCCGTCCATGTTCCAGGTCGAATATGACAAAGTCGTATCCCGCAGTAGCAATGATCTCTGTCACTGCCGGATCGGTTAAATAGATCCAGGAACCAAATACAGCTTCGTTATTCTTGATCCGCTTGACCGTTTCCAATTGCTTGGCGTTTTGTCCATAGGCAAACGCTGGCAAGAGAAGCCACGCCATCAACATTACGACACATGTGGTTTTCTCAGAATACCGTAGCGTCTTCTTACTCGGTAGCGAGATGGATCTGCAACTCATTTCTTGTCCTCCTCCACAGTGATTCGATCTACGTTCTCGAGTACTTTGTCTGAAGGTGCTACCCCGTGAGTTTGACCTTCAAGGTTGAGACTCTTCTGTGTCGTCATCCCAGCGGCCACCACCAAAAAATCGCAACAGAAGTTCTAGCGGGGACTAGGGGCTTGCCTTGGAACGACTACCAACTCCACCGGATCGGAAGAGTGTTCAAGGGGAACAGGAGAGTTTGTTTCGATGCCGCCTATGACATAAAAGGGCTGCCGCACTGGTTTAACCCAGGCTTCAGCCCGCATCCTGATGGTCCATTCATTTTGCTCTTTGGGAACAATGGTCCCGACGACTCCCACGCCGACAATCCGAACGCCTTGCGGCAGGTTTCGGAGCTCAAGTGGGATGCGGGCGTCTAGTCCCTTTTGCCGATTAACCCGGACCGTAAATTGACCCTCACCTCCAGGGACGACCTGAACCCGTTGGGTATTCACTTCTAGGTCGATGTCCGGAGAGACGGAGGCTGCAATTAGGCTAAACTGCTTCTGCGGATCCACTCTCCGGGTAACCACCTCACCCGCGAGTCTGGCTCGCCCCACGATTTTCAACGGAACAGGTTCAAAGGCTAGATTCTTCTTCGCCTTAGCCAACAAAACCGTTGAATCACCTCCTGGTGGGATGAGTCCCGGACTGGCTGTAACTCCTTCCGGAAGGTCTTCCAGATTGACTTCAACTTCCCCATCGAATCCGTCAGTTCTGTGGGCGGTGACAACAATGGAGACTCGCCCCCCAGGCGGTATGTTGAAATTCTCTGGGTTCGGCCGCCTCTGCAAGAATTGTCCTTCACTGACGAAAGTCCCAAGCAGGAGCGCAAAATCGGGCCTGGGTGGGCGTATCGTTAAGCGATAGGGGAAACCCTTGCCTTCCAGTCCGCGAACATCCCTGATTCTCACCAGGAAGGTGCCGTCAACGGGGACAACGAAATTTAGATGTGAGTCGCTTCCGTGGAGCGCTCCACCATCATCGTTGCGGTAAGGGATTTCAAAAGTCGGCAGACCGTTCGGGGAGAACTTGCTCGCAGGCGGTGCCAGTTCAACCTTATAGACGGGTGATCCACCGGCATGCCCTTCGGGCGTCGTGTCGAAAAAGGAAGTCCGCAAGCCAAGATGGCTTTTGAAACGGATAAAATCATCTGGATGGCGCGGCGTGTCCCAAACCTGAACCACTTCATTCCCGATCATCGCATAATCGTTGATTTCCAAGCCGTGCCCCACCTCTACCATTACTTCAGGCACCTTAGAATCCATCCCACCATCTAATTGCACAGTCGTCGCTGCCACAGCCCGTGCCGTGGCTTGTACAACGGGCTTCCCCCGGGAATCCGTTATCTCAATGACCGAATCGAGATTCGATCCAAGGCGCTGAGCTTCGACGTCCAAAACTAAGCGTTGCCCTCTTCGAGCTGAGAACTTAAACCAGTCTTCATCGGCACCGCCCTGAGCACGGCCGGTCGGGGTACGACCAAGGATTCGCCCGTTGATAGTCACTGGCCAGGAGACGGGTTGAGCCGTGGCATCCGTGTTATTGGGTTCCCGCTCAATCTCCTCTGGATCAGCGCCAACCGCGACTCGGACCGTGTTCAAAGACGAAGTAACGGAGACCTCGATGGATTGTCCCGCAGGTTTCTCCCCGACAACCTTTACACTCTGTTTGCTTTCACCCGCAGCCTTGCCCAAGTTGTATCCCGTCACCTCCAAGTTTGCGCTACGGCCAGCCTGCACCCCAAGTGGAAAAACGTCGCTGATATAAGAAAGCTCGCCAGCTTGCAATCGATAATGATAGCTGTCTCCGCTGCCCATCTGCGCGTCGGAAACGCGAATCACATAGGTGCCCGCCTCCTCTATTCTGTAGGCCAATAGCGAGTCTCTGCCCTTGAAATCATCATTTTCAGCCAAAATTCTCCCGTCTTGATGTAGAAGCGTTAAAAGGGAGTTCAGCTGTGACCCGAGTACCGACGACAGAATTTCGAAAACCAAATGTTGACCTGCTCTTGCCTGAAAGCTGAAGCTGTCCACATCGCCAGGTTCCGATATTCTTCCCTTCACTGTGACGGGAAACACGACAGGCTGGGCCTTGTCGGAAGAGTTGTTGTCTTCGCAATCGTCCACTTCTGAAAGAGGCCCAACAGCAAAAGGCAACAGGTTGGTTGTCCCGAGAGGAGTGACTACACGGAATCCGTAGATGCCGAGCTTCGCACCCGTCTCGATCGTGATTGCCACGGTGAGACGATTCGAGGTGGCTGGATCTTCAACCTCTCGCCTCCTGCGCGGCTCTTTGCTCTTCTCAGTCACTAGCTCGTTCTTTTCGATGGAGCCTTTCAAGCCAGAGCCATTGAACAACAGCCGGGTGGCATTACCGAGATTGGTCCCCTCCAGAACAACTGTGACCGTAGCTCCCTGCGTTGCTCCGGTCGGCCACACAGTCTTTAGGGTGGGTGGCGAAGTCTGGGCCTGCAGATTCGAAGAACACACGACTCCAACAAACAAAAAGAGCATTCTGATCGAACACATCTTCGTTTCCCGATTTCTCGTTTCTCGAATTTCTTTCTTTGGGATGGGTCAAATACCACTGCCCTTGAGCTCGTAAATAGCCAGTGATCCGTCGTAGCGACCGACAGCGAGCAGCTTTCCGTTCGGACTTACGGTCAGGGCCAAAACCCAATCCGTCTGGGGATCCAGCACATTTTTCTCCCGCAGCGATTCGGCGTCCCATAGTTTGACCAACCCATCAGCGCCAGCAGACACCAGGGTCCTGCCGTCAGGTGCAAAAGTCAGCTGCAGTATGGAATTGCTGTGAGCGAGGACGGTACGAACCAGTTCCACACCCTGGTCGCTGAATTTCCACAACCAAATTTTCTTGTCGGCGCCTCCGGCCGCTATAAAGCGTCCCCCCTGATGGAAAGTGACTGTGGAGAGTGCCTCCCCGGCGTCACTCAAGGTATATAGAATCTTGCCTGTGGCTATATCCCAGATCTTCACTGATCGATCAGAAGAGGCCGATGCGAGGTGTTTTCCGTCGGGGCTGATAGCCAGAGAAAAGACGGCATCGATATGCCCTTTCAGGGTGCGAACTTCTGTCATGGCCCCTACATCCCACAGCTTGATCAGTCGGTCATAACTGGCTGTGGCGAGGAAAGCTCCGTCCAAGCTAAAGCGTACAGCGTAAATACAATCACTATGACCCCTTAGACTGCGCAGCAAGGCGTTGCTTTTCGTATCCCAAATCTTGACCTCTCCAAATTGGCCTGGAGCGCCTCCTGCAGCCGCAAGTAGCGATCCGTCGGGACTAAAGGCAAGAGCACGCACAGTATTCGTGGGATCTGACAAGCGGACTTTGACCTGTCTATCCTGCGGAGACAGGAGGCGGACCTCTTTGTAAGTCCCCACTGCCAGTTGGTTTCCATCAGGGCGAAAGGCGAGGCTGGCGATCCCCTCCTCAGTCCGAACTTGCGTCCGAATCCTGGGGATATCGAGCGTAGCCACCTCAAGGCTGGCCGACCACGGTGGGGCTCCGGAATCAATCCACTCTCGTATCGCTAAAATCTCCTGTTTCGAAAGAGGACCGTCCATTGGCATTCTTGGCTGGACGGTTCCTTCGATCATCAACACCATGCGGCTCTCGGCACTCCTACCCGGCGTCAACGCCGCCCCATGTGCGCCACCCTTTAGTAAGCCTTCATGCCTCTGCATGCTGAGACCACCTGTCTTGGAACTATCGTTGTGACAGGAGATACAATTCTTCTGCAAGATCTCGATAACCGACGCTTGCTTAGACAACTGGGTATCGGGCTGCTGAGCAGCCGCTCCTAGGTACCAAAGAAAGATTAGAGTTATCGAAATCCTAGAGCGCGTTTTCATAGAGGTTGCTTCAGTGGTTAAAAAGAAATTCCTTGCTGGTGAGAACAGCCCACAAAAGGTCTTCTAAAGTTTCCCTTTCCGCAGGATCAATCCCGGGCGACAGGCTAGCAAAATCCTGAGAAGTGGGACTGCGACTTAAGGCTAGCTCATAAACTTTCGTGACCGCATCTTCCTTTGAGAGCTTTCCCTTTAGGAGTCGATCGACGATGTTACCCTTGCTCCGGAGTTTCTGGTCAAGCGTGCTGCCATTGATAAGATGGAGCGCTTGTGTGACGTTCGAATAACCCTGACGTTCACACTCGCACGTCAGAGCCCTCACAGGTCTGCCAAAAGATGACAGAAAATAAGAGGTAACCTTGCTATCTGGCAGTTGCCGGGCACGATAACCCCGCGGATATCCCTCAAACTCTTCCGGAACTCCAGTCACCTGAGAGATAGCATCCAGGATGACTTCACCCGGAAGGCGTCGAACGAAGTAGTGAGAATAGTAGCGGTCATCCTTGGCGTTCGTTTCGTTGGAGCGGGCGGAAAGTTGGTAAGCCGCTGAGTTCAGGATTGTTCGCACCAGGTGTTTGATATCAAATCTGTGATTTACAAAGTCGTCAGTAAGCGCAATAAGAAGTTCCGGATTGGAGGGCGGATTGGTGTCTCGCAGGTCGTCTACCGGGTCAACCAAGCCACGCCCCATGAAGTGAGCCCAGACCCGATTGACAATGGCTTTGGAAAAATAAGGGTTTTGGGGCGACGTCAACCACTCTGCAAAGTGCGTTCTCCGATCCTTCGGAGAGTCCAGGCTGAGTGCCTCCCCGTTAAGTCCCCTTGGTGGCATGGGTTTCCCCAGACGGAGATGATTGATTTCCCCCATGGCGCTGGGAACCACAGTGACGTCGGCCGCGTCGGTCCTGGTCTTAAGGCTCACACGGGAGAACAGATTCGCCATGCCGTAATAATCGCTCTGCGTCCACTTCTCCATGGGATGGTTGTGGCATTTCGCACAGCCAATGGATACCCCCAGGAAAGCCTGGGAAACAGTCTCGGTGATTTCAATCGGTTCTTTATGTATCAAATAAAAATTTGTGGCGCCGTTTTGCAAGGTGGTGCCTGTGGCAGTTATGAGCTCACGCGCAAACTGATCCCACGGTTTATTTTCCACCACGCTCTTGCGAATCCAGTTGTAGTACGACCACATAGCGCTACGCGGTAGCTTTAGAGTGGAAACGAGCAAAAGGTCAGACCACTTGTAGCTCCAGTGATCGACAAATTCGGACCGCTGCAGAATCTGTTCGATCAGCCGTTCGCGTTTATCAGCCCGCGAATCCCGCAAGAACTCATCAACCTCTTCCGGTATCGGCAGGATTCCCAACGTATCCAGATAGGCGCGGCGCACAAATTCTCGATCAGTTGCAAGATCCGACGGAGCGATGTGAAGCTCCTGTAGTTTTGCCAAGACTTTGTCGTCAATAAAGTTGTTGCGAGGAACTTTCTTAAAAACAGCATCTTCCAGCCGTGCCGGAAAAGGGATAGTCACGCGGGCGAAAGAAACCTTGCTTGAGTACCAAAGAGCGATTGGTGCCTCACCATGACTTTGTGCTTTCACCAAGCCATCGCCGTCCACCGCAGCAACACCTTCGTCGGCCGAAGAGAATTTGACCCAGCGAGTGACGTCTCGCTCCGTCCTGTCTGAATACCGGGCCTTCACGGAGAGCTGGGTTTTGTCTCCGGGCTTCAAAAGCACTGGTGATGGCGTGACGGTTATGCTTTGGATGGTGGGATCCGCTGACGATGGTGGCGGAGCCCCAGAGGCGATCCAGTTGGCAATGATTAGGTATTCGGGAGAACCGACATCGAGACGCTTTCCACCACCGTGCCCAATGGCTAGTGTTGGTTTGAGGAGAATTAGACTCTGGGCCGGCTCTGCCTTGAGCACACGCCGCCCTGACGCTTCACGGGTTAAGGCCGCATAGTCTGCCTCGGGATCATAGCCGCGCAAACTGAGCCTGAAGCCATTTTTGCCAGCCAAAGCCCCATGGCAGGACCCGGAGTTGCATCCGGCTTTGGTCAACACAGGCAGCACTTCATTGCGGAAGCTCGGGACCGGCTCACCGTAACTCGTAGCGAAAAACGCCAGGACTGTAAGCGCACAAGACGCGAAGGACACCTTATGTCGGGCACTGACGCGTCTAGTTCGCATCTTGAGAGTCCTCAGAAGAGTTCTTGGATGTGTTCATGCCCACGGTCAACGACTGTGATGGGGCGTCCCTGGGGACCCTCCAGTTCGGTCTCCAGGCCAATCCCCAGAGAATGGTAAATCGTCGCCATGACCTCTTCGGGTGTAACAGGCCGATCCTTGGGGTACGCCCCAATTTCGTCTGAAACACCAACAATTCGACCTCCCTTAACGCCGCCACCCGCTAAGACGATCGTGGCGCAATTCGGCCAATGGTCGCGCCCACCTGCCGGATTGATCTTGGGATTTCTTCCAAATTCTCCCATAGCCACCACCAAGGTGCTTTCGAGCAAACCGCGTTGGTGAAGGTCCTCCAACAGTGAGCTGTAAGCGTTGTCAAACATAGGCCCTATCTGATCTTTGTAGCAACCGATCGGGCTGAAGGGCGGTGCTCCATGAATGTCCCAGTTAACGTCGTTATTCACGCCATCAAACATGTTGACTGTAACAAAAGGGACCCCTGCTTCCACCAGCCGGCGTGATAACAAGCAGCTTTGGCCAAAGCGGTTGCTACCGTACCGTTGTCTCACGTCCTCCGGCTCCCGGCGAAGCTCAAAGGCTTCACGTGCCTTCCCCGAAGAGATTAATCGATAGCCTTGTTCAAAGCTTGTGTCCAGCAATCGGGCATCTGCACTTTTTTCAAAGTCGCGTATTGTCCCATCGACAATTTGCCGTAGGCTGCGCCTCTTTTCCAATCGGATGGCCGGAATGTGATCCGGCGGCAGGAGATCTGGAATCACGAAATCAGGGAGGGATGGATCTGCATTGAGGTAAAAGGGGTCGAAAGCTCGGCCTAGATATCCAGCATCCTGACCGTGATTCAGATTGTCTCCCCCTATAGAACGGGGCAGGAGCACGTGAGAAGGAAGGTCTCCGGTAGCCCCCCGTACTTTGCTGTACACGCAGCCAATGTGCGGATGCGTTACGCCTCCCAGGGTTACCCGGCCCGTTTGCATTCTCTGGTGTCCTGTGTCGTGATTCACCCCGGTATGGTAAACCGTACGCACCAGAGAATACTTGTCAGCAAGACGCGCCATGCGAGGAAAGATTTCACAGACCTGAATTCCGTCCACGTTTGTTGCAATCGGCCTATATGGACCTCGAATCTCGGACGGCGTATTGGGCTTCATATCCCAGGTATCCAGCTGGCTCGGTCCTCCTACCAAGAAAAGAAAGATGCAGTTGCTATTCCTTTTGGGGTCTACTGCGCCCTGTGCTCTTAGAGAAAACAGGCTGCTGAGGCCTAATCCAACAAACGACAGTGCTCCGATATGCAGAAAATCACGACGGCGTAAACCATCGCAAAAAGAAACCGGATGATCAGCATCGATCCGAAGCATTCACTCCTCCTCGAACAGACAACGGCTCTTTGGAGTTCTTCATCAAACCGACCACAACAGACCGGGCTCTAAAAAGGAATTGCTTATAACCGCTCCTAACAGTCGTCAGCCGGATTTTCACTCAAAAAATCGGAAATCATTTCAGAAAGTTTCTATCCTTCTCGGAAAAATGTCAATAAGGACGTGACTCCCTGTCCACCCAAAACAGAAATGTCCTCCTCTTGCCAAAGTAGAAATGTCCGGTTTGTGGATATCAGCAATCATCAGGGCTTCCAGCAGCCCCTGTGGTTCAGGGGAGTTTGGGAAAGGGCGATGAGTTGTCTTGGCACCCACCGGCTTCACCATCGGTTGCGAGGGCGCTTTCCGTGGCCGGTGGGGCACCAGACGGTAGCTCAGCGAACGGTTGTGGCAGCGCAGATGGATCGAGCCGTCCAGACATTGGTGGCCCCGCGACCGATCTCACTGTGCCATCAGACGTGACACGGACGGCCAGTAGAACGAACCGGACTGCTGTTGCAGAGTTGATCTGACCGTTTGACTCGAAGGGCGTTGCATTACTGCCCAGCTAGTCTTTGCGGTCAAGTAGGAGCGGTACTCCGCGAGGCTTCACTTGAAGCGGAAAACTCTGGACGTATGCACGTTTTCCATCAATTTCCACTCCGATATTTACCTGATACTCTCCTGCATCTTTTTCCTTGGGTGTGCCGCTGAGTATGCCCGTCTCCGGATCGATCTTCAACCAGGTGGGGTCCACATGACCACACCTGGGCGTTTCCTCGACGAGCGAGAATCTCGGTTTCTCAGCATCCCAGAAGGCTGCTTGATAGGAATCGGGGTTCCCGCCAAAAGCGCGGAAACGCAAATCTCCAATAGATGAGATCACCTTGACTTCGTAACGGTAGGGCACTCCGGCGGTCGCCTGCGCCAAGGGTTCCGAGTAGATGAACGGTCGGGGAGCAGAGGCAAAGTTGGACGGCCCACTCCTATTTCCGTTTTTATCCACAGCCACCACTCGAAAAAACGCGTGCTTGGGTTGAAGTGAAAATGGAGAAGCAGTTGTTGTTGCAATCAGGTTTGGAGGAAATGTCACTCGTTCCCGACCGGCGAAAAGCACCCCACGATCTTGGTTTCCAACATCAACCTCGTAGGGATGGTCGCTGACGCTGAAACCTTTCTCGTTACTGGCGTAGATGAGAAACTTGTCTGGCTTGCGTCCAGTCGGATTGGTATCCCACATCAATCGAAAAGCATCAGCCTTATCCCTTTCCAATTCCACATTCAAGGGCACTCCGGGCCCCTGGGGAGTAAAACTCCACGTCGGACTCCACGGACCCCAGACGCCCCGCTCATCCTGGGCTCGCACTCGCCAGTAGTAGCGCTGCCCGGGATTGAGAAGTCCCGCATGGGCAATTGTATAACTTGCTGTGGCCTTGTCTTTCGTCCGAGAAATGAGTTTGTCGAAATTAGGAGACAGAGCCCAACGGATCGTCGGCTCGTTGCTCAACTGGAAGTGGTAATCAACGATTTCATCGGCCCCCTGGGGGACTGTCCATTTGAACGTGAATTGTGTGCCCTCGACCTTCCCGTTCTCTCTGGGGAATTCAGGAGTGATAAGCACAGCGAGCGGGCTGGAGTCAGTGCGCTCTATCCAATCAAAGGTGACACGTACCGCCTGCCGCCCTGCGGTCTCGTCGCCATAGGTGATGTGGTTCTCGCCAAGCTCCAGCGAAGGCAAACTCAGCGAAGCCATCTGCAGATCATTCTCCAGGGCGAGGGATTCCAGACCTGCGCCACTGGGATTCGACTTGGCAAAAAGGTCGACCCGAAGGAAATAAGCGTAGCGAGCAGGACCCTTGTTTGGAAAGAACTCGTCAAGGTTTGCCTTGAGCTCCGATGGCTCCGCTCCATCGTTTGGAGTAACGTGTTTCCAGTTCTGGCCATCCACGGAAACGAAAAAGGTACAGACATCCTCAGGGCCCCGTCGCACTTTCGCATTTAATGAACCTCCCACAATTACGTATGGCGCTTCGACCTTCCAGACCAGGGAGGCAAGTTCACCAACCTTTGCAGGGCTCACTGCCACTTCCGTCGGCTTCGTTGCCCAGCGGGCGTTCTTCGCTACCAGACCCTGTCTCCCCGCCAGCTTACGCAATGGAGGGCGATACAGCCATTTGCCGTTGCTTAACCGTGCCCACGCCTCTTCTCCCCAGGCATGTCTCAAGTGAATCGAATCCGTCAAATGAATGTGGGGATCGAGTTCTGCGGAGTAGTGGTGTTTGCCAACGTGTCCCCAACGCCACTCCAGTGCCTCACCGGGCCGGAGCGTTAGATTCATGGTATGTCCGATGTGTGAAGCATACTCTCCTTTGCGTCCGCCTTCGTAAACGTAGCAGGCAGCGGCACGTTCGTCTGCCATCGCATCGTCCGGATGACCAATTCCACCGGTGTGTGTTCTTTTCATCAGGTCATGGTCGCGCACGATCTCTTCTTCACTGGCAAGTGTCTCGTTGTCTCGCTTCAAGCAAACCACCTGACCATCAGCATCTAAGACATGCCAGTCTCCTTCATAAAAAACTTCACTCACACAATGTCCAGTGAGAAACCCACGCCGCACCTTCAGTCCTGAGAGGCGCCATAGATCCATCAGTACAGGCGCATTGTCGCCGCAGAGGGCATAGCCATAGACGTTATAGAGTTTTACGGGGTCTCGCACCTCCAGATCGCCGGTTGTGGCATGAAAGCGGTGGAGACGGAGATGCTCATAAATCGCTCGTGCTTTCTCTGCGTCAGTCATACCGGACGGATCTCCGTAGGACCGCAAGGCTTCTTCTACAATGTCGTGCGCGGTACGCCAATTGCGTTTTCCGTTGACGTGGATCCAAGGATTGACGACGTTGACTTCGCCTATATTCTCGATTCTTGCGAGGCGCATCGGCTCAAAGCCTTGTATCCACGGCACGGAAGAACCCAGAAGGCTACGGGTTTTCTCTCCGTCGAGGGTGCCGGCCATATTCACTCGGTAGGAGTGACGCGAGGAGGCAATGATTTCCACGTGTTCCCGAGATCTGTCAATGGGCGCTTTCCCGTCCGCCTCAAGTGTCAGAAAAGCAGACAGAATAATCATTGGTATGTGACGTCTCATGATTGTTTAGTGGTCCTCAGGCAAGTTGATCAACTGCATCATCTCGAGTGCCGAACGGCAACCTCCAGGGAACCGACTTTTCAATGCGTATGAACAACTCGGAAAATTATGACTAGGCGAAAGAAAACTTGTCAAGCCTCTAATTGCCCATGTATGACCGGTCAACATTAATGAATCTTGCCAACTGGGGGCACGAGCTGGAGAACCCTATGTTGGCCACTCGAAAAATGAATGACACCCACAATACTTGTGGAAATATGCCTGAAGCGTCTGGTATGTGCAAAAATTGTTGACATTTGCCAAAACAATCATATTGTTTCAACAAGTCAGCAGAATTTTTTCTGGGTGCTCGACCTGTGATTGGCATTTCATGTTTGCCGACGTGGTGTTGCGTCCGATTTGCTACCGGTGGGAGCCCCGTAAGAGGGTTTTTAACTTTCGATAGTCTGGTGGCCCATTGAAGGAACAATGCATGCTCTCGCGGCGGGTGGAGCGTGATCGCCAGTGGGCTTTCGCTTCGTTGTAGCCTCAGCGCTGCGTACTAACCGGTAAGAAGCAGCAAGCGGAAGTCCACAGACCTAATGATTTGGCCCACTACCGAAGACCACGCTGATCGTAACCAAAAGGATGCTTGGGTCTTGGCTGAATTTGGGCATTCCCCCTTGAGTAACCCGGTGAGTTGCTGACCGGAGTCCGCCTATGGTTTGGCTGAAAGAAAGAATCTACCCGACAACAACCACGAGGCCAATGAATCACCAAAACCAATAAGGAGACTCATGCCGATTCGAGATCCCAACCCCTGCTATTCGGACAGACAGATGGAGCACCCAGTTAATACTCGCACTTGGCCCGTCGCACACACCCTTTGGCACCGTCGGCGGGGCGGGGGGGGAGCATCTCTTGGCTGTCTTCGTCGCCTGCGGGTACCCGCGTGTCTCGACTTAGTGAGGACGTTATTGGTTTGTACGGCCGTTTCGTTCTGGAGTTTCGGGTCCGTCTCGTTGGGAGCAGAACCCACGAAGGAGCAAGTCCTAGCCGCCATGAAGAAAGCAACTGATTTTATGATGAACGTTGTCTCCAACCGAGGAGGATTTCTCTGGCATTACAACGAAGATTTTTCGAAGCAGTGGGGAGAGATCCCCGCTCGGAAATCCCAGATCTGGGTGCAACCTCCTGGGGGCACACCCGACGTGGGGATAATGCTACTGGAAGCTCATAGGGCCACTACGGATCCGGAGTATCTGAAATCCGCTGAAAAAGTGGCGGGAGCATTGATTTGGGGACAACACCCTTCGGGAGGATGGCATTATTTCATTGACTTTGACGCTTCAGGAATCAGGAAATTCTATGAGGAGATAGCCTCTCAATGCCGGGGTTGGGAGGAGTTTTACTACTATTACGGGAATGCCACGTTCGATGATGACACCACAACCAGTGCCACTCGTTTCCTGCTGAGGCTCTATGCGGCCACCCTGGATCCCCAGTACCGGCCACCCCTCTTGCAGGCTCTCAATTTTATTTTGCGCTCCCAGTATCCCAGCGGAGGTTGGCCCCAGCGCTACCCGCTACGCCACGATTACCCGCATGACGGCCATCCTGATTATACTTCCTACTACACCTTCAATGACGATGTGATCTTGAACAATACCGATCTCCTTCTGGAGGCATACGAAAAACTAGGGAACGAAGAACATCTCAGGGCGGCTCACAAAGGGATGGACTTCTATCTCCTGTCGCAGTTGCCCAGTCCCCAGGCTGGATGGGCGCTGCAGTACGACATGGAAATGAAGCCGGCTTGGGCGCGTTCTTACGAGCCGGCCGCGGTCTGTTCGGGCCAGACGGTACAAAACATAAAAGACCTTGAGCGTTTCTATATGATCACCGGGGACAGACGATATCTGGAGCCTATTCCCAGGGCCATTCAGTGGCTTGAGCATTCGTTTATCAACAAAGATCCTTCAAAGAGATTCACGCACGCTACTTTTTATGAAGTGGGGTCGAACAAGCCGCTTTATGCGCGTCATCAGGTACAAGACGGGAAGATTGCGAGCTATCGGGTCAGTTATGAAGAGTTCGACTTGCCGGCTTACGGTGGGCGCGCAAACATTGACGTTGTGGCGCTCAGAAGAGAATTTGAAACCATCAGAGCTCTAACGCCTCAGGCAGCCAGAGCAGAGCACCGTAAGCAAGAGGAAGCGAAGCTGAAAGGTCCGAAAGTGGACTCCCAAACGACAATAAAACTGATGGCCTCGATGGACGACAGAGGGGCATGGATAACCAATATCAAGTTTTTGGATACAGACAATTACGCGGATAATCCTCGAATCGAATTTAAGGGAATCGATACCAGTACTTATATTTCCAATATGGGTCAGCTCATAAACTACTTGGAAAAACAGAAAGGTGCAGACGTTGGCTTGCTGAGCAGCAATTAACTCGATCCGTTAACTGCTTTGCGGCAGCAAGGAACTCTTGCTTTTGTCGAACCTGATTCGAGATCAGAGTCTGAACCGACAAGGAGACGAAAATGGAGTTCACGCAGGGGTCTCTAATTTCAAAGCTGCCTGTCCTGGTACGACTTCCAAGTGTTAATTCTTCCATCCACAGAGTTTTTTGGGGCGTTTTGTTGATTTCAGCCTTGGCGTTCATGTTGGGCTTCCAGGGTAAGGAGCCATCACCCTCGCCTGGTATCAGAGAATGGAGACATTACGGCGGAGATCTTTCAGGCAGTCGATATTCTGCGCTGAACCAAATCAACCGATCCAACGTGTCGCAGCTCAAGCTGGCGTGGAGTTATCACACCGGAGAGAAAAGATACAGTGGTGCGAAGGCGGCAAACGTCCGCAATCCGAATACGAGCCCACAGGACATTGCGGCTGGCAAG
>Ga0187892_10001752_pt1 | contig 47534 bp, 51 predicted proteins | sample MA1701073metaG_FD_139345 | JGI IMG/M metagenome (GOLD analysis project Ga0187892, IMG submission 139345) | Bio-ooze microbial communities from a basaltic lava cave in the Kipuka Kanohina Cave System on the Island of Hawaii, USA - MA170107-3 metaG ...
AGCTCGATGGCCTTGAGATTGGTCTCGACCAGCGACGCCTTGCTGGCGTAGGTCTCGTTGAGCAGCTCCTTGATCTTCTCCATGTCGATGTCGAGCAGGGCGGCCAGCACGCCGACGTAGGAGATGTTCTTCATCAGGATGCGAGCGCGCACGCCCGCGAAGTTCTCGTTGCAGAGCTTCGCGAGGGGCACGCCGATCAGCGTGATGTCGTCGCGCTTGAGGAGCGCCGGTCGCGGCCAGGTGGAGTCGTAGACGAGGTAGCCTCCCGCGCTCACTTCCTTGACGTCGCGCGCGTAGGTCTCGGCATTCATCGCGACCATGATGTCCACGCGCCCGGAGCGTGCCACGTACCCGTCGCGTGTCACGCGGATCTCGTACCAGGTGGGCAGGCCCTGGATGTTGGACGGGAAGTAGTTCTTGCCCATCACGGGAATGCCCATGCGGAACAACGCCTTCATCAGCAGCGTGTTGGCACTGGCCGAGCCCGTGCCGTTCACGTTGGCGAGCTTGATGACGAAGTCGTTCAGGCGCTCTTGCGCTGGTCGTTCCGGCATGCGCGTTCCTCGTCTTCGGCGTGCGGTATCACGATCGTCGATTTCTGCATGTCCCACGCAGCGGTGGGGCAGCGCTCTGCGCACAGCCCGCAGTGCACGCACAGGTCCTCATCCTTCACCATCACGCGGCCGGTGTGCTTGAGCGGCGTGGAGACGAACAGCGCCTGCTGCACGTTCTTCGCCGGCGCCTTGAGCCGGGTGCGCAGCTCTGCTTCCTCGCCGTTGGCGGTGATGGTGAGGCAGTCGACGGGGCAGATGTCGATGCAGGCGTCGCACTCGATGCACAGCTTGGTCTCGAACACCGTCTGCACGTCGCAGTTCAGGCAGCGCTGCACTTCCTCCGCCGCCTGTTCCGGCGTGAAGCCCAGCTCCACCTCGATGTTGAGCTTGCGGAAGCGCTCCTTGAGGCTGACATGCGGCATGAGGCGCCGCTCCGCCGGGTTGTAGTCGTTGGCATACGACCACTCGTGGATGCCCATCTTGCGGCTCGAGAGGTTGACGCCCATCGGCAGACGCTGCTCCAGCGCTTGCCCATGGCAGTACTTGTGGATGGAGATCGCGGCCTGGTGTCCGTGCTCCACCGCCCAGATGATGTTCTTGGGGCCGAACGCGGCGTCCCCGCCGAAGAACACGCCGGGTCGCGTCGACTGGAACGTCGCCTTGTCGACCACCGGCACGTCCCACTTGTCGAACTCCAAGCCCAGGTCGCGCTCGATCCACGGGAAGGCGTTCTCCTGGCCGATGGCGAGGATCACATCGTCGCAGGGAATGTCGATCTCGCCGACCCTGCGCTCGGCCTGGATGCGGCCCTTGTCGACGTCGTACTCCATGCGCTCGAAGCGCATCCCCACCAACCGGCCCTTCTCGACCAGGAACGCCTGGGGCGAATGGTTGATGACGATCTCGACGCTCTCCTCCTCGGCATCCTCGAGCTCCCAGTCCGAAGCTTTGAAGAAGCCACGCGGCTTGCGCGCCATCACCTTGACGGTCTTCGCGCCGAGTCGCAGGGAGGTGCGGCAGCAGTCCATGGCGGTATTGCCCACGCCGATGATCAGCACTCGCTCGCCGATCCTGTCGATGTGCCCGAAGGCAACCGATTCGAGCCAGGTGATGCCGATGTGGATGCGCGCTCGCTCGTCCTTGACGTCGTGGCGTCCGGGCAGCTCCAGCTCCTTGCCCTTCGGTGCGCCCGAGCCGACGAACACCGCGTCGAATTCGCCGGCGTCGAGCAGCGCCTTGAGGCTGTCGACGCGCGAGCCGAGGCGCAGGTCGACGCCCATGTCGACGATCATCGCGATCTCTTCGTCGAGCACTTCGCCCGGCAGGCGGAACGACGGGATGTTGGTGCGCATCAGGCCGCCGGGACGGTCGAAGGCTTCGAAGATCGTCACCTCGTAGCCGAGCGGCATCAGGTCGTTGGCCACCGTGAGCGAAGCGCAGCCTGCGCCGATGCAGGCGATGCGCTTGCCGTTCTTGACCTTGGGAATCCTGGGGAGACGCGCGCTGACGTCGTCGCGCATGTCGGCCGCCACGCGTTTCAGCCGGCAGATGGCGACGGGCTTCTGTTCGACGCGGCCGCGCCGGCAGGCGGGCTCGCAGGGCCGGTCGCAAACGCGCCCGAGAATCGCCGGGAACACGTTCGACTCGCGGTTGACCATGTACGCGTCGTCGAAGCGGCCCTGCGCGATGAGCCGGATGTACTCCGGCACGTCGGTGTGTGCCGGGCAGGCCCACTGGCAGTCGACGACTCGGTGGTAGTAGTCGGGGTGGCGGGTGTCGGTCGGCTGCATGGCGGCGGCTTCGGCTCCGGAATTGTTTCGCGGCGGAACTTGCGATTGCGGGTCAGCGCACGGCGGCGCAACCGCTCACGCTGGCGCGGCCGAGGCTGGGCGTCCGAGGTCCGGTTGCGACGTAACTTGGGCGGCCGCCGCTGTTGTTGGCGTTGTGAGCGCGGCCGTTTGCGGATGCGAGAGCGGACTCAGTTATGGTGCCGGCTGAAGCGCAGGTACTGCGCTCCGTCCATGAGCCGTTCGAAACTGCGCTCGCTGACGTGGACCAGTTCTTCATGATCTCCTGCTTCCAGATAAATATCGCTCTGTTCGCGCAAGGCGGGGTCGACGATCGTCGGAATCCCGTACTCCAGACCGAGGGCCGGCACTGCGCCGCGTTCGCAGTCGCTGAAAAGTCGCGCCAGGTCCTGCTCGTCCGCGAAGCCGAGCTGGCGATGCAGCGCGGAGTTGATGACCTCGGGGAGAATCTGGTGGGTAGCCGGCAGTACTGCCAGCACGAATCCCTGAGCGTCCTTGAGCACGACACCCTTGGCAATGCACTCGCCGGTGACGTGCGCGGCCTGCGCCACCCGCGAGCTCGATGCCGCGTGTGGGTGCTGCAGGATCTCGTGAGCGACTGCCTTGGCTTTCAGGGCGCGATTGACGGTTGGCGCAACGCTCATGGCTTAGCCCTCCGTATTGGGGGCCCAGTATAAGGCGGGCCGGCAGGGCGAGGGCACCCTCGGGCGGCACCTTAGCGGCGCCCGGGCGGCACCTGGGCGGCACCTGGGCGGCACCTGGGCGGCACCGCGGAGAGCCATGGCGGCACGGTGTGCCGAAAAGCGGAGGGCCCGGGGGTCAGGTACCGCCGGGCCCTCGCAAGTGACTGAACCGGGCTCTCGGGATCGCCGCGGATCGCTGCTCGTGGGACTAACGACCGCCCTGCATCGTCTCGAGCTTGCCCGGATTGCGGCGGCCGATGTCCTGGACTCCCGAAGACTCCATGCCCTGCTGGGCGGCCTCACGCATCGCCTGGCGCTGCTTTGGGGTCGAGCAGAACTTCATCGGGCGGTTCGAGCCGGTCGGCTTGACCTTCTTGCAGGTGACGCGGTCCTCGGGTTCCGCCGTCGCATTGTGCGCGGCGATTTCGGCAGCAGTGGCTTCGTTCGGGTTGGTGACTGCCTTCGAATACTGCAGCTTTCCCTCTTTTGCCGCCTTGGCAGCCTCCTCGGGCGTCAGTTCGGGCTCGGGTGCAGGTGCGGCTTGCTGATCCGGCTGGCCTTCCTCAGCGCCTGCGGCTTCGCTGGTGGTAGCGGCAGCAGCCGCGGAAGGCGGGGCGGTTTGGTTGCCAGACGCCTCACTCTGCGATTGTGCGTACGCGGCCACGGGGAGGAGCACACAAGCGACGGCGAGGATCTTCTTCATGGGCATGGATGTCCTGAAAGGGTTCTCTTGGATCGAGGGTTGTCGGAGTATATACGAAGGTTAGCGTAGGTCGTGAAGCCCCCGTCGTGCCGCGGTTTGACTCTTAGAAAAAACCTCCATGGACCATAATGTCGCCGTGACTCCACACCCCATTGAGATCAGGCTGCGCCGGCAATCGCGGGTCCTGACGGTGCGCTTCGACGACGGCAACGCTTACGACCTGCCGTTCGAGTACCTGCGCGTGCATTCACCGTCCGCGGAAGTCCAGGGACACGGGCCGGGACAGGAAGTGCTGCAATTCGCGAAGGAGGCGGTGCAGGTACGCTCCGTCGAGCCGATCGGTCACTACGCCGTGCGCCTCGTCTTCGATGACGGCCACGATACGGGCTTGTACACCTGGAAGTATCTGCACGAGCTCGGGTCGCAGTACGAGGCGCGCTGGCAGCGCTACCTCGAACGGCTCGCAGAGTACGGCTACGAGCGCAAAGTGACCGGCCGCAAAGTGTGAGCCCCGAAAACGCGGGCCGCTCCCTCAGAGACCGCGCTCCCGCCACTGTCGCACCGTCAGACACGTCTTCGGCGTGAAGCGCGCGCCGACGGCGGCCGCGTCGCGATCGCGGCGGCACACGAAACGATCGTCCGGCGCCACCTTCTCGTTGTAAGCCTTCAGCTGGGATGGCTTGGCCTTGGTCGGATCGAACGGCTTGGCGTCGCCGGTTTCTTCGATATCTACCGCGGCGGCGGCGGCTTCAGCGGTACTCGCAGCCCCCTCTGCCTTCTGAGGCGTCGCTGCGCTGGCGTCAGTAGTCGACTCATCCTGCGCGCGTGAGACCGCCGCGCCGTCCGCTGTTCCGTCCGCGGCGCCGTGCACGACTGCATCGCTCGCACTTCGTGATTCCGCGGGCGGCGAGTCGGCACTGTCCGCGCCCTCGTCCAGACCTGCGGCACCGTTCGCATCGGCTTGCTTGCCACTGGCGTCGTCAGTTTTCACTTCCGGATCGTCGCCCGGCGCTACTGGCGCGGCTGCGCTCGAGCTCTCGGCCGCGGCAAGCGCGCTGTCGGCAAGCGCCGCGGCCGCACCCAACGCAATCAGGCAACAGGCGGCCACCCGGCCGGCGACGGCGCAACGCAGAGTCATGGAACGACCTCGGAATCAGAAAGGAGCGGGACCTCCAGCATATACGAACAAATCCGTACGACAAATACCGTTCCCGCGGGGGTGCCGCCGCGCTCAAGTACAATTTGACGTATGGAGCCTTCCGACCCGAACCCCCGCCGCCCCACCACCGTGGACTTCGGTTTCGAGCAGGTGCCGCACGCTGACAAGGCACGGCGTGTGCGGGGCGTGTTCGATTCCGTGGCCGGCAAGTACGACCTGATGAACGACCTCATGTCGGGTGGAATGCACCGGCTGTGGAAGCAGTTCACGCTGACCCTGACCGCGCTGCAGCCTGGTCAGCGCGCCCTCGATGTCGCCGCGGGAACCGGAGACCTCGGCCTCGGCATGGCACGCCAGGTGGGCAGCTCAGGCCTGGTGGTGCTGTCCGACATCAACGAGGCAATGCTGGTCCGGGGGCGCGAACGCCTCGTCGATGCCGGCGTGGCCGGCAACATTGCCTACGTGCAGGCGAACGCCGAACGCCTGCCGTTCGACGCGGGCGAGTTCGACTGCGTGACGATCGGCTTCGGCCTGCGCAACGTCACGGACAAACCCGCGGCGCTCGACTCGATGTTCCGCGTCCTGCGCCCGGGCGGGCAGCTGCTGATCCTGGAATTTTCCCACCCGACCGCGCCGGGCCTCAAACCGCTCTACGACGCCTATTCCTTTCGCGTGCTGCCGCTGCTGGGACGCTTCGTCGCCAACGACGCCGACAGCTACCGCTACCTCGCGGAATCCATCCGCATGCATCCGGACCAGGAGGCACTGCTCGCGCTGATGCGCGCAGCCGGCTTCGAGGGCGCGCGCTACCACAACCTTGCCGGCGGCATCGTCGCCGTGCATCGCGGCTATCGCTGGTAGGCCATGCTCCTCGACAGTCTCGCTGCCCTCCTCAATCGCAACATCGCGGCGTCGTCGCGCGCCCGCGTGCTGTGCGAGCGGCTCGAAGGGCGCGCGCTCGGCGTGCGCGTGGAAGGGTTCCTGCCACTGCAGCTGTACGCGTACGTCGACGCGCAACAGCTGCACCTGTCGCTGAACGCGGCACGCGACCCGGATGCCGTGGTTGCCGGTACGCCGCTCGCGCTGGCTGCGCTCGCCGGGCGCGATGCTGCCGCGCGCGTGCAGGGTGGACCGGAACGCACCGGCGTCGCGATCACTGGCGATGCGGAAGTGGCGCAGGGTTTTCACGAGCTGCTCCAGGCCGCGCGGCCGGATCTCGAAGAGGAGCTGGCTCGGGTCGTCGGCGACGTGGCGGCCCGGCAGTTCGGCAACGTCGCGCGCGCGGCCGCGGATTGGGGGCAGAAAGCGGCGGCGACAGTGGCGCAGAACGTCTCGGAATACCTGCAGGAGGAGAGCCGCGACCTGGTCACGCGCACCGAGGCCGAGGAGTTTGTCGCCGCAGTGGACGACCTGCGTGAGGCGGCCGACCGCCTGGCCGCGCGCGTCGAGCACCTGCCCGGCATGGCGCACCCCATGCGCAACGGGCGCCCGCAATGAAACTGCGCGTCATCCTGCGCCTGATGCAGATCCAGCGCGTGCTGCTCAAGCACGGCCTGGACGACTACGTGCAGGCGACGCATCTCTACCGGCCGGTGCGCTTCCTGCGCTACCTCGCGCCCTGGACGTGGTTCGATCGCGGCGGCGGCACCACGCGCGGCGAGCGCCTGCGCCTCGCGCTCGAGGAGCTTGGCCCGATCTTCGTGAAGTTCGGGCAGGCGCTGTCGACGCGGCGCGACCTCCTGCCTCTGGACATCGCAGACGAGCTCGCGCGACTGCAGGACCGCGTGCCGCCGTTCCCCGGCTCCGAGGCACGCGCGAACATCGAGCGCACGTACGGGCGCACCACCGACGAAGTCTTCGCGACGTTCGACGAGAAGCCGCTGGCGGCAGCTTCGATCGCCCAGGTGCATGCGGCCACGCTGCGCAGCGGACAGGACGTCGTGGTCAAGGTGCTGCGTCCGGGCATGTCGGACGTCATCGGGCGCGACCTCGAAGTGCTGTATGCGCTCGCCGCGCTGGCGCAGCGGTACTGGGTCGAGGGCCGGCGGCTGCGCCCCGTCGAGGTGGTGCGCGAGTACGAGAAGACCATCCTCGACGAGCTCGACCTGATGCGCGAGGCCGCCAACGCCTCGCAGCTCAAGCGCAATTTCGCCGGCTCGCGCCTGCTGTACGTGCCCGAGGTCTACTGGGACTTCTGCCGCCCCGACGTGATGGTCATGGAGCGCATCTACGGCATCCCGGTGAGCGACGTCGCGCGCCTGCGCTCCCTCGACGTGAACATCCCGCGCCTCGCCGAGAACGGCGTCGAGATCTTCTTCACGCAGGTGTTCCGCCACAACTTCTTCCACGCCGACATGCACCCCGGCAACATCTTCGTCCTGGCGCAGGACCCGCAGCAGCCGCGCTACGCGGCGGTGGACTTCGGCATCGTCGGCACGCTCAGCCCGCGCGACCAGTACTACCTCGCCGAGAATTTCCTGGCGTTCTTCGATCGCGACTACTACCGCGTCGCCAAGCTGCACGTGGATTCCGGCTGGGTGCCGCCCGAGACGCGCGTCGACGAGCTGGAGTCGGCGGTGCGCACGGTGTGCGAGCCCATCTTCAACAAGCCGCTCAAGGACATTTCCTTCGGCCAGGTGCTGGTGCGCCTGTTCGAGACCGCGCGGCGTTTCAACATGGAAGTGCAGCCGCAGCTGGTGCTGCTGCAAAAGACCTTGCTCAACATCGAAGGCCTGGGCCGCGAGCTGTATCCCGAGCTCGACCTGTGGACCACCGCGCAACCGATCCTGCGGGAGTGGATGCGCGAGCGGATCAGCGGCCGTGCAGTCCTGGAGCGCCTGCGCACGCAGCTGCCGGATCTCGCCGAAGCCGCGAAAACGCTCCCGCAGTTGCTGCAGGGAATGATTCAGCAGGCGGCCGACGGCCGCTTGCGCCTGAAAATCGAATCGCCGGGCATCGCCGAATTGCGCCGCACGGTGCAGACGACCAATGCGCGGCGCGATCGGGTCACGGTGGCCAGCGTGCTGCTCGGCAGCGGTCTGGTATGGCTCGCCATCGGCCACAATCCCGCATGGCCCGGAATCGCGCTCGCCGTCTCAGGTGCCGTGTGGCTCGCGCTGTCGTGGCGACGGCAGGGCTGAGCGACTCCGCGTCAGGCCTCCTGCGAAGGCTCGATCCAGGTGGCCAGAGCGCGCGCGCAGCATTCGCCGTCCTCGTCGAACAGCGCGGTGCCGACGTGATGCTTGCGCCCCTCTGAGCCGATTCTCCAGCTCAAGACCACGCACGATTCCGCGGCATGCACGCGCCGGTCGATCTGCGCCGCGATCCGGCCGAGCAGCATCACGCGCCCGTCGTCCTGCGCCGCGAACCAGCCGGGACAGTCGAGCGCCGCCCACATGAACTCGCTGCGGATCTTGCCGTCTTCGGCGCTCAGCGATTCATCGGCGAGCCACGGCGCCGCCATCAGCCCGCGCGCCGGCAGCGCACCGGGAAAGATGCGCAGGCCGTCGCCGCGCGCGCGCTGCGGACCGCAGACGAAGCAGGTCGGAAACGGATGAACCCGGAATCCCAGGTAGCTGCGCGAGGCACCCAGGGCCTCGACATAGGTCGGGGCAGCGGGCACGTCGAGTGACACCGCGCCGGGTTCGGCTTCGACGATCACCTGGCCCTCGCGACGCAGTTCCAGCCGATCTTCCCCCAGCCGGCGCACCGCGAGTGGCACCTCGAGCGGCGGCGGCTTGCGCAGCGTCACGCTCATGGGCCGGCCCGCGAGGCTCGCCACCATTCCCGCGACGTAACCGCCGTTGCCCGAGGCGGGCGGGCCGCAGAAACGCCTGGCAATCGAAATGCTTTCCACACTTTTCCCGTCGACCGCATCTGCTCCGTGGGCACTGCCCCAGCGGCAATTGCCCTGCGCGGTCGTTGTTACCCAATCTTACCTCGCGATTGCGCGGCCATCGCCAGCGTCCCGCCGGCGACCAGTCAACCGTCAACAACAAGGGGGGCCCGGATTTTCGCTACGCGCCGCTGCTGGGCGATCGCGATCCGCCGCTCAACTATCGAGACCCGCCGGAGGCGGCCGGCAGCGCGTCGCCGTAGGAGAACTCGAACACTTCGTCCTCGCGCTGCCACGTGACGAGCTCGCGCTTCACGTGCAGGAACCAGCTCTGCTGCTTGAGCGGTCGCAGCGGCTTGAATACTTCGGGCCGCAGCACCGCTACGGCAGAGCCGCGCAACGGGTCGCGCACGGATTCGTAGCGGATGGCGCCGACGCCACCCTCGCGCGCGCGGGCCGAGAACAGCTGGGTCGCTCCGTAGTCGGCAGGATTCGTCCACTGGTCGCGGTCGACGACGAAGGGCGGCAGCGTGAGGTCGACCATGCGTGCGTCGACACCCGCCTGGAAAACGGTCTGCGGCGCGGGCCCCAGCTCGCTGAGCCCGGTGCTGTCAGTGAGAAAGCGCCAGCGCCAGTAGCCCAGCTCGGCGCAGGCGGTGCGCACGTGCTCGGCCCCGTACCAGACACCTGTGTCGGTCGGAGCCCGGAAGCGTGAGCCGAACGGCGCCGGATAGCGAAAAGGAGTCGACAACAGGTAGTGCAGGCGTGCCGCCGGCGGCGGCAAGGGTGGCTTGTTGGCCTCCAGAATCCGTTCGAGCAGCATCTGCTCGGCTGCGTTGTCCACCAGGCGCAGCGTCGAAACGATGTGCTGAGCTTCGACGGCGCGCCACAGGCGCCGGCGGAGCCGGCGCGCCTCAGACCCGACCGCGAGCGGCGTCCAGGTAGTGGACCGCACGAACCAGTCCCTCGGTGCTGCGGATCAGGTCGGCGGGCCGGGCGCCGAGCGCCAGGTTGTCGGAATGCAGCCAGGCGCGGGCGGCCGTGTCATTGGAGCCCACGAGCGCGTCGAGCGAACGAAACAGGCGCACGAACAGCGCTGCGTGCTCCCATTCCTTGCGACCAGCATCGAGGATGTAGTGCCCGTTGGCCATGCGCGAGACCTGCGGAGCGCTCAGTCCCAGGATCTGCGCCACCCGGCCCTGGTTCAGGTCGAGGAGCGTCGCTGCCCGCATCACTGCGCCGGTCAGGACGCGTGCCGGGTCGCCCTGGGGCTGCTCTAGAGGCCTGCTCATGTCCTTCCGTGATCTTCCAATTGAAATTTATAGGCAACAGTGATTCTATTGAAATCTGACGGCGGGCGCCAGTCCCTTTTTCGCTGCCCCCTTTTCGCTGCCCTAACGCGGGCGTGTCAGCACGGCGGTCCCGCTGACGCAGACCATCAGCATCTGGTTGATGGTCTCGTAGTCCAGATCGATCCCGATCACGGCATTGGCACCGTTGCGGCGCGCGTTCTCCGTCAGCTCGCCGAGCGCCATGTCGCGTGCATCGTTGAGCGCGTTCTCGTATGCCCCGGAGCGGCCGCCGACCACGTCGCGCACCGCGGCCAGGAAGTCGCGGAAGATGTTCGCGCCGATGATCGCCTCGCCCACCACCAGGCCCTTGTATTCCACGATCTCGTGGCCCTCCAGGGTCGGCGTGGTGGTGAGAAGGAATCCCGGCTTGCGGTAGGTGAATGCCACGATTCGTGCTCCTTCAGGTGACTGCGGCTCGCAGGCTGCGCAGGAACGTGGCGGCATCCTCGCCGCGTTCAAGCCTCTCGACCAGCGCCGATCCCACGATCACGCCGTCGACGTGGTTGCGCAGCGCTTCGACCTGCTGCGGATTGCGAATGCCGAAGCCAGCGCAAACCGGCAACGGCGAGGCGGCGCGAACGTCGTCCAGATATCGCAGCATGGCCGGCGGCACCGCGACGTCACGACCGGTCGTGCCCGTACGCGTCACGGCGTAGACGAAACCGGATGCGGCCTGGCACAGCGTGCGCAGGCGCGGCTGGGGCGTCACCGGTGTGACCATCTGCACGAGCGCCAGCCCTTCCGCGTCGAGCGCGGTACGCAGCTCGTCGCTTTCCTCGAACGGCAGATCCGGAACGACGAACCCCGCGACGCCGGCGCGGGCTGCCACCGCCGGCAGGCGATGCAGGCCGAACGCGAGCAGCGGATTGAGATAGCTCATCAGCAGCAGCGGAGCCGCGGGTCGTGGATCGCGGGCGAGCTCGTCGAGGATCCAGCTCAGCGTGACGCCTGAAAGGAGCGCGGCGTGCGCGGCGCGCTGGATCGTGACGCCGTCAGCCATCGGGTCCGTGAACGGCACGCCGATCTCGACGAGGTCCGCATGCGACGCCACGGACGCCAGGTCTTCGCGAAACCGCTCGCGAGCGGGATATCCCGCGGTGAGGAATGCCACGAGCGCCGGACCGTTCCGACCAGGCCGCCCGCCGCGGTCGGCGCGCGCGCGGATCGCCGCAGCGATGCGATCCGCGCCCGTCACGTCGGCGTTCCGGATGCGATCAGCGTCCGCTGCAGCGTCGGCATGTCCTTGTCGCCGCGGCCCGAAAGGCAGATCACGATGCGCTTTGCGGGATTCTCGCGCGCCCAGCGGCGCGCGCCTGCGAACGCGTGCGCGCTTTCGAGCGCCGCCAGGATACCTTCGTGCCGGCAGCATTCGGCGAGTGCGTCCAGTGCTTCATCGTCGGAGGCGCTGACGTACTGCACGCGGCCGGCTTCCTTTAGCAAGCTGTGCTCCGGACCGACGCCCGGGTAGTCGAGGCCGGCGGAGACGGAATGCGTCTCCTGAACCTGCCCGTGTTCGTCCTGCAGCAGCATCGAGTAGCTGCCATGAAGAACGCCGGGGCTGCCGCGAGAGAGGGTCGCCGAATTGTCACCCAGGCCAGGTCCGCGCCCGCCGGCTTCCACGCCGAGCAAGCCTACGCTGGCATCGCCCACGAACGGGTGGAACATCCCGATCGAGTTCGAGCCGCCGCCCACGCAGGCGACCACGAGGTCCGGCAGACCGCCTGCGCGCGCCGCGAACTGCGCGCGCGCTTCGCGACCGATCACGGACTGCAGCTCGCGCACCAGCAGCGGGTACGGGTGCGGGCCGACTGCCGAGCCCAGCAGGTAGTAGCTGCCCTCGGGATCGCTGACCCAGTCACGCAGCGCCTCATCGATTGCGGCACGCAGCGTGCGATCGCCGCTCGTCACCGGCACCACCTGCGCACCGAGCAGCTTCATCCTGCCGACGTTCGGCGCCTGGCGTTCCATGTCGATCTCACCCATGTAGACCGTGCATGGCAGGCCGAGGCGCGCACAGGCCGCGGCACTGGCGACGCCGTGTTGTCCCGCACCGGTTTCCGCAACGATGCGTTTCGCGCCGAGTCGCTGCGCCAGCAGCGCCTGGCCGATGGCGTTGTTGATCTTGTGCGCGCCGGTGTGCGCCAGGTCCTCGCGCTTCAGCCACACCTGCGCGTTCCACCGCCGGCTCAGGCCCTGCGCATGAGTGAGCGCGGTCGGCCGCCCCACCCATTCGCGCAGCTCGCGGTCGAGCTCGGCCTGAAACTGCGAGTCGCGCAGGTGCGTGCGAACGCCCGCTTCGAGACGCGCGAGCGCGGGGACCAGCGTTTCGGGGACATAGCGACCCCCATAGGCACCGAAACGGCCACGCTGGTCGGGCAGTTGCCCGCCGACGAGGGCGGCGAGCATCTCGACAGCGTCGTTCGATCGACCGGGTGTACTCATGTCGCGCCCTCCCGCACGGCCACGGCGGCCAATTCACGAGCTGCCAGGCGCACGGCAGTCACGAACTCGGCAATCCGGCGCGCATCCTTGACTCCCGGCACGCTCTCCACAGCGCTGCTGACATCGACACCGAACGGTCGTACGTACGCAATGGCTTCACCGACATTGGACGGCGCGAGGCCGCCCGCCAGCACGACCTCAGCGCGCAGCGCCAACCCGTGGGCGCGCTTCCAGTCCGCTGGGCGACCCGTGCCGCTCACCGCACCCTCGACGAGGATTCGCGACGGAAGGAAGTCGGGCGTCGCCGTGCCGTCACGTAGCACGGGCAGCACCGACATGTGGGCTGGCACCCTCAGCCGTGCCAGATCCTCCAGATCCGTCTGCAACACGTCGGGAGCGAAAACGTCGACGATCTCATCGAGCAACGACTGCTCGGGATGCTGCGTGACCGCCACCCGCAGCAACCCGGGCGGAGCCTGCCGACTCCACTGCGCCGCCTGGCGCGGGGTCACGCGCCGCACGCTTGGCGCAAACACGAAGCCAACGGCGTCGACGCCGCACTCGACTGCGGCGACGACAGCGGATTCGCTGGTCATGCCGCAGATCTTGATGAACACGGCTGCGAAGTCCGCATCGAGGTCGTGACGGACCGCGACTTCATTGCCTGGCCCGCCCGGCCTCGAGAATCTCCTTCACCAGCGCGCCGGGATCGGTGCTCGTCATCAGCGCGCTCCCGACCAGCACCAGCTGATAGCCCGCACGCGCCATCGCCGCCGCGTCCGCGGCACCCGCAACCCCGCTCTCCGCGACTCGCGGCACGCTGTCGGCGAGCTTGCCGGCGAGCGTCGTGAGCTTCTCCGGGATGACTTCGAGCGTGTCGAGGTCACGGCTGTTGATGCCGACGAGGAGCTGTTCGACGCGCTGCGCGCGCTCCTCCACCAGCCGGTTGGCGCACTCGATGTCCGCTTCGTCGAACGCTTCGAGCAACACGAACATCTTCAGCATCGCCGCGCAGTCGAGCAGCTCGACCATGCGCCCGTGATCGAGCATGCGCAGGATCACGAGGACACCGCCCGCCCCCAGCGCGCGCGCCTCCATCACCTGGTAGGGATCGATCAGAAAATCCTTGCGCAGCGTGGGCACACCGAGAGGTGCCAGGACTTCCGAGGCCCGCGCCAGGTGCGCCATCGATCCGTCGAAGCGATAGGGTTCGGTGAGAACCGACACGGCAGCGGCCCCGCCCTGGCCATAAGCCTTGACCCGCTCCGCGATGTCTTCCTGCGCCGTGCTCAACGCACCCGCCGCCGGCGAGCGCAGCTTGAGCTCGGCGATGCAGTCGAACCCACTTTGCGACAGCCGCAGCGGCGGCGCGGGCGGCGTTTCTGACGCGCGCAACCACAGCGCCTGCTGACTTTCGAGCTGGCGCGCCTGCGTCAGCCGCTCGAGGCTCGATTGCGCCATTTGCTTGAGAAAACCGCTCATGTACCGACCTCGAACCTCGCGAGTTTCGCGAGCAAGGCGCTCGCCCGGCCGGAGTCGATCGCCTGCGCCGCGCAGGCGACACCCCGGCGAGGATCATGTTCGCGCCCTATCAGCTCCAGCACCAGCGCCACGCCGAGAAGCAGCGCAGCACGGTGCGCGCCACGTTCGCGGCCAGCGAACACATCGCGAATGGCTTGCGCGTTGACGGCCACGTCCCCACCCGCCAGCTCGTGCGCCTGGCAGGCCGGCAGCCCGAATGCCGCCGCATCGCGGACCGCGCGCCCGACCGTGCCCGGCTTCACGTCGAACACCGTGAAAGGCCCGACGGGTGTGGGTTCGTCCCAGCCGGGCTCCCCGTGGACGACGAACGCGCGCTCGATCTGCATGCCGGCGAGGGCCTCGGCCATCAGTTGCGCCGCTTCGAGATCGTAGGCACCGATGAGGTGATAGGGCGGCTCGGCCGGGTTGCTGAGCGGTCCGAGCAGGTTGAAAACGGTGCGAATGCCCAGCGCCCCGCGCACCGGCGCGATGGCCTTGAGTGCCGGGTGATAGTGAGGCGCGAAAAGAAAAGTGAAGCCCGTGGCGTCGAGGCAGCGGCCCGCCGCCACCTCGTCGAGCGGCAACGGCAAACCGAGCTGAGCCAGCAGGTCGGCGCTTCCCGCTCGGCTCGAGACGGCGCGATTTCCATGTTTGGCGATGCGCACGCCACAGGCCGCGGCGAGCAACGCGGTGCCGGTGGAAAGATTGAGGCTGCCTGAAGCATCGCCGCCGGTACCGACGACATCGACGAGCGGCGCACCGCTGCTCAACTGCGGCCGCCGCGCCAGGCGGCGCATTGCCCGGGCGAAACCTCTGACTTCCTCAGCGCAAACGCCGTTGCGGCGCAGAGCGACGAGCAGGGCGCCGGCCAGGGCAGGCGGCACCTGCGGATCGGTCATTGCGACCAGCAAATCGTCGGCCTCCGCCTCGGCGAGATGGCGGCCTTCGAGGAGGCGTTCAAGCGTCGAGCGCAGCGCTTGCGACACGCGACACCTCCTGACCGCCAGCACGCAGGGTGAGGAAATTCGCCATCAATCGCGGCCCTTCGGGCGTGAGGATGCTCTCGGGATGAAACTGCACTCCCTCGAGCGGCAAGGTCCGGTGGCGCACGCCCATGATCTCGCCCTGCGGCGTGCGCGCGCTCACTTCGAGCACCGCGGACAGCGAGGCGGGTTCGGCGATCAGCGAGTGGTAACGCCCCGCCTCGAACGGCCGGCTGAGGCCCGCGAAGATCGTGCGTCCGTCATGCTCGACCGGCGAAGTCTTGCCGTGCATCAGGCGTCCGGCGCGGACCACCTCCCCGCCGAAAGCCGCCACCAGCGACTGGTGGCCGAGGCACACGCCCAGGATCGGCGTCTCGTGCGCGAACGCCGCGATCATCGCGATAGAGACACCCGCGTCGAGCGGCGTGCCCGGACCCGGCGAGATCACCAGGTGCGTGGGCTGCAGGCCACGCGCGTCTGCCACCGTGATCGCGTCGTTGCGTCGGACGAGCACTTCTGCGCCGAGCACCATGAACGCCTGCACGAGGTTGTAGGTGAACGAATCGTAGTTGTCGATGAGCAGCAGGCGAGGACTCACAAACCCTCCCCGGCCAGTTCCAGCGCGCGTTTCAGCGCCGCGCCTTTGGCGAGAACCTCGGCATGCTCCGCGTCGGGCGTGCTGTCCGCAACGATTCCGGCGCCCGCCTGGTAGCAGTAGCGGTCGCCTGCGAACACCAGCGTGCGAATGGTGATGGCGTGGTCCATGTCACCGCGCGCGCCGAAATAGCCGACCGTGCCGCCGTAGAGCCCGCGCGGCACGGGCTCGAGCTCGTCGATGATCTCCATCGCCCGCACCTTCGGGGCGCCCACCAGCGTGCCGGCGGGGAAGGTCGCGGCGAACAGATCGAACGCGTCGCAGCCCTCGGCCAGGCTGCCGTTGACGCCGCTCACGATGTGCATGACGTGGCTGTAGCGCTCGATCGAGCGATAAGGGTCCACCTGCACTGAGCCGGCGCGCGCCACGCGGCCGAGGTCGTTGCGCGCGAGGTCGACCAGCATGACGTGCTCGGCGTTCTCTTTCGGATCGCCGCGCAACTCCCTTTCCAGTCGCGCGTCCGCCTGCGCATCGGCGCCGCGCGGACGCGTGCCGGCGATCGGGCGAAGCGATGCGCTGCGACCGTTGAGTCGCACCAGCGCTTCGGGCGAGGAGCCGACCACGGCATGCGACCCGAGATCGCAGAAGTACATGTACGGCGACGGATTGATGAGGCGCAACGCGCGGTATGCCTGGAATGGCGACAGTTCGTGCCGACCGGAGAATTGCACCGACAGCACCAGCTGGTAGACGTCGCCGGCGGCGATGTAGCGCTGCGTGCGGCATACGCGCTCGGTGAACTCGTTGCGATCGAGGCTGGCGGTCGGCGGTGCGAACGCACCGGACGCGCTGGTCTCGGGCAACGGCCCGCGCAGCGCCCGGATCACCTCGCGCCGCAGGCTGGCGTGCTCGGCGGGATCGCCGTCGTGCAGCAGCGCGACACCGCGAGTGAGGTGATCGAAAACGAGAAGGGACTGAGGGGCGAGGAAGTGGGCGTCGGGGACAGTAGCCGGCGCCCGGCGCTGCGGCAGTCTTTCGAAATACCGCACGATGTCGTAGCCCGCGACTCCGACCAAGCCTCCGGCCAGCGGCACGCCGGCGACGTCCGGGCGCGGCCGCGGTCCGCGCGCCAGGGCCGAGCGCATCGCCGCCAGCAATTGCTCGCGATTCTCAGGTCGCGGGTGTTTTTCGCCGGCGACCGTCAGGCCAGCGCTGTCGAGCCTGAGCTCCAGGCATTCGCCGAAGCCGATGAAGGAATATCGTGCCAGGCGCTCGCCGCCCTCCACGCTCTCCAGCAGGAAGCGAGGCCTGAATGGGCGCAGCTTGAGGTACGCCGAGACGGGCGTATCGAGGTCTGCTGCGATGTCGAAATGCGGTTGCATCGGCTCCTCCCGTCCGGTCCGCGCCGTCGGGAGCAGGCAACAAAAAACCCATCCCGGCTGCGGCGCGGAGATGGGTCTGCGTGTCGTCGAAAAATCTGTGAACGCGCGGGCGCCAACTCCTCAGGAGCTTCGCCACCACCAGCAGTGCAGGTTGAAAAGGTCGCGCGTCATCACGGGGCAGTATCGCCGTGCCCGTCCGAGGGCGTCAAGGCGTTTCGCGGCGTTCGAGCGCCTCTTTCATCAGGCGGGCAGTCTCGGCTGCATCTGCGCCGCCGGTCGCGAGGAGCCCGCGCATCGCGCCGGCGGCATTCGCCGGCGGATGGTTCTGGTTGAGCTTGTACTTGACCTGCACCTCGTCCGCGCGCAGCTCGAAGCCAACGATGCCACTCAGCGAGCGCAGGTTGCCCGGACTGGATTGCGCGAGCCGCCACGCATCGGGCGCGCCGCCTTCGTACTTCTGCGCCAGAGCATCGACCAGCCGCTCGAGGGCCTGAGCGTCCTCGATCAGCCTGGGCCGGCCGTAGACGTGGGCAGTCGCGTAGTTCCAGGTCGGAACGTTGCGGGCGGGCTCGACGTACCAGCGCGGTGAAACGTAGGCATGAGGGCCGTGAAAGATGAAGAGCACGCGCTGAGTTTCAATGCCCTGCCACTGCGGGTTGGGGCGCGCCCAATGTCCCGTGAGCGTGACTTGCTCGCCGTCGCGCGCGTACAGCACCGGCAGGTGCGTCGCAAAGGGTGCCGCATCGACGGTCGAGACGAGTGTTCCGAAGGAATCGTGCGCGGCCAGCCAGTCGAGACGGGCGAGATCCGTCTCGCGAAAGTGCGCGGGGACGTACACGTCAACTGATCAGGCGCAGGTTGAACGGATACCGGTACGCCACGCCCTCGCCCGCCTTGATGGCCCCGACGATGCTGAAAACGATGTCGGCGAGGCACAGCACCGCGAGCAGCAAGACACCGAGCGGCAGCGTGATGATCAGCACGATCAGGAACCAGCCGACGAGGCCGAGCAGGAATACGGTGATCTGGAAATTGAGCGCCTCCTTGGCTTGCTGCGCGGCGAACGGCATGTCGTCCCTGCGCAGCAGGTAGACGATCAGCGGCGCGATCATGCCGCCGATGACACTGACCAGGAACACGAGCGCACTGAGGTGCGCGAGCATCGCCCAGTTGCGTTCTTCTTTGCTGAGCGCTCCCAAAGCAGAATCTGACATGGCATGTCCCTCCGCGGGCCAGGCCATGGATTATTCCACGGATCGCCCCAGTCGGGGATCGCTTAGCCGGTGGCTCTCCGAGGCTCCGGCGCCTCTTCGCCGGCGTCGGCCCCGGGCACGACCCCGAGCCGCTTTTGCATCAGTGGGCTGGTGGTGGTGTATTGCAAATGTTGCTTTTCTCCCGGCCGCAGCTGGGCGGCGATGGCGAAAGCCGCTAGCGCCGTCTCGTGGAACCCGCTGAGGATCAGTTTCTTCTTCCCGGGGTAGTCGTTGATGTCGCCGACCGCGAAGATGCCGGGCACGCTGGTCTGGAACTTCTCGGTGTCCACCCGCACGCTGCGCCGGCTCAGATCCAGGCCCCAGTTCGCGATCGGGCCGAGCTTGGGACTGAGCCCGAAGAACACCAGCACCTGCTCCGCGCCGACCCGGCGGGTGACGCCGTCGCTGCTGCGCACGCTCGCGCCCGCGAGTGTGCCGTCGACCTCGATGAGTTCCTGCACCTGGCCCTCGAGGAAATCCACGCGCCCCTGCTCGCGCAGCTCGAGCATGCGCGCCACGCTCGCCGGCGCGGCACGAAACTCCGGACGGCGGTGCACGAGCACGACGCTCCGGGCGCGCTCGGCGAGCGCCAGGGTCCAATCGAGCGCGGAGTCGCCGCCGCCGAGGATCAGGAGGTCGCGGTCGGCGAACGCTTCCGGATTGCGCACGCGGTAGTGAATTGCGCGCCCCTCGTGCCTTTCCGCGCCCGGCGCCGTGAGCCGACGCGGCTGGAACGAGCCGACGCCGCCGGCGATGACGATGGCGCCGGCGCGAAAATGCGTGCCGCGACTGGTGGCAACGTGGAACCGCCCGTCCTCGCGACGGTGCACTTCGATAACTTCCTGGCCGGGATGAAACACCGGATCGAACGGCCGGATCTGCTGTTCGAGGCGCTCGATCAGCTCGCGCGCCGTGCACACCGGCACGGCGGGGATGTCGTAGATGGGCTTGTCGGGGTAGAGCTCGGTGCACTGACCGCCAATGGCGGGCAGGGAATCGACCACGTGCGCCTTCAGGCCGAGCAAGCCGAGCTCGAACACCTGGAACAGGCCGACCGGCCCCGCGCCGACGATCACGACGTCGGTGTCGATCGCCGGGCCGTCGATGAAAGCGATCGCGCCCTGCGGCGACTCGAGGCCGCTCGACCCGACCGCGCTCGACTCCGATTCGTTCGACTCACGCGACACGCGCGTTCTCCCAGGCCGACGGACCGCCGACGACCGCGGCGAACCCCTTCTGCTCGAGCCACGCGCGATTGAACAGGCGCGACGAATACTTCGCCCCGCCGTCGCACAGCACCGTGACCACGGTGTGGCCCGGGCCCAGCTCGCGGGCGACGCGCACCGCGGCGGCCACGTTGAGGCCGCTGGTGCTGCCCAGGAACAACCCCTCTTCACGCAACAGCCGATAGACGTAGCGGACCGTTTCGGCATCCTCGACGTGGATGGCGTCGTCGATCACGGCCTCGGCCAGGTTCGCCGTGACGCGCCCGATGCCGATGCCCTCGGTGATCGAGCCCGAGCCCGTCGCCCGCAGCACACCGCTGCGCACGTGCTCGTAGAGACTGCTGCCGGGAGGATCGGCGAGCACGGTGCGAATGTCCGCGCGCTGTGTCTTGAGGAACTGCGAAACACCGGAAAGAGTGCCGCCGGTGCCGGTGGCGACGACGAACGCGTCGATGCCGCCGCGAGTCTGTTCCCAGATCTCCGGGCCCGTGGTCTCGCGATGGGCACGCGCGTTGGCAGTGTTGTCGAACTGATTCGCCCAGACGGCGCCCTCGATCTCCTGCGCCACGCGCGCTGCAACCTTCTGGTAGTGATTCGGATCCGCGTAGGGCACCGCCTTGACGCGGCGCACCTCGGCGCCGAGCGCTTCCAGGAGCTGATACTTCTCCGGCGACTGGTTGTCCGGCATGACGATCACGGCGCGATAGCCGCGCGCGTTGCACAGGTGTGCGATGCCGATGCCGGTATTGCCGGCGGTGCCCTCGACCACCGTGCCGCCCGGCCGCAGCGCGCCGCGGCGTTCGGCGTCGTCGATGATTGCGCGCGCGGCGCGATCCTTCACCGAGCCGCCGGGATTGAGGAACTCGGCCTTGCCGAGGATCTCGCAGCCGGTTTCGGCGCTGAACACGTTCAGGCGAATGAGCGGCGTGCGCCCCACCGTCCCCGCGAATCCGTCCGCGACCGCTGTCGCGGGGTGCTGGCCGATCGACGCCTGTAGCGAACTCTGGGTGATGCTCATGCGCTGCGCGCCTCCGTAGTTTCCGTCTGCGGGCCGGCACCGACGTGCAAGCCCGTACCGCCCCGCGCCAGAGTGGCGCGCATTGCGACGACGTCTCCGACCACCAGCAGCGCCGGCGCTGAGACGCGCGCGGCAACTGCCTCATCCACGATCGTGCCCAAGGTCGCAACGATCACGCGCTGATCCGGCAGCGTGGCCTTTTCGATGATCGCGATCGGCCGGCTGGGCGGTGCGCCGTGCGCCGCGAGCCGCGCCACGATCGCACCGAGATTTGCCACGCCCATGTAGAAAACAGCAGTCTGTTGCTCGCGGGCGAGCGCGGCCCAGTCGAAATCGTCCTCGTCCTCGGCCTCGTCGCGGACGTGACCGGTCACGAACGTGACCGCGTGCGCGTGCTCGCGGTGCGTGAGGGGAATGCCGGCGGCCGCGGCGGCGCCAAGCGCAGCTGTAATGCCGGGGACGATCGAAAAAGCGATACCGTGCAGCGCGAGCGCCTCGAGCTCCTCGCCGCCGCGGCCGAACACGAACGGATCCCCGCCCTTGAGGCGCACCACGCGCTTGCCCTCGCGAGCCAGTTTCACCAGCAGCGCGTTCGTGTCCTCCTGGGCGACGTGGTGCAGCCCGGACTCCTTGCCGACGAAGATGCGTTCGGCGTCGCGACGTGCGCGAGCCAGCACCTCGGGCGACACCAGGCGGTCGTACAGAACGACGTCCGCCAGCTCGAGCTCGCGCGCGGCGCGAAGCGTCAGCAGATCGGGGTCGCCGGGACCCGCGCCGACGAGCACTACGCTGCCTGCGGCACGAACCCCGGACGTCTGCTCCCGTTTCAGCGTCCGGCGCAGCTCGAAGTCCGCGAGATCGTCCCTGCCGTCGAGCGCGTAAGCGGCCGCGCGACCGTCCAGCACGGTCTCCCAGAAGCGTCGACGCGCCGCCAGGGTCCTGAACGCTTGCGCGACCCGCGCGCGCCAGCGCCCGGCGAGCTCCGCGACGCGCCCGAGTCGCGCGGGCAAGAGTCGTTCGATGCGGGCGCGCACCCAGCGCGCCAGCACCGGCGAACGCCCGCCGGTGCCGATCGCGACGATGACCGGCGAGCGATCGACGATCGCCGGAACGACGAACGTCGACAACCGCGCGTCGTCCACCACGTTGACCGGGAGCTGGCGTTCACGGGCGGCGGCGGCGACAACCGCATTCACTGCGTCGCGGTTGGTGGCGGCGATTGCCAGGACGACGCCCTCGAGCAGAGCGGGCTCGAAGGTGTGCGCGGCATGCTCGACTCTTCCCGCCGTCACGAGTGCTTGCACTTGAGGCCCGAGCTGCGGCGCGACCACGCGCACTGCGGCGCCGGCGTCCAGGAGCAACTCGATCTTGCGTGCGGCGACGGAGCCGGCGCCGACGACGAGCGTCTGACGTCCGCGCAGGTCGAGGAACACTGGCAGGTAGTCCATGCTTCAGCCCGCCTGTGTAACGACGCGTATGCGCGGTAGCAGCCCGCACTCGCGCGAGTCCGGGTTCTCCCACCACCAGCGGCCGGCGCGCGAATCCTGGCCGGGCTCGACGGCACGCGTGCAAGGCGCGCAGCCGATGCTCGGGTAGTGGCGATCGTGCAGCGGGTTGTAGGGGAGCTTGTGCGCACGCAGGTACGTCCACACGTCGTCGTGCGTCCAATCGAGCATCGGACTCACGCGGTACAGGCTGTTCGCCGTGTCCCACTCGATCGGCAATCCCTGCGCGCGCGCCGCGGACTGTTCGCGCCGCACGCCCGTGACCCACGCCTTGTGTCCTGCGATGGCGCGGCGAAACGGCTCGACCTTGCGGATTTCGCAGCAGAACTGCCGCTCGGCGAGGCCGTTGTAGAAGCCATTGATGCCGTTCTGCCGGACGTAACTCTCCAGGCGCACCGCGTCCGGATAGAAGACCTGGATACGCTTGGCGTATCGGCGCTGCAGCCGCTCGAGCAGCGTGTACGTCTCCTCGTGCAGACGCCCGGTGTCGACGCTGAAGATCTCGATCGGCAGACCCGACGACCAGATGATGTCGGTCAGCACCACGGCCTCGGCGCCGAGGCTGTTGGAGTACACAACGTCGCCGAAGTCCTCCACCGAGCGCGCCAGCAGCGCTCGCGTCGCATCGACCTTGCGTTGCAGCTCAGGGGACAGCTCGGTGCTGGTGTTGCTGAGGACGGCGTTCATCGTCTGCTCGTGAGTTGCGAGCGACTCTAGCGGCGGCCGTTCCCGGCGCAGAACGAATCATTGCTTCTGCCTCCATGCGAGGCGGTTATCGACGCCGCCGATACGGTGCCTCGACGCACTCCATAACCGCGTGGCATGAGCACCCAAGGGACCGTTATTGGATGTGGCCGACGAGCTGACGCTACGGTGTGGCTGGCCTGCCTTTCGCGAGTCGCGCCGGAATAACCCGTCCGATGGCCCTTCAGATCCCTCAGATGGCCGCATCCCTTCGGGTTGCGCCCGACTCTGTTGCCCGCTCACCTTCGTTCGACGCTGCGCTGGCCCGGCTGATCGTCGTTCACGTTGCCGAACCACGGGCGGATGGGCCTGGGCTTCGGACCGAATCGTTCGGCGGCGGCGCTCAGGCACTGCGCATCAGGACCTGCCAGCGGGAGGTGTCCCTGAGCGTCTCGGCCGCAGCGCCGCAGGGTCCGGGTGAGATCCACGCCGGCGCCGCCGCCTATCGCTTTCTGCTCGAGTTCGCCTCCGGGCTCGAAAGCGCGATCCCGGGAGAGACCAACGTATTCGGCCAGGTCCGCGAAGCCTGGCGCGCGCTTGGCGACTCGCAACCGGACTGCGCACGCGAACTCGAACCCCTCATCGAGGCCTGGTTTCGCGACGTGCGCTTCGTTCGCACGCGGTTCCTTCAGGGCATCGGCGGTCAGTCGTATGCCACGCTCGCACGGCGGCTCCTGGCTCCGGGGAACGATGCGCGTGTGCTGATCGTGGGATTCGGCGAGCTCGGGCGGACCATGCCGCCCAGGTTCGGCCGCCACGGCATCGCCGTGTTCGAACGCACCTCTTCGCTGCCGACCCGGTCCGCGCTGCGGAGATTCGGGCCCGGAGAGGAGCGGACAGCCGCAGAGTGGGCAACCCACATCGTCATGTGCGTGCCCAGCAACGCCGACACCGATGCACGCTGGGTAGCAGCGCTGCGTGGCCGCGACGACCAGCGCATCGTGCACCTGGGCGCCCGCCGGGGCGAAACCGGCGCCTGGGTTGGATTGCGGGCCTTCTTCGACCTCGACGACGTCTTCGACCTGCAGCGTGAGCAGAGCGCCAGGCGCGCGCGCCAGTTGCGCGCGGCGCGAGCCGCCTGCGCCGAGCTCGCGCGTCCCGAACGTGCCGTTTGCGGCGTGCTGCTTTAGAGTTGCCTTCCGAGTTGACCCTCAGAGTTGACCTCTGAGTTGACTACAGCGTTGCCGAGGCGGCCTGGTGCCGGGGATCCACCGCGGATGAAGCTCCATCAACTGCGCTACCTCGCCGCCGTCGCGCAGAACGGTCTGAACATCACGGCCGCCGCGCAGAAGCTGCACACCTCGCAGCCGGGCGTCAGCAAGCAGATCAAGCTGCTCGAGGACGAGCTGGGCTTCCAGATCTTCGCGCGCGACGGACGCACGCTCACCCACGTGACTCCGGCGGGCGAACAGGTGATCGAGCGCGCACTGCGCATCCTGCGCGAGGTGCAGAGCATTCGCAGCTTGTCGGAGGAATGGCGCGACGAGGCCAGCGGCTCGCTCTCGCTCGGCACGACGCACACTCAGGCGCGGTACGTGCTGCCCGCGGTGCTCAAGACCTTTCGCGATCACTATCCCCACATCCGCCTGCACCTGCACCAGGGAACGGCGGAGCAGATCGCCGAGATGGCCGACCTGGATCGCATCGATTTCGCGATCAATACCGGCTCGCAGGAGCTGTTCGCCGACATGGTGCTGCTCCCCTGCTATCAATGGCATCGGCGCGTGGTAGTGCCGCAGGGCCATCCGCTCGCGAGCGCCGGCAAGCTCACGCTCAAGGCACTGGCCGAGCACCCGATCATCACGTACGTCTTCAGCTTCAGCGGCCCGTCCTCGTTGCAGGAGATCTTCGCGCGCGCCGGGCTGGCGGCCGACGTGGCGCTGACCGCGCGCGACGCCGACGTCATCAAGACCTATGTCCGGCTGGGACTCGGGGTCGGCATCGTAGCGAGCATGGCGGTGGAAGCGGCTGAGGATAGCGACCTGGTGTCGCTGGACGCCTCGCACCTGTTCCCTGCACACACCACCTGGGTGGGATTCCGCCGCGACATGCTGCTGCGCAAGTACATGTACGAATTTCTGCAGCTGTTCGCGCCGCACCTGACGCGCCGCCTCGTCGATCGCGCGCAGGCCGGCGATGCGGCGGAGATCGCGGCATTGTTCGCCGATCTGGAGTTGCCCCTGCGCTGAGCAGGCCGCCTGGCGATCACCCCGGCTGCTGAACAGGAACCGCCGCCGGCCGGCGCCGGAACTTCTGAAATCCTGAGAAGTGCCACGGTCGCAGTGCGAGCACCACCGCCGCGCCACCGCGCTGGTTCAGTGCCAGGTCTGCATCCTGCTCCGCCAGGTCGAGCGTTTCGCGCATCACGTTGAGGATCCCGCGCCGGATCTGCGCGAGCGAGGCCGCCGTGAGCGAGGCCGCGAAGAAGCGGAATTCGGCGCCCTCGCCGTCGAAACGCGAGTCGAAGAATTCGCGCAGCAGAGTTTCGTGAAGGAAGCGCTGGACCGGGCCGTCGGGACGCCAGCCGAAGCTGCGAGTCACCAGCAGGCGCGTGCGATTGCCCGGCAGCAGCTCGATGATGCGCAGGCGGTCGAGCCGGATCAGCAGGCTCTGCGCTTCGCGCTCGCTGAAATCGTAGGCCTTGACCAGGTCCTCGAAGCGCCACTTGTTCATCATCAGGTAGCACATCAGGAAGAGCCGCGGGTCGCGCATCAGCTCGTCTTCCTGCGCAAGCGTGAGCTGCGTGATCGGCGCGCGCCCCTCGCGCAGCCGCGCGACGAGATCGGCCAGCTCGATACCCGCCAATTCGCAGATCTCGTCGATGCGCGACAGCGAGAAGTCCTGCGCCGAGAACAAGCGCTTGACGCTGGCGTGGCTGAGCTTCAGACGCTTCGCGATCTGCGCGTAGGTGATGCCGCGCTCCTTGAGCACGCGCTTGAGCTCGATGATCACCAGGACTCGCTGTGCCACGCATCGCCCCCGGGGCTCTGAAAAGCGCGGCTAAGGTATCACTATTCGATACTGAAAGGGCACGACTGCGAGCCCTTGTCCATGGAAGTTGCGACTGCCAATACCCTACGGCAAGACTCCGGCCCCAGGCGCGTCCCAGCCCGGGAAGCGATGGAGGGAGAACAGATGACCGGTGTGCCAGGCGTTCGCGGTTCCCTTCGTTCACTGACGGTGCTCGTTGTTGTTGCCGGGAGTGCGCTCTCCGGCTGCACCGTAATGGAGGGCCTCCTTTGCCAGCCTCACTGCGAGGAGCGGTCCCGCAATTCCTCGAGTCTCGTCGGCTTCCTCTACCCCAACGGCGAAGCCCCGCCGCGCGATGACGCCGTTCCGGAGCTCGAGCTGCCGCTGCGCGTCGGGCTCACGATGCTGCCAGCGTCCGGCAACGCGCCTGGGCTCGACGTCGCCGCCCGCGCGGACCTGCTCGATCGCGTCCGCCAGCGTTTCGAGACCCGCAAGTTCATCGCCGAGATCGTGGTAATCCCCGACTATTATCTGGCGACTGCGACTTCGAGCGGCGCTGACACGCGCGGCAGCGGCTTCGACTCTCTCGCCGGGCTGCAGCGCCTGTACGACCTCGACGTCCTCGCACTGGTCTCGCACGACCAGGTGACGCACAGCGACGAGAATTCCCTCGCGGTGACCTATCTCACCATCGTCGGTGCCTACCTGTTCCCGGCCAGCCGCCACGAGGTCACCACGCTGGTCGACCTCGCGGTCGTCGACCCGAAGACCCGCTCGCTGCTGCTGCGGGCGGGCGGAACGGACTCGCAGTCGCGCACCACCACGCTGGCAGACAAGGCAGTCACCAGCCGATCCTCGCAAGGCAAGAGCTTCGCCAGCGCCGGCGATCAGATGATCGAGCACTTCGATGTGGCACTGAAGCAGTTCGAGGAGAACGTGCGCAGCGGCAAAGCGCGCGTGCGCGTCACGCGTCAGCAGGCGTCGGCTGGCGGCTCCGGTGGCGGTGGCAGCATCGATGGCGTGCTGATCGTTGCGGCGCTGGGGCTGATCGCCGCAAGATGTCGCCGCCGCCGTAACGAGGGAGGCGGGCGCGACGCATGAGCGAGACTTCGCAATTCGGGCTGCTGCGCTCGCGGCGCTTCCTGCCGTTCTTCCTCACCCAGTTCCTGGGCGCGTTCAACGACAACGTCTTCAAGAACGCGCTGCAGATCATGATCGCGTTCGAGCTGACCACGCTGGCGGGCATCGCCTCGGAAACCTGGGTCAACCTGGCAGCCGCGCTCTTCATCCTGCCGTATTTCCTGTTCTCGGCCACCGCGGGCCAGATCGCCGACAAGCTGGAGAAGTCGCGCCTCATCCGCATCACCAAGGTGCTCGAGCTCGTCATCATGACGGTCGCGGCCGTGGCTTTCTGGCTCGGCAGCGTTCCCTGGCTCCTGGTGCTGCTGTTCCTGATGGGCGTGCAGGCGACGCTGTTCGGCCCGGTGAAGTACGGAATCATGCCGCAGCACCTCAAGGAGACCGAGCTGGTCGGTGGCAACGCGCTGGTCGACACCGGCACGTTCGTCGCCATCCTGCTGGCATGCTGCTGGGCGGCCTGTTCATGGCCTGGGAAGAGCTCGGGCGCCAGCTCACCGCGGGCACGCTCGTGATACTGGCAGTCGCCGGCTACCTCGCGAGCCGCAAGATCCCGCGCGCCGCGCCCTCCGATCCGCATCTGAGGATCAACCTCAATCCGTTCAGCGAGACGTGGCGCAACATCAAGTTCGCGCGCAGCAACCGCCCCGTGTTCCTCTCGCTGCTCGGCATCTCGTGGTTCTGGTTGTTCGGCTCGCTCTTCCTGACACAGCTCCCGAGCTACTCGCGCCTCGTCCTGCACGGCGATGAGTCCGTCGCCGTGTTGCTGTCGGTGGCCGTGACAGTGGGCATCGCGATCGGCTCGCTGCTGTGCGAGCGCCTCTCGGGCCACAAGATCGAGATCGGGTTGGTGCCGTTCGGATCGATCGGCCTCACCGTGTTCGCGGCCGACCTGTACTTCGCGCAGCCGACGCTGGCCACGGCGGCCGCCAGTGTCGGCTTCGAGGCCTACCTGCAGCAGCCCGGCGCCTGGCGGGTCATCGCGGACCTGGTGCTGATCGGTATCTTCGCGGGTCTGTACAGCGTGCCGTTGTACGCGATGGTCCTGCAGCGCAGCGCCCCGAGCCACCGCTCGCGAATCATCGCGACCAACAACATCATCAACGCGCTGTTCATGGTGGCCGCCGCGGGGCTCGCAATACTCCTTCTCAATGCGGGCCTGAGCATTCCCCAGCTGTTCCTGGTTGCGGCCGCGCTCAACGCGATCGTGGCGATCTACATCTACACGCTGGTTCCCGAATTCCTGATGCGCTTCCTCACCTGGATCCTGGTGAGCGTGCTGTATCGCATCCGCGTGCGCGGCCTCGAGAACATCCCCGATACCGGCCCCGCGCTCATCGTGTCCAACCACGTGAGCTTCATGGACGCGCTCATCATCGGCGGCACGGTGCGCCGCCCGGTGCGCTTCGTCATGGATCGCAACATCTTCAAGATCCCGGTGCTGAGCTTCATCTTCCGCACGGCGCGCGCCATCCCGATCGCCCCGGCGCGCGAAGATCCCGAGGCGCTGGCCCGGGCGTTCGACCGCATCGACGCCGAGCTGGCCGACGACAACGTCGTCTGCATCTTCCCGGAGGGCAAGCTTACGGCCGACGGCGAGATGAACGAATTTCGCAAGGGCGTCGAGCAGATACTCGCGCGCCGCCCGGTGCCGGTGGTTCCGATCGCGCTACAGGGTCTGTGGGGCAGTTTCTTCAGCAGGAAAGGCGGCGCTGCGATGTCGCGACTGCCGAAACGCTTCTGGTCGAGGATCGCGCTCGTAGCGGGCGAGGCCGTTCCCGCGACGGCAGCCAGCGCTCAGTACCTCGAGGGCCGCGTGCGCGCACTGCGGGGCGACTGGCGCTGAGCGCCGCAGCCTCGCGGTGGGGCGCCCGCGTCACTGTGGCGGTGACTCCTGCGGCTCGGGCGGGCGAGGCGTGGGCACGACGATCCCGGGCGCGAGCGGGATGTCTTCGACAGCCTTGACGTCAGTGATGAAGTGCCTGGTCTCACCGAAGCACGAAGTCGGCAAACCGACCTTCTCCTCGTAGTGCATTGCCACCCGGCGACCCACCAGAGCGTTGATACGCGCCGCCACAGCGTCGTCGCGCACCGTGAAGTAGAACTTGTCCGCGGCGGCGCCGGGCATGGACACCATCGCCATCTCGCCTTCCCAGGTCTTGCAGATCCAGCCCTTTTTCGAGAGCTTCTGGACCCATCCCGCGCGCTCGCCGGAGGAATAGTTCCAGTTCAGCACGAACGCGAAATAGCCGGTGACCAGTGCCGCGACGATCAGAACGATCACGGTTGTCCAGGCGGCGCGCATGCGAGTGACCCTGCCGGTGAGGGCGGGGAGTTTGTCACAGCTCGCGAGGAAACAGGGAACGCTGTCGGGCTATCCCGGAGGAAACCGCCGGTCGGTCCGAGCTCGCTGGCGCAGTGCCGGCGAGGCGACGGCCCCGGGCTGATAGGCGACATCGAACTGCCGCAGCGCCTGCAACGCCTGCTGCGGATCGATGCCCTCCGAGAGCTCGAAGGTGTCGAATCCGCAGCGCGACAGGAAAAAGAGCTGGTCCAGCTTCACGTGACCCACGGCACGGATCTCGCCCGCGAAGCCGTAACGATCGCGCAACACGCGCGCCTGGCTGTAGCCGCGCCCTTCCGAAGGGCCCGAAAACTCGATCGCGATCAGCGCGAGGCGCACGAGGTCGCTTTCGAGTCTCTCGACACGGTCCCCGGGAGCGATGCGCACACCCAGCCTGCCCACCCACAACCACCAGCGATCGCGCTCCACCTGCCAGCGCGCCAGAGGCAGGATCAGCGAACGGACCGCCACGCTGCCGGCGCCGCGGACCGCGCCGTCGCCGTCGCCGTCGCCGTCTTCTTCGATCGCGCGCCACTCGTCGGCGACGAGTGCGGCGGTACCGTCACGCTGCCTGATGAGCTGGCGCATACACGCGCTCCCGGAAAGGTTCGATGCCGATGCGCCGCACCGTGTCGATGAAACGTTCCTCTTCGACACGCCGCTCGACGTAGACGTCGACGATGCGTTGCAGAGTCGCCGCCACCTCGGCCTGCGGCACCGAAGGGCCGATCACCTCGCCGAGCGCCGCATGCTCGCTGGCCGAGCCGCCGAGCGTGATCTGGTACCACTCCTCGCCGCGCTTGTCGACGCCGAGGATGCCGATGTGGCCGACGTGGTGGTGGCCGCAGGCGTTCATGCAACCCGACATCTTGATCTGGATCTCGCCGAGGTCGTAGAGGTAATCGAGATCGGCGAAGTGTGCCTGGATCTGCTTTGCCACCGGAATCGAGCCGGCGTTCGCCAGGCTGCAGAAGTCCAGACCGGGGCAGCAGATCATGTCGGTGAGCGTGCCGATGTTCGGCGTCGCCAGGGCGCTCGCGTCCAGCTCACGCCACAACGCGGGCAGATCCGCCTGCCGAACGTCCGCGAGCAGCAGGTTCTGATCGTGCGTGGCGCGCACTTCGCCGAAACTGTAGCGGTCGGCGAGATCGGCGACCGCGTCCATCTGCGCGGCGGTCATGTCACCCGGCGCCTCGCCATGCGCTTTCAGCGAGACGAACGCGACGCGATAGCCGGGGACCTTGTGGGAGCGCGTGTTGTAGCGATACCAGGCCTTGAACCGCGCATCACCCGTCGCAGCGACATCCACGTCGGGCAGCACTTCGTACGCGGGCGGGCGGAAGAACGCCCGCATGCGTCCGATGCGGCTCCAGTCGAGCTGCAAGGCCGAGTGGCGGATGCGCTCCCATTCCACGTCGACGCGCCGGCGGAATTCGTCGATGCCGAGCGCCTTCACCAGGATCTTGATGCGCGCCTTGTGGATGTTGTCGCGCCGCCCTTCCTCGTTGTAGATGCGCAGGATCGCTTCGAGATACGACAGCAGGTGCTCCGGCGGCAGGAACTCGCAGATCAGCTTGCCGACGATCGGCGTGCGCCCGAGGCCCCCGCCGACCAGCACTTCGAAACCGAGCGCGCCGCCCGCGTCGCGCTTCAGGTGCAGGCCGATGTCGTGCACTTCGGAAGCGGCGCGATCGGCGGGCGCGCCGGTGACGGCGATCTTGAACTTGCGCGGCAGGTAGGAAAACTCGGGATGCAGCGTCGACCATTGACGCACGAGCTCGCACCAGGGCCGCGGGTCCTCGATCTCGTCGGCCGCCACGCCCGCCAGGTGGTCCGCCGTAACGTTGCGCACGCAGTTGCCGCTGGTCTGGATGGCGTGCATCTCCACGAGCGCCAGGTCTGCGAGGATGTCGGGAACTTCCTCGAGCTTCGGCCAGTTGAGCTGCAGGTTCTGGCGCGTCGTGAAATGACCGTAGCCGCGGTCGTAGCGCCGTGCCACGTGCGCCAGCGTGCGCAGCTGGCGCGAAGACAGCAATCCGTAGGGAATCGCGATGCGCAGCATCGGCGCATGGCGCTGCATGTAGAGCCCGTTGCGCAGGCGCAGGGGCTTGAACTCGTCCTCGGTGAGCTCACCGGCGAGGAAGCGACGCGTCTGGTCGCGGAACTGCGCCACGCGCTGGTCCACCAGCGCCTGGTCGATGGGGTCGTAACGGTACATTCCAGCCGAATATAGAGAGCGGCGCGGTGCACGCGTAAATAGCGGGTGGTTATTGGGCCCTAGCAGCCGGGTATGGCGCCCGCCGGGAGCCCGCCTGCGAAATTGCCTCGTGGAATCGAGCTCGTGGAATCGAGCTCGTGGAATCAACGATAATCCGCGCCCTGCCGGTGCTCAACACGGGCCCCCACCTGGAGCCGACCTTGTCGTTTCGCGCATTGCTCGACATCTGGCAGCGCAAGTCGCCGCCCGCACTCGCCGCGACCGAGTTTCCGGTACACCTGTCGATCGACGATGCCGCTCGCCTGCAGGCTTTGGTGGACCTCTATCCCGGCCATACGCGCGAGGCGATCATCCAGGACCTGCTGAGCGTGGCGCTGCGCGAGCTGGAGGCGGCGATGCCGTACGTCCGCGGCACGCGGGTGATCTCGACGGACGAACAGGGCGATCCTATCTACGAGGACGCCGGACCGACGCCGCGCTTCAACGAGCTGACGCGCAAATACCTGAAGAAGTTGCAGGCGAAGAGCTAGTCCTTCTCGGGCTTCTTGCCCATCGTCTTCTGCAGCTGGATCCACTCGCTGAGCCGCTTGAGATCCTTCGGCTTCTGCGGCGGCTTGACGGTCGGACGCTTCCCTGCGAGCCCTGCGCCCGAACTGTTGTAAGGATCGCCACCGCCGCCCGGGGCGCGCGGGGGCGGATCCAGGGAGAGGGTCTTGGGCAGCTTGGTGGAGTCGTCCTCGATCTTCAGGTCGTGCGCCTCGAGCTTCTTGAGGCGCTTGGTGTCGACGTTGCGGCCGAAGATGCCGGTCGACATCGACCATTCCCAGACCGCGTTGCCACGGTCGTCGAAGGTGACTCGTCCCGACTTCTGGTCGTCGGGCTTGGATTGATCGTCCGGCGGTCCCCCTGGCGGGCGGGACTTAGACCCAGTCATCAGCTCGCTCCGTCCTTTTCCGGCTATGAGAGGATTCGCGCATGCCATTGATAGTCTTGTATTCACGCAAACGCAATTCTGCGATGCAGCAAACTGGCAGCCTGCCTCCGCCGGAGCGGCCGCGGGGCGCGGCGGCGGCCTAGGTATGTCCTCCCGGCACAACAAGATCGCGCCGTCCGCCGACGGTCCGGCGCTCGCACGAGGCTTCTTCGGAGTCTTCCGCTACAGCCGCCGCGCGCTGGAGCTCGTTTGGACTACCAGCCGCGCCCTGACCGTGGCCCTGGCGCTGCTGACCCTGGTGGCTGGAACGCTGCCCGCCGCGGTCGCCTTCGTCGGAGCACTGATCGTCGACAGCGTCGTCGCCGCGATCCGCGTTCACGAGGCGAGCGGCGCCCTGCAGTACGCCGAGGTGTTGCGCTACGTCGCGCTCGAAGCAGCGATCGTGGCAGCGCTCGCCGGCGCGCAGCGCGGTATCTCTCTCTGCCAATCGTTGTTGCGCGCGCAGCTCGGTCAGCGCGTCAACGTGATGATCCTGGAGAAGGCGCTCACGCTGGAGCTGCGTCATTTCGAGGACAGCGACTTCTACGACAAACTGACGCGCGCGCGGCGCGAGGCCTCGAGCCGCCCGCTGAGCCTCGTGATGCGCACGTTCGGGCTGGTGCAGAACGGCATCTCGCTCGTCAGCTACGCGATCCTGCTCGTGCAGTTCTCGCCGTGGGCCGTGGTGGTGCTGCTGCTCGCCGGCCTGCCCGCTTTCGTCGCCGAGGCGAAGTTCTCCGGCGACGCGTTCCGGCTGTTCCGCTGGCGGTCCCCGGAAACGCGCATGCAGCTCTACCTCGAAACGGTGCTGGCGCGCGAGGACCACGCGAAGGAAGTGAAGCTCTTCGAGCTCGGCCCGCTGCTGCTCGATCGTTACCGCGGCATCTTCTCGCGGCTCTATTCCGCCGATCGCGACCTCACCGTGCGCCGCGATTCCTGGGGCTTCGCGCTCGGCCTGCTGAGCACGCTCGCGCTCTACGGCGGCTACGCCTGGATCGCACTCGAAACCATCACCGGGCGCATCACGCTCGGCCAGATGACCATGTACCTCATGCTCTTCCGGCAGGGCCAGTCGGCGGTTTCCGCGAGCTTGTCCGCGATCGGCGGCATGTACGAGGACAACCTCTACCTGTCGACGCTCTACGAGTATCTCGAACAGCCGGTGAATCAGCCTTCGGGCACGCTGCAACGCGGTCCCGATCCCGCCGACGGCGTGCGCTTCGAGAATGTCTCGTTCACGTATCCGGGCGCGGAAACGCCCGCGCTGCACGACGTCTCGCTGCACGTACGTCCCGGCGAGAGTCTCGCGCTGGTCGGCGAGAACGGTTCTGGCAAGACCACGCTGATCAAGCTGCTCACACGCCTCTACCAGCCGAGCACGGGCCGCATCGTGCTCGAGGGCCGCGACCTGAACGATTGGGACGAGGCGACGCTGCGCCGGCGCGTCGGCGTGATCTTCCAGGACTTCGCGCGCTATCAGCTCATCGTCGGCGAGAACGTCGGCGCAGGAGACGTGCGTGCGTTCGAAGACGAAGCACGCTGGCGCGACGCGGCCGACAAGGGCATGGCCGCGCCTTTCGTGCGCGATCTGCCGGCGGGTTTCCATACGCAGCTCGGCCGCTGGTTCAACGAAGGACGCGAGCTCTCCGGTGGGCAGTGGCAAAAAATTGCCCTGTCGCGCGCCTTCATGCGCGTCGAGGCCGACATCCTGGTGCTCGATGAGCCGACCGCGGCGATGGATGCAGCGGCGGAAGCCACCGTTTTCGAGCATTTTCGCTCGCTGACGCACGAACGAATCGCGATCCTGATCTCGCATCGCTTCTCCACCGTGCGCATGGCGGACCAGATCGCCGTGCTGGAGGAAGGCCGGATCGTCGAGCGGGGCAGCCACGAAGAGCTGCTGCGGGCGGGAGGACGCTACGCACGCCTGTTCGAGCTGCAAGCGCGGGGGTATCGTTGACGCTGCGCGGACGCGGAGTCACTGATCAGGCAGCATCCACAGCGGGAGCGAGCAGAAAATGAAAGAGTTGATCGACCTGCTGGGCAAGAAGCTCGGCGTCGACGAAAAACAGGCCCAGGGGGGCGCCGCCATCCTGTTCAAGGCGGCGCGCGAGAAGCTCGGCAGCGCCGAGTTCTCCCGCATGCTGGGCAGCGTCCCGGGCGTCGACGCGCTGCTCAGCAAGGCGCCGGACGCGAAGGCAGGCGGCCTGCTCGGGGGGCTCGCATCACTCGCAGGCGGCAACGCGGCACTGATCGCGAACATCGTCAGCGGCTTCTCGAAGCTCAACCTGACCAGCGACCACGCCCAGAAATTCGTCCCCGTCATCCTCGACTATCTGCGCGACAAGGTCGGGCCGGACGTCGTCGGCAAGCTCGAGAAAACGCTGCGGGCGTGATCGTCGGGCGTCGCCCGGTCACGAAGGCGATCGGGTGCCTCTCTTCGTCACGAAGGGCGGCGCGCGAGCAGGCGATCGAGCTGATTCGCGAACGCCTGGCGATCGCGCGGGCCGAGCGCGGCGGGACCGCCCGTATCCACGCCGCTGCCGCGCAACTCGTCCATGAAATTGCGCAGCGCAAGGCGCTCACGCACGTTCTCCTGCGTGTAGAGCTCGCCGCGGGGATTGAGCGCCACGCCGCCCTTGTCGATGACCGCGGCGGCAAGAGGAATGTCGGCGGTGATCACCAGGTCGTCGGCGGCAACCAGCTCGAGGATGCGCTGGTCAGCGACGTTGAACCCGGCCGGCACCTGCAGAAAACGCACGTAGCGCGAGGCGGGCGTGCGCACTGGTTGATTGGCCACCAGCGTCACCTCCACGCGCGCACGCTCGGCGGCGCGAAACAGGATGTCCTTGATCACGCCCGGACAGGCGTCGGCATCGACCCAGATACGCACAAAAGGTGTGCCGGAGCGGCGAGACCTGAGCGGCAAGAAGGGGACGCGCCATCCGGTCGATGGAACTGGCGGGCGCCCCCTGCTAGCCGACTCCTGCTGGCAATAGCCGAGGTTAGCCGCGGGCCGCTCGCTTCGCGCGCTTCTCGGCGCGCTTCTCTTCGAGAGTCTTCGCCGGCTTTTTCTTGGTTTCCTTGCGTTTATCCATACCCTTGCTCATCGCAGTCCTCCGGTCGAACGTTGATCGCCGCCAAGAGTAGCCGCACCAGCGCGTGCTGTCAGTCCCCGTCCGGCTCGAGCGCGTCCCGCGCGAGCGTGCCTGCCTGCTGCTCCAGCTCCGCCCAGCGCGCGTACGCGTTCTCGATTTCGCGGTTCAGCCCGTCGAGGCGCGCCAGCGCGGCAGCCACCTCGTCGTACGGGCGGGCATAGAACTGCGGGTCGCCGACGTCGGCTTCGATCCCGGCCTTTTGCGTTTCGAGTGCCTCGAGGCGAGCCGGCAGCGCATCGAGCTCGCGCTGGTCCTTGTAGGACCTGCGTCCTTTGCGCCGCGCATCGAGCGGGCGACCGTCGCGCGGCGCCGGGGCGTTGCGCGGCGCAGCGTCCCGGGCGTTGCGGGCTTCGCTGGCTTCGCGAGCATCCCGATAGCGGGCCCAATCGCCGTAGCCGCCGACGAAGTCGCGCACGCGCCCGTCGCCCTCGAACACGAGCAGGCTGGTCACGACGCGATCGAGAAACGTGCGGTCGTGGCTCACCAGCAGGAGCGTGCCGGGAAAACCGGCGACCAGCTCCTCGAGCAGCTCCAGGGTATCGAGGTCCAGATCGTTCGTCGGTTCGTCGAGCACCAGCAGGTTCGCCGGACGCGCGAACAGGCGCGCCAGCAGCAGGCGGTTGCGTTCGCCGCCCGAGAGCGCGGCCGCCGGCGTCAGCAATTGCTCCGGCCGGAACAGGAAGTCGCGCAGGTAGCCCGTCACGTGACGATGCTCGCCATCGACCGTAACGTATTCCTTGCCGTCGCCGACGTTGTCGCGGACCGAGGCGTCGAGGCGCAATTGCTCGCGCTGCTGATCGTAATAGGCCACCTCCAGCCGCGTGCCGCGCTCGACGCTGCCGCGCGTCGGCTCGATTTCGCCCAGCAGCAACCGGATCAACGTGCTCTTGCCGGCGCCGTTGGGCCCGACGATGCCGATACGGTCGCCGCGCATGATGCGCGTCGAGAGCCCCGCGATGATGGTGCGCTCGCCGAAGGCGACGGTCGCTTCGCGCAGCTCGAACACCTTGCGCCCCGACTGCGCCGTCTCCTGTGCCGCGAGCTCGACCTGACCGATGCGCTCGCGACGCGCGCGCCGCTCGGCGCGTAGCGCATGCAGCGCACGCACCCGCCCTTCGTTGCGCGTGCGCCGCGCCTCGATCCCCTTGCGGATCCAGACCTCTTCCTGCGCCAGCTTCCTGTCGAACAGCGCGTTGCGCTGGGCCTCGCTCTGCAGCTGTTGCGCCTTCTTGATCGCAAAGGCGTCGTAGTCGCCCGGCCAGGAGCTGAGCGCGCCACGGTCCAGCTCCACCACACGCGTGGCCAGGCGATTGACGAAGGCCCGGTCGTGGCTCACGAACAGGAGCGCGCCTGCGAATTCGAGCAGGAAGCTCTCCAGCCACTCGATTGCAGCGATGTCGAGGTGATTGGTCGGCTCATCGAGCAGCAGCGCATCCGGTGCGCTGACCAGCGCGCGGCCCAGCAACGCGCGCCGGCGCCAGCCGCCGGAGAGTTGCGCGAAGGAAGCCTCGCCATCGAGTTGCAATCGCGAAAGCACGTTCGCCACGCGTTGCTCGATGTGCCAGCCGTCGGCCGCATCGAGCTGCCGGTGCAACTCGTCCATGCGCCGGGAGTGCGGTCCACCGTCATGAGCGAGGCGCGCCGAGAGCGCATGGTATTCATCGCGGGCACGTGCCAGGTCCCGTAGCCCGCCGGTCACCAGCTCGCTCACCTTTTCGCCGCTGGTCTCGTCGATGTCCTGCGCCACGTGCGCGATGCGCGCGCCGGGCCGTATCCACACCGTTCCCCGATCCGGCTGCGTGCTCCCGGCGGCGAGGCGCAGGAGCGACGACTTGCCTTCGCCGTTGCGGCCGACCAGGCAGACCCGTTCGCCTGCTTCGACCTGCAGAGACGCTCCGTCCAGGAGTGGCCGGGAACCAAACGCCATCGAAACGTCGTCGAAGCGGATCAGCAAGGGGGCAACTCCGGCGGGTCGCGGAGCCTTTGCCCGGGGCCGAACGCCAGCCGCGAGCTACTGGCGCGGCATTCAGCTGCGGCGCGAACGAGCGCGGCGTGCCGGCGCGCTCTTGGCCAAGGTTGCCGCCTTCGTGACCGGAACCGCAGCGGGGAGCACGGTGACGGCCGCCGCGCGCGGCGCGCCAGTCGCCGTACGCAAATCGGGTTGCTGGCTGATGAACGCCTCGGGCGTGATGAAGTCACGACCGACGGCGCGCAACCAATCCCGGAAGGCACTGATCTTGGGCATGGTGAGGTACTGCTTCGGGCAGACGAAGTAGTACGACCAGCGGTACGGCAGCGCCCGCGGACTCGCCAGGCGCAACTTGCCGGCCTGCAGATCGCTGGCAGCAAGACTCCAGCGCACCAGCGCGAACCCCAGCCCCTGCTCGGCGGCCAGCAGCACGCTCACGGAGTCGTCCAGCACGGAGCCCCGGATCGGCGCGATCTTCTTGCCTTCCAGCCAGTGGATCCACGGCTCGTCCGCGCCTTGCAACAGCGGAAAATTCTCCGGCGCCTCGGCGTCGTGCAACGGTCCGTGCTTCGCCAGCAGGTCCGGCGAAGCCACCGCCACCAGCCATTCGTCCATGATCTTCTCGGCGTGCAGGCCTTTGTAGCTGCCGCCGCCGAGGCGAATCGCGGCATGAAAATCGCTGCGGGTGAAATCCACCTGGTCGCGCGCGGTGTGGATGCGCAGCTCGACGTCCGGATGGCGCGCGCGCAAGTCGGGCAGGCGCTGCAGCAGCCACTTCTGCAGGTACGACGCCAGCATGCTGACGTTGACGGGACCGCCGCGCCGATCCTGCTTGAGCTGGTTCAGCGCCGATTCCAGCTCGTCGAGTCCGCGCTGGATTCCCGGCAGCAGATGTTCGCCCTCGGGCGTCAGCTCCACCTTGCGTCCGCTGCGACGGAACAGCGGGACCTGCAGATAGTCCTCGAGCGTGCGGATCTGCATGCTCACCGCGGCGGGCGTCACGTTGAGCGCATCGGCAGCTGCGGCGAAGCTCAGGCGCGTCGCCACCGCCTCGAACACGCGCAAGGCATTCAGCGGCAGCCGGTCGTACGCGCCGCTCATGAGCTGAAACCGCTGAAAAACAAGGCTCGGAACACTTCAGCTTCGCTTAACGCGCCTTCAAGGATTGCGTTTGCTGGGGTGGCGAATCTAGCCGAAATTGCGGCCACGTCAAAAGCGCCTTCGGGCGCCGTTCCACCAGGCCGCCGGCGGCCGGGAGTCAAGTATGAGCGAACTGGAGAGAATCCGCGCCACGAATTTCTTCTCGGTGCTGGCCATCGTGGTGGCGTTGCTGGTCGGCCTCAACGGCGATGCCCCGCGCGGTGCGGCAGCCGGTGAGTCGATCGAAGTATGCGCGATCACCAAGGGCGCGCTCTGCGACGACGCCGCCGGACACGCGGCGGGTACAGCGACCGACGAAGGCACCGATGCATTCACGAACGCGGCCACGCCGGTCCCAGGCGACGAAGCGGTGGCGTCGCTCGGCGCGATGACGGTTGCCGCGCGCCCGTGGTCGCCGGTGCAGTCGATCACCCCGGTGCAGTCGATCACCTGATACGTTCCTGACGGCCGAGTTGACGCTTCCCTGCCCCCCTGGTCGAGTGAGGTCCCGCGACTGGAGCCTGCCCGCTTGTCCGATTTCATGCCACGCCATCGCCGGCGCCCCCCTTCACGCTTGCGACGGTGCCGACCCCACGCGGCGATGACGCGGGACGAACGACAAACAGGGCAGGCTTCCTTTTCAACCACAACAACGAGAATCGCACATGAGCAAGCCGCTGACGCTCTATGACTACCTCCCTTCGGGCAACGGCTACAAAGTCCGCTTGGTGCTGAAGCAGCTCGCCATCCCGTACCGGCTGATCGAAGTGGACATCACGCGCGGCGCGACGCGCACGCCCGAGTTCCTGGCGAAGAATCCGAACGGCCGCAGTCCCGTGCTCGAGATTCACGGCCACGGTTTTCTGGCCGAGAGTCACGCGATCATCTCCTATCTCGCCGAAGGCACGCATCTCGTCCCCGCGGATCGCCTCGAGCGCGCGCGCATGTGGCACTGGTTGTGCTTCGAGCAATACAACCTCGAACCCAACCTCGGCACCGTGCGGTTCTGGCTGAGGTCTCTGAAGAAGTCGCCAGCGGAACTGGGTGACAAGTTGCCGGAGAAGATGGAGAAGGGTCGCCAGGCGCTCGACGTCCTGGAGAGAGGCCTGGAGAAGCGGCGCTTTCTCGTCGGCGATCGTTATTCGCTGGCCGACATCGGGCTGTACGCCTACACGCACGTGTCGCCTGAAGGTGGCTTTTCGCTCGACCCTTATCCCAACGTGCGCGCATGGATCGAGCGCGTGGCATCGCAGCCAGGATACGCCCCGATCACCGAGCCCTAGGCAAACGAGCCGCGCCCTGTCAGTGAGGCGCGGCCGAAGGCCGAGCATGGACCACACCGGCCCGGCGCGCCGCGCGGTTGAGCCGTCTGCCTACAGCCTGTAGCCTCCCCGGACCGGCTCCCCGCCGGCGACCATTGGCCCAAGGCTCAACCGGATGTTGCTTCCCCGCTCGCTGCGCGCGTGCGCACGCTTCCTGGTGCTGCTGTCCCTGCTGACGGCGGTGTCAGGCTGCGGCCCGTCGCCTATCGAACCCGGGACGTGGCGCGGCGTCCTCAGCATTCCGGGCGGCGAGCTTCCGTTCGGCCTCGAGCTGGCGCGTCACGAAGACGGCGAACGGGAGAAATGGCTGGCGAGCCTGGTCAACGGAGCGAACCGCCTCGAGATCACCGACGTGCGCGTCGAAGGTGGGCGTCTCGAGATGTCGATTCCCGGGTACCTGAACACCGTCAGCGCGCGCATGCGGCGTGATCGGCTCGAGGGCCAGGTCGCCTTCTTCGATCGCGGCGGCGAGAAGCGTGAGGTCCCGTTCGTCGCGCGCCACGGTGCGAGCTACCGGTTCTTCCCCGATCCCTATACCGACAACGCCGATGTGTCCGGGCGATGGTCCGTCACGTTCACGGACGCGGCAGGTGCGAAGTCGCCCGCGATCGCCGAGCTCCGCCAGCGGTTTCACGAAGTCACGGGGACGGTCCTGACGACCATGGGCGATTACGGTTACCTCGCCGGCGAAATGCGCGACGACGAGCTCTACCTGTCGACCTACGACGGCGCGCGCGCCTACCTTTTTCGCGCGACGCTCACGCCGCAGGACGAGTTGCGCGGCACCTCGTGGTCGAGCGGCGGCGAGCGACAGGAATTCGTGGCCCGCCGTGACGAAGCCGCCGAGCTCGACGATGCGGACCAGATCACGCGCATCCGCGACGACACGTGGTCGCTCGGCTTCACGTACCCCGACGAAAACGGCAAGGCGGTTTCGCTGGCCGACCGGCGCTTTCGCGGCAAGGTGGTGATCGTCACGATGGACGGCAGCTGGTGCCCGAACAGTCAGGACGCCGCCGCCTTCCTCGCGCCGCTGTACCGCGCCGAGCGTGAGCGCGGGCTCGAGGTGGTTGCGCTAATGTTCGAGCACTTCGCGCAGTTCGAGCAGGCCGCGCGTTCCGTGAAGGCGCTGCGTGCTGCGCACGACGTTGAGTTCGCGACCCTGATCGCGGGTGTTTCCGACAAGGCGCGCGTGGCGGCGAGCTTTCCGCAACTGAGCCAGGTGCATGCGTTTCCGACCACGCTGTTCCTCGATCGTCGCGGCCGCGTGCGCCGCATTCACACGGGCTTCGACGGTCCGGCCAGCGGCCGGCACTACGATGAGATGATTGAAACGTTCACCGATACCGTCAACGAGCTGCTGGCCGAGCCGGTGCAGCAGCAGGAAGAGTGACGGCGCGGGCAGCCAGGGGGAGTTGTCGACATGTGGAAAATACAGGAACTCAAGACGACGCCGAGCCTCGAGCTCTTCAGCCAGCTGGTGGAGCTGCTTCAGGACGCCGTCGATACCGGTGCCTCGGTCGGCTTTCTGGCGCCGCTGCCGACCGCAGAGGCACGCAACTACTGGATGGCCTCGCTCGAAGAGGTGGCAAGCGGCGATCGCGTGGTCCTGCTCGCGTTCGAGGGTCACGACCTGATCGGCTGTGCTCAGCTGCTGCTGTCGACGCGGCTGAACGCGCGGCATCGCGCCGAAGTGCAAAAGCTCATCGTTCACAGCCGCGCGCAGAAGCGCGGGCTCGGGCGCACGCTGCTGCAGGCGATCGAGCGGGTGGCCGGCGAGAAGGGGCGCACGCTTCTGCTGGCTGACGCGCGCGTCGGTGCGCCGGGCGAGCGCCTCTTCAACAGCGCGGGCTACACGCCGGTTGGCTCGATTCCGCGGTTCCAGCGCGGACCGAAGGGCGACTTCGACTCCACGGTGATCTTCTATCGCAACCTGGACGGCAATCTCGCCAGCAGCGCCGGTACGCAGGCCGCGCGGGCGTAGGAGCGCGTCATGCCGTCCTTCGACGTGGTGTCCGAGCTCGACCGGCAGGAGGTCGCGAACGCGGTGGACCAGGCGAGCCGCGAGCTCGGGCAGCGCTTCGACTTCAAGGGGACCGATGCGAAGTTCGAGCTGGAGGAGTTTCTCGTCAAGCTCACTGCACCGGTGGACTTTCAGCTCAAGCAGATGCTGGAGATCCTCAAGCTGCGCCTCACCAAGCGCGGCATCGACATCGCGTGCCTGGAGGAGCGCGAGCCGCAGATCTCGCTCAACGCGGCACGCCAGGAAGTGGTTCTGCGCCATGGCGTCGACGCCGAGCTGGCACGCAAGGTCGTGCGCGCGGTGAAGGACTCGAAGCTCAAGGTGCAGGCGTCGATCCAGGGCGACAAGGTGCGCATCACCGGCAAGCAACGCGACGAACTGCAATCGACGATAGCGATGCTGCGCAAGGCCAACCTGGGCCTGCCGCTGCAGTACAACAACTTCAGAGATTAGAAGAAACCCGATTCGGCGCGGCGCACTCAGTCCGCTCAGCGCGGCCTATTTGGTGAGAATCAGCTTGCCGCTGGCCGTCAGGCGCAAGACGTACTGCTGGCCGCGATGCTCGATCACTGCCTGGCGCGCCGCTCCGAGCAACGTCTCGCTCAGATACCTGGGTGGCTGATCGGCGGACGCCGCCGATCTCACGACTGCCGGCGCCGAAATTGGCGTCGTTGGGGTCGCTGTTGAGGTTGTCGTTGCGGGTGGCACGAGTGTTCGCTGCGCGCTCGCCTGCTTCGCGCTTTGCGACTTCGCTCGGGTGGATTCGCTCGGACGTGGCATGAGTCAGGCAGTCCGCCAGGCTGCCGCAGCCTAGAACGTGCTACGCCTAAATGCAAATGGTTCTCATTAGCCAGGCGGAGCCCGGTCGGCCCGAAACGTTTGGAATTGCAGGGGCCGCGCGGGTATCCGCCCGCTCGCGACTACGGCCGGCGATCAGGCGGCGTTCGTGGTGCGGTGTATTCGCGCCATTCGCGCGGCACGATCAGGCGGGCGCCACGTCCGTAGGTGACGTACGACCATGCCCACTGGATGAGCACCGTCAGCCGATTGCGAAAACCCGTCAGGCCGTAGATGTGAATGAGCAGCCACAGCCACCATGCGAGCCGGCCGGCGAAGGTGACGCGCGGCAGCTCGCAAATGGCGCGGCTTCGCCCGATGGTCGCGAGCTGACCCTGATCGTTGTAGCGGAACGGCGTGCGCCCGCGGCCTGCAATCGCCAAGGGCGGATCAGCGACCTCTGCGAGGATCGTGCGGCCGGCGTACGTTCCCTGTTGCATCGCCACCGTCGCCACGCCCGGCAGGAGGCGTTCGCGGTCCAAGTCCTGGGTGCGTGCAAGATCGCCCAGCACGAACACTTCGGGCCTGCCGGGAATGCTGAGGTCGGAGCCGACCGGCACGCGACCGGCGGGATCGCAGGCGATTCCGAGCGTCGCGCCTATCGCCGCGGCGCGTACGCCCGCAGCCCAGAGCACGGTACCTGCGGCCAGGTGTTCCACGCCGATCGCACGGGGAAGATCAGCGATCGCAGCGGGCGGATCGGCGATCGCAGGGGGCGGATCGGCGATCTCGACACCGGCCGCCGAGATCGCGGTGACGCGCGCGTTCGTGCGCACCTTGACTCCCAGACTCTCGAGATCGCGCGTCGCTCTTTCGGCGCTGCGCGGCTGGAAGCTCGGCAGAATGCGCGGGCCGGCTTCGAGCAGTATCACGCGCGTGCGACGCGGATCGATCTTGCGAAAGTCTCGAGCCAGCGTGTAGCGGCTGATCTCGCCGATCGCACCAGCGAGCTCCACGCCGGTCGGCCCGCCGCCGACCACCACGAAGGTGAGCCAGCGTTGCTGGTCCTGCGCATCGTCGAGGCGCTCGGCAGTTTCGAAAGCGCTCAGCACCCGCGTGCGGATCTCGGTCGCCTGCGGCAGGCTCTTGAGCCCGGGCGCCCACGGTTCCCATTCCTCGTGGCCGAAGTAGGCGTGCGTCGCTCCGCAGCACAGCAAGAGGTAGTCGTAGGCGAAAATGCCAGCGTCGGTGCGGACCTCCCGCGCCGCAACGTCGACGGCTTGAGCCGTCGCTTGCAGGACGCGAACGTTGCGTGAGTCGGATAGGATGCTGCGGATCGGTGCCGCGATATCGGCGGGACTGAGCGCCGCCATCGCCACCTGGTAGAGCAGCGGCTGGAACAGGTGGTGGTTCTGCCGATCGAGGAGTGTGACGGCGACGCCGGGGCGATTGCGGAGCGCCTTCGCAGCGTTCAGTCCGGCGAAACCGCCGCCGACGATGACGACGTGCACATCGCTCATCGTCGCCAGTGTCGGGTGCTATTTGCCATCGTCCACCGTGCCGAGCGTGCGCTCGTGGTGCATCAGCGCGCGGCACCACTCGTCGAGCTGCGCGTACTCTTCCGCGTGCGTCTTGCGGAAGCTCTCGTACGCGGCGCGCGTGCGCCATGTGTCGAGCGTGATGAAACGCTCGGCGGAAGCGGCGCTGCGGAACAGTTCCGTGCCCAGGTAGTCGGGGCTGCGGCGGAAGAACTGCACCCACTTGCCGGACGGGCCGTACACCTGCTCGAAGTCCTCGAGCCGGCCGGGCTCGGCGTCGTACTCCCAGACGATGCGATACATGATCGTGGCGCTCCCGGAGCAAAGCGCGAGGCTAGCGGGTCACGAACGGCTGCGCTAGCGGGCGCGAGCCTGCGCCCAGCATGGACAGGCCGCCCTGCGACTCGCCATGATCCCGCGAAACCTGCGGCCGACTGCCGTGTCCGGGATGACGACGCCAATGAGCTCCGCCTACCGCGCCTACGTGCTCTTCATCCTGGTCGTCGTCTACACGTTCAACTTCATCGACCGCGTCATCGTGGGCATCCTCGCCGAGCCCATCAAGGCCGAGCTGCGGCTGAGCGACACGCAGCTCGGGTGGATGGGCGGACCGGCGTTCGCGATCTTCTACACGCTGCTCGGAATTCCGATCGCCCGGCTCGCGGATCGCTTCAGCCGGACATGGATCATGACGGCAGCGCTTGCGCTGTGGAGCGGCTTCACCGCCCTGTGCGGGCAGGCGCAACACTTCTGGCAGCTCGTGCTGGCGCGAGCCGGCGTGGGGGTCGGCGAAGCGGGTGGCGTCGCGCCGGCCTACGCACTCGTGAGCGATTACTTTCCGCAGCACCAGCGGGCGCGGGCCCTGGCGATCTTTTCGTTCGGCGTGCCGATCGGCAGCGGTCTGGCTTTCCTGTTCGGCGGCATGGTCGCGAGCTCGATGAGCTGGCGCACCGCCTTCGTCGTCATTGGAGTGGCAGGCCTCGCACTGGCACCGCTGTTCCGGTTGACGGTTGCGGAACCTGCCCGCGGCGGACTCGACGGCGGCGCAGGCGCGCAGGCAGCAAGCGGCGTGCTCGAGGTGCTGAAGGTCGTTGCGCGCAAGCGCGCTTTCTGGTGCCTGGCCTTCGGTGCCGCGTGCGCTTCGCTCGTGGGCTACGGGCTGCTGTTCTGGTTGCCCTCGTTCTTCATCCGCGTCCACGGGCTCTCGCTTGCGCACACCTCGCTCTACCTGGGTATCGGCATCCTGGTGCTCCAGACCACGGGCATCTGGCTGAGCGGCTGGGCTGCGGACCGCTTCGGCAGTCGCAACAAATCCGCGTACGCGCTCGTGCCCGCGCTGCTGCTGGCCGTCGTCGTGCCCGCAATCGTGATCGGTTCGCTGGCCCCTTCACTCGGCCTCGCCCTCGTTCTCTTCTGCGTTCCGATCCTTTTCAACGCGGCATGGCTCGGCCCCGTGGTGTGCGCCATCCAGCACCTCGTGGTGCCCGGCATGCGCGCCACGGCTTCGGCAATCTTCCTGTTCGTGAACAACCTGATCGGCATTGGCGGCGGCGCCCTGTTCATGGGCGTGATGTCGGACGTGCTCATTCCACAGTTCGGTCGGGAGTCGCTGCGTTACACCATCGCCGCCGCCAGCGTGTTCTACGTGCTCGGAACGGTCCTGTTGTGTCTGGCCGCCCGTCATCTGCCGCGCGATTGGCAGCGCGCGTGAGCACCGACTCGCGGCAATAGCCGGGTGCGCAATCGCGACGGTAAGATCGCCAAACGGGCCGGCTTCTTCGAGGCGCGCTCGTGAGCTACGGCGGCTTTCGAGGTGCGCGCTTGTCCAGCCCAGCGTTTACCGAGCACTTTTTTCAATCCGGCGACGGACTGGATCTCTACTACCGGCAGTTCGACGCACGGAGGTCGGACGCGCAGAAGCTCACTGTGCTGTGCCTGCCGGGCCTGACGCGCAACAGCCGCGACTTCGAATCCCTGGCGCACGATCTCGCGGAGCGTTGCCACGTCCTGACGCCCGACCTGCGGGGACGCGGCCGGTCGGCGTACGACTCCAACTGGGAGAACTACAATCCGACGCGCTACGTCGAGGACGCATTTCGCCTGCTCGATCAGGCCGGCGTGCAACGCTGCGTGGTCGTCGGCACGTCGCTGGGCGGGTTGCTAGCGATGGTCATGGGCGCGCTGCAGCCGCAGCGCTTCGCGGGCCTCATCATCAACGACATCGGCCCGGTCCTGGACAGCGCCGGCGTGACGCGCATCCGCAGCTATGCCGGCAAGCTGCCCAGGGTGAACAGCTGGGAGGAAGCGGGCGCGCAGGCGAAGCTCGTGCATTGCGCCGCGCTGCCGGATCTCGATGACGAAGACTGGCTCGCGTTCGCGCGTCGCACCTACCGGCAGGATGACGGCGTCTGGCGGCCCGACGTCGATCCCAACATCGCGCGCGCGTTCGGTGACGCGTCGGCAGCCGCGCCCGATCTGTGGCCGATCTTCGGCCAGCTCGCGCTGCCGATGCTCGTCATCCGCGGTGCGCTGTCGGACCTGTTTTCGGAGCAGACACTGACCAGAATGCGCGACATGCATCCTGAGCTGCGCGCGCTCACGGTGGCCAATCGCGGACATACGCCGACACTCGACGAGCCCGAGTGCCGCGCCGCGATCGGCCAGTTCCTGCAGGGGCTGCGAGTCTGAAACCGCGGCGGGCGAAGCGGCGGGCGTGAAGCCGCGGGGAGCAGCTCGTCAGTAACGCAGGTCCGGAACCGCCGCTCGCTGCGGCCCGGCCTCGCCGCCCATCAGACGGCGCGCCCACTCGATGACGGGGGTCACGCGCGGCGATACCAGTTTCACCGCCGTCTCGTAGTCGACCCAGCGATACTCGCTGTGCTCGGCGCGCCCGGTCTCGGGATTCACGGGCAAGGCAATCGCGCTGGTGGAAGTTTTTGCAAGGTAGTAGCGCGCCGTCTTGCCGCGGCTGTAAGGACCGGTCTCGGTGTGAACCTCGCCCCAGGGGAACTGCAGGTCCGCGATGGTGGTTTCCTCGCGCACTTCGCGCACGGCCGCCTGCAACGGTTCTTCACCGTTTTCGACGAGGCCCTTGGGGAAGTCCCAGTGGTTGAAAGCGCGCAGCAACAGGAAGCGCAGTCCTTGCGGCGTTTCGCGCACCACGACTGCCCCGGCGGACAAACGCTTGGTCGAGGCGGCCATG
>Ga0187892_10001753_pt1 | contig 47522 bp, 38 predicted proteins | sample MA1701073metaG_FD_139345 | JGI IMG/M metagenome (GOLD analysis project Ga0187892, IMG submission 139345) | Bio-ooze microbial communities from a basaltic lava cave in the Kipuka Kanohina Cave System on the Island of Hawaii, USA - MA170107-3 metaG ...
CATCTTGAGCCTCCCTGCTCGAAGCGTGTGAATCCGTTCACGACACACTCGCATCGGCTAGGAGGCTCTCTTTTGTTCAGTGCGGGAGCTCGCGGGGCCTCAAAAAAGTGCGAAACTCGAACTTACTACGGAACCATCGATCGCCGAGCTCTTGTTGAAAGACGAGGCGGATTTCATCGCGGCGCCCGACCCTGTGAGCATCGTCCTTGTGCTCTACGATGGGAACGAGAACGAACTGGTCGTTAGCAGCCTGCTGACACTCTGGGGTGACGAAAGCCGAATTCGAAAACTTGAACCTGGCGATTCTGACCTGACGCTTGGCGCTGCGTCACTTTCGGTCGAAAGCGATCTGTCGATCTCCGGACCAGCAGCGGATAGCTGGGACACGAGCGGCGTCAAGCTCGGTGTTGTTCCGCCCGCCGATCCGGAAATGGAGGACGCGGGCAACATCGAGGTCATCAACGTGTTGTGGGATGTCGATACGGCCGAGCCGCTGATTTTCTGCGATACCCATACCAACAAGTGGGCCGGATTCGTGGTCAAGGAGGACGCCACGGCTGAACTCGTCGATGCAAACAACAGCGGCTTCCTTGGCACCCTGTATTCAACGGACGAGGTCGTTAATGTCCTGGGCGACGTCTTGATCGGCGATGCGACGCTCAATACAAACGGCATCACGATTTGCTACACCGGCGCGCTTCAGAATCTCGGGACCATCGACACGCCCGGAAACCTGATCCACGTCGATGCCCGGCACTTCGGCGAGTTCAACGCCGACGGCCTGATCAACAACGCCGACTACGTCATCATTCGCGACTCCTACAGCAATCAGGACGATACCGACGATCCTCGCTGCGATTCCGACGGCGACAACGACAGCGACGCCGCGGACTATGCACTGTTTGCGGCCAATCGAACGGCCTACGGGAGCGACTCGCTGTGCGGCGGCGGTGAGAGCTTTGGCGGCGGGGGCAGTTCGGGCTGCAGCAGCGAGGTCGCGCTGAGCGAAGAGCAGGAAGCGTGGGTGGCAGACACGATCGCCTGGCACGTCGAGAACCTCTCCGAGGAACTCATCGTGGCTGCGGCCGAAGCGTTCGCCGCCAGCACGGCCTACACGTCCGACCCGGCCGAGTGCCAGATGTCGGCGCTGGTGGCGGCAGGCTTGTGCGGCGAATAGCGCTGCGAACTGCGAGGTACCGCACATCCCTCGTGCGCGACTGAGTAATCGTGCGGTTCGCCGGGGGTGTTAGGGCGTAGCAGACCGAGCGGGCGTTGTTGGCGCGGCGCGCGGGAAGCGGCGAACGGTCACGTCGGTCACGAGCATGTCCATCGGGCGATCGAGCGGACCGGCGGGGACGTGGTCGACCACCTGCTCCTCGAGCGCCAGCGCACACGTCCAGCCGCGGTATTCCGGGTGGGCCAGGAAGCGGTCGTAGAAGCCGCGGCCGCGGCCGAGGCGATTGCCGTACTGGTCGAAAGCCAGGCCGGGCACGATGACCAGGTCGATCGTCTCGATCGGCATGGGGATGCCCGAGGCCGGCTCGCGGATGCCGAGCATCGAATCGGACAGGTCATCCGTCAGCGAGCGGATTTCGATCGGCAGCATCCGCCGCTGCTCCCAGCTCAGCTTGGGCGCCAGCACGCGCTTCTGGTCCTGCCACGCGCGGAGCACGAGCGGCGTCGTGTCGATCTCGGTCGGCAGCGACAGAAACACCATCATGACCTCGGTCCGGACGTACTCCGGCTGCTCAAAAAGCCGGTGACAGGCCATGATCGACTTGGCTTTGATCTCTTCAGGCGGGATCGATGCCAGGACTTCTCTCAGTCGCGCTCGGAGTTCTTTTTTCACGACTCGCCGACACCCTCCGGGGCCACCCGAAGTCCCGTCCGTCCAATCGACCATTGTCGAAAGAACCGACCCGGGCCGCAAGGGCTTGGGATGGCCGCGCGGGTCTCGGGGTGCATCCCAAGATGGGTGGCAAAACCGAGTGGCGCACGCAGCATGGGTGGCATGGCCAAGCCCGCTGCGGCGGGTAAACTCCGCGCGGCCATGACGTACTTCATGCCCGCGCTGGTGCTTGGGCATGCCACCCAAAATCAGATGCGCCCCGGGTCTCGGACGCTCGCCCGCAAACTCATTCACGAACCGGCGGCCTCGCTGAAGCGTTGAAAGTTCAGTGACGCCGTCTGGTGGAAGGGGTCGGCTCGTTGAATGGCGGCCGGCGATTGCCGATAATCCCGGCAGCTTTGGAGGCTAAAGCATATGTGCGGAATCGTAGGCTACGTGGGTGACAAAGAGGCGGTTCCTGTGCTGCTGCAGGGGATCAAGCGGCTGGAATATCGCGGCTACGATTCGGCGGGCGTGGCGGTCCTGAACAATGACCGCGGGCACGACAACGGCCACTCGCTGCACGTCACCAAATCGGCCGGCCGGATATCGGTCCTCGAACAGCTCATCGACTTCGAGCGGGACAAGGCCTCGATCGGCATCGCGCACACGCGCTGGGCGACGCATGGCGCCCCCAACGACCGCAACGCCCACCCGCACTGCGACGTGGCTGGCCGCGTCGCGCTGGTGCACAACGGCATCATCGACAACTACCACGCCATCAAGACGTTCCTGATCAACGAAGGCGTCCAGTTCACCAGCGACACCGATACCGAAGTCCTCGCCCACCTGATCGCGCGCTTCTACAAGGGCAACCTGGAGCAAGCCGTGCGCGAGGCCCTGCACGACGTACAGGGCACGTATGGCATTGCCGTGGTGTGCGCCGACGAGCCCGACGTGATCGTCGTGGCCCGTAAGGGCAGCCCGCTGCTGATCGGCGTCGGCCAGGGCGAGTACATCGTCGCCTCCGACGCGGCGGCCATCCTCGAGCACACCGCCCAAGTCGTCTATCTGTCGGACGGTGAGATGGCCCGGATTTCGCGCGACGGCTTCCGAACGACCACGCTCGACGCCGTGCCGGTCGCCAAGCAGGCCCAGATGGTCGAGTGGTCGCTCGACCAGATCGAGCTGGCCGGCCACGAGCACTTCATGGAGAAGGAGATTTTTGAGCAGCCAGCCGCGATCGAGAACTGCCTGCGCGGCCGCGTCGACCTGCGCGGCGGTGGTGTGCACCTGGGCGGCATCGGCCAGTGCGCCCGCGAGCTGACCCGCGCCAGGCGCATCATTCTGACCGGCTGCGGCACGGCGTGGCACGCGGCCCTGGTCGGCGAGTACTTGTTTGAAGACCTGGCGCGGATTCCGACCGAAACCGAATACGCCAGCGAGTTCCGCTATCGCAACCCCATCATCGACGACGGCACGGTGGTCATCGCCATCTCGCAGAGCGGCGAGACGGCCGACACGCTGGCCGCACTGATCGAGGCCCGCCAGCGTGGCGCTTTAGCGCTGGGCGTCGTAAACGTTGTCGGCTCGACCATCGCGCGAGAGACCGATGCGGGCGTCTACCTGCACGTCGGACCCGAGATCGGCGTCGCCAGCACGAAGGCGTTTCTGGGCCAGGTGACCGTGCTGTCACTGATGGCTGCGTTCCTGGGCCGCCGCAAACACTTGTCGCAGCCGGCGGCCCAGCAGTTCCTCGAAGGGCTGACGCGTGTGCCCAAGCAGATCGAGAAGATTCTCCAGACCAGCGACGAGGCAAGGGTCGTCGCGGAGACCTATTACCACCGCGACAACTGGCTCTACCTGGGCCGCGGCTACAACTACCCGGTGGCGTTGGAGGGCGCGCTCAAGCTCAAGGAGATCAGCTACATCCACGCCGAGGGCCTGCCGGCCGCCGAGATGAAGCACGGGCCGATCGCCTTGATCTCGGAGGGCATGCCGGTGGTCTTCATCGCCACGTCCGGCTCGCAGTACGAAAAGATCATGGGCAACATCGAAGAGGTCCGCGCCCGCGGCGGAGCGGTCATCGCCATCGCCACCGAAGGCGACCGCGAGGTCAGCCGGCTGGCCGAGCACGTCATCTATATCCCCGACGCACCCGAGCCGCTGCAACCGCTGCTGACGGCCGTGCCGCTGCAGCTCATCGCCTACCACGCCGCCCTGCTGCGCGGCTGCAACGTCGACAAGCCACGCAACCTGGCCAAGAGCGTCACCGTCGAGTAGGCTGAGCGCGGCCCACTGCGAAGGAAGCCATGCAGAAGCTGGTCGACGGCGTCCACAATTTCGAGCGCAAGGTGTTCGGCACGCATAAGGCGCTCTTTGAGCACCTGGCGGGCGGACAGAACCCGATGGCGCTGTTCATCACCTGCTCCGACTCGCGAATCAACCCGAACCTGATCACGCAGACCGACCCGGGCGATCTCTTCATCCTGCGCAACGCGGGCAACATCGTGCCGCCCTATCGCGACGCGGATGGCGGCGGAACCGCGGCCACGATCGAGTTTGCCGTGTCGGCCCTCGGTGTGCGGGACATTGTCGTCTGCGGCCATTCGCACTGTGGCGCGATGCAGGGACTGCTCGATCCGGCCAGCCTGACCGACATGCCCACCGTTCGACGCTGGCTGGAACATGCCCAGACGACACGCCGCATCATGCACGAGAAGTACACACACCTCGACGGCCCGGCGCTGCTCACGGCGACGGTCGAGGAGAACGTCCTGGTGCAGATCGAGAACCTGCGCACACATCCATCCGTCGCAGCCGCGGCAGCCGCGGGCAAGATGAACCTGTACGGGTGGGTCTACAAGATCGAAACCGGACAAGTCTTCGCGTTCAGTCCGGACGAGGGCCAATTCCTGCCATTGGGCCGGACCGCTCCAGCGCCGGCGTATCCGTCGGCAGCGCTTAGGCCGGATCGGGCGATCTGAACCGCGGCGTGTCATCGGCGAATCACGCGGCTTCGCCACGCTTTAGCCAGTCTCTCCGGCGCTTCCATCCGCTTGAGCGTACGGCAAGTCCGCCTGATTACGATCTCAGGCCGGCCGTTGTACGGCAGACTGCAGTCGCTATAATCCGCCCCTTCAAAACGGGTCAGGAGGCTTGGAGCCTCGAGCGCGGTCCACTTGCCTCGAAAGGAGGTGCCGATGAGCGAGCAGTTCGTTCCGAAGTACATGTTCTTCACGAAGGGCGTCGGCAAGCATCGCCACAACCTGCAGTCGTTTGAAGAGGCCCTTCGTCAGGCCAAGATCGCCGAGTACAACCTGGTGCGCGTCAGCAGCATCTATCCGCCCGGCTGCAAGATCGTGCCGCGCGAGGAGGGACTCAAGCGTCTGCAATTCGGCGGCATTACGTTCTGCGTGATCGCCGAGACGCGGACCGACGAGCCGTCGCGCCTGGTCGCGGCCGGCATCGGACTGGCCGTGCCGGCCGACAAGAGCAAGTTCGGATACATCTCCGAGCATCACGGCTACGGCATGACCGAGAAGAAATGCTCCGACCTGGTGGAGGACATGGCCGCCACGATGCTCGCCACCACACAGGGGATCGAACTGGACCCCGAGAAGGCCTACGACGAGCGGCGTGAAATCTACAAGGCGCAGAAGCTGGTCGTGAAGACACGCGCGGTGGTCCAGACGGCCGAGGGCGACAAGAACGGGCTGTGGACGACGGTTGTGGCTGCCGCTGTCTTCTGCTCGTAGACCCAGATTGACGATTGGCCAACTAAGACGCCCGACCCCATCGAGGCGTTGGTTTTTGTTTGATTCGCCCCCGCTTGCCTCCGGAATGAGCACGATCCCCAACAACTTCCTCGGGCTGCCGCCGCGCTATAGCAGCTATGGCGCGGCAAGGTTCGTCATGCTGCCGGTTCCGTACGATGCGACGACCAGCTTCATGACCGGGACGAGGCTTGGCCCGGCTGCGATCGTCACCGCGTCGCAGCAGGTCGAGTTGTACGACCACGAACTGGATGGCGAGTTCCATCGCTGCGGCATCGCCACGCTCGATCCGCTCATGCCCGACTACGGCGGCGGTAAAGGGATGCACGAATCCATCCATCGGACGGCCCGCAAGTGCCTGGCCGACGGGAAGTTCGTGTTCGGGCTCGGAGGCGACCACAGCATCACCAGCGGGCTGGTACGGGCCGCGGCAGCGACCCACCGCAAGCTGTCCGTCCTGCAGATCGATGCGCACACGGACCTGAGGGACGAGTACGAGGGCACGCCCTGGTCGCACGCGGCTGTCATGCGCCGCTGCCTGGAACACGTGCGGACGATTCAGGCAGTCGGGATCCGCAGCGTCTCACTTGAAGAGCGTCGATTCATGAAATCGCGCGGGATCACGCCGGTCTATGCCCGCGACACGTTCGAGTCGGACGACTGGCTTGACCGCGTGCTCAACACGCTGGGCGATGCCGTCTACGTAACGATCGACATCGACGGCTTCGATCCGGCGTATGCTCCGGGCACCGGGACGCCGGAACCCGGAGGGCTCGACTGGTATCAGGTGACGTCGCTGCTGCGGCTGGTGGCGGCCGAGAAACGCCTCGTCGGTGCGGATATCGTCGAGGTCTTTCCCATCGGCGGCGAGGTCGTGACCGAGTTCCTCGCCGCCCGATTGGCCTACAAGCTCATCGCCTTCATCCAGGCCGGGGAGAAGGGCCGACTCTAAAATCACCGCGCGCGATGATGCGCCATCGGGGTGATATGAGGTGGCATGGGCAAGCGGCCGTTTGCTTGCCCGTGTCGAAGTTGGGACGCTCACTCAGCAGCACGGGCAAGCGATCGTCGCCAAAGGCCGCGACGATCGCTTGCCCATGCCACCCATACCACCCAACCCATGCCCACGCCGGGATTGGACATGCCACACGCCACGGTGCGTTCGCTACGGGCAGGCGGCCACGCCGTCGCCGTTGAACGGCTCGGTGGTGTTCACACCGTTGAGGAGCTGCACGATCCGGAGCAGATCCTGCGTGTTGGGTGTGCCCGCCCGATTGACGTTGTAGCGGGCCGGGTTCGCGACAGCCGTGCCGTTGTTCAGCGCTTGCACCAAGTTGAGCAGATCCTGCGTGTTGGTCAGGTTGTCCATGTTGACGTTGCCGGGCTGCGACTGGTATTGCAGCTTGGTTCCCGGCGCGGCGCCGGCGAACGTGAGCGTGGTACACTGACCCGGCGGAATCGGCGCGCTGAGCGTGATCGAGTAGGGCCCGGCGCCACTGCCGCCGACGCTGGTCACGGTTGGGCAGGGACCGCCGGTGCAGGCGATGGTGACGTTGCCCAAGGCTGGAATCGGCGAGGGCGCGGCGCTGAACGTCACGCTGATCGGGCTATACTGAATGCCGCCTTGGGTGACCGTGCCGGCGCCGCCGATGCCAGCGGTCAGGGCGGCGGTCGTGCCGGTGTCGAGCACGTCACGATAGGGCTGCTGGCCGCCGACGAACGGGTTGTCGGTCGGCGGATTGGCCGACACGATCGTCGCCGTCGCCGCCGAGCCTGTGGCGGCCGGCCAGAAGCCGCCGGTCAGCAAGAAATTCCCGCCCGTCATCGTGCCGGCGTCGGGCTGGCCAATCGTGCCGCCGAGCTCGAACCCGCCGCCCGTACTGAACGTGGCGCCGCCGCCATCGATCGTGTACCACGACAGGTCGAACGGCTGCGCCGCAGCCACCGAGGCCGTCAATGCGATGACCGAACCGATCTTCAAGCACCCGAAGAATTGACGCATGGTGTTTCTCCTTTGCCGACCCCGGCCGAGTGGAACTCCCGATTGTTTCTACAGTAGCAATTCTCGCACGCCAGTCAAGGCATCCCGAGGAGATTCCCACCGGCCAACGGCCGCGCGATTAGGTCTCCTGTACTCTAATACGCAATCGGCGCTCGAAGACCGTCACAAATTCCGGCCGAGAGGCCCTCCGGGCGCTGCGACGGGGTCGATTTCGACGGGGCCGCGCGGCGCGGGCGCGACATGCTCACGAAGCGACGGTGGTATCGAGCATGGCTCGAAGCGGGTCTTTCCACTTGAGGATGCCGAGGGGGCGTTGTGCGCCGGTGACGATCGGCAGGCACGACACGCCGCGTTCAAGCAGGAGTGCAGCGGTCTGGCCGACGGGTAGGTCGGGCGGCGCCGCGACGGGTGAGCGGGTCATGATCTGGTGGACGCGCCGGAGTGGGGCCACGTCTTGCTGCCGCTCCGCCATGGCGCGCCCGATGAACGGGCTGAGATTGCGAAGCCGATCGCGGTCCGAGATGACGCCGATCAGCCTGGCGTGCTCGACCACGAGCAGGTGGTGGAACGTGTTCTGCTCAACGAGCTGCCGAACGGTTTCGACGCTGTCGTCGGGGCCGACGGTCGTCGGGTTTCGGGTCATCCAGTCGCGGACAGTTCCAGTCATGGCGGCCTGCCCTGCCGGCGGGTGGCGGCAACGGCTTATCGGCGCATGCCAAGTCGCGATTCTGTTCACCAACCGAGTGCATGACGAAGCGCTGGCGCGAGCCGCGTCCGTGAACTGCTGATCGGAGGCGGTTCGCGGCGGTCCCGCGTGCGTAGGGCCGTGCGGTGCACGCAGCCCACCGGCGCCGGTCCGACGGTACTCGGGTCGACAGGCCGACGCCGATCCGCCAAGATAGGGCCATGCAGCCGCTCGAGATCGGCGTTTGCACCTGGTCCATCGACCGGCATGATCCGGTGGCGGCACTGGCACAGGCCCGAAACAAGCTCGCGTTGGGCGTAGCGCAGATCGGGTTTTTCGGCGGCGCGGCGGTTGAGTCCGCCGATCCGGCTCGGATCCGCGCGGCTGCGGTCGAGACACAGGTCGCGTTGGCTGCGGCCTTCGTCGGTTACGACGATCAGGACTACAGCTCGATCGAAGCGCTCACGCGCACCGGCGGCCTGATACCCGACGATCATTGGTCGGCACGGCTCGATCTGACGCTGCGGGCCGGCGTCGTGACGCGCGGCTTGGGCTTGGACAAGCTTGGCATCCACGTCGGCACGATCCCCACCGACCGCAACGGCCCGGCCTTCGGCCGGCTTGTCGAGCGTACACAGCGCGTCGCTGATGGGTTGCGCGAGCAGGGCCTCACGCTCCTGATCGAAACCGGCCCCGATCCGGCCGACCTTCTGGTCACATTCCTGGAGGCACTGGCGCGGCCGAACGTCATGGTGAATTTCGATCCGGCCAATATCGTCGCCTACGGCAGCGGCGATCCCGTCGAGGCCGTCTCGCAGCTTCGCGGCCGCGTGGCGCTCGTACACGTCAAGGACGCAGTGGCCTCGAAGCGGCCCGGTGTCGACTGGGGCAGCGAGGTGTTTCCGGGGACGGGCGAGGCCGACATTCCGCGCGTGATCAGCAAGTTGCGGGCGGGCGGCTATCGCGGACCGCTGCTCATCGAGCGCCGCACGGGCGGTGGCGTGGGCGACATCGCCGAGTGCGTCGAGTATGTCCAGTCGCTGATCGCGTGATCCATGGAACGCAAGCCGATCGCCCTGCACACGAAGATCCTGATCGGTTTGATCGTCGGCGCTGTGGCGGGCGTGGCGGCCAATGCGCTCTTCGCCCGGCCAGACGGCGTCCATGAGCACCTCGACAAGTTCATCCAGTACGTGGCCGATCCGGTCGGCAAGGTGTTCCTGCGCCTGGTGTTCATGATCGTCGTGCCGATGGTGTTCGCGGCACTGGCGCTGGGGGTATTCGGCCTGGGCGACATGCGGCGGCTCGGCCGGGTCGGCATCGTGACGCTGCTGTTTACGCTGGGGCTGTCGACCATCGCCGTTGTGCTGGCGCTGACGCTGGTGAACGTCATCCGGCCAGGTTCGGGACTCTCACCTGAGAAGCAGGAACAGCTCCGCACGCAATACTCGGGCGCGGCCAGCGCCCTGGTGGACAGCGCGCACGCGGCCAAGTCGGTCGTACAGACGCTGGTCGACATCATTCCGCAGAACCCGCTGCAGGAGATGGTCAGCGCGTTCGAGGGCGGATCGAAGACCGGGAACGGAATGCTGTCGGTGATGTTCTTCGGCCTGGTGTTTGGGATCGGCCTGGCGCTGATCCCGGCCGAGCGGTCCAGCACATTTGCGAGCTGGCTGGAGGGGCTGTTCGACGTCTGCATGGTCATCATCGGCTTCGCCATGCGCCTGGCCCCGTACGCGGTGGCCTGCCTGGTCTTCGCGATTACGGCCCGGCTCGGGCTGGAGATCCTCAAGACGCTGTTCTGGTTCGTCGTGACCGTGCTGGTCGGGCTGACGATTCACCTGGTGGTCGTATACTCGGCCGTGGTGCGGACGTTTGGCGGCATGGGGCCGCTGGAATTCTTCCGCAAGTCTTCCGAGGCCATCGTAACGGCCTTCGCCACGTCGTCGTCGAACGCGACGCTGCCGACGGCGCTGCGCGTCGCGCGCGATTCGCTCGGCCTGCCGCGCGAGGTATCAAACTTCGTCCTGACCGTTGGCGCGACGGGCAATCAGAACGGCACCGCGCTCTACGAGGGCGTGGTGGTGCTGTTTCTGGCGCAGGTCTTCGGCGTCGAGCTGACGTTTGCGCAGCAGGTGACCGTCGTGCTGATGTGCATCTTGGCCGGCGTCGGGACGGCCGGCGTGCCCGGCGGATCGCTGCCGCTGATCGTGATTCTGTTGCAGACGGTGAATCTTCCGGGCGAGGGTATCGGCATCATCCTGGGCGCTGACCGAATCCTCGACATGTGCCGCACGGTGCTGAATGTGACCGGTGACCTGGCCATCGCCACGTGCGTCAGCAAAGTCGAGACCAACCGGGCTGCGTCGGATGAGCAGCCGGAGCCCGCGGCGGCGACGTAGCGGACCGCGGCCATCCTGGCCGCCTCCGGGACCGCGGCCATCCTGCCCCGCCGGATCACGAACGACTCGAATCGACCCTGCGGCCAAGATGGCCGCGACTTCGGAAGCGGGCGAGACGGCCGCGCTCGCGCGTGCGGCCGCGGCTTGGATGCATTGACCTGGTGTATACTCCATGCTATACTAAGAAGTGACGGGAGGGGACAGCCTCCCAGCACGACGTGCGCGTAGCACGTCGGTCTGGTACACTTCGTACGACGCGAGCTGCGTCGGAGGCGCTCAATGCCCGAGGACAGGCCCGACGACCGGGAACTCGTTCCGTTTTCTGAGATTCTGAAGCGGCTCGAACGTGCCGGCTGGCAGCTCATACGCTTGCGCGGTCAACACCGCGTGTTTGCGAAGCCTGGCTGCCCGCTGCTGTCGTTTCCGCTGATCGACGGGTTTGTACACAGACACCATGCCGACGAAATCGAGACCCTCATCCAGAAGTACGCGCCGCCCGACGAATCGAACAACGGCGATTGACCGCCCGTTCAAGCCCGATGTGCTGGCGAAGGCCCGCAAGATCGCCGGCCGGTATTCGCTGATTCTCAAGCCGCATCCGGACCTCGGGTTCACCGGGCGAGGCGTCGAGCTTTCGTTCGTGCTGGCCGACGGGCGCACCGAACAGGAGTGCGCTCAGCAGATGCGCGAGGCGCTCACGACCGCCGTGGCGACCCTGCTGGAGCTGGATCAACTCCCGCCGCCGGTGGCCGACGAAGGCCGCCGGGCGCAGGTCAACGTGCGTCTCTCGCGCGACGAGCAGCTCTTCCTCACGTCCGAAGCGAACCGTCAAGGCTACAGCAGCCTGTCGGACTTCATGCGGGCCGCGGCCATCCGTTGCAGCCTGGCCCGGTGACAGCCCCGACGGATCGCCGGACAACGCCAGCCGATGGCCCGTGACGTCGCGCTTCCGCTGGTCGCGCCCGATATCAGGGCAGCTCGTCTATCGCCCTTTGAAGCAGATCAGCGGTTTGATGCGGGTCATCCGGTGCGTTCTCCAGTATGCGAGCTGAAGTTTGGATGACTTCACGATACGACACATCTGGCTCCAGAAACCAATACTCAAAAACGTCGTCGCGCACGTCATCCAGAATCGGAAAATCTTCCGCAGCCGGAGGCCATGCCAGTTCAAGATCGCCGCGGCTCTTGATTTCGCCCGTCAGCACGCGACGCAGAACAACTGCACATTCTCTGGCCAACGTAGCGAAGTGATTGCTCATCTCGTTGCTCCGCAGTGGCGCCAACTACCATCCTTGCCATGTCCGATGCTTCTTCCACTGGCTCTTGGTTGTGCGGTCCGGATACTGTCGCTGAGATATGATGATACCCTGTGCGCGCCAGGCCGCCTGGCGGATGTTGGCATCAGCGGTCATGACCTCAGGGCCTGCGATTGGGCACGGTGGCTCCGAGGTCGCCGCCACGAAGGTACGACCACGCAACGTGCAAGTGAACTACGATAGCTCCCCAAAGCAAGCACTCGTAGAGTCCCGAGCGATACAATAGAAGATTCGAGACGAACAGCAGGGCAATCACCCATGCAACGATGATCGCTAAGAGTAGGCGCGTCCGGCCGACAGCGGGCAACCGCCATGCTGTAAGAAGCAGACTAAGCGCGGCCGCCAGTACCACTAAGGCCATGCTCGCGGTGATGAGCCTCGAATCGAATCCCAAAAACGTGCCCCACCTCTGCAACCAGACGCCCAGCAACAGATGTGAGGCGGCTCCGAGCACGAACAGTGCAGACACGCCGGTAATTACCCGGCGGCACCACCGGACCCAATGTACCATATCATAGGTTTCGGACATCGGCTCTCCGTCCCTGTTTAGTGGCAAACAGTACCGCAAACCAACGAGTGTGTTGCGGGGGTACAAAATGGACGTAGAGGCGCGTTGACTGGTCCGTGCCCCTACATCCATCGGCAACGTAAACTGTTGACTCCTTGGCTGGGCTTTTATGGCCCAAGCCCTTTGCCTGATTCGGTACGCCGTTTAGTCAAAACGTCGCGGCGGTGGCAGCCTGAACGGGCCGCGACTCGTCGTTGGGTTCGGCGGGCGCAGGGCACGGTCAGCCGCCCTCGCTGTGCGGCTCACCCGATCACCGGCAGCCCTTCCGGCACGTCCCAACGCCATTCCCGCACGTCCGACTGCACCTGCGCCTTTGACGATTAACCCCGGCACCTTAGTCCATGGAAGGAAGAGGCTTGTACCCTCACCGATCGCGTGTGAAACCGTTGTGGTGGGGCCAGGACCGTAGGCACCGAGGGCACCCAGCGGGTCAACGCAGGGAATGATCCCATCGATTACTGCGGCTACGCCCTCTAGACTAGGGCCGTCGAAGTCGCGTGGGTACGTCCCAGGAGGGAGCTGCACTCCTCCGAACATCGAATCGAGCACCAGCCCTGTCGGATCTACGGCTGTGGACGGCTGGTTACCAGTATATGCGTAGACATTGAGTCCACCCTTGATACCGATTGGATCTCGCTGAAGGAATCGGCCAGTCTCCGGGTCATACCAGCGGGCACCCACATGCACGAATGTAAAATCGTTGTCGGACCCGTAGCCCCACGCGCCGGCGTAGCGGTAGCGGGAGTCGACTGAGCCACTGGTGCTCACGACTTCGCCGAACGCGGTGTACACGCGGCGGCGCGTAATGGGCGGCTGGCCACCGGGGCCCGGCGTGCAGGCGCCCAGGTCGGTATCGCACGTCATCGTGCGCGTCGTGCCGATCAGGTCGCGTTGATAGTATTGGATCGATGAGCTCGGGTTCGCTGGGTCGGGATACTCGCCGAACTCGGGTTCGTACGCGCGGCTGGTGATGTGCGCCCCTGCGACGACCTGGAAGTCGGTGTAGGTGTCGTTGCCGTCGTAGTCGCTCCACGAGGTATCGAGCACGGTCAGGTCTGCGGGGTTCAATCTCTGGCGCAGGTAGCGCTGCCGCGCCCCGTCGTAGCGGAAGCGCCAGACGTACGTGCGCGAGTACTGGTTGCAGGGCACGGTCTGCCCGTCGGGTGTCCACTGCTCGCCGATGACGTACTCGACCTGCTTGCTGGTGTTGTAGATCATGCGCGTGGCGCGGTAGAGCGATTGGCTGGCCAGCTTGCGGATCACGCGCGTGATTTTACCCTCGGCGTCGAACTCGTTCCAGACCGTCTCGATCAAGGCCTGCGTCGACGTGTCCTTGATCTCGTAGAACACCAGCCGATTGTTCTTCGAGCCGTACAGTGTGGGATTGGAGACGTCGTAGGTGAGCGTGGTGGTGACGCCCGCCAAGGCGTCGACCTTGGTCATGCGGTTGCCAAGCTGGTCGTACGTGTACGCCAGGTTGTACAGGCTCTGGCCGGTGCGTGCTTCGCTGCGCAGCCGACCGCGGTCATCGTGGTCGAAGGTGGTCGTGCTGACCTGGGCCAACTCGTCGGTTTCGACGATCTGCGTGACGAGGTCGCGGCTGTTGTACGTGTAGTCGAGCTGCAGCAGGACCTGGGCCGGGACGCCACGCGTATACTTGATCTGCTGCGTGCGCTCCGCATCGTCGTAGGTGTAGGCGCCGACGACGCCGGTGGCGCCGTTAAACGACGAAACTTGATCGTTGTCGTAGTAGGTCCAGGAGCCGGAGAAGCCGTCCGTGCGGCTTAGTGTTTCCGGACGGTACTTGTTGTCCGTGGTGAGCTGCGTCGTGACAGAGTCCGGGCCGACGCGCGTGAATTGGCCGCTCACCGAGTTAGGCGTGTAGGTGAAGGCCCGTGTCGGAGCCGTGCCGCCCCACTCGCCGTTGACCGAGAGTCCAGTCTGGCGCCCGAGTTGATCGTACGAATTCGTCGTCACACGATTGGTGAAGCCGTCGATGACGCGGGTCGACGTCGCCGGCAGACTCATCGGCGTGTACGTCCCTGTAAAGTTGGGATCAGCCAGCAGGAACGCAGGATCGCACGTTGGGCGCGGCGGCAGGTACGCCGACTGACCGCCCCCGCTCTCGGCAAAGGCGCAAATGGCGCAGGTCGTCCGGCCGAGATCGTCGACGCAGTAGTTATGGCCAGACAGATTCGAAGATGAGCCCGTAAGCCGCCCGACGGCGTCGAACGTCAGACCTTGACAATAGTTGCCCGGGTAGCAGACGGTCTCGGCGTCGGGCACGCCCTCATGCCGCGACTTGAGCTGGCCGTAGAAGTCGTAATCAAAGATCGTGGCCGAGCCGTTGGCGTCGATGACCTGGTGCGGCAGACCGCGCCGCGTTGTGTCGCTGCTCGGGTAGTACTGGACAAGAGTCTCGGCTGGTGGGTTCTCGTAGCCGTCGCTCGGCTCGATGATCTTGGTCAGGTTCGTGGGATCGGTGGCATCGTTGTACTCGAACAGCCAGAGATTCGAATCGGCATCGCGGTAGGCCACCAGGTTATTGAGGGGCGCCGGCGACCATACTCGTTGGTTGTGCTGACCCAGCGGGTCGATCGAGAGCAGCAAATTACCGCGCGTGTCGTACGTGGCCTCCCAGGTCTTGTTGAGCTCGTTCGTATGATTGGTCAGGTTGTGAAGGCTGTCGTACCCGAACTCTTTGTCAGTCGCGTCGGGGGCCTCCAACTTGGTAAACTCGTTCTGTGCGTTGAACGTGTGCTTCCAGACCAGGTTTCGGCGGTCGGTGTAATCGGTGCGTTTCACACCGCCGGTAAGCGTCACGTACTCGAAGCGCTGCTTCTGCGTGTTGAATGGAGCTGGATCCGTGACTTCGTAGAGCTTGCCGTTCTGATAGGTGTAGGTGAACGCATCGCCGTCGCGATCGGTCAACGTCTGAATGCGGTTCGATGCGTCGTAAGCGAAGGACTCTGTGTGCTGGCCGGTGGCGACTGCAGGGTAGGTGATGCTGCTGAGACGATTGCTGGTGTACGCAAGTGTCCACGCACGCCCGGCAGAATCAGTGAGGCTCTCGAGCTGGCCGCTGCCGTTGAAGGTCAGCGTCAGTTCGCGCAGGACGGCGTCGCGAATCTTATCAATGCGCCCAGTCCCATTGCGCACGACGGTGAGCACGTTGTTGGCCGCGTCACGAACCTCGATCAGGCGGCCCTGCGAATCGAACAGGCGGTACGACTGATCCTTGCGCGTCAGCTTCCAAGCTTGTCGGGCTGTTATGGCTCGGGAGCCCTTCCAGCCTATCGTAGATGCCGGTCGGCGCCACGTAGCTTCCGCTGATCAGCCGGAACACGTTGATGACGCCATCGTCTTCGACCACGTGCACGCCGGCAAACGGCGGCCCCGAGCCCTGCGGAACGACTTTCCCACCGTAGCTGATACGCCAGCCGGCCCCGAGGCTGAATCCTGATCCGTCACTCGGCGGGGGCGTCGCGCTGGCGTCGTTTGAGTTATGGTACAACATGAAACCGACATCGGGTCCCAGACCGGTCCACCCCACGAGCGGGATTGACAGCGTCAGATTTCCGGTCCGCACATTGGTCGTCGCGTAAGTGCCGATTTCCATCGCGGCTTCCCACGGGCGTGCTAAGCCACTTTGCCCGAAGGCGTTTGCAGAGACACAAAGATAAAGAGACACAGATACCAGGGATTGACTGCGAAACACTGCGACCATCCTCTCTCTTATTCCACCCAGGATCACTTGACGAGAACGCTTCTCGAAGTGCGGGTGTCAGTGTAATGCGATCGGCGCGGGTGTCAACATGGGGTGGATTCCCCATCTGATAATGAGGCCACTGGGGCCGCGGGCATCCTGCCCGCCGGATCATGAACGACTCGAATCGAGCCTGCGGCCAAGATGGCCGCGGCTCCACAAGCGGGCGAGTCGCCCGCGCTCCAATGCCCGGTGACATCGCCGCCGGATCGCCGGACAATGCCACCCGATGGCCAGTGACGTTGCACTTCCGCTCGTGGTGCCCGCGGACACCGGGCAGCGCTTCAGTTGCCACTCGTGCACGCGCTGCTGCCGCGATCTGGTGGTCAGCCTGACCGACGACGATCGGCGGCGGATCGACAGCCAGGGCTGGGCCGCGAAGCTTGAATCCGACGCGTACGTACGGCTCGGCGCCGACTGGGTACTCAACAAGCGAGGCGACGGGGCGTGTGTCTTCCTGATGGACGACGGGCGCTGCCGGATCCACGCCGAGCATGGGCTGGAGGCCAAGCCGTTGGCCTGCCGGCTCTATCCGTTCACGTTCGTCCCCGGCCCAAAGGGGCGCCTGGTTACGTGGCGTTTCGACTGCCCCACCGTGGCCCGCTCACAAGGGCAGCCAGCCGCCAGTCACCTGAACGATCTGCGCCGCTGGGCACGACAGCTCCGCCAAGCCCGCGACTCGGACTCCGGCCGTGTCAAGCTCACGGACTCGGTCGAGATTGAGGAAGGCCAAGTCGCCCGCGTGATCGGACACTTCGACGGCTGGCTCAGCGACGCGCGGCATTCGCTGCAGATCCGGTTGTTGGCGGCGGTATTGGCGAGCGATGCGCTCGTGGAAGCCGCTTCGCTGGTTCAACCCGATCTGGACCTGAGCAAACTGCTCGACGAGTTCATCAAGTTCCTGCCGGGCGAGTTGGAGGGAGTGGATGTGGCAGCGCCCAGCCCACGGCAGCGCGGCATGTTACGGCAGCTCGTCTTTGCGCACGCCGAGCACCTGACGCTCGACCAGATGCTGGCGGGCCGTTGGGCTCGACTGCGGCGCCGGGGCAGCCAGCTCCGGGCGGCGCGGCGGCTTCGAGTCGGCCGCGGCGTGGTCCCGCGGCTGGCGGGCGTCGCGGCCGATCCGTCCTTTGAGGCCGTTGAGGCGGTGGGCGCGGCAGAGGACGAGCGGCCCATGATTACCGAGCTGATCGTCCGCTACCTTCGTACCCGACTGCTGTCGCGGACGTGCTTCGGCGCGGCCTATTATCACTGGCCGCTGGTTGACGGCTTGGCCGCGCTGTGGCTGAGCGTGGCGGCCATCGGCTGGACAGCCCGTTACCTGGCCGCGGGAGCCGGGCGGACGCGGCTGGTCGGCGATGACGTGGTGACGGCCGTCGGTGTTATCGACCGGTCGGCCGGCCGAGCCCCGAGCCTGGGCTCGCGCGTCGAGCGGCTCCGGCTTCGCTATCTGCGGATGGATCAGGGCGTGGGCCAGCTACTGTGTGCGTATTCACTGGTCGATGAATCCGATTGAACCGCGCGATGCAAACACCCGATGTCAGCGGCGACGCCGAGATTGTGCGGCTGCTGGCGGACAACCGCGACCTGCCTTGTCCGGGCTGTGGCTACAACCTGCGAGCGCTCTCCGGCAACCAGTGTCCCGAATGCGGCGCCCTCGTGAGCGTGCAGTCGCTGCTCGCCCGCCCGAGACTTTCATCGCTTCTGGCGGGAGTGATTGCGCTTTCGGCCGGCGCGGGGCTGAACGGCTTGCTGCTCATCTACGTCGCCATTCTCGTGCTTCGCGGGCGGGGCTTTCCGCCAATGACGCCATTCGTGATGTACAACGCCATCGGATTGCTGGTCCAGGCGTCGGCCCTGCTAGTGTGGCTGCGGACTTGGCGGCGCATCGAACGAATGCGACCAGGCCGGTGCGCAGTCCTTGTCTCGCTGTGTGTGCTCGTCACGCTGGCCAACATCGTGGTCTTTTCATGGACGGTCTGATAGCTGATGAATCCCGAGAAGCCGTTAGGCCATAAGAGCTACGGCACGATCGGCCACCTGCCCGGCAGCCGGCAAGGCCGCGACGACAAGGGCATTTCGCTCGGTCAGGCCAAGATCTGCCTGCAGAAGCCGCGCGACAAGCACGACTGTATCGTCGTCCAGGAGAAGCTCGACGGAACCAACGTGTCGGTGGCCAATGTCGACGGCACGCTGGTTCCGCTGATTCGGGCCGGCTACCCGGCCGTCAGCTCGCACTATGAGCAACATCGCATCTTTGCAGCCTGGGCGTTCGAGCGGCTGCCGTTGTTCGACTTTCTGAAGCCCGGGGAGCGCGCCTGTGGCGAATGGCTGGCGCAGGCGCACGGAACGCGCTACAAGCTGATCCATGACCCATTTGTGGTGTTCGATATCATGCGGAGCGGTCACGAGCGGGCGCTGTGGTCGGAAGTCGCTGAGCGGACGGCCGGCCGGCTGGTGACACCGACGACGATACACCAGGGGCCGCCTTGCTCGATCGAACAGGTGCTCAAACTGCTCGGCACGTATGGATTCCACGGCGCGATCGATCCGATCGAAGGCGCCGTGTGGCGCGTCGAGCGCAAGGGCGTCGTCGATTTCCTGGCCAAGTACGTACGGCCGGAGAAGGTCGACGGCCTGTACTTACCCGAGCTCTCAGGCCAGCCGGCCGTGTGGAACTACTGGCAACCCTCGTAACGTGTGTTGCCAGCAGCGCCTCCGAGTGATCGGCGCCGACCCGGTGGAGTGCCATGCTGGCGCCAACAATCCCGGCCGCCGGGTGGCCCACCCCTTTGGGGTGGGGGCGCGACGATTCAATCGCACGGAGACGCTCGATTCTCCGTGGCGTGTACCCTGCGATTCAATCCGTCCCAATTCGGAAAGTCATCTCGCATTCGCATCATCGTGACCCCATCCCAAAGGGATGGGCCACCCGTCGTCACCCGCCCGATTCGAGATGGCTTCTCGCCTGCGCATCATCGTGCCCCCATCCCAAAGGGATGGGCCACCCCCACCACCCCCACGCGCCGACCTGGATGTGTTGGAGTGTGGGCGCTCCGTTCAGGCCGCTGTACATTGCACTCATGCCATCGCGATTGCATCGCTGTGACGAGGCGGGGCACTCCCACTTCTGGACGATCTCGTGCTATCGGCGCTTGCAGTTTTTTCACGACGACGGGATGAAGCGCGTGACCGTCACGGCCTTGTGGCGGCTGCGGCAGCGGTTTGGGATCTGCCTGCAGGCCTACGTCATCATGCCTGAGCACCTGCACGTGCTCCTCTATCCCCACCGCCGTGGCGATGATCGACCCGTGCCGATTTCGAAGCTGCTACAGAGCTTCAAGCAGCACATCGGGCTTTTTGGGAAGCAGCGCTTGCGTGACGTATGGCGCAAACAAGGACAACTCTGGTCGCCGCCGCTCAATCGGTGGGCGAAGGGCGAGTTCGGCAAGCAGGAGATCATGAACACGCGCGGCTACGATCGGAACATCTTCAGCGAACACGAGCTGCGCGAGAAGGTCGACTACATCCACAAGAATCCGCTCATACGCGGGTTGGTTCCACGACCGGACGAGTGGCGCTGGAGCAGCTATCGGTTCTACGCGCTGGGGGACCGATCCATTCTGCCGATGGACTGGGACGGCGCCTGGCCAGTTATTTGGTGACCGGCGCAGTCTCGGTGGCGCGCGTGTTGGTTCGATGGGCGGTTCGGCGTGCGAATCATCGTGACCCCATCCCAAAGGGATGGGCCACCCGCCCCGGCACGGTTCGCGCCAGATCAAACGTCGTGCTCCCCCGACCGGCCGGGTGGCCCACCCCATCGGGGTGGGGGCGCGATGATCCAATCGCACGGACACGCTCGATCCTCCGTGGCGTGTAGCCTGAGATTCAACCCGTCCCAATCCGGGAATTCATCTCGCCTTCGCATCATCGTGACCCCATCCCAAAGGGATGGGCCACCCGCCCACCCGCCCCGGCACGGTTCGCGCCAGATCAAACGTCGTGCTTCCCCGACCGCCACGCGGCCCGCGCGACACCGCTCGCGCGCGCATCGCGATTTCACGTCGCGACGTTCTGGATATAATCCGTGCATGATTCGAGTCAGCGGGCTTCGCAAGGCCTACGGCAGCCTTGTTGCGGTCGATGACGTTTCATTTGAGATCGAGCCGGGCGAGACGTTTGGGTTGCTCGGGCCCAACGGGGCCGGCAAGACGACGACCATGCTCATGCTGGTCGGAGCGCTGCGCCCCGACTCCGGCCAGATCCACATCAACGGCGCCGTCGACCCGACGCGGGCCGACGTGCGGCAACAGATCGGCATCGCGCCGCAGTCGCTGGCGCTCTACGGCGAGCTGACCGGCGAAGAGAACCTGGCCTTCTTCGGCCAGCTCTACGGACTCAGCGGCGATGCCCTGCGCCGGCGGGTCGACCAATGCCTGGAGTTCGCCGGATTGGCCGATCGGCGCCGCCATCGCGTCAAGACCTATTCGGGCGGCATGCAGCGGCGGCTCAACCTGGCCTGCGGCCTGGTGCACGAGCCGCGCGTGCTGCTGCTCGACGAGCCCACCGTCGGGGTCGACCCCCAGTCTCGTAGCCACCTGTTCGACAGCATCGAGCAGCTCAAGCGCGAGGGCCGCACGATCATCTACACGACGCATTACATGGAAGAGGCCCAGCGACTGTGCAACCGGGTCGCCATCATGGATCACGGCCGCATTCTGGCGCTCGATACCGTCGAGGAGCTGATCCGCCAGCACGGCGGCCGGTCGGTCGTCACCGCCGAATTGGAACGTCCGCCGGCCGACCCATCTTCACTGCCCGGTAAGCTGGAGGGAACGTCGCTACGGTTCGAGACCCACGCGCCACTCGAGGACGTTGGCCGGCTGGCGCAGACCGGACTGCGCTTCACCACGTTGCACGTCGACCGTGCCGATCTCGAAAGCGTGTTCCTGACACTGACAGGCCGGCGGCTGCGCGATTGACGGTTCGCTGCGCGCTGTTGTGTTGGGCGGACAGTGTTGAGAGTGCCCAACCGTGCTCAAGGTCTGTCAGTCGATACGGGTTCTGGGTTGAGGCCGGAACTTTGAGGAGTGTCGGTGCGATCGAAGCTTCGGGTCAGAGCGAGGGCAAGGTCGGCTTCAAGCACATCGCCGAGACCGGCATGGATGCAGGCCCGGAAGGCATCCAAGGCGCCATCGCGGTCGCCTGAGAGCAAACGCCAACGACCAATGAAGTAGTAGGCGCGGGCACGCTCTGTCGCAGCCGCGGCGGCGCCGGTTAGCTCCTCGGCAGAACGCTCCCCACGAAAGTAATCGGCGAGGCGGTCATATGGGGCGGTGCTCTGGGGATCGGGGAGGAAGTTTCGCAGGAGCTCACCGGCCGCGGCGTCCTCACCCCTGTGACGCAGGAGCACGTAGCGCCACAACAGGGCCCGCTTGCGATCCGGACCGCTGATCATGGCTGCCTCGGTGTAATCGGCCAAGGCAGCTTGGTATCGGCCGGCGATTTCGTGCACCATGCCTCGCCCCAGATAGACCTCTCGGTTGAGCGAGGCGTGTTCGACGGCGGTATCCCAATCCCGAACGGCAGCATCGAGCTCTCCCAAGTGGAAACGGGCGCTGCCACGGTCCGCGTATCCCCGCGCCTGTTTGGCGTCCAAGGCGATGATCTTCTCGGCATTCTCGATCAGATCGTTCCAGCGTTGCAGGCGTTTGAGCACGCTGGCCCGGTTGTTCCACAGTTCAAACCTATCGGGGCCGATTTCAAGGGCGCGCTGGTACGACATCAGGCTGGCCTCAAAGTCCCTGAGTCCATCGAGTGCGCGGGCGCGGACCGCATAGCCCACGACCGATTCAGGGTCCAGACGAATGGCTTCGGCCGAGTCGGCCAGGGCCTCCTCGAAGCGCTCCAGAAGGCAGAGCACCTGCGCGCGGCAGAACCAAACCAGCGTTTGGGTCGAGTCGAGCTTGACCGCCCGATCGAAGGAGGAGAGAGCTTGATCGTAACGGCCAAGTCTGCGCAACGCGTTTCCCAGCAATGTATGGCCGAGCCACAAATGTGGGGCGCGGGCAATGAACCGCTCGGCATCCCGGAGCGAAGCTTCATGATCGCCCAGCCGGGCGTGGCGCTCGCAGCGCTCGTTGATCGCGGGCAGATGAGTCGGATCCAACGCCAGAGCCGTGTCGAGCAGCGTGAGGGCTGTCCGATGATCTTCTGCCGTTGAGGCGAGCAAATAATAGGCTTGCGCGGTTTCGGGCATGTGCCGGACGTACTCGCGCCGATGATGCTCGAACCGCGCGCGTATCTCCTCCGGTGACATCCCGCGCAATGGACTGCCCGGGTTGACGTAGACTCCGCCAGTGTTGCGGACCAGAGGAGCATAGATGAGCGACATCTCGTCATGCGCGGGCCAGTACTCAGGATCTTCCTTGAGGATGGCCTGCAGCTCCTCGAACGCTTCGCGCTCTCGGAACATGAGCCGTGTCATTCTCGCCCGTGCGCAGCGGGCATCGAGCGAGCGCGGCTGCAGGGCAAGGGCGTTCTCGATTTTTTTCAATGCCGCCGGCAGATCGCCCTGGTCCCTGGCCGCTTCTGCTTGTTTGAAAAGGAGCTCAAACTGGTGCCGGTCGGCAGTAACCTGAGCCTGGACCGCGGCGCGGCGCGTTTTCGAATAAGCGAGTCCGACGACAGCCGCGGAAATCAACGCCGCCGCCGCCAACAGTGCCAATCCCACAGGCAGCTTCCGGCGGCGGGCGAACTTCGCCGCTCGCCTAGGCCAGGAGGGGCGATGGGCGAGAACCGGGATTCCCAGCAGCCAACGGCGAAGGTCGTCTGCCAGCGCCTGGGCCGAGCGATAGCGTTTGGCTCGATCTTTTTCGACGGCCTTGAGACAAATGGCCTCGAGCTCTCGCGGAACCTGCCGCACATGGCGGCGCGGCGGGGTCGGCTCGTCGTTCAGGACGCGATGGACCACCTCGCGGTCGTCCGTTCCGGCGAACATCGGGCGGAACGCCAGGAGCTCGTAGAGCGTGGCGCCCAGCCCGTAGATATCGGCGCGGCCATCAACTTGTTGCGGCGGATCGGCCAGTTGTTCAGGGCTCATGTAGCGGGCGGTCCCGAGCAGCGAATGTGTGGCCGTGATCGTGTTGCCCTGCTCGTACCTGGCCAGCCCGAAGTCTGAGATCATCAACTGGCCATCGCGGGCCAGCAGCAGGTTGGACGGCTTGATGTCGCGATGGATGATCCCGCGGTCGTGGGCATACTGAAGTGCCTCGGCCACTTCGGCCACCCAGCGGGCGATCTGCTGGTAGTGGGCTCGGTCGGTGCCGGTGCGAGAATCCCTCTTCGCGCTGGTGCTGGTGCGATAATCCGTGCTCGCACCTGTGTCGACGGGAATCGCGTCCCGCGGGTCCGCGCCGGCTTGCGAATCGCTCGCTCGTTCAGCGTTCGCGGGAGGGGATTCCCGCTCAACTGCATGCGAGATGGGAATCTCGCACGAGCCAGGCAGAATGGGAATCGCACGCGCGCCGTCGTCTGCCGCGCTGGTCGCAAGACCTGCGGTACACTCGGTCTGCTCGATTTCGGCCAGCAGGTCGCGCAGCGATCGCCCTTCGACCAGGCGCATGGCGTAATAAAGCATGCCGTCGACTTCGCCGAAGTCATGCACGCCGATGATGTTGGTATGCTCGAGCGAGGCCGCCAGCGTGGCTTCGCGCCGGAACCGTGCCATGGCATCCGGCCGGACCGCGCCCAAGAGCGCCGGCAGCACCTTCAGCGCGACGATCCGGTCCAGCCCGACCTGCCGTGCCTTGTAGACGATGCCCATGCCGCCGCGGCCGATCTCTTCGAGCACTTCGTAGTCGGCCAGCCGCTCGTTCAACCGCGCCAGCGGCACGTTGACGTCGAGCTGCACCCGTTCGCGGGTCTGCTCGGCCCAGCGCACGTCGTCCTGCAGCGCGGCCAACTGCGAGCCCGAACCGGCCAGCGAGCGGCACGTCGGGCACACATCCAGATGCGCCGCCAGGACTTCCTCTTCGGCGGCGCCGAGCGTCTTGGACAGCGAACGCCGGGCGAGGTCCTCAAACGAGCATACCTCAGTTTGGGGAGTCATGAGTGGCTGCCTTCACCCGCGAGCGCTTCCATGCGCGCTCGCAGCATGTTCAGGAGCTGATTGCGCGTCACATACACCCAACCGACCGTCATGTTCACGGCGGCCGCGGTCTCCTGGGCTGTTCGCCCTTCGAGCGCGTACATGCGGAAGGCCTGCAGCCGCCGCGGCGCGACGTCGGCGGCCAGTTCATCAAGGCAGAAGAGCATGTCCTGGAGCTGCCATTGTTCGGCCCAGATTTCGTCGGCGGCCCGCGTCTCGTCGGCGCGGCATTCGAGCATCTCTGGGTCGCAGGCCGTCGGCCGCGACCGCCGCCGGCCGTTGGCGATCTGAGTTTCGGCGATTCGCCGCACCCACTGGCGGAAATGGCCGCGATCGCGGTCGTACGAGAACTGGTTGATGTGCTTGCACACGGCGGTCATCACCTGCTGAACGATGTCGTCGGCGTCGGCCGCGTCCAGGCCGCGCTGCCGGGCGACGCGATAGATGGCCGGCGCGTAGCGCTGGAAGAACTCGCGCCAGCCACTCTCAGGCCCCCCAAGCCGCAGGCGGCCGAGAAGCGTCGGACTGGTCTGTGGAAAAGGCCGCGGGGACAGCACGGCACTTGCCCTCCTCCGATGGGACACATGCCCCAGTTGGGGATTCTTGCGCCATTCTAGCATCGCCCGCCTCCCATTGGAACGAGGGCCGACTACAAACCCATACGCGCCAAGTCCGGAAATCTAAAGCGCGTGTGTCGCCGGCAATTTTGCAAGTGATTCCAACGCCGTGGTTCAGAGCCGCGACTGTGAGGGAGCGTCGACACGCGGCCCCCCACGTGAGCCTCCATGCGCCTGATGCACTTGGCCGGGCGTGGCGTCGAAAACGCTCCCTGACGGTCGCGGCTCTGAACGAAGCGGCTGCGGGCTCGCCATCGGCGGAGGGCCTCCCGCACGCCTGGTCTGCTTGAAACCCAGGCTGTTCGTCGGCCATCTTTAAGAATCGGGCTGGCTAGTGTGTATGCTAGGTAGGGAGCGAGCGAGCCGGGCGACAGGTCCGCCGGTCGGCGGAACGCTCCCGGCGTGTCTTCGCACCCGTCGACGGCACCCGGGGAGTCATCTTGAAGCGTCGAGACCGAGTCCCGGCCGCGCAGGGAAAGAATGGCTCAGCGACCCTCCAAACGCGTGCTGCTGATCGGCTGGGACGGCGCCGACTGGAAGATGATCACACCGCTCCTGGAGCAGGGGCAGATGCCGAACCTCCAGCGGCTGATCGAGCGCGGCGTGATGGGCAACGTCGCCAGCCTCACGCCGATGCTCTCGCCCATCCTGTGGACCTCGATCGCCACCGGCAAACACGCCGACCAGCACGGCATTCTGGGTTTTGCCGAGCCGGACGGTGATTCGGGCCGGATTCGGCCGGTCACCAGCACCTCCCGTAGTTGCAAGGCCATCTGGAACATCCTGTCGGATCAGGGCATGCAGGCCGGCGTGGTGAATTGGTTCGCCAGCCAGCCGGCCGAGCCGATTAACGGCTTCGTTGTCACCGACCGCTTCCCACAGCCGGCTGGGCCGCCCGACAAGCCCTGGCCAGCCGTCGCGCAATCCGTCCATCCGGCCGATCTGCTTGAAGAGGTCTGTGCCCTGCGCGTTCATCCGGCCGCAACCACGCCGCAGCAGGTCGCACCCTTCGTCCCGCGCCTGGCCGAGCTGAATCCGCGCGAAGACAAGAAGCTGGCCGAGCTGCGCACGCTGCTGGCCCAATGCGCGAGCGTCCAGGCCGCAACGACGTACATGATGCAGACGCAGGACTGGGACTTTCTGGGCGTCTACTACGACGCGATCGACCGGTTCGCCCACGCCTTCATGGAGTTTCATCCGCCGAAGATGGCACATGTCAGCCAGCAGGACTTCGAGCGCTACCAAGACGTCATGACCGGCGTTTATCGCTTCCACGACATGATGCTGGGCCGGCTGATGCAGCTCGCAGGCGACGAGACGGTCTTCATCCTGCTGAGCGACCACGGCTTCCATTGCGACCACTTGCGGCCGGAAGGCAGCGCCGAGATCAAGGACGGCCGCCCGGTCGCCTGGCATCGCCAGCACGGCATTCTGATCATCAGCGGACCCGGCATCAAGAACGACGAACGGGTTTATGGCGCGTCGCTCCTGGACATCGCTCCGACCGTCCTATGGCTGTTGGGGCTGGCCACGCCGCGCGACATGAACGGGAACGCGCTGACGCAGATCGCCGAGGGCAAGCTCGCGGAGCCGCAGCGGGTCGAGACATACGAAGAAAACCTCACGCCCGCCACGGCGAGTGAGCTGCGGCGCGGAGCGCACATCGGAACCCCGTCCGCCAAGGACGGGGCCGAATGCCCCTCTGCGCGCTGTGCGCCTGTGTGTGAGACTTCGCCTTTGCAGGATCCGTGGGCCATCCAACAGACGTTGCAGCGCCTGGCTGACCTGGGCTACATCGAACCGGACGCCAGCGTCGAAGGCATCGTGCTGGACCGCGGCCGCAACCTGGCCCAGGTGTACGCGGCTACTGGCCGCCCGCAGCTCGCCATCGCTGAATACCAGAAAGTGCTGCAGCGCAAGCCGGACGATCGTGGCTCCAAGCTGGCCATCGCCTCCTGCCGGCTGCAGCTCAATCAGCTCGACGAATGCGAGCGCATCGCCAAGGAAGTTCTCGGAAGCTCAAAGCACGAAGATCTCACGCGGAGGCGCGGAGCACGCGGAGAAGAACTGATTGACCCTTCCTCCTCGGCGAGCTCTGCGCCTCTGCGTGAGACGTCGTCTTGTTCGGATTCACCCAGCGCCGACGCCCCGCAGGCTATCTTGTACCTGGGCATGATCAGCTTTCAGCGCGGCGACACCGACCGCGCGCTGGCGTACCTGGCTGAGGCCGAGAAGGCCGAGCCGCGCCTGCCCGGCCTGCATGTGCAGATCGGCAACGTCTATCTGCGCCGGCGGCGCTGGAAAGACGCCGAGCGGGCTTTCCGGAAGGCCCTGGCCATCGACCCGGACAACGCCGAGGCCCACGACGGCCTGGGCGTGACCTATCGCTGGCAGAAGCGTGCGGCCGACGCGGTGCACGAGCACATGCTGAGCATCTCGCTGCTGCACTATCGCCCGCAGACGCACATCCACCTGGGCCTGGCGCTGGCCGAAGTCGGCCAGATCGACTGGGCCATCCGCGCGTTTCACGTCGCGCTCGCTCAGAACCCGCGCCTGCCGCTGGCCCACGCCTGCCTGGCGCAGCTCTACCAGCGGGCCAAGCGCGACCCGGCCAAGGCCGCCGAGCATCGCGAATGCGCACGAGCTCTGGGCGCGTCCACGCGCGGTGCAAGACGAGAGCCGAAGCTAACAGAAGTAGAGTCCCAAGACTGTGCTGTCGGTGCTTCAGGCCGCCCATTAGCACAAGCATCGTGATCGGAGGATTGGAATGAGCGCAAAACAGAGACGTCACGAACGAAACAAACGAGAGCAGGTCCGGCGGCGGCGCGGCGCCGGCCAAAGGCACGAACATGCGGGAGTGGCGGCCCTGGCCGCCGCGGCCGCGCTCGCGGCCGGAACGCAGGCCTACGCCGTGCCCATCCGCTTCGACAATCCGCCCCACGGCGAGCCGGGGCATTTTCATTGGGCGTCGGCATCGCGTCCGCAGCCTTGGGTTGACGCAACACTTCCGGCCGGCGATCAACCCGGCGGCTACAACGATCTCACCACTCTTGCACACAGGCTGGTCGACTCGACCTTCAGTCACGTCTACAGCTACAACCCGCTCGGCGCCCGCGTACAAGGGAACGGCTCTGCGTACGCGCTGGGATTCTCAGCCGGAACCCCAATCCCGAATTCCGGCACCGGTTACTCGTATCCATACGGGAATCCTTGGCTCTTTCCGCCCGCCGTCGTGGTTGTGAATGCGAGCATCAGCTTCATTCCCGAGGGCGTCCCGTCCTACCTGGGCATCGCGTTTGGGGGCTCGGAGGCCGTGAACTTTGGAAACGACGGGCAATTCGGTTGGATCGGCGTCGTGCGGAACGGTTTGGCGCTCGAAGCCTTCGCCTGGGGGTACGAGACGGAAATCGGCGTGCCCATCGCCGCCGGCGCGCCGGAGCCGGGCACACTGGGGCTGCTGGCGTTCGGGGCCGTGGCGCTGCTGCGCCGGCGAAAGTGATGCGAGTGAATGAGAATGTCGAGGGACAACTCGTGGCCCTCCAGGATGCCCCAAAGTCGTCTTGGCAATCCTGGGCTTTAGGACACAACGCCGTTGGCGTTTCCGGCCGCTGTCAGGGGTTTTGAAATTGAAAGGATGTTCTCATGCGAACAACACATGTCTCGAGACGAAGGACGTCATTCCTCTTCCTCCTCGCGGCGGCGCCGGCGCTGGGGCAGATCTCAGTCACCAGTGTTTCGCCGGACTACGCCTGGGCGATCGAGCCACCCATGAAACCGCATCAGGGTCTCGTCGAGCTGACCATTTCGGGAGGCGCTCTCTTTCCCGGCATGATGGTGACGATGACCAAGGCCGGCCAGCCTGACATCACGCCTGCCGGCACCGTGACATTCATCAACTCGACCACCCTCAAGGCCACGTTCAACTTCGCCTCGGCTGCGCCCGGCCCGTGGGACATCCGCCTCACGCACCCACTTTTTGGCACCGCCACCCAGACCAACGTGCTGACCGTCAGGCCTACGCCGCGCATCCGCAAGCTGGGCGCCTGGGGCGGGTCCGTGCAGGCCATGGACGTGCGCGAAGAGATATTGGGCGGAGAACTACGCCAGATCGGCTACGTCGCCCGTGGCAGCGGCATGGTGGTCCTGGACGTGACGGACCCGGCCAATATGACCGAGATCGGATCATTGGACCTCGATAGCGCACGCGGAGTGTTCGACATCGCCGTGTCGGGCAACTATGCCTACGTCTGTGACGCATACCCCAATTACATTACCATCGTCGACGTGTCCGATCCCGCGCAGCCGAGCCTCGTGGTGCGCGGTCTGACCACCGACTCGACGCCGCTTTCGCCCGCTGTGAACCCCGCCACGGATGTCCTGATCGCCGGAGACACCGCCTACTTTCTCCTTCGCGACCGTGTCAGCAACCACGGCGAAATCCGCACACTCGACATCAGCGCTCCCGCGTCTTTTGTTCCGCCAGCCTTCCAGAGCTTTGGCCAGCCCATGACTGCGCCAGGCATGCGCACGACAGGCGTGTGGGCCATGACCATGCAAGGTAACCAGTTGGTGGTGCTGGCCGACAACGAACCCGCGCTACCTCCTGAGTGGAGCTCCCTGTTTCTCTTTGACGTCTCGTCCGCTCCGGCATCGCCGAGCTTTCTGGGTCGAGCGCCGCTCTTCGTGCACCCGCAGAACTTTAATGCAGTGGCGGCAGATGGGGACTTCGCGTTCGTGGCGATGGATCTTAATACCAACAACCCTCAGACCTCGTGGCTCATGATTGTGAATATCTCTCAGCCGACCGCGCCTTTCTTGACCGGTATCGACTTTGATTCCATCTCGCAAGGAACGGGGATCGCAGCGTCGAGTGGCGTGGTGTACGTGGCTGACTACGACAGCGGCCTGCCACCCCAGGCTGAAGCGCCTAGTGGCCTGGTCAGCGTCGACGTTTCAAACCCGATCGCTCCCGGGACGCTTGGCGCCTATGTCACGCACGGCTCGGCCTGGGGCGTGACCTTGGTGGGCACGACGGCGTTCCTGCTCGATCGCGGGGAGGGGATCATTGCTCTGGACGTGTCCGACCCGGCCAATCCGGTGCGCGTGGGACATTGGCACTCGCCGGCGTTCCTGCACCGCATCGACAAGGAAAACGACACCCTCTACCTCAGTGACTGGTGGAACGGTATCACCGCGCTGGATGTTTCCGAGCCGCGCTCCCCGGTGCATTTGGGCAACTATCAGACCAATACGACTGCACAGTTCAGGGGCGACATCGAGCACGTTCGAGTTCGAGACGGAATTGCCTACTTGGCGGCCGGGTTCCGGTTCCTCGAAGTCGTGGATTTCACGGACCCCGACAGCCCCGTCCTGATCGACAGTTTTCAGCCGCCGCAGCCACCCGACCCGCCGGGAGAAGCGGTCCGGTCCCACAGCCTCGCGCTTACGGACGATGCGCTGGTGGTAAGCGCCGGGGACGGGTGGGGGAATCCTGAGGGTCTGTGGGTATTTGATTTGAGCGATCCCGTCGACCCCATTCTCGCATCAACCATCTCTGCCAACTGCCTGCCTTTCGAAGATTGGTCCGTCTCGCGCGGATCGCTCGCCATCGGACTCAATCAACATGGTTGGATCGCTTTGGATGTCGCAGATCCCATGAACCCCATCACCAGGCAGTTCCTGTGTGGGAATGGTCTGCCTTCTGGACACTATGTTGCTGCAACAGACACTCAGTTGTACACGGCGTACTGGGACACCTGCGGCAACGGAGCAGTGCGTCTCTGGAACCTTGGCCCCGACCCAGACCTCGCAATCACGCTCCAAGCTGAGTTCGACACTAACCAGCCCTTAGGAATCGGCTTAGCGTCCGAGCTCGTCTACTTTCACAGCGCCGCTGGGTTAGGATGCGAGGGTACCAGTAATCCTCTGCTTCCAAACACCGCAGGGCAAGCCGGCATTGTCGCCGCTGACCCGACCACGCTGGCCCCAGTTGCAATTGCGAGTTTCCCTCTCGTCTCGCAGTCATCATTTGGCGGCACGTTGCTCGCGGACGATGAGCAGCTCTACCTGGGCTGGAACGCCGTCAACCCAGCCGACGACCTGGCGACTCGGGGTTTGGGAATCTACCAAAGCGCGGCCCCCGGCGACGGCGACGCCGATTTCGACCGTGACTTGGCCGACTACGCCGACTTCCAGCGGCATTTCGGCGGGGCGGCAGTGGAGCCGGTCGAGGCCGTCGGGCTGATCCATGACTTCGATCAGGATGACGACGTAGACTTGGACGACTGGTACGCGTTCGCCCTCGCGCTCGACCCGGCCGGGATCGTGTGGGCCACGTGCGACCCGGCCGCCTTCGCGTCGTACGCCAGCGGCCAAGGCCTGACGCAGACGGGCTTCGAGGATTTTTCCGAGATGAACCTGCCCCCGAACTGCGTGGAGCCAATGGACGGAAACGCTGGTCCGCTGACTTCGCAAACCAACAACGGCGTCTTCCAGCCGGGTGACATCGCGGAAGGCCTGGCGATCTGGTATGGGGCCGAGGACACCGTGTTCTCCAACCTGAACGCCTACACAGCGCCTTTCGACGACCTGCCCAGCAATGTCGTCCTTTCCGACCACACCGGCACGGGCACGTTCGACGTCCTCTCGATTCAGTACGCGTTCACATCCGCCACCGCCGCGCGGGCTGTGGCGATGGACGTGGTGGCCCTGCGGCTCAGTCCCGGAATGAACGACTCCACCTATGTCCCCATCGAGGTGTTCGACACCGACGACAAGCTCATGCGCAGGTTCATCGTGTCCGCGGATCACAACGGGCGGTTCCTCGGCTTCTGGTCGGCCAAGCCGATCGGCCGCATCCGCATGTTGTCGGTGACCAACCCCGCCTACCGGGTCGGGGCCGACAACCTCCAGATGTGGACCGCGCCCTGAACCAGATCGCGCGTAGCGGTGTTTCTCCGTGGCTCGCGACCATCCGTAGCTGGCCCGAGCGACGATTCTGCAGCTTGCCGTTGCCGGCGCGTTCAGGACTGTGCATCGTTCGACTCTTCGGCGGCCAGATGCATGTCGGGCCGGGCCGCGGTACAACATCGCCAACGCCATCGGCGGCGTCACCGGTCCGGATCGGGGTCGGAGACGCTACACCCGCGGCGCGACGGAGGCTGCACTCTTGACGAAACGCGTTCTGACGCTGGCGCTCAAGGACCTGCGCTTACTCTTGCGCGACAAGCTGGGGCTGTTTTTCATCGTTGTCATTCCGGTCGTGTTCGGCGTGTTCTTCGGGCTGATCAACGCCTCGTTTGCCGACGGTGACGGTGGCGGCGCGGTCATGGACGTGGGCATCGTCGATCTGGATGCGTCGGACATGTCCCATCGCTTCGTCGAGAGCTTGAACGACTTGGAATCCGTGCAGGTCAAGCCGTCCGACGGCGCGCAAGCCGCCCACCTCGTGAGGCAGGGCAAGCTGCTCGGCTTCGTGACGATCCCGCGCGGCTTCGGGGAGACGGCAGGGATCTTCTGGGTCGAAAGCACGCCGCTTCAGCTCAGCATCGACCCAGGACGCAAGGCTGAGGCCGGCATGTTAAAGGGCCTGATCATGCAGGCGATGGGCGAGCTGATGCAGGCTCGCTTTGCGAATCCGGCCGGCATGCGCGGTCAGATCAAGCGCACGCTGGCCGAGATCGACGCCGATGCCGCCTCACAGCCGGCACTTCGGCAATTCATGGGCAGCCTGGACACTTTTTTCGGCAGCCTCGACGCGTTCACCGCTTCGATGTCGCCGGACCGGCGCGGCGCCGGCCCCAAAATGGAGCTGGCCAAGATCGAAACCGTCGAAATCACGGCCCCGCCCGGTGAGCATGAAGCGCTGACTTCCAAACTGCGCTCGCCGTGGGACATCAGCTTCCCGTCGGCCATCATGTGGGGCATCATGGGCAGCGTCGCCGGCTTCGCCATTTCGATCGTCAAAGAGCGCAGTGAAGGGACCTTCCTGCGCCTGAAGATCTCGCCAGTCACGCGGGCTCAGATTCTGGCCGGAAAGGGATTGGGGTGCTTCCTGACGACACTGGGCGTCATCGCAATGATGATGGTGCTGGGCCTGATCCTCGGCATCCAACTGCACAGCTTCGCGCTGCTGGTGCTCGCCGCACTGTCGACCGCGGTGTGCTTCGTGGGTTTGATGATGCTCATGTCGGTGATCGGCCGCACCGAGCAGGCTGTTGCCGGGGCCGGCTGGGCCATCATCATCGTCATGTGCATGTTCGGTGGCGGCATGGTGCCGCTGGCGTTCATGCCCGGCTTCATGAAGACGCTCAGCCATTTCAGCCCGGTTAAGTGGGGCGTCCTGGCGCTCGAGGGCGCGATCTGGCGCGGCTTCTCGCTGACCGAGATGCTAGCGCCGTGCGGCATACTCATCGCGATCGGGCTGCTCGGTTTTGTCGTCGGCGCTCGCCGGTTGGCGCACACCGATTGACCCGCTCGCGCCGGAATAAGAACTCGGCAGGCTTGCCAACAGGCGGTAGGTTGGGTTAACCTTTCGGATGTGGACGGCCGCGGGCCGGCCGGATTGGTGGTGGAGGGCGAAAAGCAGCGTACCCGTTCTCGGGACGAGTCCGCGCTCCCTGCTTCCCATCGAGGCGCGCTCCCCTGTTCGCCGGCTCGACGTACGCGCGTCGCGCAGCCGGCGTCTCGGCCCGCACGGGCTCTGTAGTTGGCACATTGGTATCGCGGCGGTCGAAGGACCGCAATCGTCCCGGCGCGGCGCCGGATCGCGCGGGCGTTTGTGGATCCGTGGGCGGTTCGGTCGGCGGCACCCTGATGGCGCAAGCGGACCCCATTCGGACGAGAGCCGAGGTGGACTTGGTGCTGGTCGACGAGCACGGCCGGCGCGACGTGTATCTGTTCGAGCACAGCCTGCGCATCGCTGCGGCTGCGGAAAAGATCGCCGGCATGGAGGGCGTGCCAGGCCCGATCGATCCGCAGGTGCTGCGGGCCTCGGCCCTGTACCACGATGCCGGCTGGGCCGAACAGTTTCGCGGATCGACCGTCACGCGCGTCGAAGTCCTGTCCCGTCCGACCAACGACGTGCAGCGCGAAATCGCGGCCGACCTGCTGACCGAGCGGCTCGCGACGGTCATGCACCGCCGATCGCTCGAAACGGCGGCGTCTGCGATCCGCCACATGAACGACCGACGGACCGATCTGCCCGAAGCCCAGGTCCTGGCCGAGGCCGAGAATCTTGACGACCTCGGCGTGATCTCGTTGTGGCAGCTCGTTCGCCGCCACAGCTTCGAAGGGAAGGGTGTCCAGGCCGCCATCGATACGTGGCAGCGCCAGCGAGATTACCGGTTCTGGGACGCGCGGATCCACGACGCGTTTCGGTTCGAGCCGACCCGGGCCATTGCGCGAGCGCGCCTGATCGCGCTCGAGCCCGTCTACGAAGCGCTGGGACGCCTGCAAGCGGGCGAGGATCTCGCGGTCGCGAAGCTGACACTCGATCCACATGATATGCCCAAGTGAACGTTGGCGTACCCGCCGAGGCGTAGACCTCGCGGCGGATGGCCACGCGCCCCGCCGCAGCAGGGTTTCGCCTGTGCTGCGCTGCCGCTATGCTCGCCGTCATGCCGTGCACCGTCATTCGGGCGGGGATCGTCGTCACCCACGCTGACGGCGGCGCTTGCGTCTTGCGGGACCAGCGCCTCGTCGTCGACGGCGCGACGATCGTCGAGCTGCGTCCGGCCGCGCGTGATGACGCCGACCGTGGCCCTGGCGCTGGGTTCTTCGACGCGTCCCGCCACCTCGTCGTTCCGGGCCTGATCAACACGCACCACCATCTGTACCAGTCGCTGACGCGCTGCCTGCCGTCGGCCCAGGATGCGCCGCTGTTCGACTGGCTCACCACGCTCTACGGCCGATGGCGGCATGTGTCCTACGAAGCGGTGAAGCTGGCCGCGATGGTCAGCATCGGCGAGCTGCTGCTCTCGGGCTGCACGACGACCAGCGACCACTTCTACCTGTTTCCGCCGGCGTCTGACGTGCGGATCGAGGCCGTGCTCGAGGCGGCCGAGACGCTGGGCATCCGCATCCATGCCTGCCGAGGTAGCATGACGCTGGGTGCGTCGAAGGGTGGCCTGCCGCCCGACGATTGCACCGAGCCCGACGCGCGCGTGCTCGAAGACAGCCGGCGGGCCGTCGAGCAATTCCACGACCCGTCGCCGCTGTCGATGCGCCGCATCGACCTGGCGCCGTGCGCGCCGTTCAACGTCAGTCCCGAGCTGCTTGGCGACACGGTCTCGCTGGCCCGCTCGCTGGGCGTCCGCCTGCACACGCACGCGGCCGAGACGCTGGACGAGGAGCGGTTTTGCCTCGAGCGCTTCGGTGTTCGGCCGCTCGAGTACCTGCGTCGGTTCGGGCTGCTGGGTCCGGACGTCTACCTGGCCCACTGCGTCTGCCTGAACCACGACGATGTGCGGCTCCTTGCCGAGACGCGCACGGCCGTGGCCCACTGCCCGTGCTCGAACATGCGCCTGTCCAGCGGCATTCCACCGGTGCGGCAACTCCTGGATGCCGGCGTGACGGTCGGGATTGGCGTCGATGGCAGCAGCAGCAACGACGGCGGAAACGTCTTGGCCGAGGCGAGGCAGGCACTCTTGCTCCAGCGGGTTCAGCGGGGCGTGGGTGGCATGCGCGTGGCCGAGGCCTTTGCGATAGCCACCGTCGGCGGCGCCGACTGCCTAGGCCGCGATCGGCTCGGCCGCATCGCGCCGGGCATGGTGGCTGACCTGGCACTCTACCGCGCCGACGACATCGCGTTTGCCGGAGCGATCGCCCAGGACCCGCTCGGCGCGCTGCTGCTCTGCCATGCGCCGCGGGCCGACCGCGTCATGGTCAACGGACGTTGGGTCGTCATCGATGGCAAACTGGCGACCGTCGACGAACGACAACTGGCCAACGACCTGAACCAGGCAGTTGCAACCCGGTATCGGTAGGAAGCCGTTACCAGACGAATTGTCCGGCTCGTCGAGCGTCGTGGGTCGCGTAGGTGGCATGGGTGGCATGGGCAAGCAGCCGTATCGCTTGCCCGTGCTTCGCGCGAGTTGCCGCGGCGCCATGGTCTCGCCAGTGCCATTGTTGGCGTCGCCATGTTCCGTGTTCCGGATCCATCGCGAACCGTGATCCGACTGGCCGATTCGATCAGAGCAGCGTGCCGCGCAGCATCAGCATGGCGATCGCAAAGTAGATCACGATGCCGCTGGCGTCGGCGATCGTGGCGACGAACGGCGTCGACGAGACGGCCGGGTCAAAGCCCAGGCGGCTCAGCACGAGCGGGAGCATGGCCCCCAGAAACGTTCCGTACACGACCACGCTGATCAGCGCCAGGCCGACGGTCAGGGCGACGCGGCCGACGTGCTCCTCGCCCGGTGGAATGACCAGAAACGCCAGGGCGGCGATCAGCGCCAGCATCGAGCCCAGCGCCAGGCCCGACGCCACCTCGCGCAGCAGCACGCGCAGCCAGTCGCGCACGTGCAGCTCGCCGGTCGAGAGGGCACGGATGACCAGCGATGCGGTTTGCGAGCCGCTGTTCCCGCCGCTGCTCAGGATGAGCGGCATCAGGAACGACAGCACGATGGCCCGGTCGATCTGCGTCCCGAAATAGCGGACCGCACGGACGGTGACCATCTGGCCGAGCAGCAACAAGGCGAGCCACCCCACCCGCTTGCGGACCATCGTCGCCAGGCTGACCGTCAAATAGGGCGCGTCGAGCGCCTCGACGGCGGCCATCTTCTGGACGTCTTCGGTGACTTCTTCCTGTACGACGTCGAGCACGTCATCAACCGTGACCATGCCGACCAGCAGGCCGGTCGAGTCGACCACTGGCAGCGCGACGCGGTCCAGCCGCGAGAATTCCTTGACCGCCTCCTCCTGGTCCTGGTCGGCCCGCAGGGCGTAGAACTGCCGGTCCATCATGTCGATCAGACGCGTGGCCGGGTCGGCCAGCACCAGCTCGCGCAGGCGGATGTCGTCCAGGAGCCGCCCGCGCTCGTCCGTCACGTACATGACGTTCAGCGTCTCCTTGTCGCGGCCGACCTTGCGGATGTGCTCGAGCACCTGGGCCACGGTCCAATCCGCCCGAACCGCCACATAATCGGGCGTCATCCGCCGGCCGATGGACTCGGGCGGATAGCCCAGTAGCTGCGTGGCGATGCGGCGCTCATCGGGCGACAGCAGCGTCAGCAGGCGCTGCGTGACAGCGCCCGGCAGCTCCTCGAGCAGCGCCGTGCGGTCGTCCGGGGCCATCTCGTCCAGGACCGAGGCCACCTGCTCCTGGCCGAGGCTGTGCAGCAGGTCTTCCTGCGTCTCGAACGGAAGGTACTCGAAGATGTCGGCCGCGAACTCGCGCGGCAGGACGCGGAAGATCACCGCCACGTCTTCGGGCGACATGTCGGTGAAAATCTCGGCGACCACGTCGGGCGAAAGCGAGCCGATGGCGGCGCGCAGCTCACCGAACTGCCGCGAGGCGATCAGCTCGACAATATCCGGCCCGACTAGTTGTCCGAGCATGGCGCTCCTCCGCGTCGATCAGCGCTGACCGGCGCTCTTGTTGCGCGCAATTCTATATGACCGTGTGCGATGATGCGCCATCGGGGTGGCATGGGCAAGCGATCGTCGCGGCCTTTGGCGACGATCGCTTGCCCGTGCTTGCCAAACATGTTTCGCACTTCCGGCACGGGCAAGCAAACGGCCGCTTGCCCATGCCACCCACGACTTGCCACTCATTTCGAGATACACTCCTCGCGAGTTCCTGTGCGCTGTGCGGAACCCAACTTGATTGATTGGCGCTGCTGTAGTATGACCAAGCAGCGGCATTTTGAGGCCGCACGTTTCACACGGAGATGGTCATGATGCGGGGAGCCCCTTGGGTCATTCTGGCGTGCGGTTTGGCGGCGGCGATCGTCGGCAGTGCCGGGCGCGGCGTCGTGGTCGCGCAGGAACAGCCCGTCGGCCTGCTGGCCGAGCCGAAACCGACCGAACGGCCGAAGATCGCTGTGATTCCCAAGGGAACGACGCATGTCTTCTGGAAGAGCGTCGAGGCCGGCGCTCGCCGGGCCGGGGAGGAGTTCGCGGCCGAAATCATCTGGAAGGGGCCGCTGAAAGAGAACGATCGGGCTCAGCAGATCCAGCTCGTTCAGCAATTCATCTCGCAGGGCGTGGACGCGATCGCGCTGGCGCCGCTCGACTTCAAGGCGCTGGTCGGGCCGGTCCGGGCCGCCCGCGAAAGGAAGATTCCGGTCGTCATCTTCGACTCGTCGCTGGATGCCAAGCCGGGTCAGGACTTCGTCGCCTATCGAGCGACCGACAACGAGAAGGGCGGCCGGTTGGGCGGCGAGGAACTGGCCCGCCGGCTGGACGGCAAGGGCAGCGTCGTGTTGCTGCGCTATCAGGTCGGCTCGGCCAGCACGGATGATCGCGAGAAGGGCTTCCTGGCTGCGATCGCTGCCCACCGGGACATCAAGGTCATCAGCGATAACCGCTACGCGGGCGCTACCGTGGGCGAGGCCAAGACCGCGGCGCTGAACATGATCGATGACATCCGCAAGGCGGACGGCATCTTCTGTCCGAACGAGTCGTCAACCGCTGGCATGCTGCTCGCGCTTCAGCAGGAGGGCTTGGCCGGCAAGGTGAAGTTCGTCGGGTTCGATTCGTCCCCCCCGCTGGTCAGCGCGCTCAAGAGCGGCGAGATTCACGGCCTGGTCGTGCAGAACCCGCGCCAGATGGGCTACGAAGCGGTCAAGGCACTCGTGCTGCACCGCCGCGGCGAGACGGTCGAACCGATCGTCGATACCGGCGCCGCCCTGGTGACGCTGGAGAACATGAACCAGCCCGAGATCAAAGCGTTGATCGAGTAGGCAACCGATTGCCTATGATTGGGCAAGCGGATGGCTGGCCGCAGTCCCGCGAGAATAGAGCCATGCGAAGCACGATCCACGACCGCGCAAGCTCCTTGATGTGGGCCGCATGCATGGTGTTTTGCGCGGCGACCATCATTCCGGCCACGGCGCAGACCGGCGACTTGGCCACTGACGTCACGCAGCTCAACATCCGCCACAAGACCGAGCACTACGCCCTGGCGGGCACGGCCAGCGACGCGCGCCTCAAAGAGTACGGCCGCGTGCTCGAGTACATCTACAAAGAGTATGCCCGCGGATTCAGTGAGCTGCTTTCGGCCGAGCAGGGCAAACAGCGCTCGAAGCGAGAACGACCGGCCAAGAAGGACAAGACGGCGGACGAGCCCGGCGGCGGAACGGTCGCGGCAGACGCTGCCGGCCGCTTCAAGGTCATCATCTTCGCCAACGAGGCCGACTATCAGCGCTTCGGCCAGGCCTACTTCGGCGGCCGGGCGGAGCACACGAACGGCATGTTCGTGCCGTCCGTTCAGCTCTTGCTCATCCGCGACGATCCGGACGCCAACGAGACTTACGAGACCCTGTTTCACGAAGCGTTTCACCAGTTCGTGTCCCAACACATCAAGCACCCGCCGCTCTGGCTGAACGAGGGCTTGGCCACGTATTTCGGCACGGCCCGGCCGACGGCTTCAGGCCTGGCTTTCGACCGGCCGGAGCAATACTACTTTCAACTGGTGCGCGACGCCGTGGCGCTGAAGAAGCTCATTCCGTTCGACGAGCTGATGGCCTACGGCCCGCAGGAGTTCTACAGCCGCGAAGCGATCGAGACACAGGGTCTGGCCTTCGATCGGACGAGCCTCTCGTACGGTCAGTCGTATACGCTGGTCGCCTATCTGTTCAGCGATCCGGATGGTCGTGTATACCTCCGCAAGTACATCCGCGAGCTGGCCAAAGCCGAGTCCGCCGCCCAGGCCAAGGAGATCACGCGCAAGTCGTTCACGCCGAAGCTGCTGAGCGACATGACGCCGCGCTGGCTGACGCTGGTCAACAAGCACTGAGCCATGGCCGTCAGGTTCGTATTAGGCCGAGCCGGGAGCGGAAAGACATTCCACTGTCTCGAAGCGATCCGGCAGGAATTGCATGCCGATCCGGTCAATGGGCCGCGGCTCGTCCTGCTCGTGCCCGAGCAGGCGAGCTTCCAGACCGAGCGAGCACTTGTGGTTGGCCGCTCTGCAACCGACGGTCTGGGCGTCATCCATCGGGCCGAGGTGCTGAGTTTTCGCCGGCTGGCCTATCGCATTCTCGACCACGTCGGGGCCGCGCCGCGGACGCTGCTCTCGACGGCTTCGCGGGCCATGGTGCTCCGGCACCTCTTGTCGCAACTGGCCGGCCAACTGGTCTACTACCGGCGTGTCGAGCGGTTCAACGGTTTCCTCGAAAAGCTCGGTTCCACGCTGCAGGAGCTGATCGACGAAGCGATCGAGCCGAGCCAGCTTCTTGCGCACGGCCAGCCTTCGGCCGAGTCGGCAAAGCTGGCCGACCTGGCGCTGATCTACCGGGCGTACCTCGACTACCTGGGCGACCAGCGAATCGACCCGTCGCAGTACCTCGAATTGGCGCGGCGATCGTTGCCGAGCTGCGCGTGGCTGAAGGGGGCCAGAATCTGGGTGGACGGCTTCGCGGGATTCACGCGCCTGGAGCGCCTGACGTTGCTCGATCTGGCGGTGCGGGCCGCCGACCTGACCATGACGGTGCTGGTCGACCCTGCCTCGCTGCGACGCGACGGACCGCCCGAACCATGGGACCTGTTCGCCAAGACGCTTCGCACGCACGACCAGCTATGCCGTTTGCTCCACGAGCATGGCTTAGCGATCGAGAGTCCGCTCGTGTTGCGTCCGTCGCCGCTGCCGCGCTTTGTCGGCTCACCGTCGCTCGCCGCAATGGAGCGCCGCCTGTTCTCAGACGTTGAGCCGGACATTCCCAAGGAGGCACGCCCGGTTTCTGCGTCAGCGCCGCCGACCACGCTCTGGGATTTCGTGCCGACTCTCGAGCCAGCCTCTGCTGAGCCCGATCACTCGAGCGCCGCAGCCGTAGAGATCGTCGAGCTGCCCACGCGCCGTCTTGAAACCGAATATGCAGTGGCCCGGCTGTGCGACGCCGTGCGGGAGTCCGGCGGGAAGCTGCGCTATCGCGACACAGCCATCATCGTGCGCGAGCTTCAGCCCTACAGCGACTTGCTCACCGCGGCCCTGGCCGACCGCAGCGTGCCGTACTTTATCGATCGCCGCCGCAGCGTGGCGCATCACCCGCTGGTCGAGCTGCTCCGCAGCTTGTGCCTGATGGCGGCGGAGTCGCTGTCGCTCGAGTCCGTCCGCCTGGCGCTCAAGACCGACCTGCTCGGCATTCCCCGCGAGGCGGCCGATGAGCTCGAGAATTATCTGCTGGCGCATGGCATCGAGGGCACGGAGTCGTGGCTGCAGGAGTGGTCCTTCGCCAGCCGCAAGTTCGAGCCGTTGAGTGCGGCGATCAACACGCGCGTGAATAGGGCCCGTGTTGAGCTTGTCGGGCGCTTGGAGAATTGGCTGAGCAGCACGGCTCGATCCGGCGAGGAGTGGGCAGAGGCGTTACGCGCGGTGCTCGATCGCTTGGATGCTGCCGCGGCCGTCGAAGGCTGGGCTGCGGCGGCCGAGGGTGTCGGCGATCTGGACCAGGCGTCCGAGCATCGCCAGGTCTGGCGGGACGTTCAGCAGTTTGTCGACGAGCTGGCAGCGGTGCTCGGTCAGACGCCGCTGAGCGTGAGTGAGCTGGCCAGCATCGTCGACGCCGGGCTCGCGCAGCTCACGCTCGGGCTGACCCCGCCCATGCTCGATCAGGTGCTCGTCGGCGCAATCGAGCGCAGCCGCCATCCGGAGCTCAAGCTGGTCATTTTGCTCGGGTTCAACGACGGCGTGTTTCCACGGGCGGCTGTCGAAGATACGATCCTGAACGACGACGACCGGGCAGCGCTCATCGCGAGCGGCGCCGAAGTCGCGCCGCCGCGGCGCCAGGCCGCGATGGACGAATCGCTGCTCGCCTACGTGGCCTTCACGCGGGCCAGTGAGCGGCTGATCGTGACCTACGCCGCGGCTGACGAATCGGGCAAGGCGTTGCGGCCGTCGCCGTACGTCGAAGCGCTGTCCGCGGCCTGCGGCGGGGTGCTGGTCACCCGATGCGGTGAACCATTCCGGCAGCGCGCCACGTGGCCGATCCAAACGGCCCGCGACTTGGCGGCAGGGCTGGCCGGCGAATTCCGCCAGCGGCGTTCCGATGAGGCTGATGAGAGCTCGCGCAGGCTCTGGAACGCGCTCTACGAGCGCGTTCGGACGGATGAAGAACTGAGCAGCCGGCTCCGGCCGGCGCTGTGCGGCCTGGATGAGCAGCGACAGCGGACGTTGTCGGAGGGTGCGGTCAAGCTGCTGTTTCAGCAACCATCGTCATCAGGCGGCACGCCGGCCGTCGCTTCGCTGACGTCCAGCGTTTCGCGGCTTGAGTCCTTCGCCGCCTGTCCGTTCAAGCACTTCGCGCACTACGCACTCAAGCTGCGGGAGCGCGAGCTGGCCGAACTGGAGCCGATCGATGTCGGCACCGTGCACCACGCCATCCTAGAAGACTTCATGGGGCAGTTCGTCGAGAGTGGGCCGAGGCTGCACGAACTGTCGGACAGCGCCCTGGCTGAGGCGCTCGACGCGAGCTGCGAACGCGTCGCCAAGGCGCTTCCGGCTACCGGCGTGCTGTCGAGGGCGCGTGAGGCTTACCTGCTGCGGCGAGGCCGCAGCGAGCTGCGGCGCGTGATCGAGGCCCAGCAGCGCGTCTCGGGCGGCGGTAGGTTCCGGCCGCGCGGCATGGAGGTCAAGTTCGGACCCGACCGTTCGGCGAAGCTGCCGGCGCTCGAGATCACCACGCCCCGCGGGCGCAAGCTCATGCTGCAGGGCGCCATCGATCGCGTCGATCTGGCCGAGCTGACCGACGAGATGCTCGGCATTGTCGTGGACTATAAGCGCACGCTCGACAAGCGGCTCGACCTGTCGGCCGTTTACCACGGCTTGTCGCTGCAGCTCGTGGCCTACCTGCTGGCGCTGGCGGATCGAGGCACGTCGCTGGCCGGCCGGCCGATCCGTCCGGTCGGGGCGTTCTATGTCAGCATCATGCCGCGCTACACGCTCCTGGAACATCCGGACGACTGTGACGCGACCGCACTCTTGACTTCTGGTCCGCACCGGCCGCGCGGAATCCTCCGGGCCGATGCGATCGAGCAGCTCGACGAGCACTGTCCAGCCGAAGGCCGTTCGAGTCTCTACAGCGTGTTCTTCAAGAAGTCCGACGGCGAATCGAGCCGTGGCGATGTGGGCCACATCGACAGCAGCGACGCGGCCGAAGCTGAGTCGTTCGACGCGCTGCTGGCGGCCACGCGGGCGAAACTGGGCGACCTGGCCGACCGCGTGCTCGACGGGGACATCGACGTGGCGCCATACCGTCTGAAGAATACCTCACCGTGCACGTGGTGCGCGTTCGGCGCCGTCTGCCGCTTCGAGTATGGCCAGGAGGGCATGCGGTTTCTCGAAGCGCTCAAACGTTCGGAGGTCTTCCAGCTCATTCGTGGACCAACGGCCAGGCCAACCTGATACGTTCGACGAGCAGGCCAGCGGGCCGATCGCGACCGGTGACGACATGCCGGGTGCCACCACGCGCGGCGTGTGGGTGGTCTTTTGGGCTTTGCTGGCGGTAGCGGCTGGCCTTCCTCATCTAGTCGACTCCCTCAAATTCGTCGTAGGCGGATGCGTGGGCCTCCTTGCGTGGCTGTTCATGTTCGCGGCGGTCGGATGGTGTGGCGCCGCCCGGGGCAGTTGGTGGTTTACGGTTGGCGCGACAGTCGCGATTCACGTGACGATGTATTTCGGCGATGTCGTCCATGTTTCGATCGTTCGCGCATTTCCAAGGCCGAGACTCCTGCCATCCGCTCAGGACTTACCCATCTATGCGGTCGTATTCGTGCTGTCTGCCAGCATCGCAACCTCTTCGCATTTCAGTTGCTGGCGTATCCGTTCCGACCGGCGTGCGCAATTAGTCGGAGCCCATCGGTGTGGCACGTGCGGCTACGACCTCACCGGAAACATCAGTGGGCGTTGCCCGGAGTGTGGGACCTCGCTGCCTGCCAGCGCTCCTACGCCGCCGGCGGATCGACAAACGTGATGTTGCCGGGATGGATGTCGAGCAGGTGAATGCCGTAACGGCGGCGGAGCAGCGTCAGCACGGTCTCGACGTGCGGCCAGCGCGGCCCGAACAGTTCGCGCCGCTCGTCATACCACGACTCGAGGACACCCTCCGGGAACTCAGGTGGCCTGTCGAGATAGCCGTCCGCGAAATCGAGCAGATAGGGCGGCTTAACGATACCAATCTCGATGACACACAACTCGTCGTGCCATCCGCATAGTTCAGGAACGTTGTGACCAGCGATCTCGCTTACGCCGTGTGCTTGAAGTCGTTGATAGCAGCCCAGCTCGCGCCGATAAGGGTCCGGCCGCAAATAAGCCTTGATGGCGGTTGCCTGATCCGTCGAGTAGACGCTACCATCTCTACCGAAGCCCAGCCGGTATTCGATCCGGACGCTGCGCTGGGCCGCGTAACGGGAGGCGCGTTCATCCGTGTCGTCAGCCGGTGAAGCCATTGCACTCGGTCGCCGTTATGCCCTTGGCTACTCCGCCGACGTGCGCATCCAGTTGATCGTCGACGGCCAATCACTGCAGGTCGCCCAGACGGGCCGAAATCAGATCATACTCGACGTTGCCACGCGACTCACGGCAACCGAGGGCGAGTTGCTGATGCACATCGATGGCCAGGAGCGGCGCTGGAGGGTTTGTCTTTCCCCCCCCCAAACTGCTGCAAGGGTCATCCCCGCGACGGTTCATCCAATTGACTGAACGTCTTAGCCGTGTGCGACGTGTGCCGGCAGAATTGACCCGGCACCGGCTTGCCTCTAAACTCCTGCATCGGCGGCTGCGGGCCTCCTCGAAGCGTGGTTCCCGGCCGCTCCTGCGTTTGCGGCGTGACGCCGCGTGCTTACGGGGCAGCATCCGTCCAGTGTTGCGATCCGCGACTTGAGCACCACGGCCGGCGCGGCGCCGGCTCATTGGTGCGGACCACCCCGGCGGAGTCCCATTATGGCCACGGCTGAGGTTCAGGACAAGCAAGCTGCCGGTGACCAGCCGCCGGCGGCTTCGGTCGAGCAGGAGCAGGGCGGCCGGGCCGTGCTGCTGGCCTGGACGCTGTCAGCTTTTGTCCATGTGCTGCTCTTCATTCTGTTGTTTGTGACGCCGTGGGTCATCGGTTTGGGCGTCGATGACGGTTCGCTGCTCGTCGCCAGCACGGGACTGGTCGATGCTCCCACGCCCACGCCGCCCTCACCCCTGCCCGACATGCCCACCGACCCGAGCGCCGCCCTCGACGCTCAAGCCGCAACACCCAAGAACTTCGAGATTCCCTCGGACCTGGCGGCCTCGCCGAAGTCAGACGTCAGCGTCATCGGCGTGGCTTCCAGTGGTGACATCGGCGCGCTGGGCCTGACCACCGTGGGATCAGGCGGCGGGCCGACGTTTTTCAAAGCCGGCGGCGGCAAGGCCAAGGCCGCCCGAAAGATCGTGTACGTGGTCGACCGCTCCGGCTCGATGCTGGCCACGTTCGACGCCGTTCGGGCGGAGCTGATCCGCTCGATCGGCGCCCTGCGGCGCGGCCAGCGGTTCCACGTGATCTTCTTTGCCGGTGGTGACCCGATCGAGAACCCGGCCAAGGCCCTGGTGCCGGCCATCGAGTCGCAGAAGCAGGCCGCGTTCGAGTTTCTGGCCACGATCGAGGCGCAGGGCTCGACCAACCCCGGCCCGGCCATGAAGCGGGCCATGGACCTGCGGCCGGACCTGATCTTCTTTTTGACTGACGGCGATTTCGACCCCGACCTGGTCGATAAGCTCCGCGCCTGGAACCGGGATGAGAAGGTGCGGATTTCGACCATCGCCTACCTGAGCGAAGCCGGCCGGCCGCTGCTCGAGCGGATCGCCCGCGAGCACGGCGGAGAGTTCCGATTTGTCTCCGAGCATGAACTCCCGTAACCCCCGGCACGCGTGGCGTGGGTGGCATGCCCAAGCGAAGCGCGGGCATGACGTATCACGACCGCGCTGCGCACGCCACACGCCGTTCGCCGTTACGGTGCTGTTGTCCTTGCTTGGGGCCGGCATCGCTTGGGCGGATCAGGTCGTGGTCGGCGAGCGCGATTACGCCGGCGTGACGATCGTCGCCTTCGAGAAAGGCAAGGTCGCCTTCCGAATGGCCGGCGGCAGCCTGGAACGGGCCGACCTGTCCGACGTTAAGTTGATCGTGGTCGACAGCGTGGTCGACTCGATCGATCTGAACCAGGCCGAACGGTGGTTGTCCGAGGGCAAGACGGTCGACGCGGCCGAGCGCTACGAGCGGGCGCTCAAGACCGCCCGCGACTTCTGGATCGACCTGATCATCGGCCGGCTGCAGCAGATCTACAACCGCACCGGTCCGATCGACAAGCTGGCCGAGAACTTCACCCGGCTGGTCGAGCGGCACGGCGCGACGGCTTTGGCGCTGCTGCCATCCGAGCTGCCGGTGGCCAAGCCGGGCGAATCGCAACGGGCGATTAAGGTGCTCGAGACGGCGCAGGAGCGGCTGCTCGCAGCCAGCGAGCGCGCCCCGCTCATCCTGCTTAAATACCTGATCGGGACCCGAGCCGGCGACGCTGGCCTCGACGCGTTGGCCGCGGAAGTCGCCTCGTTGCCGTTGCCAGCCGACGCAGCCTCGGAAGGCGCCTATTGGATCAAGCTGGATGCATTTGACCAGCTTCTGAAGACCGAGCAGCGTCCGCAGGTGCTGCTCGACATCGACGATGCCATCGAGCTGGCGCCCCTGAGCGTGCTGCCCGACGTGCTGCTGCTCAAGGCCCGCGCCCTTTACGAAGACGCCCACGGGCGCGACGATTTCGTGCGGGCCGGCTGGGCCTACATGCGCGTCGCGATCCATTTTCGCGACGACGGTCGCTCGGCCGAGGGATTGTTGGGTGCGGCCCGCGTGTATGAGCGCCTGGAACTTCCGGAGAAGGCGGCCGAATTGCTGCGCGAGTGCCTGGGGCATCGCCACGCGACCGAGCCGACCAAAGAGCGGGCGCGCAGTGCGCTCGAGCGCCTCAGCCTGGCGAAGGGCCGCAAAAGCGGATCGTAAGTTGGGCTGCTGGAACGAGAAGCTGCTGGAACGAGAATCCTTTCTCGTTCCTACCGCTCGAACGAGAATCCTTTCTCGTTCCTACCGCTCGAACGAGAATCCTTTCTCGTTCGCGATACGCGGGAATCCCTTCCCGCGAGCGTTGGGCGTCGGTGAACGCCGCGGCGCTGGCGTGCGACCCTCGCGGGATAGGAATCCCGCGGGACTAAGGTGCGAGAAAGGATTCTCGCACGAGCGGGGA
>Ga0187892_10001754_pt1 | contig 47506 bp, 48 predicted proteins | sample MA1701073metaG_FD_139345 | JGI IMG/M metagenome (GOLD analysis project Ga0187892, IMG submission 139345) | Bio-ooze microbial communities from a basaltic lava cave in the Kipuka Kanohina Cave System on the Island of Hawaii, USA - MA170107-3 metaG ...
CAGCGCGCCGACAAGAGCCGAGATCGACCCCGCCAGCCCCTCGCGAGAACCCCCGCCAACCGACCAACCCGCGGTGCGGCCTTGAGTGCGGCTCGAGCTAGTTGTTAATCAGAGGTTCCCTAGCTCAAATCCACCGGCGCACGCGGCGCTTGTACGCGAGATACGACTCGCCGAGCGACACGGCGAGCGCGCGCTCCTCGTTCGCGATGAAGCGGAAGCGCAGCGTCAGCGCGAGCGCGGCGGCCGCGAGCCAGGGCGCGGGGGTGCCGAGCGCGAGGGCGACGCCGACCAGGATCACGACCAGGCTCAGGTACATCGGGTTCCGCGAGAAGCGGAAGGGGCCGCTCGCGACGAGCTGGTGCGTGCGCTCGAACGGCTTGATCGTGGTGCCGGCGCGCGCGAAGGTGCGCCGGCCCCAGATCGCGAACGCCGCGCCGGCGAGCGCGAGCGCGCCGCCGAGCCAGGGCAGCCGCAGCAGCACCGGCCCGCCGAGCGCGAAGTGGAGCGCGGCGCCGGCGAGTCCGTAGAGCAGGAGGAAGCGCGGCGGCATCCAGCCGGAGCGCGGCACCGGGATGGTGTCGGCCGCTTCGTCCGTGGTCATCGTTCTCCTCCCGTGTAGCGATAGACCGGAAGCCCGGCCGCGAGCGTCGCGAGGCCGAGCCACAGCACCCGCGGCTCGCGCAGCACCAGCGCGAGCGCCGCGCTCGCCGTCGCCAGCACGAAGGCGCCCGGCACCCACGGCCAGCCCGGCAGCGGCACGCGCGCCGCGCCCTCGCGCAGCCGGAGCCCCATCAGCGTGAGCACCGTCGCGGCGGAAGACAGGCTCAGCAGGAAGCCGGCGTAGCCGAGCAGCTCGGCGAGGTCGCTCACGGCGGTGAAGGCGAGCGCGAGCAGCGCCTGCGCCGCGATGGCGGCGCGCGGCAGGCCGGCGCGCGCGCGCAGGAAGCGCGGCAGCCGGCCGTCCTCGGCCATCTGCGCGTAGACACGCGGGCCCGCCATCAGCATCGACGAGATCGAGGTGAGGAGCGCGACCGCGACGAGCGCGGCCAGCGCCTGGCGCAGGCCCGCCCCGCCGAGCGCCTCGGCCGCGACGGCGCCGATCTCCGCCCGGCCCGAGAGCGCGGCGACGGGCGCCGCGAGCAGGAACACCGCGTTGAGGGACAGGTAGGCGAGCGTGACGAGCGCGGTCGCGCCGACGAGCGAGCGCGTGAGGCTGCGCGCCGGATCGCGCAGCTCGCCTGCGACGTAGAGCGCCGCGTTCCAGCCCGAGTACGCGAACGACACCCACACCACGGTGCCGGCGAGGGCCACGACGTCCACGCTCTCCGGCATGCGCAGCACGCGCTCGGCGCCCGGGCCGGCGTGCACGGCGCCGATCGCGACGAAGGCCGCGATGCCGGCGAGCTTCAGCGCCACCGCCGCGTTCTGGAGCCGCACGCCGAGGCTCGCGCGCCCCGCGTGCGCGAGCGCGCACAGCACGATCGCGAGCGCGCCGAGCCAGGGCGCACCGGCCGGGCGGCCGAGCGTCGCGTCGAAGTACGCCTGGAGGCCGAGCGCGGCCAGCGCGATCGGCGCCGTGAAGCCCGCGAGCAGCGAGAGCCAGCCCGCGAGGAAGCCCGCGAGCGGATGCACCGCGCGCGAGAGCAGCGCGTACTCGCCGCCCGAGATCGGCAGGCGCCGGCCGAGCGCGCCGTAGCTGAGCGCGCCGCACGTCGCGATCGCGCCGCCGATCGCCCAGGCCAGCAGCACCGGCCCCGGCTCGCCGAGCGCCGCGAGGGCGAAGCCCGACACGGTGAACGCGCCCGAGCCGATCATGTTCGCGACCACGAGCGCGCCCGCGCTCCACGCACCCAGCCGCGGCGTCACGCCGCACCGAGCTGCGGCGTCACGGTGCCGGCTTGCGCAGCACCAGCGCCCAGGTGTCGGGGCCGAACCAGTGCGTGTCCCAGTCGGCGATGGCGCGCTCTTCCTCGAAGCCCGCCGCCGCGAGCTCGCGGCGGGCGGCGTCGAGCGTGATGCCGTGGCCCGTCCGCTCCTCGCCGACGCCCTCCGGCGCGAAGGGCATGAGGAACCAGGTGGGCGGGAAGTCCACGATCACGAGCCGGCCGCCCGGGGCGAGCACGCGCAGGATGTCCGCGTCGATCGCCGCGGGGTCCGTCAGGTGGTGGTAGACGTGGCGCATGAAGACGACGGCGCAGCACGCCGTCGGCAGCCCGGTGGCGTCGACGTGCGCCGGCAGCACCTCGACGTTCGCGAGGCCGGCGCCCTTCGCCTCGTCGCGGATCTCGTCGAGCTGCTCGGCCTCGAGCTCCGTCGCATAGACGCGCCCGCTCGGGCCGACGCGGTGCGCGGCGTCGATCGCGAACTCGCCGTCGCCCGCGCCGATCTCGGCGACGGTCATGCCGGGAGCGAGCCCGAGCAAGGCGGCGAGGCGGTCGGCCTCGCTCTCCGCCGCGGCGGGCGCGGCGAGCAGCACGAAGATCAGGAGAACCAAACGCACGAGAGCCTCCCGGGGCGCGTGCCGGGATCCTCCCGCGCGCGCGTTGCCGTCGCTCGTCGCGCGTGTAAAGCCGTGTAAAGACCGGCTAGCGGAAGCTGCGCCGGAACAGCTCGGTGATCGCGGCCGCGCCGTTCTCGCCGAGAAAGCGCGTGCCCGTGCCGCAGAAGTGCGGGTGGCGGATCACCGGATCCTTCGCGGGCTCGAAGCCCTCACCGGCGAAGCGGAACCAGGCGTCGCGCTCCTGGTCGAACACGAACAGCGGCTTGTTGCAGAGCTTCGCGAACTCGGCGCCCCAGCCCGTGCCGCCCTTCACCGTGGCGTCGGGCAGGATCTTCCCGACTACGTAGATCTCCTGTCCGTGATTCACCTGATGCCAGATCGTCTGGAGCACCTTCTTGAACAGCGGCGTGTCCGGGTAGCTCCGGTGCATCAGCTTGCTGACGTACGCGAGGCTGACGTCGCCGTGCTTCAGCTCCTCGTGCGTGAGCACGCGGATGCCGCGGCGGCGCGCGTCGTTGTGGCCCTCGAAGGTGAAGTTCACCTCTTCGATACCGTGCCCCTCGGCGGCCGCGCCGAAGGCGGCCTCCGCGCCGGCGGCGGCGCCGCTGTAGAGGATGCAGTCGTCGCGATTCATGGTTCCTCCCGTCGCAACCCGGTGATCCCACCGTAGGCGAATTCGCGCTCTGCCGCTGAAAGCACCGAGCGCCGCCATCGCGCCCTTCGAGCGCCCACTCACGCACCGGAGGGAACCATCATGAAGAGCCTCCGGGTGCTTTCATCGATTCTGTTCGTGGCCTTCGCGGGAACGCCCGCGCTGGCCCAGGGCTCGCTGGGCTCGGACAGCACGCACATCGTCCTGGTCGAAGACTGCGTGGACGCGGGCTGGAGCTCCGGCGACATCGGAGTGAAGTGCGTCGAGAGCGTCAGCGCGCTGATGACGAGGATCTGGGGCAGCGGGGGGATCCACCCGACCGCGTCGGCCCCGCTCACCGTCGACATCGGCCCGGGCAAGTTCCCGGGCACGATCGCCTGCGGGAGCGAACAGGGCCATACCACGTTCCGCGGCGCCGGCCGCGATCGCACCACGATCGAGGGCGGCTTCGTGTGGATCATCCCCGGCTTCGCCGGAGCCTACGTGGCCGTGAACGCGGGCGACTGCGAGAAGCTGGCCTTCCAGGACATGACCCTGCTCGCGGGAACGACCTCGACCGTCGGCTACACCGTGTTCTGGACCGCGGGCGGGAGCTCGAGCTGGACCGACGTGAACATCGTCGGCTCGCAGACTGGCTGGTACGACGCCTTCTGCGGCGGCGAGTCGACGGACGGCCCGTCGGGCGAGCACTATCTGTGGGGCTCGAACGTCACCGCCGGCAAGATCGGCTACTACGCCGAGTGCGGCATCACCTGGTTCTACGGCGGCGAAATCCTCGTCGACCCGTCCCTGCTCGCGAGTTTCAGCAACCCGAGCCGCGGCGTTCAGGTCGTCCATCGCGGGCACGTTCACCTGTTCGGCTCCGCGATCCGCGCCACCACCGCGAAGATCAGCAGCGGCAGCGGGAGCCTGCGCGGCGTGATGGTGGGAACGCCTGGCAACGCCACGGTCGGCCAGGGCTACGGTGAGTTCCACATGCACGGCGGCGTGATCAGCGTGAACAGCTCCAACTTGTCCGGCATGAACGCCATCGGCATCCACATGACCGACAACGGCGGCGCCGGCACCGCCAAGTCGCACACGCTCGACACGGCGTTCGCGATCCAGGGCGGCTCCACGAGCACGCGCCTGTCGGGCACGGGCAACTTCGAGTCGCCGCAGCTCTGGGAGGCGCGCACCTCGCCGCCCACGGCCGGCGGCGCCAGGGACGGCCAGGACATCTACGTCGAGACGGACTGCAACTCGTCCGGCTGCTCGAGCGGCCCCGACCCGCACCTGATGATCTACACGTCGGGCTGCTCGCCGACGCCCTGGTTCGACACGTCCCGCAACGCCTGTCGCAACTAGGGATCGGGCGCCCGCCCCCCGCGCGATACCGCCACGTCGCGCGGGGAGCGGGTATCCGCTCGAAGCAAAGCCATGGCTCCGCATGTCGCCGACGCCATGCGCGTCCTGCGCTCCCCAGCCTTGTTTCCGGGGGCGAGCGAGCGGGCGCTCGAGCGGCTCGCGGGAATCGCGCACCTGCGTCGCTATGCCCCCGGCCGGATCGTGTTCCGGAAGGGCGACCCGAGCGACGCGCTGCTCGTCGTCACGGCCGGCCGGATCGCGATCTCCTCGCTCTCGTGGACGGGCGCCGAGGTGATGCTGAACCTGATCGATCCCGGCGGCGTCGTCGGGGAGATCGGCGTGCTCGACGGCGGCTGCCGCACCGCGAACGCAACCGCCACGTGCGAGACGCGCGTGCTCGTGCTCCTGCGGCGCGACGTCCTGCCGATCCTCGAGAGCGAGCCGAGCGCGCTCCGGGCGCTGGTGCTCCTGCTCTGTGCGCGGCTCCGGCAGACGACGGCCTTCGTCGAGGACGCGGTGCTCCAGACGCTCGCGGCGCGGCTGCTCCACCGCATCCAGGCGCTCGCGCGCAGCTACGGCCGCGCGCTCGGCAGCGCCGAGCTCCGCATCGAGCACGGCCTCTCGCAGCAGGCGCTCGGCGACAGCATCGGCGCCTCGCGCGTGAGCGTGAACAAGCAGCTCAACGCGTGGCGCGCGCAGGGCCTGCTCGACTTCGGGCGCGGCTTCATCGTCATCCGCGACATGGCGCGGCTCGAGGCGCTCGTCCAGGGCGCCTGACACGCATGTAAAGCGGTTTACATCGCGCCGCGCGCCGCGCTCATAGCCTTCGCTCTCCAACCACCGCGCATTTCGCGCGACGAAGGAGACGACCATGAGACCGAGTTGGCTGCTCCTGCCTTTCTCGCTGGCGCTCGCCGCCGCTCCGGCCTTCGGCCAAGGCTCGCTGGGGTCGGTGACCCAGCACATCGTGCTGGTCGAGGACTGCACCGACGCCGGCTGGGACGCCGGCGACGTCGGCACCAAGTGCTTCGAGTCGGTCGCGTCGCTGACCGACTACATCTGGGGCGAGAGCGGGCTCTGGCCCACGGCGAGCACGCCGCTCACCGTCGACATCGGCCCGGGCGAATTCCCGGGGCAGATCTACTGCAACGAAGGCGGCCACGTCACGTTCCGCGGCGCGGGCCGGGATCGCTCGATCATCAAGAAGAGCGGCAGCTACCTCCAGCAGGCGGTGCAGATCGAAGGCGGCTGCGACGCCCTCGCGTTCCAGGACCTCGGCATCGTCGCCGAGAGCACGGACTCAGACCTCGGTTACGCCGTCTTCTGGGTCGGCGGGGGCAGCTCGAGCTGGACGGACGTGAACCTCACGGCCGACGGCGCGGGCTGGTACGACCATGGGTGTGGCGGAGCAGGGACAGACGCTCCCGACGGCAAGCACTACTTCTGGGGCTCCACGATCGCCGGCGGCCGGATCGGGTACTACGGCGAGTGCGACGAGACCTGGTTCTACGGCGGCGAGATCGACGCCTTCGCCTCGCTGAAGGGCAGCTTCACGAACAAGATTACCGGCGTCTGGATCGCTCACCGCGGCGAGGTGCACATGCAAGGGGCCGCGGTGCGCGTCCACACGAACGGGATCTCGAGCGGCAGCGGCACCGCCTACGGCGTCCGCACCGGCCCGAGCGGGAACACCTTCAGCGTCGACGACGGCTTCGGCGAGTTCCACTCCCACGGCAGCCTGATCACCGTGAAGACCGCGAACCTGTCGGGCGTCGCGGCCGTCGGCATCGAGCTGGACGACGACGGCGGCGCCGGCACCGCGCGGGCCCACGCGCACGAGACGGCCTACGTGGTGAGCGGCGGCTCGACCAGCACGCGGCTCTCGGGCAGCGGCGACTTCGAGGCGCCCTTCCAGTGGGAGCCGAGCACCAGCCCGCCCGCCGCCGGCGGCACGAAGGACGGCCAGGACACCTACATCGAGACAGACTGCAACTCGAGCGGCTGCTCGGGAGCCTCGGACCCGCACCTGATGATCTACAAGTCGGGCTGCTCCACGAGCCCCTGGTTCGACACCGCGCGGGACGCCTGCCGAAACTAGGCCTCCGCCTCGGTAGAACACCGCCCACGGAGGCGTCGGGCACCGGCGACTAGCGTCGGTGCCCGACGTCTCGGTTACGCTCGCCACGTGATCTGGCGCTTCGCCGAATGCGAGCTCGACGAGGAGCGCTACGAGCTCCGCCGCGGCGGCCGTGCCGCGAAGCTCGAGCCGCGTGCCTTCGACGTGCTGCTGCATCTGCTGCGCCACCGCGAGCGTGTGGTTTCGAAAGAAGAGCTGCTCGAAGCGCTCTGGCCGGGCCTCAGGAGCGACAGCGTGCTGCCGCGCTGCATCACCGCGGTACGGCGGGCGGTGGGCGACGACCGGTCGCGGGGGCGCGTGATCCAGACCGTCCACGGGCGCGGCTACCGCTTCGTGGCGAAGGCGGAGGCGAGCGAGGCCTCGGCGGGGCCGGCGCTGCTCGAGCGCGCGAGCGGCCCCGCCTTCGTCGGACGCGCGGAGCCGATGCGCGTGCTCCTGGCTGCGCTCGATCAGGCGGCCGCCGGGCTCGGGCGCGTCGCACTGATCGTGGGCGAGCCCGGCATCGGCAAGTCCCGAACCCTCGAAGAGCTCGGCGCGGAAGCGCGCGGCCGCGGCATACGCTGGCTGGCAGGCCAGTGCTGGGAGGCCGAGGGCGCGCCCGCGTTCTGGCCATTCCTCCAGGCGCTGCGCTCCCTGGCGCCGCGCGGCGCCATCGCCGAGGGCGAGATCTTCGGCACGCTCGGCGCCGCCGAGGGCGAGCAGGCGCGCTTCCGCTGGTTCGAGGGCGTGGCGCGGGAGCTGCGCCGTGCGTCCGGGCGCGCTCCGCTTCTCCTCAGCATCGACGACCTGCACTGGGCGGACGGCGATGCGCTTCGCCTCTTCCTGTTCCTGGCGCGCGAGCTGCGGGATGCGCCGCTGCTGCTGCTCGGGACCTATCGCGACGTCGAGGTACGCCGCGGCCACGCGCTCGCGCGCGTGCTCGGTGATCTCGCGCGCGAGCCGCACGTGGCTCGCGTGACACTGCGCGGGCTCGCTGCCGGCGAGGTCGCGCAGCTCGCGGCGTCGGTTGCGGGCGAGAGGCTCGAGGCCGCGCTCGCTCAGGCGCTCAGCGAGCTCACCGAGGGCAACCCGTTCTTCGTCCAGGAGATGGCGCGCTGGCTGCGCGAGAGCGGGCGCCTCGCAGCGGGCGGAGCGCATGCGCTCACGCTTCCGCAGGGCGTGCGTGACGCGGTCGGCCGCCGCCTCGATGCGCTGACGGAGCCCACGAATGCGCTGCTGCGCGTGGCCGCCGTGATCGGGCGCGAGTTCTCCGCACTGCTGTTGGCGGAAGCGGCTCGTGTCGAGAGCCCGCTCGCGGCGCTGTCCGAGGCCGCGGGGGCGGGCGTCGTGCTCGCCCACTCCGAGCTGCCAGGCCGCTTCCGCTTCGCCCATGCGCTGGTGCGCCAGACGCTCTACGAGGAGCTGCCCGTAGCGCAGCGCGTGGTGCTCCACCGGCGCGTGGCGGAGGCCCTGGCGCGGACCGCGGCGCCAGCGCCTGAGCTCGCGCACCACTTCTTCGAGGCGTTGCCGGGCGGAACGGGGGAGGAGGCGGTGCGCGCCTGCGCGGCTGCGGCGGCGGATGCACACGAACGGCTCGCGTACGCCGAGAGCGCCCGTCAGTACGAGCGCGCCCTCGAAGCGCTCGCCCATGCCCAGCCGGACGATGCCAAGCGCATCGAGCTGTTGATTGCGCTCGGGGAGGAGCGCTGGACGGATGGCGACCGCGAGGGTGGGCGCACGCGGCTCGGCGAGGCGGCCGAGCTCGCACGTCGCATCGGACGCAAGGATCTCTTCGCGCGCGCTGCGATCGGCTACCGCGGCTTCGGCGAGCTCGGCATGCCCCCCGACGCGAAGACGCTCGCGCTGCTCGAAGAGGCGCTCGACGCGCTCGGAGACGAGCATCCGATCCTGCGCTCGCGCATCCTCGCGCGCCTCGCCGGCACGCTCCCCTACGCGGCGTCGATGGCCGAGCGCGAGACCCTCGCGCGCGAGGCGTCGCGGCTGGCGGCCGGGAGTGACGACCGCGCGGCGCTGGTGGACGCGATCGGCGCGCGCTACTGGGCAACGCTCGGGCCCGATCGTATCGACGAGCGGCTCGCGGTGTCTAGCGACGCGCAGGCCCTCGCCGAGCGCTACGGCGACCGGCGCCTCGCGCTGCTCGGTCACGAGATCGCGATCGGCCACGGGCTGATGGTGGGCGACCTCGCGGCGGCGGATCGCGAGATCGCTGCCTACGAGCGCATCGCCGACGAGGTCCGCCAGCCGGTCTTCCGCTTCCTGGCCGGCCTGATCCGCGGTAGCCGCGCGCTCAGCAGCGGCGACTTCGCGGAGGCCGAGCACTGGATTCGCGAGGCGCACGCGCGCGGGCGCGGGACGATCCCCTACGCCGACTCCGTCTTCGCGGGCCAGGTGGTGCTGCTGCTGTTCATGCGCGGAGAGTTCGAGCGCGCGGCCGAGGTCGCTCGCTCGCTGGGCGATCAGCTCGGCCGTCAATTCGCCGGGGCCGGGCTCTTGAACCAGGCCCTCGCGGTGAATTCCCTGCTCTGGGCGGGGCGACGCGAGGAGGCGCGCCGCGGCTACGAAGCCTTCGCCGCGCGGGACTTCGCCGACCTCGAGCGCGACGAGCACTGGTTCCTGGCGCTCGACGTGGTCGCGGATCTCGCGGTCGAGTTCGAAGACCGGCGTCGCGGCGAAATCCTCCACGCGATGCTGCTCCCGTACCGCGGCCTGTTGATCTCGCACGATCTGCTGCGCGTGGTGACGGAGACCGCCGAGGGTCTGCTCGGCTTGCTGGCGCTGCTCGCGGACCGGGTGGACGACGCGATCGCTCACTACGAGCGCGCGCTCGAGCGCGCCGCAGGGCTGGGTCTCGCCCCCCTGCTGGACCAGGCGAAGCTGGGCCTCGCGCGCAGCTTGCGGCGGCGCGCCGCGGTGGGCGACGGCGTGCGCGCGCGAAGGCTCCTCGCGGACGTGCTCTCCGGGCCCCCGAGCGGGGCGCGGCGCAACGCCGAAAGCCTCGTGGCTTCGGGGGATTCGGCCCGCGCCCCGAACCTCAAGAAATCCTCAAGCCGCCCTCGGGACCCGAAGCGCGCGCGCTGAGAGGCTCTCCTCGACGCCCCGAGGAGAAACCATGCAGGCCCTCTCGCTCGCGCCCCCGCCCGCCAAGCGCCCCTTCGCTGCGCGCCGCGCGCTGCGCCTGGTTCGCTCGCTGATGGACGACCCCGAGCAGACGGAGCTGGTCTTCGAGCTCGTCGATGCGGTGGGCGGCCGCGGGGACGAGCCGCTCTTCCAGTCCTTCGCGGCGAGCGAAGCCGGCCGGACGCTGCTGGCCGAACGGGCGGATCTGGTGACGGCCCTCGCCGATCGCGCTGCGCTGCAGCGGCTTCCCGACGGAAGCTTCGGTCGCGCCTACCTGGAGTTCGCGAACGCGCGCGACTTCGCGGCGGATGGGCTCCAGCAGGTGAGCGACCGCACGGCGATCGGGGAGCTGAATGCGCAGCTCGACCCCGAGCGCCGCTGGTTCTATCGGCGCCTCACCGCGATGCACGATCTCTGGCACGTGCTCACGGGCCACGCCACCGACGAGCCGGGAGAGGCGACCTTGCTCGCCTTCAGCCTCGGGCAGGGCCTCGGCGGTCGCGGCTTCCGGCTGCTCCTCGTGGCCGCGGCCTGGCAGGGGCCCTGGGCAGACGCCTTCACCTTCCAGCGCGGCCTCTTCGCCGCTTGGCGGCGCGGGCGCAGGAGCTCCCCGCTGGTCGAGGCGCGCTACGAGGAGCTTCTGCCCGTTCCGCTCGAGCTCGTGCGGGAGCAGCTCCGCATTCCGCCGCTCCGAGCCGCGACGTGAAGGCCGCGGCCCGCCGCTGGCTCTGGCCGCTCTTCGTCGGCGGCTCGACGCTGGTGTTCGTGATCGCCTTCGCGCGCGGCGCCGCGGACGGGGCGGTCATGATCGTTCCACTCGCCCAGCTCGCCCTCCTGTTCGCGGCGGAGTCCTGGCTTCCCTTCGACCCGCACGGCGTCGCACGCCGCGACCCCGGGCTCCGGAACGACCTCGCTCACATCTTCTTCGGCAACTCGCTTGGGACGGTGGTGAGCAACGCGCTCGTGCTCGCGCTGACGGCGCTTCTCGCCGGCCGGCTCTCCGCGCTCGCGGGCGGCACGCTCTGGCCCGGGGGCTGGCCCTTCGCCGCCCAGGCCGCGCTCGTGATCTTCGTCGCCGACGGCCTCGACACGCTCCGCCACCGCTGGCTCCACGCCTCGCGCTGGCTCTGGCCGCTTCACGCCGTGCATCACGCCGGCGAGCACTTGAACGTCACCAAGTCCGGGAAGAATCACTTCCTCGACCCGGGGCTGCGCGGGCTCCTGGTCTACGCTCCGCTCGCCCTCCTCGGCGCACCCGCCGAGGCTCTGCTGGCGCACGCGGCGGCGGTGACCGTGCTGGGTCCGATCGCGCACGCGAACCTCGACCTCGCCGTCCCGCGCTGGCTCGACCGCTGGCTGATGACGCCCGCCGTGCACCGGATCCACCACGCGCGAACGCTCGAGCTCGCGCTCCACAACTACACCAACGTGTTCCCGTTCTGGGACCGTCTGCTCGGGACCTTTCTCGAACCGAGCGAGGTCCCGCGGCCGGCCGCGGGCCTGGAGCGTGACCCGAACCCGCCGGGCTTCTGGGCGCAGGTGGTCGCGCCGCTGGGGTGGCGTTAGCGCTCCTTCGCGCTGAGCCTCAGTCGTCCACGTCGGGCTCGATGAAGCTCCAGCGCACCTCGGGCACGCGGGCCTTCACCGCCTGCTCGAGCCGGTTGATGTGCGCGCAGGCCTCCTCGATCTGGAGGGAGTCTCGCATGCGCACCTTGGCCGCGAGCATGATCTCCGCGCCGATCTGGATCGTGATCACCCGGTACACCCACAGGATCGCCGGGTCGGCGCCGATCTCCGACTCGATCACCTCGCGCACGCGCGGGTCGGCCGAGCGTCCGATCAGCATCTGCTTCACGCGCGTGGCGATGAAGATGGCGACCACGACGAGCAGCACGCCGATCGCGAGCGAGCCGTACGCGTCGAAGCGCGGTTCGCCGGTGACGACGGCCAGCACCACGAAGGCGAAGGCGATCGTGAGGCCGACCAGCGCAGCGAAGTCTTCGCCGAACACCACCACCAGCTCGGAGTGGCGCGACTCCTCGAGCCAGCGCCAGAGGTTCCTGTCGCCGCGCACGTGCTTCACCTCGGCCAGGCAGCCGCGCATCGAGAGCGCTTCGAGCCCGATCGAGACCGCGAGCACCACGAGCGCCACCCACGGCTGCACGAGCGGCTCCGTGCTCTCGAGCTTGTGGAGCCCCTCGTAGATCGAGAACATGCCGCCCATGCTGAACAGCAGCAGCGCGACGATGAAGCTCCAGAAGTAGATGTCCTTGCCGTAGCCGAGCGGGTGCTCGGCGTCGGGCGGGCGCTGCGCGCGGCGCAGCCCGAGCAGCAGCAGGAGCTGGTTCCCGGTGTCGGCGCAGGAGTGGATGGCCTCGGCCATCATCGCGCTCGAGCCGGTGGTGAAGGCGGCCGCGAACTTCGCGATGGCGATCCCGAGGTTCGCGGCGAAGGCCCACAGGATCGCGCGGATCGGCGAGGCCTGGCCGGCGGCCGCCATCGCGGGAGGCGGCGCGCGCTAGCGCCCGCGCTCGGCCTTCTTCTCGGCCTGCTTCTCGGCCTTCTTCCGCTCGAGGCGGTGCTTCTTCTGCACCTTCCAGCGGTGGCGGAGGATCTTGCGCTTGCTCTTGCTGCGGGGCATCAGGGCTCCTGGCGAAGGAAGGCCGGGATATAGGACAGGGGGCGTGCGGGGTCGAGGCCGGCGCTCAGCCCCGCGCGCCGAGCGGCCGATCTGTTGGCACCATGCGCACCGCCCTTCCCCTGCTGCTCCTGCTCGCCACCGCACTGCCCGCCGCCGCGGCCCCGCCGCCCGTGAAGCCGGGCGCCGCGCTCGCCGCGCTCCGCTTCCCGGCGTGCGACGACGGGCCCGATCACCAGATGCCCCTCATGGGGCTCCAGGCGCCGCTCGAGAAGGGCGACTGGAAGAAGCTCGAGGGCGAGCTCGAGGGGCTCCACGCGAGCTTCGAGCGAAACCCCGCGTGCGAGCGACGCATGCTCCGCGCGTTCCTGTCCGGCTTCGCGCTGACCGAGCAGCTCCCCGCGCAGCTCGACCGCTGGGTGGCCGCGCGGCCGAGCTCGTGGACCGCGTACACGATCCGCGGGACGCTGCGGATGTTCGAGGTCTGGCACGCGTACGGCGGGTCGGAGCACAAGCTGGTCCAACCGAACTGGCAGGCCATGCGCGGGCCGACGGACCGGGCGGTCGCGGACCTCGAGCGCGCGATCGAGCTGCACCCGCGCGCGCTGGTGGCGCACACCTCCCTGATCCAGGCGTTCCAGCCCTGGCAGGCGCAGGACGAGATCGAGGCGGCCTTCCGCCGCGCGAAGACGAGCAACCCGCTGAGCGTGGAGCTGCTCGTCACCATGCTCGGCGCCGTCGAGCCGCGCTGGGGCGGCACGCCCGAGCGGGCCGAGGCCATCGTCGCCGAGGCGCGGCGCCTCGAGAAGCAGAACCCGGCCGTCGCGCGCGTCTACGGCTTCCCGGCCGCGGCGCGTGCGCAGGCGCTCGAGTGGGGCCGCACGCAGGAGTTCGCCAGCACGATGCCGAACGGGGAGCGCCAGCGGGCGATCCTCCTCTACACCAAGGCGCTCCTCTACGGAGAGCCGAACTCGCAGTGGCACTACCGCCGCGCCCGGCTCTACCAGGAGCAAGGCGACCACGAGGCCGCCGTCGTGGACTCGGACTTCGCGCTGGCGGCGGACAAGAGCAACGAGCGCTTCTGGGTGCTGAAGATCTGGAGCCTCGGCGCGCTCGCGCGCTACGAGGAGTCGCTCGCCGCCGCCCGCGAAGGGCAGCAGCACGTCCCGAAGTCGATGCACCTGCGCTACAGCGCGGCCTCCACCCTCTACAAGATGGGCCGCTACGCCGAGGCCGCGGAGGCTCACCGGGCGATCCTCGCCCTCGCGAAGAGCGACCACGACCGGCACCTCTCGCTCGCGGGCCTCGGGAGCTCGCTCGTGAAGCTCGGGCGCTACGCGGAGGCCGTGCCCTACCTCGAGGAGGCGGTCGAGCACGACAACCACGCGCTCACCGTGAACGACCTCGCCGAGGCGCTCTGGCAGAGCGGCCGCCGCGCGGAGGCCGTGCCCGTGCTCGAGCGCTTCCTCGCGCTGACGGAGCGGAAGCCCTGGGCCGAAGACCTGCGCATGCGCGCGCAGGAGCGCATCGACACCGCAGGCCAAGGCGCCCAGCCGCCGGCGCGGGCGCGGAGGCGCTGAGCGGCCATGCGCATCGCCCTACCTCTTCTCGTCCTCCTCGTGAGCGCCTTGCCCGCCGCCGCGGCCCCGCCGCCCGAGAAGCCCGGCGCCGCGCTCGCCGCGCTCGTGCTCCCGCCCTGCGACTACAAGCCCGACTACTGGACGCCCTTCTTCGCGCTCCAGGCGCCCCTCGAGAAGGGCGACTGGGCGAAGGTCGAGGGCGAGCTCGAGGAGCTGCACGCGAGCTTCGAGCGCAACCACGCCTGCGAGAACCGCATGCTGCGCGCGTTCCAGAGCGGCTTCGTCATGAGCGACCAGCTCCCGGCGCAGCTCGACCGCTGGGTGGCCGCGCGGCCGAGCTCGTGGACCGCGTACACGATCCGCGGCGCGATGTGGTCCCAGAGGATGACGACGCTGCGCTGGGCGCCCGGCCTGCGCATGAGCGAGGAGCACTGGAAGCAGATGTCCGAGTGGGCGGAGCGCGCGACGGCCGACCTCGAACGCGCGATCGAGCTGCATCCGAAGGCGGTCGTGGCGCACGGCTCGCTGATGCTGGTGCACCGGAGCTTCAGCGCGCCGGAGGGGGTCGAAGCGGTCTACCGCCGTGCGAGCAAGATCGACCCGCTGAGCGTGCACGTGCTCGTGACCGCCCTCGACTCGCTCCAGCCGAACTGGGGCGGCCGCGTCGAGCAGGTCGACGCGATCCTCGCCGCGGCGCGCCTGCACGAGAAGGACAACCCGCGCATCGCGCGGGCCTACGGCTACGGGGACGCGGCGCGCGCGATGGCGCTCCATGCCTTCCGGACGACCAACCGCGGCGAGCGCGAGCGGATCATCCGCCTCTACACCAAGGCGCTCCGCTACGGCGAGCCGGGCTCCGACTGGCACTACCGGCGGGCGAGCAAGTACGAGGACCAGGGCGACCACGCCGCCGCCATCGCCGACGCGGAGTTCGCGCTCGCGGTGGACAAGGGCTGGGAGCGCTTCTGGAGCATCAAGGCGTGGAGCCTGCTCGAGCTCGGCCGCTACGACGAGGCCCTCGCGGTCTCGCGCGAGGGGCTCGCGAACGCCCCCGACTCGAGCGACCTGCGCTGGTACGAGGCCGAGGCGTTCCTGCGCAAGGCGGACTACGCGAAGGCCGCGAAGCTCTTCCAGGCGGGCGTCGAGCACGCCCGCAGCGAGCACGAGCGCGCCGTCCACCTGCGCGGCCTCGGCTCCGCGTACATGCAGAGCGGGCGCTACGCCGAGGCGGAGCCGGTGCTCACCGAGGCGACCCGGCTCGAGCAATGGCACGTGCTCACCTGGAACTCGCTCGGCGAGGCGCGCTGGAAGCTCGGGCGGCACGCGGACGCCGTGCCCGCCTACGAGGAGTTCCTCGCGCGCTCGGAGGGTGAAGCCTGGGCCGAGGAGCAGCGCATGCGCGCGCAGGAGAAGATCGACCTGGTGCGCTCCGGCGCCGCGCCGCCCGCGCACACGCAGGGCCGCTGAACGCGAGCGCGCCAGCCCTTGCGCCGGCTCCGCGCTCCCGGGACATTCGAGGGCCTGGGAGGCTGGCCATGCACCGCGTCCTCGCTGCCCTGCTGCTGCTCGCGTTGGCCGCCAGCCCCGCCTGCTACACCGCCGGCATCATCTCCCCCGCGCCGCCCGGCGTGAAGCGCCAGCACGACCACGGCGTGATCTGGTTCTGGGGCATGTGGCGCTCCGAGACGAACGCCGACGAGTGCCGCGCCGGCCTCGCCGAGGCCTCCACCTGGACGCCCTGGTACGGCTACATCGTGGCGCCGATCACGCTCGGCATCGCCCACCCGGTCGTGAAGTCCTACAGCTGCGCCGTGGGCGAGGGCTTCTAGCGATGGCCGAGCTGCGCGACGTCACCGACCAGAGCTTCGCGCAGGACGTGCTCGCGTCGCCGACGCCCGTGCTCGTCGACTTCTGGGGCGACAATTGCCCCGCCTGCCGCCAGATCTCTCCCATCCTCCAGCAGCTCGCGAACGAGTACCAGGGGCGGCTCACGATCGTGAAGATGCTCGCCGCGGACAACCCGAGCACTTCGAACAAGCTCGGCGTGCGCGCGATGCCGACCATCCTCGCCTTCGCGAAGGGGAAGGTGGTGGGGCAGCTCGTCGGGGCGCGGCCGAAGGCGGCGTTCGTGGAGATGATCGAGCGGGCGCTGAAGGCGGCGTAGCGAGGGCTACTGCACCTTCGCGTTCGGCGGCGCCACCCGGACCTCGCGCTGGAGCTCCACGTCGACCACGCCGGGGACCTTGCGCAAGGAGTCGAGCTTCGCGGCTTCGACCGAGCCCGAGACGAGGCCGAGGTTCTCCATCAGCGAATCGATCTGGAGGCCGGCCTCCTCGAGGAGCTTCGCGGTAGCGAAGACCGAGGACTTCTGGTCATCGACGACGACCACGACATCGAGAGGCATCGAGGACTTCTCCGGGGGGACACGGAGGGGTGAACAGCAAGCGAGCCTAGCTACTTCGGAACCCCGGGGGAAGAACCTACTTCTCTACGGCGCTTGCACCAGCCCCGCTCCCACATCGATCGACGGGTGTGACAGCCGGCGCGCACGCTGGACGATCCGCGCCCAAAGTTGTCCGCCGGCCGTTCCTTTGGGCCCGCCACCCGCCTCCACCATCAGCGCCGCGATCCCGGCGACGTGGGGCGTCGCCATACTCGTGCCGTCGATGCTGCGGTGGCGTGTGGGCATCGGCCAGCTCGAGCGGATGCCGACGCCGGGCGCCGCGATGTCCACCTGTCCGCCTTCCGGGTTGAGCCCGCCGTTCGAGAAGCTCGCGACGCGGCCAGCCGAATCGATCGCGGCGACGGCCATGATCGAAGGGCAGTTCGCGGGATGCCCCACCGAGGCGACGTGGGCGGGCCGTCCGCTCTCGTTCCCCGCCGCCGCCACGATGAGCGTCCCCCGTGCCAAAGCACGCTGCGCAGCGCGCTCGAAGGCGGGCGAGTGCTTGTCGCCCACCTGGGTCGGCGCGCCGAGGGACATCGAGATCACGTGGCACTCGAGGGAGATTGCCCGGTTGATGCCCGCGAGGATCCAGCCGTCCGCGCCCCGGCCGCGGTTGTTGAGGACCTTCCCCGCGAAGATCGACGCGTTGCTGGCGACACCGTAGCGGGGCCCGCTCGCGGGGTTCTGCGGCCCGCACGCAGTGCCGATGCAGTGCGTGCCGTGGCCGTGCGCATCCTGCGGAGACTCGCCCGGCACGAAGGACTCCGGAAGGATCGAGCGTCCGTTGAAGTCGGGGTGGTTCAGGTCGAACCCCGTGTCGAGAACGGCCACGTGCGCGTTGAGCCCCGTGTACGGGGACTGGAGCACGTTCGTCGCCCGCAGGCCCCAGGTCGCTACATCGTCGTCCACCGGCAGGCCGGGGAGCGCTTGCGAAGCCGCAGGGCGCCCGCCGAGCACCAGCTCGGTCAGCTGCGTCACGCCGTCGCGATAGCCGCGCAGGTACTCCTCCGAAGCGATCGCGTACACGATGCGCTCGGGCTCGAGGCCCACGAGCGAAGGCGACCCGCTGACGGCGTGGTTGAGCGCCTGGAGCTGGGTCGGGTCGGGCTCGACGAGGGCGACTCCGAGGTGGTCGAACACGAACGCGCCGTATCCGGAAAGCTCGTCTTCAGCGTAGAGCTTGAAGTCGCTCGAGCGAGCCACGCTCAGGCCGGCGAAGTTGTGCAGCGCCTTTGCGCCGGTATCCACGTCGTCCTCGAGAAGGACGAGATAGCGCCCGGTGGTGGCCGCGGCCGGAGCCGCGACGCCGAAGTCGCCATCGAGATTGAGGGGTTCCATGGGGGGGCCTCCTTGCAGGCCACCACCCTGGATCCGCGCGACCGGTCGCGCCAGCCCCAAACCGAGTAGGGTGTTTCGCGGAGCTCGGCTCCGGCTTCCTACCGGATCGCTACTCGACGCCCAGCGGGAACTCCCGCGTTCCGGCCCCCTCGACGAGCAGCGCGGCCTCGTCGATGGACACATCCTTGCCGAACACGATCGGACGTGAACGTTCCGCTGGATTCGCGACGTTGAAGACGAGCGTCGCGGTCAGCTCTCGCCCCGCTCCCGCCAGGCCGAGCTCACTCGCCTTCTTCGTCAGGTCGACGTGCAGGTCGGTCGAGTGACCACCGCCGTCTTTCGCGTGGTGACCGCCGTGCCGCCACACGACGAACTCGCTGGCGAGGTGCTCGTCGACGAATCGGGCGTCATCCGGGCGATACGGTGCAGCCTTCGGATGGAGCAGGACGAGTGCGTAGTACGAGAAGTCGCCGGGAACGGTCAAGCCGGAAAGCGCCAGCTTCACCTCCCGCACGTCTGCGCTCGGGAGCTCCAGCTCGATCGTCGCGGTCGCCGCCGGCATCGCGCCCGTGCCACAGCGCCGATTCGGCGACGGACAGCTCGGGAGCTGCGCGATCGTAATGGAGGGCGGGATCTCGTAGCGATAGCCCAAGGCGTCCGCGCAGAGGACGTGCTCGAATCGGATGGAAGCCGGTGGCCAATCGCCGATGGCGAGCTTTCGCTCGGGATGCGGAACGGCGCCCGCGGCGCACGGGTCGGCGAGATGGAGCTTCTGCCACGAGTCCCAGACCAGGTCGATGTACGAATGGAACAGCCAGTAGATGGGATCCTGCGCGGCGGTACCCGAGTTGCCCATCGGCCCCTGGATGTACCTCGCGTGCATGAAGTCGTGCGCCTGGTGCTCGAAGTCGCCGGCTCGCCTTCGCTCATCGCCCGCGAAGTCGCTCCAGGTCTTCAGCGCCAGCGTCTCCTGGATGCAGCCAGGCACTACTCCCGGGCAGCTCGTCCCCGCACGGCGCCCGGCGACCCAGAGCGGGTTGCGACACGGCTGTCCTCGAGGGCAGTCTTCGGGGTAGTACTCGCCTGGATCCAGGAACTCCTTCTCGACGCTCGCGGGGAAGTTCTGTCCCGAGGGCGAGTCGCTCCAGTTCCAGTAGGGGAGCGACACGTTTCGCAACGCGTTCCGGATGCTCCGGATCCGAGCTGCGAAGAGCCTTCTCGAACTCCGCGAGATGGAAGCGGTGCCACGGCCAGAAGAGGTCGATCGAGTGGCGGCACCCGTAGAGATCGAAGTTGTTGTGATACGCGGCCCAGCAGTCGTACTCGCTCTTGGCGGCGGGGTCGTCGCAGTTGGGCGGCCGCTTCGTCAGCATCAGCACGGCGTGCCGGAAGTCTCGCAAGGCCTCGGGGGAGCCTTCAATCGTGCGGATGTCCCGTCGGACGATCTGTGCCGGCTGCGCCGAGGCAGCCAACGCGAACGCTGAAAACGCGGCGAAGAGAACGCCCGAGAGAATCCACGCGTTTCGGTTCACGACGGACATTGCGCGTCGATCCAAGCCTCGATCTCCTGGATGCGGTCGAGCGAAACCGGATCGAAGCCGCGCGGCATCTGCGGGCGGTCACGACCAGCTGGGCATTCGGTGGGACCGCGAAGGATTCGGACCAGTGGCGACTCGCTGCCGATGAATCGGCCGTCCTCGTCACGGAAGATGATCGGACAACCGAAGACGCGCTTCTCCACGAACTCGTCCCGCGTCGCCGTCCTCCAGAATGCGCCGTGGAGCCCGATCTCCTCGTGGTTCACGGCTTCGTCCAGAATCGCCTGGACGTCGGCGTACTTGATCGTGCTCATCGGTCCTACCCGAAGGTGAGGGCGCCAGGTTCGCATCGGAGCGTCCAGAGCGGCGCGCCCCAAATGGAGTGAGGGTTTTCCCGGAGAGACGGAGCGGGTCGCAGGCAGGCCCCGCGTCAACCGATCGGAGCGACGTTCGACGCGATCTCCTGCTGGAGCGCTTCGAGCCGCCCTCGTGCATGCATCAGATCCCTCGCGGTGACCGACGACTGATCGCCGCCGGCGATGGCCGACTCGAAGTGGGCGATCGCCTGGTTGAGGTGCCCCTCGCGCTCCTCCGCGGGCGCACCCTCCTGGCTGACATAGCGCTCGTACCGCATGTATCCGATCGCGACGTCGCGCTCGAGCGCGGCGGTCGACCGCGGAAGCGCGGAGATCCTCCCCTCTCTCAGATCGGACAGCAGGGCCTCGAGCTCGCGTGCGCCTTCGAGGCTGGTGCGGCCGCCCTGGGAGATCTTCCGAGTCGCGCTCTCCATGGCGAGGCGGATCCGTTCCTTCGCCTCCCACGCCATGGTGGCTTTCGCGTGGTCCTCGCACGTCTCGAGCGCGTTCCGCTCGACGGTGGCCAGGTACTGCACCTGGTCCGGGTGAGCCTCGAGGTCCTCGGACAGGCCGTGGCATTGCACCTTCGCCAGCTCGCACGTGTCGTATCCGAGGTGCAGGCAGGCGTCGAGCAGCGCGCGCGCGTAGTTGTACCGGATCGCCAGCTTGTGACGGTGCGCGTATTCGTCACGCATGCGCTCGTACTCGCGCTCGAGCAGCGCGAGTGCGCGATCGGTCTTCCCGACGTTCAGGAGCTGGGCGGCGCCGACGATCTTGCTGAGCGGCGCCGATTCGTCCTTCACCAGGAACAGCTCGAGGCTGCGCTGGATCGAGGTCTGCTCGCTCGGCAGCCGGCGCAGGCTGACGCGCCTCGACAGATGCGGCTCGGCGACCTCGACGTTCACCGCCAGGCTCTCGGGCGCCCCCGCCGCGACCGTCGCCTCCAACGCGTACCCGCTTCCGGAGGGCGCGGCCGAGTAGGCCGGCCCCTCGGTGGTGACCGAGATGCCTTCCACCGTGACGATCCGGCCCGTCTCGTAGTCGCGCACCTGCCACGTGACGCGAAGCGAGAAGGGATCCTCGGAGCGGGCGCTCGTCGCCACTCCGAGGCACGTGATGAAGCCGAGCGCAGCGCACGTCGCCTTCATTTGGACTCCTTCGCAGTTCGCTCGTAGACGATCGTCAACCCAGCAAGCGCCCCGATCAGGGTCCAGAGCTCGCGGAAGCGGCTGGCGACCTGTCCGAGCAGGGGCTCGGAGGGCTTGTCCGGGTACATCGCGTCGATGGCGCCGGAGTTCAGCAGCAGCACGTGGTAGGTGAACACGCAGGCGAAGGCCGAGAGGAGGAGCAGCGACAGCAGGAACACGGCGAAGCCCTCGGCGGTGCGTCCCGTGCTACGCCGCTCCATCAGCATCAGGCAGAGCCCCGACGACGACACCAGGCCGATCAGCAGCTTCGGCAGCTCGTTGAGGCCGAGATGGTCGTTGCCGATCGCGGCGGTGAACGAGGGCAGCTCCGTGCTCGCGTCCTGGAAGTGCTTCGTGGCGTGCCAGAAGAAGGCGATCGCGGCGACGGGGTAGAGGTACCAGGCGAGCAGCGACACGAAGAGCAGCGAGATCAGCGCGTACTTCACCCCCGGCAGGGGCTTGGTCGCGGCTCTCTCGGCGTCGCGGCCGGGTGAGTCTGAAATCGCGGTCGAGGAGAGGGACATGCTCGGCGCCTCCTCGCTCCCCGGCTGCACCGTGGATCCGGGGGAGGGCTCGCGCTAGCCCTGAACCGAGTAGGGTGTTCTACGTAGGTTGGGTCAAGCTTGCCCTCGGTGGGACGGCGGTGCTGTCGTGCGCTGGCTCCACCTCGCCCTGCATCCACCAACATGCCTGGCCGGTTGTTGCGCCCGCGTTGGCGACTGCGCGTCGGTGTAGACGCGACCGTCGGCCGCCCTCGCCCGGTACTAACGCCCTTCAGCCGCGGCTTTGCCGTTCTCGTGCCGCGCCGGGCCACGCGCCCCAAGGTCCGCCGCAGCGCGCTCGACCCGGGGCGCCCGAGGTGGCGGAACCGGTGCGGACACGTCGTGCGGGCGCGCTCCGCATCGCCCATGCCCAGGCCGCCCGTCCCCGCCCCAGGCGCCGCGCGCGGATTTCGGCCACGCCGACATCTGATGGTTTTTGCTGGAGCATGGGCCGCCCCTCGGGGGTAGCCTGGCAGAGCATGCACCGACTCACCGTTGCCTGCGCACGCCACCCCTGGGCGACACTGCTCCTCATCCTCGCCCTCACAGCGGCGGCTGGCTGGTCCGCATTTCACACAGGCAGGGCAGTCGGAACGGATGCGAACCTCGGTGCTGACCATCCTGCCGTCCGACAGTTCGAAGAGTTCATTGATCGCTTCGGAGGTGGCTACCCGATCGTGGTGGCCTACGAGTGCGAGGATGCCAACGTCTGCACCGGCGTCTTCGACCGCGCGGCTCTCGAGATGGCGGACATCGTATCTCGCCGACTCGTTCAGGCGAGCTTCGTATCTCGGGTATCGAGCCCCGCAACCACGAGACTCCTCGTACCCGACGAGGATCTCGGCCTAGACACCAGGCGGTTCGTCGTAGACGGTGTCGTCGTCGAAGATGCGGCTCTCATTCGCAGGGCGCTCTCTGACGCGTCATGGTCCCATACGCTCGTGTCAACCGACGGTCGAGTCGGCGCTATCGTGGTCGAGTTGGCCTCAACCGAGGGTGCGGCCCTATCGAGCGCGATGAACTCCATCCGGAGTTCGATCGCAACCTTCGAGGCGAGTGGATTCGCTTTCTACATCGTCGGTGAGGCGGCGGTGTCTGTCGCGGCGCAAGAAGCAGGGCGCGACAGTGCGGCGAGAGCCGGAGCTTTTACCGGCGGCATGCTCTTTCTTGCGCTCTTCTTCCTCATCCGGTCCCTCGCGGCTGTCGTTGCAACTCTAGCCACGATTGGAGTCGCATCCGCGTGGACAGTTGGGCTCCTTCCCATCATTGGCTGGCAGCAGAGCCACCTCACGAGTGGCGCAGCAACCCTGATCTTGGTCCTCGGCTGCGCAGACTGCGTCCACTTTGTCACCTACTACCTCGAGAACCGATCTCGCTTCACGACCAGTCTTCAAGCACTCGAGGCGACCAGTCAGTGGGTCCTTGCACCTTGTCTCTTGACGACAGCGACGACCGTCGGCGCCTTTGCGTCGCTAGCAAGTGGAGAGGTGCTTGCACTCATTCAGTTCGGTGCGGTCGCGGGCATTGGGATCTCACTGGCCTTCCTCCTCACCTTCTCCCTCCTTCCGGCTCTGCTCGTGCTCTTCTCGCTACGCTCTCGACGTCTTCAATACTCAGCGGCATGGCAAGAGGTGCTCGCCCGTCTTTCCAGGTTTGGGGTCCGACGACGAAACCTTGTCCTGGTGGTCTCCGCTGTGGTGGCGATCATCGGAGGAACGGGAATTCCCAAGCTCCGCGTCGAAATGAACGTCGCAGAGCTCTGGGGACCTGATCATCCGGTGACACGCGCGATCGATTTCGTTTCCGCACACCTGATGCGGGCAGATCGACTGGAGATCGAGCTGACACTGCCTCCGGATGCCCACCTTGAAGATCCCGAAACTCTTCGAACCCTGGCGGTCGTCGAAGATGAGTTGGTCGCCTTGGAACAAGTCGGGCGTGCTCAATCACTCCTGACGCTGCTCCGTCACACCAACTCAGTGTTGTCACTCGACGAAGGAAAGGCGGGAGCCCTTCCGAATTCTGAGGCTGCGATCGGCGAGCTCTTGCTCCTTGTCTCTGCAGGTGCTGCAGGTGTCTTAGATCCTTGGATCACCCTCGACCAGCGGCACACACGATTGTCGCTCGAGGTCGAGGAGTTGCCCATGAAGGAGAAGACCCTTCTCATCGCAGATGTCGGTCGCCTCCTGTCTGAGCGTCTCCCGGTCGGGTGGGCGTACTCGGTCACGGGTCCCGTAGTCCTGGCTTCTCGTTTCGGCCAGGAGTTCAGCCGAAGCCAACTGGGCATCGTCTCCGCCTCAAGCTTTCTGGTGATTGCGATGATCGGTGTATATCTGCGTTCCCTGCCTTGGGCTCTCCTCGCAGCGATTCCAAACGCAGTCGCCCTGATACTGATGTTCGGTGCCATGGGACACTGGGACATCCCGCTCAATTTTGGCAGCGCGATCGTCGCTCCGATTGCGATCGGAATTGCCGCTGACGACACGATCCACTTCCTCACCGCGTACTCACGTGAGCGCCGATCCGGCCAGGATCCTGTACCGGCGCTCACGAATGCGATCTCGGATGTCGGAGAACCAGTCATAGCGACTGCGGTCGCTCTATCTCTCGGCTTCTTGTCAATGATGACGTCTCAGATGGCAACAGTCGCTGATATGGGACTGCTGTGCGCGATCGCGATCCTCGGCGCAACGGGTGCAGACCTGCTGATCCTGCCCGCCCTGATCGCGACAGTGGCAGGCTGGCGGGCGTTCGAGGGGCTTCCAGAGCTCCGTCGATGACGGGGCACTCTAAGGCCATCGCTCCGGTAGCTCTCGGAGGAGCGCTCGCGACGATTCTCCCCGTCACCGTCGCTGTCGTATTGGCAGCACTTGAGGTGCGTGAGTCGGCCGGACGACCGCAACTCCCCTGCCCCTTCTACCCGAACGCCGTCGTTTCCTACTCGGCCGAGCTGCATGAAGGATGCCCACTCCGACCAGGCGATGCTGTGCTTGCGATCAACCTGCCGGGCCGAAGCGTCGCCATCGATTCGAGCAAGGACCTCGATCGGAATCTCCGAGCCGGGATTCCGGTGGAGCTCGTTGTTCGCCGAACGAGTGAATCCGTTGATCGACACGTCACGGCACAACCAGTGGCGACGCCGGTCGGGACCGCGGTCATTCGCTTGGTGTCCGCGACCCTACTGGCGGGCTTGCTCCTAGTCTTCGTGCTCTTGACCGCCCTACGATCCGGGGTACCCGCTGCCATACCCTTCGCCGCCATTCACTCGTGCCTAGGTGTCCTCATAGTTGCCGCAGTCGCAGGCTGGACTTCACCACGCTCTTACCCTTTGACTGCGTTGGCTCGAGTAGTTCTACCTGCGGCGTTGATTCATCTAGCGTTTGTCTTCCCGCGCAATCGCGATATAGCGATTCGAGTGCCGCGAATCTGTCGAGTCCCCTACTTCATCGCGTCCGCGCTGCTACTACTCGAACTCAACGCGACGTATCGCGGCTCCTCTTCGACGATGCTGCTCGTGCAGCGCATTGAGATGGCGAGCACAGCTGTTGCTGTCTTCCTCCTATGCGTCAGCTCATGGCTGAGCATGCGCGAATCACCTTCGCGGTTGGAGCGCGGGCAGGCACGCGTATTTCTGGTCGGCTTGGCGCTTCTCCTGTCCGCGACGCTGGGCGGCATGTTCGTTGACGTGCCTGGTGGTTCACTCTCCGCCCTGACGCTCGGTGCCGCGCTGTCGCCGATTCCGCTTGGCTACGCCATCGCCCGATACCATTTGTTCGACTTCAGCACTACGATTCGTCGGACCGTCGCACACGTATTGTACCTTTCGATCTGGTCGGGGCTGTTCTTTCTCGGAATCGTTCTGTTTCACGACGAACTCCCCATTCCGACCTGGCTCCGGCACCCTGTTGTGATCTTTGTTGCGGTGTATTCGTTTCTTGCACCGCTCGACGGCGTCCGTCATCTGCTGAAGCGCTCCATCGAGCGTGCCTTCCAGCCCGAATCCAGGACTTGGACGCAGCTCTCCGAAGGGCGAGCCTCACGGCTCGCTCACGAGCGAAGCCCGGAGAGCATCGGTCGCGCCGCAGTGAATTTGGCGGCGGACGGCATCCCCAGCGCGGGAATCTCGGTGTTCCTGGCGGACGGTGCGGCGCTCCGACTCGTCCATGCGGTTAGGGGTGGCGCTTGCGAAGACCCCGAGGTCGCGGGGCTCAGCTTGCGCATTGCGGCGGGCGCGGATGTGATCGACCTGAATCGAATCGACACGATCGCATCGGAGGCGGCGACTCTCTACGACGCAGGCGTCGAGATCGTATCGGTGATCGCTACCGGGAGTCGCCTGCACGGCGTGATGTTGGTATGCCCGCAGCGGCGGGGGGCCCCGCATCCCGCCGCGCCCATCGCCTGGCTGCGTATGGTCGGTGTACACGCCGCAGCCGCGCTCGAGAACGCGCGACTGACCGAGCAGCTCCGCGTATCCGAGGAGTTCGCAGCACGCGGCCGAATGCACGCCGAGCTCGCACACGAGATCGGGAAGCCCCTTGGCGCACTCGAGCATCTGGCCCAGAAACTGTCTGCAGATCCGACTGCGTCGGGGGGAGTGCGGGAGCGCGCCACCGCCATTACGCGGATCTCCGGCCAGCTTCGCGACATCGTGCGCGGCGTGCTCGGTGCGGGTCGAAGTCAGGATCGGATCGAGGTGCGAGACCTGATCGATCGCGCGTGCGTCGAGGTCGCCAGCGTACACGGCGAGAGTGCGATCATCGTACGGCCACTTCCACCGTTGCCCGCACTCGATCAGCTCGCCGACCGTGTAGTGCGAGCCCTCACGAATCTGCTCGACAATGCGGTACGAGCGAGCACGGCGGGCGAGGTCGTCGAGGTCGGAGCGCACGCGACCGAGAGCGCGGTGGAGATCGAGGTGGTCGATCACGGCACCGGGATCGCGCGGGAGGACCTCGAGCGAGTGTTCAACGCCTTCGTGAGTCTGCGCCCCGGCGGCAATGGACTCGGCCTCACGATCAGCCGGCAGGTCGTGGAGCAGCTCGGCGGAACCTTGACCCTGGAGTCCGCACCCAGGGAGGGCACGGTGGCGCGCATTCGGCTCCCGGTGACGACGGGCTAGGCTGGGCCCGCGCCTGTCGCGCCCAGGGGAAACGCCCGATGCCGCCTTCACGCCACCTGCTCCTCTCGCTCGCCGCGCTCAGCCTGGCCGCGAGCCTCGGCGCCGCCTGCCACGCCCCGACCGAGGTCGCCCCCGAAGCCGCGCCCTCGCTCCCCGCCCTCGCCGGCCTCGACGTCCCCGTCTCCTTCGAGCGCGACGTGAAGCCGGTGCTCGACGCGCGCTGCGTCGTCTGCCACGCCTGCTACGACGCGCCCTGCCAGCTCCAGCTCGGCTCGCCCGAGGGTGCGGCGCGCGGCGCCGCGAAGTTGCCGGTCTACGACACGAGCCGGCTCGCGAACGCGGCGCCCACGCGGCTCGGCGTCGACGCGCACGGGGCCGAGGCGTGGCGCGCGCGCGGCTTCCATCCCGTGCTCGACGGCTCGGCGCAGGGCGACTCGCTGCTCGTGCGCATGCTCGCGCTCGGCGCGGCGCGGCCGTTCACGCCGGGGGAGAAGCTGCCCGCCGCGGTGGGCCTCGACATCGATCGCGCGCTCTCCTGCGCCACAGCGAACGAGTTCGACGCCTACGCGCGCGACCATCCGCAGGGCGGCATGCCGTACGGCACGGCGCCGCTCGCGGAGGACGAGCTGCGCGTGCTCGCGGCGTGGCTCGCGCAGGGCGCGCCCGCGGCGGCGCCGCCCGCGGAGGCGCCGGCCGATGCGGACGTCCAGGTCTGGGAGAAGTTCCTGAACGGGACGTCGCTGAAGGAGCGCGTCGTCGCGCGGTACCTCTACGAGCACTGGTTCGTCGCGCACCTCGCGTTCGAGGGCCGCGCCGCCGGCCCCTTCTTCCGCGTGGTGCGCTCGCGCACCGCGCCGGGGACGCCGATCGACGAGATCGCGACGGTGCGGCCCTACGACGACCCGGGCGGCGCCTTCTGGTACCGCCTGCGGCGGATCGACGAGACGATCGTGCACAAGACGCACATCGTGTACTCGCTCAGCCCGGCCCGTCTCTCGCGGCTGCGCCAGCTCTTCCTCGGCAGCGACTGGCAGGCCACGCGCTTCCCGAGCTACGCCGCCGAAGAGGCGTCGAACGCGTTCATCGCCTTCGACCAGATTCCGGTGCGCGCCCGCTACCAGCTCTTCCTCGACGACGCGCAGTACTTCGTGATGACCTTCATCCGCGGGCCGGTCTGCCGCGGCGAGGTGGCCGTGGACGTGATCGAGGACCACTTCTGGATCGCCTTCGTCGACCCGGACTACGACCCCTCGGTGCGCGACCCGCGCTTCCTGCGCGAGCACGCGGGGCTGCTCGACCTGCCCGCCGAGCACGCCGAGCAGTTCGCGCTCGGCCGGCTCTGGCTCCAGTACAACGTGAAGCAGCGCGAGTACCTCGACGCGCGCGAGGCGTACTTCGACCGCGCCGACCCGAAGCGGCTCGGGCCCGCCCTCTCCTGGGTGTGGGACGGCGACGGCCAGAACCCGAACGCGCTGCTCACGGTGTTCCGCAACTTCGACAACGCGGCGGTGCTGAAGGGCTTCGTGGGCGAGGTGCCGAAGACGGCGTGGGTGATCGACTACGCGATCTTCGAGCGCATCTACTACAACCTCGTCGCGGGCTACGACGTCTACGGCAAGGTGAGCCACCAGGTGGCGACGCGGCTCTACATGGACCACCTGCGCATGCAGAGCGAGAACCTGTTCCTCGCCCTGTTGCCGGCGGACAAGCGCGAGGCGATCCACGCCTCGTGGTACGTGGGCGCGACGGGCACGATCGACTACAAGCACGTGAACTCTCTCCACGCGCTCGACCACGGCACGCAGGTGAAGTTCACGACCGACGACCCGAAGCGGGAGGTGCTCGAGATGCTCCTCGCGCGCTCGCCGGCCGTGGCCGGCCCGCCCGACCTGCTGAACCGCTGCGCGCGGCCGCCCTGCGACCGGCCGGGCGCCACGCCCACCGAGCGCAGCGCCGAGCGCGCGCTCCAGCGCATCGCCGCGGTGAAGGGCCCGTGGGTGCGCCTGCTCCCCGAGGTGTCGCTGCTGCGCGTGCGCGTGGACGAGAGCGGCACCCGCGACCTCGTCTACGGCCTCGTCCACAACGACGCGCACAAGAACGTCGCCTTCATGTTCGGCGAGGCCGACCAGCGCCTCCCCGCCGACGACACCATCACCGTCGTGCGCGGCCACTTCGGGAGCTATCCGAACTTCCTCTTCGAGGTGCCGGTCGAGCAGGTGGGCGCGTTCGCGGACGAACTGCTCGGCGTCGCGAGCGCAGCCGACCTCGAGCGCCTCGCCGACCGCTACGGCGTCCGCCGCACCGATCCGAGGTTTTGGTCAACGACGGACTGGCTCCACGCCGACCTGCGGCGCGCGAACGCCACGGAGTTCGGGCTCTATGATCTCGGGCGGTACGGGAATCTCTAGCCTGGGGACGGCAGCACTAGGGCGATGTTCTCCCTGGCGACGCGAGCACGGCGTCGACGCGCCTCTCGAGGTCGGTCGCTCCAGGGGCGGCGGCCGATCGGGAGGTCGCGAGCTCTGCGTCGAGCGCCTCGAGTGCGGCCTTGATCTCCGCTTGCTCGCCGTTCTTCACTTGAATCCTGTCGGCCGCATTCACAGCGGGAATCCGTAGACCGGGCTGCGGAAACCGCTCGATGAGCGCGATCACGATTGGCATGGCACGAATGTCACGTGTATTGCCGAGGCCCTCGATCGCCCAGATGAACGACATCGGCTCGGACTCCGCGTCGGAGGCGAACGCATCGGCGCGAGTCTCTACGAGTTTCGCCAGGTAGAGGAACGCTGTGTCGCTCTCCGTGTGACCGAGGAGCCGGAGGTAGGTGCCGTGGCTGATCGGTCCCTCAGGATCGGGCCTGTCGAGCTGACGGATCAGGTAGCTGGCAAGGCGGTCGCCTCCGCCGCGGAGTAGCGCGAGAGACTCTGGGCAGAGCCCCGAGACTTCCGTCCCGCAGGGAGTGAGATCGAAGAAGGTGTCTAGGAGCTGCTTCATCTCCGGGTCGCTGTCGTCGTACTGCGCAGCGGCGGGAAGCGCGAGGAGCAGACAGAAGAGCGCGCTCGTGAGTCTCGTCATGGCGTTCTACTCCCTCGTGTAGTCGGCACCGCCGAAGCCGGCGATCGCCCTTTGGCATTCGCTCGCCGCCGTCTGCGTCGTTGAGAGCTTCATGTTGAAGCCACGCGGGCAGGTGCCCATTGGTTGCCCGACGGCTGGCGAATAGCAGGGGTCCGGGGCTGTGTGCAGCCAGCCAGTGAGCACGTGATGCAGCTCGTGCGAGAAGAGGTTCGGCGTGGGCTCGAGCGGGCGGAGGTCGCCGCCCCACCAATATGTCTTGTTGATCGGGCTCTGGTTGTCTTGGTAGTGCGAGCCTGGGCAGGTCGGTGGGAGATTGATGAATCTCTTTCGATTCCCAAGCTGCGGATTGTCCGTCATCACGACCATGCCGGCGAGGTTACTGACGAAGTTCACCGGCAGGCCCATCCCCACCCCGATGGCGGGGTCCAACTCCTGGCCGTTCTCGTAGAACGCACCCACGAGATGCACGTTCACGACGCGCGGCGATGCCGTGTTGGGCTTCCAGACATCGCAGTCGCTGGGGGGCGGGTGGCCGAGGCTCGCGATCCCGCCGCAGAAATCGAACTCTTCCTCCGGATTCGGGTAGCCCTGAACCCCCCACGACTTGCGACGCGCGAGCGCCGAGAGCGACTTGCTCGTAATCTCGACATCGAGGAAGTAGAAGGCGTAGCTGTAGAGGGTCACGCGCTGGTCGGTCTCCTCTTGGACGCCGCGGATCCACGGCGTCGGCTGCCCTGTCCAGCTCTCGCTACACATCGCTGACCACTCGCGCGAGGTATCGTCGAAGTGCTCGCGGAATACGCTCCAGAAGGCACCCGTCCAGCCGTCGGAGGGGTTCGGGTCGAGTAGGCCGTGTGCTACCGCACCGCCGCTCATGTAGTTGAGCCCCTCGCACGAACATTCGTAAGGCCCGCCGATTGGGTGAGTGCAGTCGTAGCCGGGCCGCCACCGGATCAGCCTCACCTTGATCCACTCCCCGTCCCGTGGCTTATCCTCGCCCTTCTTCCACAGGTGGATGACGTCGGCGGCAGGATTCACGATGTAGCCCCCGCCGTTCACGCGGAGCCGGTAGCCCTTGCGTCCAACGAGTCCCAGCGCCTCATCTTTCGGCGTTTCCACCTTCACGCGATTCGCCGCGATATTGCGGATGATCACGGGGAACGTCGTGCCCGTCGCTGGGTCGAGGAGAACGATGTCGAGCGGGTAGAGATTGAAGCCATAGCCAGAGATCCACACCTCATCACCCGCCTTCGCCTCGCTCGGCGCGACGCCGAACACAGTCGGCCCGGGCGGCGGGGGGCCGCCGCCGCCGCCACATCCGGAGCTCGGGTAGCTGATCCAGGCAATTGCGAGCGCGAACACGAGTTGTGCAGGGCGGCTCATTCCGGTCCTCCTCGGAGCACGGGAGGAATCCCCTCCTCGGCCCTCTAGTCGGCAGGACCCTACGGGCAGTTGCCCTCGGCGCCGGTGCACGGGCTCGAGTCCTGAGCGCCGGGCCCGGCCGCGCCGGGGGGCCCCGGATGGAAGCTCGTGAAGACGCCGAAGTCCGAACCGCCCACGATCCCGTCTCCCGTCAGATCGACGTCGGGGTCGCTCGTGCCGTAGGAGCCCGAGAAGATCTCGAAGTCGACGTCGTCGACGTTGCCGTCCTGGTCGTAGTCGGGGTCGCAATGGTTGCCGATCCCGTCGACGTTGGTGTCGAGCTGCGAAGCGTTCGACGTGTTCACGCAGTTGTCGATGGAATCCGCGACGCCGTCGCTGTCGGCATCGCCCACCACCGAGGCGTCGGCGCAGGGGATGGTCCCGGCGCAGGCGAGGCCCGACGCGCCCGGGGGCCCCGGATGGAAGCTGGTGAAGACGCCGAAGTCCACACCTCCGACGATCCCGTCGCCCGTCAGGTCGCAGTGCGGGTCCGAGCCTCCGTAGCACTCCGAGAAGATCTCGAAGTCGATGTCGTCCACCGTGCCGTCGTTCCAGTAGTCGGGGTCGCAGTGGTTCCCGATCCCGTCGTAGTTCGTGTCCAGCTGGGACGGATTGGCCGTGTTCACGCAGTTGTCGTGGGCGTCGGCCACACCGTCGGAGTCGGCGTCCTGGGCGAGGGCGGGAGTGGCGAGGCCGAGAAGGAGGCCGCACGCGAGCACGAGGAATCGCTTCATCGTTCTACTCCAGTCCGAGATCAGTGCGTCACTCCGCCTGCTCGGCCGCCGGGCCCTCCGGCGTGGAGTGACGCAGCTGATCCATCCTGGTGTGGAGCGCTTCGCGAGTCACGCGCTATGTCACCTGGGCTTCACCTCGGTGAAACACCGGAGTGTATCCAGCTTCCATCTACGTTCTCTCGTCTCATTCCTTCGTTTTCGCCCGACGCTACACGCTCGCGAGCCGGCACGTGGAACAGAGCGAGGCCGACCTCGAGGCCTTCGCCGCGCCCTACGGCGTCCGCCGCACCGAGCCCCGCTTCTGGGCGACGGCGGACTGGCTGCGCGACGACCTCCGGCGTAAGAGCCCGACCGACGCGGGGCTCTACGACCTCGGGCGCTACGGGAATCTCTGAGTAGATTCGAGGTCGGAGACAAAGCCCGATGAAGAGATCGCTCGCCGCCCTCGTGCTCTTCGTAGCGACGGCTGCCGCCGGCCAGGAGCTCCAGCTGGACGTCACCGCCACGGTGCCGGCGGAGCGCAAGGCCACGGCCCGCTTCCATGCGCCGATCGAGCCCGGCGACGCCACGCTCTCGGGCGTCGCGCGGAACCTCCGGGGCGGCGCGGTCCAGGTGGATCTCACCTTCCGCTACAAGCTCCCACCCGACACGATCGCCTTCGACGAGGTGATCGAACGCATCGAGGTCACCACGGAGACGCTCGGCGGCGACGTGTTCCTCGCCTCCGTGATCGACTCGCAGCTCATCCCCTTGAACCCGAATCGCACGCCGCTCTTCTACCGCGTGACGCTCTACCACCCCGAGGAGGTGGACGGCTACGTGGTCCGGGTGCGCGTGTTCGGCAACTACGAGTAGCGGCCCGATTCTTCGATCGAAGCGCCCCTCGAAGTGCTCGACCACGTACGGGCGCACACACTCGTAGCCAGCGAGGCGCTGCTGGCCGGGCCCGCGGAACACGACGCAGGGCCCTTGTGGCAGCTCGAACGGCTCGCCCCCGCGCGGGAAGGTTGCTCATGTCTCTCCTCGCCCGGCCCACTCCTCGGCGTGCGCCTGGACGCGCTCGAGCTCGCCGCCGTCGAGCCAGGTGCCGTGACCGTCGGGGCAGCGGTCGATCAGCACGCCCGAGGCGTAGTCGTAGTTGACGACCTCCATCGTCGCGCTGCACGTCGGGCAGGACGCGGGCGAGCGCGGCTCGTCGCGCGGCACTCCCTCGAAGGCCGCGGCGCGGGTCTCACGACGCACGGCCGCCGGGATCGCCACGCGGATCGTCTCGACGATCTGCTTGAGCTCGCCGCGGTCGAGCCACACGCCCCGGCAGTTCGGGCAGCGGTCGATGCGCGTGCCCTCGTAGCTCTCCGGGACGAGACGGGTGTGGCAGCGCGGGCACGGCACGCAACGAGTGTGCCCGACTAGCGGGTTGCTGCACGCGGCCGGCGCCCCGGCCCCCTGCTGCTCGCGGGCAAGGGGGCCTCGGTCAGATCGCCGCTAGAGCTCGACCTCGACCTCTTCTCCATGCACGCGCACTGCATGGGTTGCGACACCCTGGGCGGCCGGCCGCCGGATGAGTTCGCCCGTCCTCACGTTGAAGCGCGAACCGTGCCACGGGCACTCGACCACGTCCCCCTCGAGCCCGCCCTCGCTGAGAGGCCCGTTGGCGTGCGGGCAGGCGTCGTCGATCGCGCAGACGTCGTCCCCCAGGCGGAAGAGCGCGATGCGCTTGCCCTCCACCTCCACACACAGGCCGGACCCCTCCGGAATCTCGGACCGCTTGGCTACGAAGATGTATCCGGGCATCGATGGCCCTCCTCGTCGAGCCCGCCCCTTTCCGGCGGCGGTGCTCGGGCTAGAGGATAGGCGCCGGATGGCGTGCACGGACGAGCGCGGGGCCCTCACAGCCGCGGGGCGCAGGACACGACCTCCCCCAGCTTGCGCGCGATCGCGTCGATCAGCAGCTCGCGCGCATCCAGCGACGCGAGCGCGCCCCTCACGAGGCTGGCCTGGACCTCGAGGCTGCCGAGGTGGGGACCGAGCGACGAGACGATGAGCGACGCGTGGTCCTGGTCGGTGGGGATGTGCTCGAGGAAGAATTCGAGGTCGCCGTCCGTGAGCCCCGCGATCCGGCGGTAGGCGCGCGAGAGGCGCTCGTAGAGGGGCGGGATCAGCCACTCCATGGCGAAGCCCACGGCGCCCATCGCCTCCCAGAACGTGCGCGGCGTGCACAGGTCGAAGTGGACGCGTGAATAGACCTCGAGCTCGGGGAGCCGCGGCGTCTGCTCCGCCGCTTCGGCGTCGATCCCCAGCGCGCGGAGCACCTTCCGGAACTGAGCTGGGTGCGTGCGCTCGGGATCGCCTCGTCCGTACTCGTCCCAGAGGATCGAGACGAGCGCCCGCTGGATCCGCTCGTCGGGGCAGCAGGCCAACGCCGCCGCGTCGTAGAGCCGCGTGCGGAGCACGTGGTGGTAGTAGTGCACGGTGAACGTACGGAGCGACTCTTGCCCGCAACGCCCGTGCTCGAGGTCCGCCCACAGCCGGTTCGTCAGGACCGGGTGACTGAGCACCGTGCGCTCGAGGGCCGCTAGGAAGGCGCTCTCCTCACGCACTGTCGGTCGCCATGGCCGCCCGCCGGCGCCACACGCTCGCCAGCCACGGCTGCTGGGCGCGCGGCAGGCCCGGGGGGCGGTAGTAGTGCTCGAGCTCGACGAAGCCGGCGCCCGTCAGGTAGCGGCGCCACGCGGCGAGGTCGTGGTAGGCGCCGTAGCGGCCGTGGCTCCAGCCTTCCTCGTTGTCGCCGCGCGGGTTGGAGCTGAACAGCACGCCGCCCGGCTTCAGCGCCGCGCGGAGCTCCGACAGCACACGCGGCAGCTCCCGCGCCGGCACGTGGAAGAGCGAGGCGTTCGCGAAGACGCCGTCGAAGTGCGCGGCGGGCAGCTCGAGCGCGAGGAAGTCCTGCTGCCAGACGGTGCAGCCCTCGGCGCGCGCCATCGCGACGAGGCGCGCCGAGCCGTCGAGGCCGATCGCCGTGTGGCCGAGGCGCGTGAAGGTCGCGAGGTCGCGGCCCGGCCCGCAGCCGAGGTCGAGGATCGTGAACGGCGGCTGGCCTTCGATGTGCCGCAGCAGCGCGTCGACGTTCTGGCTGACGTCGTGGTCGCGCGTGCCCTCGCGGAAGTCGTCGGCGTTCTGGTCGTAGTGCGCGAGCGTGCGAGCGCTGAGCTCGGCCAAGGGCCGCTCGAGCTTCATCGGTTCATGCGGTCGTACGCGAAGCGCAGCGGATCCGCCGACACCCGGATCATGCCTTCGAACGCTCCGTCCATCTCGTAGATGAGGAAGACGGCTCCGGCGACCGACAGGGAGCAGACGACGAGCACGGCGAGCACCGTCCCGTTCACCGGGGCGAACAAGCCGAAGCTCGCGAAGGTGATCGTGAGCCAGAACAGGAGCACCACGAAGAACAGCGAAGGGATCGAGGTGCCGACGCCGCCGGACCCGATCCACCGCGCCTCCAGGAGGTCCTCGCTGAGATCGACGGCACGGGACTGGAGGTACCGCTGCGCATTCGTCTGCGGCGACAGCTCGAGGATCCGGTCGGCCAGGGCCTCGACGCCCTTCGAGAGCGCCGACGGATCCAGCTCCGCTTCGGGTGGCGAGGAACCGTCGGGCCAGGTGAGCGCGATCCGGCGCCCGAGACCTTCCCGCAAGCCGGCAGGGAGCGCAGCGGTCTCGGGCCCGTAGCGGGCCAGCACGCGGTCGAGCGTGAGCACCTCCTCGGCGCTCACCTTGACCTCCGTGTCCAGCCGATCGGAGGCGCTCTTGGCCGAGGCGGTCACCAGGCCGAGGACCAGCGCGGTCATCGTCGCGATCAGTCCGACCCCGAGCTTCACGGTGTCCTTGGAGTCCTCGCCGAGATGGTGTCCCGGCAAGCGCTCGCGCAGCCGGATCCCGGCGAATGCGCCACCGAGGGAGCAGAGGAACACGATCCCGGCGTGGACGGCGGGAGTCACGCGCTCCACGCTATCACGGGCACGCAACGGAGCTTCATCGATCGAATCGGCCCTCGAAGTGCGCGACCCCGTGCGGGCGTACGCACTCGTAGGCAGCGACGCGCTGGCGACCGGGATCGCGGATCACGAGGCAGGGCCCCTGCGGCAGCTCGAACGGCTCGCCCTCGGTGCTCCAGCCATGCTCGGAGAGACGGTCGCGAACTTCCGAGAGGCTTCGAACGCGATAGACGGCGAGCCCCTCGCCCACGTCCAGGTGATCGGCCAACAGGACGAGGGGGTCGGATTCGGTCAAGCGAACGGCCGCCACGGTTGTCGAGGCGTCCCGGATCCGCCAGATCAGCGTGCCGCCCAGCGCCTCCGTGTAGAAGCGAACGGCCTCGTCGACGTCGGGCGCCGCGAAGTACAGGTAGTCGAGAGACAGGAACTGCGCCTCGGGGTGGCTCATGACGCTCCGCCGGCGGATTGTCGCACGGGGCATCCCCTGCGGCGCAGGAGCTGTCTACACAGATCGATTCCGTGGCAGAATGCCCCTCCATGCCCGAGCCCGCGCCGCGCATCGATTCGAGCCCGATCGCGCCGCCGCGCGGCTTCCCCTGGTACGTGGCCGGCGTCGCCACCTGGTTCGGCGCGTTCGGCATGCAGCAGGTGCTGTTCGCGTGGCTGGTGGTGGGCGAGCTGAACGCCGATGGGCTCTGGGTGGGCATCGCGCAGAGCGCGTCGATGATCCCGAGCTTCCTCTTGATCCTGCTCGGCGGCGCGGTCGCGGACCGGCACGACAGGCGGACGCTCCTGATCCGGCTCCACCTCGTCGCGACGTTGCTCGCGCTCGGCCTGCTCGCGGCCGTCGGGGGCGGGCTGATCTCGATCCCCGTGCTGATCGCGTACGCTCTCTGCATCGGGAGCACGAGCGCCTTCGTGATGCCGGCGCGCGACGCGCTGCTCTCCGAGGTCACGGGCGAGAACCTGATGCGCGCCGTCACCACGATGACGCTGGTGCAGTGGGGGGCGCAGGCGGCCGGCGCGTTCGTGGGCGGCAGCGCACGCTGGATCGGCACCGTGCCCGCGCTCGGCCTGCTCGCGGCGACGTACTTCGCCGGCGTGCCGACGCTCGCGCGCCTCGCCTCGGCGCCGCCGCGCGGCGACGGCCCGAACGCGGCGCTCCGCCTCGCCGATCTCGCGGTCGGCGTGCGCGAGGTGGCGCGCTCGCCGCAGCTGCGGCCGGTGGCGCTGCTGGTCACCGCCGTCGGCGCGCTGTTCGTCGGGCCGATGATGGTCGTGTTCCCCGTGCTGATCCGACACCACTACGGCGGCGGCGTCGGGGGCATCGGCCTGCTCCAGATGTGCTTCCCGATCGGCACCATCCTCGGCTCGCTCGCGCTGCTCGCCCGCGGCGGCGTGAAGCGCAAGGGCCGCGCGCAGGTCGCGTCGCTGGTGTTCGGCAGCGGCTGCCTCGGCGTGGTGGGCTTCGGGCTCCCGCTCTGGGGCACGCTGCTCGCGGTCGTGCTGTGGGGCGTCGGCGCGGCGGTGTTCATGAACTCCGGGCGCACGGTGTTCCAGCAGCAGGCCCCGCCCGCACTGCGCGGCAAGGTGCTCTCGGTCTACATGCTCGGCTTCATGGGCGCCTCGGGCCTGGTCGGCGCCCCCGTCTCCGGCCTGCTCGTCGGCTGGCTCGGCCCGCTCGCGACGTGCTTCGCCGCATCGCTCTCGATGCTCGCGGTGGTGGCGCTGGTGCTCGCGACGACGGAGATCTTGCGGGTGGAATAGGACAGACCACCTATCTCGACGGCGCAAGCCTCCTCCTCCAAAGAGGCACGTCGCGGTCTTGGTGTATCCGCGTAAACTGTGGGCCGGTCGCACAATCGCATTTGCCCTGATCGCCAGGTCCTCTGTGCACCCCGTATCGGCGCGGACGCTCATCGGTTGAGAGGCCCACCCCCGCAGCACAACACCGGTCGGTCTCGGTCGTCCGCGAGGGTCGTCGATGCCTAGAGAGCTTGTCGTGGGACCACTCGGAGAAAGCGGGCTTGCGACGCATCAGGCTCAAGCTCCTCGTAGAGCTCATTCGCGAGCCGGAGAGCATCTTCGGCGCGGCCAGACGCCGGGGCGAATGAGAACCGGCTCCCGTGTGTCTTCACACTAGTCGGGTCCACGTCGGCGCCGTGGAGACGTCTTGCAAGGTGGGGGATCTGCTTCGAGTCTCGGAGCTCGACACGCACCTCCGGCAGCACCACGATCGTCGCGCCCTCGGCTCGAAACGTGGGCAGGAGCGCGCCGGCGCGATCGAGCTTCCTCCGGTCCCCCTCGCCCAGGCTCCTTCGCGCGATCAGCACCACCTTGGCTCGAAGCTCCTGCCCATCGCGCAGAAGCGCCTCCCGACGCGCCCTGGGCAGGGACGCCTTCGCAGCCCGTTCCAGATCCACGGCCACATGGTTGGGATCCGGGCTCAGGTCGACGCGCTTGCCATGGGCGAAGTAGTAGTTGCCCTTCAACCCTCAACCCCGGCGGGCCTGCCACACAGCCCGATAAGCGTTGAGTCTGCCATTCCCCTCGTTGACGTTCCAGCCGCCCGCGCTCAGGGGATCTGCATTCAGCTTGAGAATCTCACGCACGCGGGCTTCCGGAAGGCCTGGATTCGCAGAGAGCACGAGGGCCGCCGCGGCGGCCACATGCGGCGTAGCAGCCGACGTACCGTTGAAGTCGTGAGTGAACTGTCCGCCCGCGTAGCCCCGACCTCCGGCGATATCCGTCGTGCGGATGTGGACGCCCGGAGCCAGCAAGTCGATCTCCGGTCCGAAGTTGCTGCCCCACCAGTTTTCGCCATCCGAAGAGGTCTTGGTCTTGCGCTGATCCCACTCGTTGGAGGCCCCGACTGTGATCACACCGTCGAGCGTGCCCGGATAGGAGACCGGCCCTTGCTCGTTCCCGGCGGCGACCGCGACGACCGCGCCCAGGCCAGCGCGGCCGAGTGTACGAGCGCGTTCGAACGCGTTGGTGATGACGTCAACGGGTGGACCGCCGCCCCATGAGTTGGAGAGCACATCCGCCTTCGCGTCGTCCCAGCACCAATCGATCGCGTCCGCGGTAGCAAAGTCATCGAAGATCCACAGGCCTGTACCATCGTCCTTCGCGATTCGGGCCGCGACGAGAGAGCATCCTCGCGCCAGCCCCGGCGTGTGGTCACTCTGGCTGGCGACGATGCCGGCGCAGGCCGTGCCGTGAGAATCGTCGCCATCAGGCCGCGCGTGGCTGTTTCCATCGACGAAGTCCTTCTCGCGAACCACGACGCTCTTCAGATATTGGTGGAGCGTATCTACGCCTTCGTCGAGCACCGCTACGCGAATATCACGTCGTCCTTCGGTGATCGTCCAAGCCGCCCTAGCGTGCACGTCGGCACCGACTGCGCCCGGAGCGCCCGCGTTGTCGAGATTCCACGGAAGCTTGGCCGTTGATCCGACCGTCTTCCGCACCGCGTTCTCCTGCATAGCGCGCAGGAAATTGGGGTGCGCCCGGCTCTTCCCACGCTTGTAGATCTCGTTGGCAGCGCGAAAGATGAGAGCGATCCGATCTTCCCCTTCATCGCCCGGGGCGCGAAGCAGGACCTTGTCATGCTTCGCCTCTCGCACCAGCTTGAGTCCGAACTCATCACGCGCGAACTTGATCTCGGACGACCGCGCACCGTCGATCACCAAGGTCTCGGTGGCGACCACGAACGTGCGATCCTCTCGCCGCGCGCTCATCTGAACTTCAGACGGAGCTAGTTCGTAGAAGCGCGTGGCCAGCCACTCAGGCTCGGACCTAAAGAGGCGAGCAACAGCGCGCCCCGCCACCGGAGCGCTGACCGCTGCGCCCCTTGTTTGTCTCGCGCGTGCCGCTACGCCCCTCCGGACCACTTGATCCATGGTGTTCAACCGTACGTGCACCTTTTTCCCGCCGGAGTAGTACTGGTAGTCGGTCATGAAATCCCTCCTTCTCGGCCCAAGCGCATGCCGCGTGCCGACGGTGGCACTAGGCCAGAGGAAGCCGCACGCCCCAGATGAGCCAGGTGTTTCCACCTAGGCTCACGTCACCGGGTACGGCCCCACTTCGAAGCGCTGCGCGTGGTAGCCCTTCGAGCCGACCGCGCGGGCCAGCGGACTGCGCGGATCCTCGTTCGCGCGCAGGCGCTCGAGCACGGCGGCGAAGTCGTAGCGCGGGCGCCAGCCGAGCTCGCGGCGCGCTCGCTCGTTGACGTAGACGCGGTCGAGAGACGGGAACATCCGCCAGCCGCGGCGCGCGTACTCGTCGGTGTAGCCCGGGACGCGGCGCTGCAGCGCCGCGGGCGCGTCCGCGCGCAGCTCCGCGAGATCCTCGGGCGTGAAGGGCGTGGTGGCGCTGATGACATAGCGCGCGAAGCCGAGCGCCTGCGCCTGGTCGAGCGCCAGCAGGTGCGCGTCCACCACGTCGGCGAGGTCGACGCGGCGGTAGAGGAGCTCGTTGGCCTTGGCGTTGGCGTCCGCGTAGGCGGCGCGCAGCGCGGCCTGGTCGTCGGCCTCGGGGAAGAAGCGCGAGGTCCGGAGCACGACGCAGGGCAAGCCCTCGCTGCGGCGGAACAGCTCGCACAGCGCTTCCGCCGCCGTCTTCGTCACGCCGTAGATGTTGCGCGGCACCGGCGCTACGTCCTCGGTCACCCACGCCGCGGGCGCGCCGGCCGGCGGCGTGAGCGCGCTCCCGAAGGCGCTGGTGGTGCTGGTGTAGACGAACGCGCCCACGCGTGCGGCGACGGCCTCCTCGAGCAGGACGAGCGTGCCGGTGACGTTGGTGTCGACGAACGCCTGGCGCGTGTGCGTGGCCAGGTGCGGCTTGTGGAGCGTGGCGGCGTGCAGCACGGCCTCCACGCCGGGCAGACAGCGGCGGACGAGGGCGCGGTCGGCGATGGAGCCGACCGCGTCGGTGTAGTCCGACGCCAGCACGTCGAGGCCGACGGCCTCGTGGCCGCGCTCGCGCAGGGTGCGCATCAGCGCCTCGCCGAGGTGGCCCGCGCTGCCCGTGACGAGGATCCTCACCCCGGGAGATCTACCCCTCGAGCGCCGCCGGGTCCATCCACAGGTGCTCCCAGACGTGGCCGTCGAGGTCTTCGAAGCCCCACTCGTACATGAAGCCGTGGTCCTTCGGCTCCTTGTAGCGGCGGGCGCCGGCGGCGAGGGCGGCCTCGACGATGCGGTCCACGGCGGCGCGAGAGTCGGCGCTGAGCGCCACCAGCGCCTCGGTGCTGTGCTTCGCGTCGGCCACCGGCTTGTCGGTGAACGTGGCGAAGTGCTTCTCGACGAGCAGCATCGCGAGGATGTCTTCGCTGATGATCATGCAGGTCGCGTTCTCGTCGGTGAAGCGCGGGTCGAAGCTGTAGCCGAGCCGGGTGAAGAACTGGACCGAGCGGGCGAGGTCCTTGACGGGGAGGTTCACGAAGATCTTCATCGGGAGAGGCTCCTGAGGTAGGTGTCGAGGCGCGCGAAGCTCATGGCCATGCCGTCCTTCATGCCGGTCGCGAGCGCGGCGTCGCGCGCGGCCACCGACGGGTAGAGGACAGTCTCCGTGATCGTGGTGCGGCCGTCCCGCTCGACGAGGTCCAGCGTGTTCAGCGTCTCGGGCCAGTCGCCGCCCCACGACTCGGTGGAGACGAGCCGCCCCGGCGGCGCGACCTCGCGGTACTCGCCGCGCATCTCCATCTCGCTGCCGTCGGCCTGGCGCCAGACGAAGTGCCACCGGCCGCCGGGCCGGAGATCGATCTCGCAGACGGGCATCGTCCAGCCGTCCGGGCCGAGCATCCAGCGCGGCACGTGCTCGGGCTTCGTCCACGCGTCGAACACCAGCTGGCGCGGCGCGGCGACCTCGTGCGTCATCACGACCACGGGCTCGAAGTCCTCGGGCTCCTGCACCTGGCGGATCTCGATGATCTCGTTCGGGCTCGCCGGGCAGCGCTTCGCCCACGCGATCGCCTCGTCGCGCGACTTCACCTGGATCATCCAATAGCCGCCGAGCACCTCCTTGACCTCGGCGAAGGGACCGTCGGTCACCTCCGGCGCGCCGCCCGCGAAGGAGACGCGCGCGCCCATCGAAGGCGGGTGGAGCCCGTCGAGCGCGAGGAGCACGCCCGCCTGCTGGAGCGCCTCGTTGTACTTCGTCATCGCCTCGACGGCGGCGGGGTCGGGCAGGGTGCCGGGCGGCGCGTCCTCGTAGCCCCTCGGGATCATCAGCATCATGAAACGCATGGGTCCTCCTGGTTCTCCCTCTCGTCGAACGGGCCGGCGCGATTTCGACAGCGCCGCTAGACGAGCGGCGGCGCCAGCCCCTCGCGGGCGAGCGCCCGCGCCACGGCGGGCCGCGCGAGGACGCGCGCGAGGTAGGGACCGAGCTGCGGCAGGCCCCGCGCGGGGCGCGCGAAGGCGCGGGTCCAGCGGGCGAGCATCAACAGATAGGGGTCGAGGGCGCTGAAGCGGGCGCCGAGCAGCCAGGGCCCGCCGTGGCGGGCGAGCTCCTCGTCGAGCTGCTCGAGCATGCCGCCGATGCGGGCCTCGGCGCGAGCCTTCACCTGCGCGACGGCGTCCGCGCTCTCCGCGCAGCGGTCGGGGTAGTGCCAGGTCATCAGCGTCGCCTGGAGCGTGTTGGTGAGCCACACCAGCCACTTGTAGAAGTGCGCACGCTCGGCCGAGCCGACGGGCGGCGCGAGGTCGGCGGCGGGGTGCGCGTCCACGAGGTGCAGGCAGATCGCCGCCGTCTCGTAGAGCACGAGGTCGCCGTCCACCAGCACGGGGATCAGCCCGTTCGGGTTGAGCTTCAGGTACGCGGGCGACTTCTGCGCGTCCTGCGTGCGGTCCACGAGCCGGAGCTCGAAGGGCAGGCCGAGCTCTTCGAGCAGCATGTGCGGCGCCATGCTGGCGTTGCCCGGGAAGTAGTGGAGCTGGAGAGCCGCCGGCATCCCCGTCGGCCCGCGCGCTAGTGGCGCCGCCGCGGACCGGCCTTGTAGGTGCGCGGGCCGAGCTCCTGGAGCGTCCGCTGGAGCTGTCGCTCCTGGTCTGCGCAGTAGCCGGGATTGCGCAGCCGGATGTCCGCATCGCCGAGGTAGTGCCAGACGAAGGCCGGAACCTCCTCGGCCTGCTCGGGCGTGAAGCTCTCCTCGAGCCGGTCGGCCTCGAGTCGCCACGCGGCGAGCTCCTTGCGGTTGGTGAGCGGCCGGGCGGCGAGCGCCTGGAGGGCGCCGATCAGGAACTCGTTGAAGGTGGGGTCCGACATGGGTTCTGGAGAATAACAACTCGCGCTTGCGTCGGAGGAGAGGTAGGAGAAGATTGGGCGCGACCTCGGGGGGAAGCTGGGAATGAGAGGGATCGCCGTCTCCGTTCTTCTGGTCGCGCTGTCGGTGCTCGAGACCGGGTGCATGTGGGGCTACGTCACGTACTTCGAGCCCGACCTGCGTGCGGGGCGCGAGGTCCCGCACACGGATCCCTACACGAATCCGCCGCCGCCCTCCGCGGTCGGGCTCGCGGGCGGCACGCTGTCGGTCGGCTGCCCGAACATCCGGAAGTTCGCGCTGCTGCCGATCCCGTGGTTCCGCCGCGCGTTCCGCCCCGACGAGCTCGAGATCGAGCTCGCCTTCTCCGGCGAGCCCAACCTGGTGGTGATCGACACCGCCGCGGCCGAGCTCATGATCGAGGGGAAGACGCTGAAGCCGAGCCGCATCTCGTACCAGGGGCGGCGGCCCGCGCCGACGTACCTCGAGACGATCGTGATCCCGACCCGCGCGCGCTACAAGCTCGAGGACCCGAACCGCGTGACGTACCTCTTCAAGCTCGAAGCGCGCGAGGCGGACGAGTTCCGCATGAGCGTCGGCGAAGTCACCGTGGACGGCGCGCGCACGCTGATTCCGCCGCTCGCGTTCACGCGGGAGGGCAGCTTCGTCGTGTACCGTAGCCCCGAGAAGAAAAAGGCGACCGGCCTCGACGCGAGCGATTCGGAGGACGCCGGGGAGTTCTGAGAGGCGCGATGATCCGTCTCCACCAGTTCGCACCCGCCTGGGACATCCCGAACCTCAGCCCCTTCTGCGTCAAGGTCGAGACCTACCTGAGGATGGCCGGGCTCCCCTACGAGACGGTCGCTGCCTTCCCGCCCCAGGGCCCGAAGGGAAAGCTGCCGTTCATCGAGGACGGCGGCCGGCGGATCGGGGACTCGCGCCTCATCCTCGACTACCTGAAGCAGACGTACGGCGACCCTCTCGACGGCGTGCTCACACCGGCCGAACGAGCCGTCGCGAGCGCCATGCAGCGGCTCATCGAGGACGACCTGTTCTGGGGCCTCGTGTACGCGCGCTTCGGCAAGCGGGATCGGAACTGGGCCGAGACCAGGCGTGCGACCTTCGGCCGGCTGCCGCCCGTGATCCGGTCCATCGTTCCGCAGTTCGCGCGCTGGCAGATGCGGAGCAGGCTGCGCGGACACGGCATGGGCGGGCACACGGAGGCGGAGATCTACCAGCTGGGGCGCCAGGACCTCGGTGCGCTGGCGGACTTCCTCGGCGAGAAGCCCTGGTTCATGGGCGCGGCGCCAACGAGCCTCGACGCCTCCGCCTACGGGCTCCTCGTCAACATCCTCTGGTGCCCGATCGAATCGCCGCTGAAGGAGCGCGTGCGCGTACTCCCGAACCTCGTCGCGTTCTGCGAGCGCTTGCGCGAGCGCTACTACGCCGATCAGCCGGTCAGAACCGCGACGCAGTGAGCCTCACGTCCGCGCGCTGCCAGGCGCGCTGGAAGCCTTCGTCGGCCCACGCGGCCTGGTCGGACTTGCGTTGCGCCATGAGCGCGCGCGAGAGGCCGAACAGCGACCAGCCGTTCTTCGGCCACATGTCGAGGTCGGCGCGGTAGACGGCCTCCGCCTCCTTCGCGCGGCCCGCGTCGAGCAGCACGGCGCCGAGCGCCTGGCGCGTCGGGAAGTAGAACGGCGGCGGCTCCATGTAGGTGAGCGCGTCCTGGAGCGCGACGGCCCGCTCGAGCGACGCGACGGCGGCCTTCGGGTCGCCCTGCGCGGCGGCGAGCTCGCCGGCGAGGTGCGCCTCGCCGATCGCGATCAGCGCCGCGGCCGTCGCGGTGTTCCCGGCGAGCAGCAGCTTCTCGTTGGCCTCGTCCTTCGCGGCGGCGCGCACGATCGCGAGCTCGGCCGCGGCCTCCGCCGTCCTCCCGGTGCGCGCGAATGCGACGCCGCGCGCGTAGTGCCACATCGCGCCCTGGTACGGGCGGCCGGCGGGCGGCTCGGGCTCGCCGAGCACGGCGTCCCACTGGCCGAAGCGCACCAGCGTGAGCCCGGGGATGGCGAGGAACTCCTCGACCAGCGGCAGCTCGGCGTGGAACTCCTCCACCTTCGCGGACAGGCTGCGCGCGGTGGCGAGCGCCTCGATGCTCTGGCCCTCGGTGGCCGCCGCGGCCCACAGGAAGTGGATGTTGTGCGGGTAGTACGCCGCGCGATAGAAGTCGCCCGGCCGGCAGCGCGCGAAGTAGGCCTCGTCGCTCGCGACCGCGTTCACGTTCACGGCCGCGGCGTCGGCGTAGCGGCCGACGCGGTAGTAGATGTGGCCGGGCATGTGGACCAGGTGGCCCGCGTCGGGCGCGAGCGGCGCGAGGCGCTCGGCCGCGGCCTCCGCCTTCTCCGGGAAATGCTCCTCCATGGCGTGGATGTAGTAGTGGTTCGCGCCGACGTGCGTGGGCTCCTGCTGCATCGCCCACTCGAGCAGCGCCACCAGCTCCGCGGTGTGGTCCTTGGGCTTCGCGTCCGCGGTCCAGTAGCTCCACGGATAGAGGTTCATCAGCGCCTCGGCCGTGAGCACCGCGACGTCCACGTCGTCGGGATGGTTCTGCCGCACCCTTCGCATCGCGTTCGCGTACGCGACGTCGAGCACGGCGCGATCGGCGGAGTAGGTGGGCGTGTAGCGCGCGGCGACGGCTTCGATCAGCTCCTGCTCGACCGGCGACGCCAGCTTCGACAGCCCGAGCGCCTGCTGGCCGGCGGCGTAGGCGTCCTCCGCGGCGGCCGGGCCGAGCGGCAGGTTGATGTTGGGGCCGAGCGCCGTGGCCTTGCCCCAGGCGCACATCGCGCAGTTCGGATCGAGGGCGAGCGCGTAGTCGAACGAGCGGATCGCGGCGTCGTGGTTGAAGCCGTAGATCAGGGCCAGGCCCTGGTCGAAGTAGCGCTGCGCCTCGGCCGACTCGGTGGTGATCGGGCGGCGGTGGTCGCCGAGCCCGGCGAGCAGCTCGGGCGCCTGCGCGCCCGGCGCGGCGTCCGGCTCGGACGCGCCCTGGGTCGTGGCGCTGCCGCAGGCGAGGGCAAGGCTGGCGGCGAGGGTGGCGGTGACGACTGCGAGACGGGACATCGCGGCACTCCGTTCTGGCGACGTCCCGAGGATTCCACACCCGGCGTGGCGGCGGAATGAAGCGCTTCACACCGATGCCACCCATTTGGGGCGTACGCTTCGTCCCAAGAGGAGGAATTCCCATGCCGGATCCGGGTGCACAACTGATCCGTCTCATCAACGAATTCCCCGTATCGCAGGCGCTCTACGTGGCTGCGGAGCTCGGGATCTCGGACGCGCTGGCCGATGGGCCGAAGAGCGCGGACGAGCTCGCCGCAGCGACCGCTTCCCACGCGCCGACGCTCTACGGGATGATGCACGCGCTCGCGGAGCTGGGCGTGTTCGAGGAGAAGCCCGAGCGGATGTTCGCGGCCACCCGGCTCAGCGGGCTGCTGCGCTCCGATCGGCAGCTCCCGTTCGCCGCCTGGGCGGAGTTCGTCGGGCGCGCCCTGCCCCGGGAGGCATGGCGGCCTCTGCTCGACCGCGTACGCAACGGAGAGAACAGCAAGACGGGAGATCGCGATGCCTGAATCGCTCGAGCTTCCGCTCCGGCTGATGCAGCTCATCAACGGCTTCCAGGTCACGCAGGCGCTCCACGTCGCCGTGACACTGCGCGTGCCCGATCTGCTCGCGGACGGGCCACGGAGCGTGGACGACCTCGCCAGAGTCACCGCGACGCACACGCCGACGCTGTACCGGCTGCTGCGTGCGCTCTCGGCCGTGCGCGTGCTCGAGGAGCGGCCCGACCGGAGCTTCGCCGGCACGCCCATGAGCGAGCTGCTGCGCTCCGACCGGCCCGCCTCGTTCGCGGGCTGGGCGGCGTACGTCGGCCGGCCCTATCACTTCTCTGCGTGGGCGAACCTGCTCCACAGCGTCCGCACCGGCGAGAACGCCTTCGCCGCGCTCCACGGCGAGAGTGTCTGGGAGTACCGGGCGAAGCACCCGGACGAGAGCGAGATCTTCGACGAGGCCATGACGTCGATCTCCCGGATGCAGACCGAGGTGCTGCTCGCGAGCTTCGACTTCGGCCGCTTCCGCCGCATCGCCGACGTCGGCGGCGGCCGCGGCGCCCTGCTGGCGGCCATCCTCGAGGAGCACCCCAGCGTCGAGGGGATCCTGTTCGACCAGCCGCACGTCGTCACGGGCGCGGCGGAGATCCTCCGCGGCGCCGGCGTCGACAAGCGCTGCCGCGTCGTCGCGGGGAGCTTCTTCGAGTCGGTGCCCGAGGCCGACGCCTACGTGCTGAAGCGCATCCTGCACGACTGGGAGGACGAGCCGGCCGCCGCGATCCTGCGCGTGATCCGCGCCGCCGCGCCGAAGCACGCGCGCGTGCTGGCGATCGAGCAGCTCGTCGCGCCGCCGAACCAGGGTGCCCCCGCGAAGTTCATGGACCTCGCCATGCTCGTCTCGGCAG
>Ga0187892_10001755_pt1 | contig 47500 bp, 39 predicted proteins | sample MA1701073metaG_FD_139345 | JGI IMG/M metagenome (GOLD analysis project Ga0187892, IMG submission 139345) | Bio-ooze microbial communities from a basaltic lava cave in the Kipuka Kanohina Cave System on the Island of Hawaii, USA - MA170107-3 metaG ...
AAACCGCCGAAAACGCGGTGAACCTGTAACGCCCGCGCGATAGGCACTTATAACGCTGTTGTAGTGCTTAACAGATGTCGCAATGGATGCCACTAGATCAGCGCCACTGCATACAGGCATAGTCGCCGCGAAGTATCTTTGGCCCGCCTATGCTCCGCCACACTCCCTTTCACCCCCGCACCGCCGCGCTCATGGAAGCGCAGCAGTGGCGGCGTTGGTCTGGGTTTCTCGTGGCGAGCGCGTACGAGATGTCGCACGAGCGCGAGTATCACGCCATCCGCAGCTCGGCGGCGCTGTTCGACGTCTCGCCACTCAAGAAGTACAGCGTCTCCGGGCGCGACGCGTCACGGCTGCTCGACCGTATAGTCACGCGCAATGTCGCCGCGTGCCAGCCGTGCCAGGTGCTGTACACGCCGTGGTGCGACTCGCGCGGCAAGGTGGTGGACGACGGGACGCTGCACCGGCTGGGCGAGGATCACTATCGCCTAACGAGCGCCGAGCCGAATCTCTCTTGGCTGCACGACAACGCCAGGGGTATGCGGACGACTATCGAGGATGTTTCCGACTCGATTGCTGCGCTCTCGCTTCAGGGCCCTCTCGCGCGCGCGATTCTCGAACACGCCGCACAGCGTGACTTCAAGACTCTCAAGTACTTTCGCCTAACGAACGCCAGCATCGGCGGCGCGTCGATCGTGATCTCGCGCACCGGCTATACAGGCGACCTCGGCTACGAAGTGTGGATCGACGCCGCCGACGCGCTTCCCGTGTGGGATGCCCTCATGGACGCCGGCGAGCCGTACGGCATCACACCGGCGGGTATGCTCGCCCTCGATATCGCGCGCATCGAAGCCGGATTGATTCTGCTGGACGTGGACTACGTCTCGGCGCGCAAGGCGCTGATACCGGCGCAGCTGTCATCGCCCTTCGAGCTCTCGTTAGGCTGGACTGTGAAACTCGACAAGGGAAGTTTCAACGGCGCGCACGCCCTGCGCGAAGAACAGGCGAAAGCACCCGAGTGGATGCTCGTCGGTCTCGAGATCGAGTGGCCGTCGTTCGAGCGTGTCTTCGAATCGCTGGGGCTCGCGCCACGACTCTCGGCGACCGCCTCACGAGTCAGCGTGCCTGTATATGCGGACGGCCGACAGGTCGGCTACGCGACGTCGAGCACGTGGTCGCCGCTGCTCAAACGCTTCATCGCGCTCGCGCATCTCGAAGCGCCTTTTGTCTCGCCCGGTCGCAGCGTCGAGTTCGAGATCACTGTGGAGCATCGCCGTCATCGGGCGAACGCGAAAGTGCGCACGCTCCCGTTCTACGATCCTGAGCGGAAGCGCGCATGACGATGAACGGTAGTCGTACGCGCTACGACGCGATCGTCATCGGCGGCGGGCACAACGGCCTCGTGTGCGCGGCATATCTCGCGCGCGGGGGGAAGAAAGTGCTCGTTTGCGAGAAGCGGCATCTGGTCGGCGGCGCGGCTGTAACCGAAGAGATCCACAAGGGCTTCAAGTTCTCCGAGTTCTCTTACGTCGTGAGTCTCTTGCGCCCTGAGATTATCAGGGAGCTGGAGCTGCCGCGACACGGACTGCACATCCTGCCGCTCGAGTCGACAGTGACGCCGATGCCTAACGGCAACTATCTCGCCGCGTGGGGCGATCACGACGAGTCGCAGCGCGAGCTGTACAGGCATTCGCCGCTGGATGCGGAGCGCTACGACGACTTCGGCATCATGATGCACCACATGGCACACGCCGTGAAGCCGATCCTCGCTATGCTGCCGCCCGATCCGACGTCGCTCTCGCCGCGCGAGCTGTTGGCGCTGGCGCGCTTCGGCGGCCACCTGCGCTCGTTAGGTGAGGCGCGCTTCTACGCGCTGCACAAGCTCATGACCATGAGCTCCGCGGATTACCTCGACGAATGGTTCGAGACGGACGTGCTCAAGGCGACGAAGTCGGCCAGCGGCATTATCGGGACCTTCCTGGGACCTCGCTCTCCCGGTTCTGCCTACGTGCTGCTCCACCACTATATGGGGGAGATCGACGGCGCCTTCCGGGCGTGGGGTTTTCAAAAGGGCGGCACCGGCGGCGTCAGCGAAGCCATAGCCGGAGCGGCGCGCGCGTTCGGGGCTGAGGTGAAACTCGAAGCGCCGGTCACCAACGTGATCGTCAAGAACGGGCGCGCCGTCGGCGTCGCGGTCGGCCAAGGGGACGAGTATTACGCGGACGTCGTGGTCTCCGGACTCGATCCCAAGCGTACATTCCTCGGCCTCGTCGAGGAGAAGGCACTGCCGGGCGATTTCCTAACGAGCATCCGCCGCTTCAAGGCGCGCGGCTCGTCAGGCAAGGTGAACCTCGCACTGTCCGAGCTGCCGCGCTTCACGTGCATGGAGCCGGAAAATATCGCGCGCTGGGGCGGTGTGCACATCCCTGCCGCGCGGTATCTGCGCGGTGCCGTCTCTGTCAGCCCGACACTGGAGTACGTCGAGATTGCGTACGACGACGCGAAGCACGGGGCGTTCTCGCGCCGTCCTTATATGGACGTTGTGATCCCGTCGATGATAGATCCGTCGATGGCCCCGCCGGGACAGCACGTGATGTCGATCTTCTGTCAGTACGCGCCCTTCAACATCACCGGCGGCTGGGATGACGCCAAACGTGAAGCCTTCGGCGATGCGGTCATCAACGCGCTCGCTGTCTTCGCGCCTAACATCAAGCAGGCGATCATTGCGCGTCAGGTCCTCACGCCGGCTGACATCGAGCGCGTAACGGGACTGACTGAAGGAAACATCTTCCAGGGTGAGCTCGCGCTGGACCAACTCTTCTTCCTGCGTCCGGCGGCCGGTTATGCCAAGTACCGCTCGCCGATCGATCGACTGTACCAGTGCGGCTCAGGCACGCACCCTGGCGGTGGGATCATGGGCGCCTCCGGCCGACTCGCTGCGCTGACGATGTTACGGGATTGGCCGGCGTGACGCAGAGATACGACGTCATTGTCATCGGCGGCGGAGTCGCGGGCCTAACGAGTGCGGCGCTCCTCGGCATGCGCGGCATGGACGTCCTTGTGGTCGAGGCCCGCGAGCGCCTGGGCGGGCTGACGAGCACCGACGACATCGTTCCCGGCGTCCCGTGCGACACTGTCGATCACGAGTTGGGATGGGTACCGCCGGCGCTCGTCGCCGAGCTGGCACTCGATCGGCACGGACTCGAGCTGCTGCAGTGCGATCCCTGCGCAACGGCGCTCGTAGGGGGTGCGCCCGATGAGAGCATCACGCTCTATCCGGATGCGCAACGCACAATCGCGTCGCTCAGCCGCTTGAGCGCGAGCGACGCCGCGGCATGGCCAGCCTTTGCACAGCGCGTCGCGCAGCTCAGTGGCTTCCTGCGAGCGCTGTACGAGGTTCCCGCGCCGAGCCTCTTCGCGACGGGAACGGGGAACCTCGTCAGCATGCTCGCGTTAGGTCGCAAGGCGCGCGCGTTAGGCCGCAACGGTATCTTCGACTTGCTGCGCACGCTTCCCATGAGCATCGCCGACGTGCTCGACGAGTCATTCGAGAATACGGCGCTCAAAGGACTCCTCGCCGCGCGGGCAGTCTCGCGCATCCTGCAGGGACCGCGCTCCGGTGCGACGGCGTTTCTCTTCCTGCATTATCACGTCGGGCTCCCGTCAGGCGCTGTACGCGGCATGCTGACCGCGCGTGGAGGCGTCGGCGCTTTAGCGGGTGCCGTGATCGGTGCAGGGAAGGCGCGTGGCGTGACGTTCCGCACGGGAGTGAGGGTCGCACGGATCAATGTCCAGAACGAACGAATACAGGGTGTGACGCTCGAGTCGGGCGAGGAGATTGCCGCGGATCGCGTCGTCTCGAGCGTGGATGCGCGACACACGATCTATGATCTCATCGATCCCGTGCACGTCGAGCCGGAGCTCTCGCGAGCGATTGGCCATGTGCGCATGCGCGGCGCCACGGCGAAGGTGAATCTCGTGCTCGACGGGCCACTGCCGCTGCCTAACGCGGAAGCGCTACGCGGTCCGCTGGTCGTCGCACCCTCGATCGGTTCTCTTGAGGGCGCGTTCGACAGCGCGAAGCACGGCGCGATTTCGGACAACCCGACGCTGGAAGTGCGCATGCCGAGTGCGCTGGATCCGTCGCTGGAGGGCAAAGGCAAGCGCGTGGCAGTGTCGGTGCTGGCGCAATGGGCGCCGTATCGTCTCAGGGACGGCTGGGATGCGACGAGCCGCGCTGCGTTGGGAGACCGAGTTCTCCAGGCGCTCGAGAGCGCCATTCCAGGCATCACGAATCGGGTCGTGCACCGCGAGATGCTCAGTCCGCGCGACATCGAGGAGCGCTTCGGAGCGACGGAAGGGAGCCTAACGCATGGCGAGCTGGCGTTGGACCAGATCCTCTTCATGCGGCCCGTCCCGGCACTGAGCCGCTATCGCGTGACAGGCATCGAGGGCTTGTATGTGTGCGGTCGTGGATGCCATCCTGGGATGCCGGTACCAGCGGCGATGCTGGCCGCCCGCGAGATCGCACGCGCGGCGCGCACGCGAGAGCCGGCTAGCACACCGCCGCCGGCGCCGCAGGCCGCCTAACGACTTCAAAAGCAGGAGAGGCATGAGCACCTTCGTTCGCACGGTCGATAGCTACGTACAGGGCGCGCGCACGCTGCCGCAGCGGTACTACATCGCCCCCGAGACGCTGAGCGCCGAATGGACCAGGATCTTCGCCAAGCATTGGCTCTGCGTCGGACGCGCGGAACAAGTCGCACAACCTGGCGCATACATCGTCGCTAATATCGGCACCGAAAGCGTGATCGTGGTGCGCGATCGCAAAGGCGTTTTGCACGCACACTTCAATGTCTGCCGGCACCGCGGCACGCGCCTCTGCAACGACGCGAGCGGCCAGTTCAGTGAGACGATCCAGTGTCCGTATCACGCCTGGACGTACACGCTCGATGGCGCGTTGCTGCGCGCGCCGACGATGCAGGACGTGGAAGGGTTCGATCGCGCGGAGTACTCGCTCGTCGCTGCGCGTGCTGCCGAGTGGGAAGGATTCGTCTTCGTGAACCTCGCGCGCAAGCCGGAGCCATTCGAGTCCGCATTCGCGCCGGTGTTGGGTCGCTTCGCACGCTACAACCTGGAGGCCCTCACGGCGTTACGGCGCATCGAGTACGACGTGAAGGCGAACTGGAAGCTCGTGCTGCAGAACTACAATGAGTGCCTTCACTGTCCGACGATCCACCCGATGCTCGCGAAGGTACTGCCATACACGAGCGGGGCGAACGATCTCATCGAGGGACCGTTCCTCGGCGGCTACATGGAAATCGCTCAGCCTAACGAGAGCGCCACGGTGTCCGGCCGCGCATGTGGCCCCCTCGTCGGGGATTTATCGGGCGACGATCTGCATCGCGCGTACTACTACAGCCTCTTCCCCAACATGATGCTGAGCCTGCACCCGGACTATGTCGTCTCGTACATCGTCTGGCCCACGGGCCCCACTGAGACGCACATCGTGTCGGACTGGCTCTTCCATCCTAACGCTCTTGCTCACCCTGACTTCGATCCAAGCGGGGCTATCGAATTCTGGGACGTCACGAACCTGCAGGACTGGGCGATCTGCGAGCAGAGCCAACTCGGCGTCGCGTCGCGCGCCTACACACCGGGCCCCTATTCGCCGCGCGAGAGCATCCCAGCTGCGTGGGACCGGACGTACTTGCGCGCAATGCGTTCGGAGAGCTGACGAAAAACGAGAAAGTGATTTCGGATCGGTACCACCGCTTCGATCGATCGATCACGCATTTCATGGCCGATCACGGAATCACACTGCTCAGGATCAGCGTCGGCATCGTCTTCCTATGGTTCGGCGCCCTCAAGTTCTTCCCCGGAATGAGCCCCGCAACTGAGCTGGCGGCAAGAACGATCCGAGTGCTAACCGGCGGAGCGCTCTCCGACAGCGCGGCGCTGTACATCCTTGCGACGTGGGAGTGCCTGATCGGCCTTGGCCTCATCGCCGGTCAGCTGCTGAGAGTCGTGCTCCTGCTTTTATGGATGCAGATGGCCGGCACGCTGATGCCGCTTTTCTTCTTCCCACGCGAAGTGTTCAAGGTGATCCCGTTCGCGCCGACGCTCGAGGGGCAGTACATCATCAAAAACGTCGTCATCATCAGTGCCGCAATCGTCATCGGGGCGACCGTGCGGGGCGGCAAGGTGATCGCCGATCCCGGAGCGGCGGCGCGCGCCAAGCGCTCAGAAGCAATGAGCTAGTCCACGGGAAGCGCAGCAAGACGACCGCGTTAAACCACAAAACGGCGCGTCGGTTGTTGAGAACCCACAGCACTCGCGAGCGTGATACAGCACACTAAGAGCCTGTGTGCGCGCGATCACACAGCGCGGCCGCCACCGCATTCTTTCCGTTCCGTCCGGTCACCTCGCCCGTTCTGACCATCGTTCGGCCACTCGCGACGGTCATTCTGCCCTAGAGGCCCTAAGTGGCCTATCCAGGCCGATTTGCGGCCCATCAGTTGCCATAGCGGGGTGTGCCAAGGCCCGCGCCCCGGTGGGCCTTCAACCTTCAGTTCGCAGGTCGCGTTTCGCACGCGCAACGGAGCAATTCCATGAGAATCGACCGCCACCTCTCCCGGCTGCTGGGCGTCGTCCTGACGCTCGCCCTAGCGGCGTGCGGATCAGACCGAACGCAGCCCACGGCCGCCGCCGCCCCGAGCGTCGAGGAATCGAGCGCTGAGCTCAACGCCGCGCTCAACGCGGAACGCGCGCGCACGGCCAGCGCTGCTCTCGCAAGCTTGCAGCAGTACGATTCGCTGATTGCGTCGTATTCGCCGGACCTCGTCGGCGATTTGGTCGGTGGCGTGACCAACGCGCTGCAGGGATTGCTCCTCCAGTGTCAGCCACTGCCATATGCGTCTGACGTTCGGATGGTCGGTCCCGGCGGTGCCGTTCTCCGCGCTGGTCCCTACACGCTGATCGTTCCGCCCGGTGCGGTTCGCAACTACACAGTGATCACGATGGAGGCGCCTGTCGCTCCGCGCGCTCAGGTCACCTTCAAGCCGCACGGGCTCAGGTTCAGCAACTGGTCGAAGCCGCTGCTGTCGATGAACTACTCGCACTGCAACGGTCTTGGGATGCTCCTGCCGAAGCAGATCGTTTATACGGACGACCTGCTCAAGATCCTCGAGACGCTGCTTTCGTTCGACGTTCCGAAGTACAAGACAGTAAGCGCACCTCTCAGTCACTTTTCGAGTTACGTGGTTGCTTACTAGGGGCGAGGGCGTCTCCATCGTGAGATGGGTCGCCCTGCTTCCCCCCCTCCTCCCCCCCCCGCAGCAACCACGGAGCGGCACGGATCCGACGAGGATTCGTGCCGCGCTCGTTCGTTGTATGACAGTGCCCGGCTGCACGAACGCGCGGGGAAGATGCAGGAAGCCGCCGCGGAATACGAAGCGGCTATTCGCGCATGCGAAGAGGACGGCGAGACGCGGCTGCTTGTCGAGGCGCTGCGCGGCCTCGCCGTCGTGCGGCACAAGTCGGGGAACGACGTTGAGGCGTACGTGCTGTGCCAGCGCGCATTCAGCGCCGCCGGCGCGACGGGCGATCCACTGCTCGCCGCCGAAGCGCTCAACACACGGGCGTCGATCGACTTAACGGCGGGTCAGATCGCGGCGGCGAGCGAAGGATATCGTCAGGCGCTAGCGCTCACGTTCGACAGTCCCAAGCTGCGCGCGCGCATCGAGCAGAACCTCGGCATCATCGCGAACATCCGCGGCGATCTAAACGCGGCGCTGGATCACTACACGCGATCGCTGGAAGCCTTCCGCGCAGCGCACGATGACGCCGGCTGTTCGATGGCGTACCATAACCTCGGGATGATCAGCGCCGACAGGGCGCGCTGGGACGACGCGGAGCGCTACTACGCGCAGAGCCTCGAGCTGGCCGTCGCGTTAGGCGACGAACAGATCCGCGCGCAGTGCCTCCTCAACCGAACCGAAGTGCTGCTGGCGCGGAACAAATTCGCCGAAGCGCGCTCCAGCGCAGAGGCCGCGTTAGGCATCTTCAATCGGATCGGGGGCGAGCGGCACAAGGCGGACGCGTATCGCTTCCTCGGAGTCGTTTATCGCGAGACGGGGTCACGTTCACTGGCCGAAGCGCGGTTCAAGGCGGCTATCGAGGTGGCGCAGCGGATTCAGAACCCGCTCGCGGAAGCCGAAGCGTCGCGCGAATTAGCGCAGCTGTATCGCGCGACCGGGCGCAATCAGGACTCTTTGCGTTTGCTCAACGCGTCGCACCGCCTCTTCGGCCGCGTAGACGCGCGCGTCGACCTCGTCGACGTCACGCGCAAGACGGCGGATCTCGAAGGCGTGTACATGGCTGTCGTACGCGAATGGGGGCAGTCGATCGAATCGGCCGACAGCTACACGTTCGGACACTGCGAGCGTGTGGCGGCGTATGCGGTCGCCGTGGCGAACGCGCTCGGCCTGTCGGAGGAGGATCGGACGGCGATCAGCCTGGGGGCTTATCTGCATGATGTCGGGAAGGTACGCATCCCGCACGAGATCCTGAACAAGCCTGCGCGCCTAACGAACGAAGAGTTCGAGATCATGAAGCTGCACACGCTTTACGGCATCGAGCTGCTCAAGGACATCGAGTTTCCGTGGGACATCAAGCCGATCATCCGGTCGCATCACGAGAAGTACGACGGCTGCGGTTACCCCGACGGCTTGCGGGGTGACGAGATTCCGCTGCCGGCGCAGATCATCTGTGTTGTGGACGTCTTCGACGCGCTTACCACGACCCGTAGCTATCGCGGCGCGATGTCGTGGGCGACTGCGCTCACCGAGATGCGCAACTCCAGCAGGTTTTGGGATCCGGCCGTGTACGAAGCGTTCATGGGTGCCGTGCCGGCGATGGAGCAAGCTGCGTAGGCCTTAGATTAGGCCTTAGTCCTTAGTCCTTAGAGAGGTCTTGAGAGGAGCGTAGATTGAGCGCGTGTTGCACCTCAGGCCTCTAAGGTCTAAACCTAGGAGCTATGGCCTCGCCCGAAGATTTGATGCGACTCGCGATCGATGCCGCGCGGCGCGGCGTCGCTCAAGGCCAGAGTCCTTTCGGTTGCGTGATCAGCTTGAACGGCGAAGTCCTCACAGCGGCGCATAACGTCGTTCTGCTGACGACTGACTCGACGGCGCACGCCGAGATTACGGCATTGCGCGAAGCCTGCCGCGCCGCCGGCGCCGTGCACCTAACGGGCGCGATCGTAGCGACGACCTGCGAGCCGTGTCCGATGTGCATGTCGGCGTTGCACTGGGCGCGCGTCGATACGGTCTATTACGGGGCGACCATCGCCGACGCCGCGGCTGGCGGGTTCAACGAGCTGCACCTCCCAGCCGCTGAAGTGCTGCGCATCGGGAAGAGCGATGTAAAACTCTTTCCCGGCGTGCTGGCCGAAGAGTGCCGCGCTTTGTTCGCCGAGTGGGCGAAGTCACCGGGTGCGCGCGCGTACTAATCGGGAGTTCAAGATCAACTGATTCACCGCGAACTAACGCGGACACAATACACCGAAACAATCGTTAGGACTGTGCTCAGCAGGACCTCGTCGGCCGTGCCCGAGAGTCCAGCGAAGCTCGAGCGAATGTCGCTGCGTACACACGCCGGTCCGGTTGAGCACGCTCGGGCCGTTGGTCACGGTGCAGTCCACTGCGCCGTTTCTGCGTAATCTGCGCTGTCGCTTTTCGACCCGTGCGCGACTGACGTGATTAGGTGACGCTGCCCGTCCCGAACGGATCTTCCAGCGACGGACTCTGCGGCGTAAACAGCTCGGCGCCCGTCTCGGTGATGACCATGTCATCCTCGAGCCTAACGCCGAACTCACCGGGGATGTAGATCCCCGGTTCATCGCTGAATGTCATCCCCGGCGCGAGCGGGAGCTTGTTCCCTTTGACGAGATACGGCCATTCGTGCCCGTCCATTCCCATCCCGTGCCCAACGCGGTGCGTGAAGTACTTGTATCCAGGCCCGTAGCCCGCATCCTCGATCACTTTGCGCGCCGCAGCGTCGACAGCCTCGCATGGCACGCCAGGGCGCGCCGCCTTGAGAGCCGCCGTCTGCGCCGCGTGCTCGATCTCGAAGACCTTCTTCATCTTGTCAGTTGCCTTGCCTAGGACGAACGTGCGCGAGATATCCGAGCTGTAAGCGCCCGCCTTGCAGCCGCCGTCGATCAAAAGAATCGTCCCTTCCGTGATCGTCTGCGGCGCGACCGAGCCGTGCGGCAGCGCCGAGTATTGCCCGACCTGCACGCCGGCGCCGCCATCGAAGCCGAGCTGCTGATGCGCCTGTTGCACGAGATCGCCGAAGTCGCTCTGTGTCATCCCCTCTTTGAGCGACTTGTACGCGGCCTCGTACGCCTTGAGCGTCACCTGCGATGCGAGCCGCATGAGCGCGAGCTCGTGCGCATCCTTGACACCGCGGCAGCCCGCGGTCACTGCCGTCGCGCTCGTTAGGCGCAACGCCGGCGCCGCCGCCGCGATCTCGCTGCTGAAGACGTATCGCACCGTCTCCTCGATGCCTAACGTGCCGCTCACAGCGCCGCGTGCGCGTAACCCCTCGGCGATGCGCGCGTAGGGACTCTCATCCTCTTCCCAGGTGAGCACGTCGGTGCTCGCGCCGAGCGGTCCCGTGCGCGCCTGCTCGAGCGTGCGCTCCTCCTCGAACTTCGGCGTCACGATGAATGCGGTGCCGCTCTTGGGGATCACAATGCCCGTTAGGCGCTCCGACAGCCCCCAGCGCATCCCCGTGAAGTAGTCCAGCGAAGTGCCGCCGGTGAGCAGCATGGCGTCGATCTTTTGCTCGGTCATGAGACGCCGAGCCTTCTCCATGCGTGCCTTGCGCTCCTCCACAGAGATCGGCGTCACCTGATCCCGCATCGACGTGAGCGCCGCAATGGCGCTTGGCAGCGCCTTGCGGTCGCCGCCTGACGATGAGCGCGCCTGCGATGCACTGCCGGCTACTCCGCACGCGCCGCCCGCGACGGCGAGTGTGGATACGCCAATGAAATCACGTCGATTGATCATGGGTCCGATTCTCGGTAAAGGGAGAACTGCGAGTTGTACGAAGGCGCGAGCTGTCGCGTTGAGCGAAATCAGCAGTCACTCCAGTTGATGCGAACGTTCACGCTGTCGCCACTGCTCGCCCCTGCCGGCGGAAGAACGCGATACACTCGGAACGTGCGGTTTTGATACTCGAGCGCGAAACGATTGGGAAAGAGCAGCGGCAGACTGTCAGCCACGCGCTGCACACACGGGGCGTTTCCAGGCGCGGAATCGGGGCCGAGCCCGGTCCCCTGCCAGATAAAGTGCGTCACACGCGCCTGGTCTAAAGCCGACAGCTGGCCAGGAGGAGTGCGCGGCACCAAACCCATCGCGGCGACTCCTGTTTCCAGCGTGAGCACGCGAGGATTGCTAAACGCAACGCGCATCGGCGTCGTCGCCGCTGACTCCTTGCCGCGTTCAGCGAGCCAGGAGAAGAGCGCTCGCGCATCGGGATGCCCAACGAATGACGGCGGCGCCCGGCGTGGCGCTTCGGCAGCGAGCGCGAGGACGTACGCTACGATGACAGGCGCGCCTGCGACGCTGGCTTGCGTGCGCGGCGCCCAAACGGGAGCCAAACGACGCACGACCGCCGTCGCACCCAGCGCCATCGCCGCTCCCACGAGTGGATACAGCGGCCATGCATAACGTCCCTCCGCGACCGGTGCGATCAGCAACATGAGCGCGTAGGCTGCCGTGAACGTCGCGAGGAACGTACGCCAAGTGCGCCGGAACAGGATGACGACGCCTAACACGAGAAAAAGCGACGCCACGAGGTGATACATGTCGTTCGTCAAGTTCCAATTACTGGGGAAGGGATACAACTCGGCGTCAAAGAGGGCTGTCCGGTACTGGCGCGCGAACGTGCGCAAGTGCTCCGCGGGATCGAGCGCCGCGTTCCCCACGCGCTCAGCGAATGGCATCTGCACGACACCGGCCGCAAGGGCGGCGACACCTGCCAGACTCCAGACCGTCGCGGGAATGAACGGGCGCATCTCCAGTCGTCGGCGCTGGAGCAGTGCGAAAAGAAAGAGCGCAGGGACGAGGGCAACGCCGGCGGTCCGATAAAGCATTGCGGCGAAGCCTAACGCGGTAACGCCCAACACCCGTTGCCACGACCATGGACCCTCGGCATCCACAGCGAGTATTGTGGCCCACACCATCACGGCAAAACCGGGATCGGAAATCGGGGCGACGCTCGCCAGCGACGCCTCCAGCGAATAGGCGGCAATCGCGCTGCCGAGCGCCGCCTGCCACGGCTCCATGTCACGTGCTAGCCGCCACGCCGCGAGCACCGCGAAGGCGACGACGCTCGCGATCATGAAAAGCCTAACGAGAGGTGTATGCACGCCACCTATCGCAACCAGCGGTGCTAGCGTGAGCGGTAGCCCCGGGGGATACGCCGGCGGCCCGATCAACCCCGCCGCGGGGTGATAGATGTAGCCGATCGCGCCGTATGGACGGCCTTCGGTAATCGCGCGTGCGTGCGACAGGTATTGCGCGTAGTCCCCGGCCGCAGTGCTAGGTGCCCACGTCCAGTGCAGAACGACGAGAACCACAAAAGGAACGAGGAACAGTGCCGACCAGCGTATGGCGGCTGCGCCGGGACTCGGCGCACGCGTCGGCTGGACCACCTAACGCGGCGCCGAGTGCCGGGGCCTATTGCCTGCCGCCAAAGACGCGGTCAAGCAGCCCCTGCGTGCGTGCGCGAATGTCCGCGACTCGAGACGCATGGCTCGCGTCATAGCTGGCGATCCATACGCTGATGCCCGTCTTTCCCGCAGCACGATGAGTTCCGATTCGAAAGACGCCGTCATCCAACGCGCGCACAGTGCCAGCGAAGTCCCGGTCCGCTATGTGGTGCTGCACGATACCGTCGAAGCGGTCGCCAGTCGATACTTCGAGCGTGTACGGTTGCCCGCTGTCGAGGCGCTTGGCCGATACCGGGAACGCGTCCGCGCTAAGCAAGCGACGCCACGTAACGTCCTGTGGCTCCGCCCACGTTAGGGACGCCATCGCTGCGTGACGTGACTTGCCACGATGCCGCTCCAGGTAGAATGCGAGGCTGCGCAGTTCCTGATTCCACCCGACGCGCACGCCGTCGATCTCATTGTCCCACGCGCCGCCGGTGCCGAAGCCTGAATGCACGAGTCGCACGCGCGTGCGGCCAGCGACGGTTTCGAGCGTGAAATCCATGACCATGTGCGCGCTCGCGACCTGACCCGCGGGTAGCAGGCCGCCGTTCACGTCGAACGGCCGCTGATCTTCCTGCACCAAGCGCAAGCGGCGCCCCGGTTCCCAGACGTCGATTGTGGATTCCCAGGTCCACATGTCGTTCCATGACCACTTCACCACGCCGCCGGCCGCCTGGGCCACCGACGCCTGAAGCGGAAACCAGCGAACCAGCTCGGCCGGGTCAGTGAGTGCGTTCCATACGACGTCGGCGGGGGCGGCAATGTCGACAGCCACTTCCACGGACCGTGTTTCGTTAGGCATCGTCGTCTCCTCCTCCGTCGGCTTGGGATTGCGCGACCTCGGGCGAGCGCGGAGCGGTGCGTGACGCCGTATCGGGAGGCACGGGGTGCGCCAGCGCCGTCAGGCGATAGGTGCGCCCGTTAGGTGCGCGCTCGTCGTGATAGCGTGCCGTCAGCCGCGCCAACGTTTGCGTGAGTTCGTCCGCGAACGCCGCGCGAGATTCCGGACTCGCGAATCGGATGTCGCTTTCGAGGGTCAGCGTTGCGAGACGCTTTCCCTCGGTCTTCGCTCGAGCATCCAGCGCCGCAACGTCGCGAACAGTTCGCGCGGCGCTTCCCATGAGGTAGGCGGCGCTAAATCGATCGGGGGTTGCGTCCGCCGTGTCGCCGAGCCTGCCGATTGCCTCGGGGCTGATGACGAACGCGCGTGCTGACGCGCGGACAACCCGCTCGACGCAGTTGCCATTACGGTGCTCTGCGACGCACTCAATCAGGCCTTCGGTCTCGAGTTGGCGCAGGTGGTAGCGCAGCCTCTGGCGCGACGTCCCGAGCTTGCGGGCCAAGCCCGCTGCTGTGTCGGGCTCAGCGAGGTGCTCGATCAGCGCTCGGCGGGCGTCGTTAAGGAGTGTGGCGGCCTGGGATCGCGCTCGTAGGACGCGAATGGCGGCAGCTGTAGGCATGCTGGCGGTGTTGTGTCGGAGGCGTATGCCCGCCCGGGTCAACGTAGCCGACAAAATTATTTTGTCAACGGCTAATAAGTTGTGTCCGCGCAGGCACGGCGAACTTATCCAAAGGTGTCTGCCCCCTTTGATCGCCGGTAAGCCGACTTGGGCACCGGAAGGGCTTTCGATTGAAGGGCCCTGTCCGCAGGATTTCGGCAATGGCCACGTCAATTGCGAGTGTGAGTTGGTGAAGCACAGTTCGACAGCCGAAGTCGTTGTGATCGGCGCCGGCCCCGCTGGCGCCAGTGCCGCCCGACTGCTCAGCTCGCTCGGTCACCGGGTCATGGTCCTAACGAGGCCCGCGGCGCGTCCCGCTCTCGCCGAATCAATTCCGCCGAGCGCGACGAAACTGCTCGCGCATTTAGGCTGGGACGAAGTCGTTGATCGCGCGGGGTTCATGCGCTCGACTGGCAACACCGTTCTGTGGGGCGGCGGCCAGATTCGCGAGACCTACTACGCTGATGGCGGTGGCGTCGGGGGAGGATGGGGAGGAGGGGGAGGCGCGTTAGGCTACCAGGTCGATCGTGCGATCTTGAACGAGCTCTTACTGGAGAACGTTAGGCTGGCTGGATGTCACGTGATGGACGACGTGACTGTGACGGGTGTCGATGACGGCGTAGTCAGCTACGGTGATGCGGCTGGCGAGCAGACGATTCACGCAGACTGGGTGCTCGATTGCTCGGGAAGGGCCGGGGTTGTCGGCCGCGCAGGGTGGCGACAGACGATCCCGCTGCAGCGTACGCTCGCCATCGCGGCGCCGTGGGAGCATACGCGTTCGTGGCCGCTGCCGGACGCGTCGCACACGATCGTTGAAAGTCACGCTGACGGCTGGGCGTGGTCGGTTCCGCTATCAATGACGCGGCGGCACGTCACGGTAATGATCGATCCGAGCCTAACGAAGGTCAGCGCGCGCGCGGACTTGCGCGATGCATACGCGGTTGAGCTTTCTCGCGTCGCTGGCCTCTCGTCCCTCACTCGCGAGGCGACGATGCTCGACGAGCCGTTCGCGCGAGACGCGTCAGCCTATCGCGCCCAGCGTGTTTCCGCGCCAGGAATCCTTCTCGTTGGCGACGCGGCCAGCTTCGTCGATCCGCTTTCCTCGTTCGGGATCAAGAAGGCACTCGCATCGGCATGGCTGGGCGCTATCGTCGTTCACACGTGTCTGATTGATGCTTCGATGACGCAGCCGGCCCTCGCGCTATTCGACGCGCGCGAGGCCGCGATGTACGACGCGCTCAATCGGGCTCGCGTCGAGCTCGCTCAATCAGCAATGGATCACGGTGCGGCGTCGGCCTTCTGGGCAGCGCGGGCGCTCCCCGGCTCTGGCGATGGAGCGCTACCTAACGAGGACGTAGACGGCGCGCTGTTGCGCGACGATCCCGACGTGCGGTCTGCATTCGACGAGCTCAAGCGCCGCGAGTCTGTCACCTTCGCTACGAATCCGAACCTCGCGTGGGTGCAGCAACCGACCGTCCAGGACAATCGTGTCGTCATCGAATCGCACCTAGCGCTCCCCGCGTACACGCGCGGCATCCGCTACGTGCGTAGCATTGACCTCGTGAAGGTCGTGGACTTCGCGCCGAAGGTCACGCAAGTCCCCGATCTGTACGAGCTGTATTGTGGCTCCGTCGCTCCAGTGCCCCTCGCGGACTTCCTCGGCGTGCTTTCGTTCCTCATCGCAAAGCGCGTCCTCGTATTTGCTTGACAGTCTTCTCGCATGCCCTGTTATTCCGGGCGCTTGATCGCACCGTCCGAGCGGAGGAGATACGTCGTGATTCCGCGCAGGCTTTACTCGAGTTGCCTAGGCCTCGTTGTCGCGGCGCTCTGTTTTTCTGGTGACGCTACCGCGCAGGCGCCGAAAGATACGACGACAGGCTACGTGATCAGCGACGCGACAGTCACCGCGCGCTGCGCCAAGTGCCACAAAGCAGATTCTGCCGGGCACATGAGTCGCTTGTCTTACATGCGCAAGACACCGGAGGGTTGGGAGTCGTCGCTCCGGCGCATGGTGACGCTGAATGACGTGCAGCTCGCGCCGGCCGACGCGCGGGCGATTGTCAAGTATCTGGCGAACCAGCAAGGGCTCGCCCCGGAGGAAGTGCGCGCGGGGCGCTTCGAGAGCGAGCGGCGCTCGATCGACTATCGCTACACGGCGGACGCGCGTACAGAAACCGTGTGCAAGGCGTGTCACTCGTTAGGTCGTGTCATCACGCAGCGGCGCACGCGCGAGGAGTGGGAGCTTCTGGTCGCGACGCATCGTGGTTACTATCCGGTGTCGGACTTCCAGGCGTTCCGCCGGTTCGGGCCCCCGCCGCCGGACAGTGCGGGCCAGCCGCATCCGATGGATCAAGCCATCACGCATCTCGCGCGCGCATTCCCGCTCAGGACGCCGGAATGGGCGGCGTGGTCGGCGACGATGCGACCGCCACCGATCACGGGAACATGGCTGATCTCCGGCCAGCAGCCCGGCCGCGGCGGCTTCGTCGGCCGCCTAACGATCACAAAAGCCGGCGCCGATGACGAGTTCGTGACGACGGCCAGCTATCGTTTTACCGGGGGGGGCCCCGCCGTCACGCGGCAGGGTCGCGCGATGGTCTACACGGGCTTCCAGTGGCGCGGCCGCTCGACGGAAACTGGCAAGCCGGCCGACTCGGCGTGGCGCGAAGTGCTCTTTATCGAGCCCGGGTGGCAAGAGATTTCGGGACGCTGGTTCAACGGCGGCTACGATGAGAATGGAATCGACGTGAAGCTCACGCGTCTCACCGGCGCGCCGGCTGTTGTCGGCGTACTGCCGCGTGGACTGCGGAAGGGTGGGAGTGGTCAGGACATCGTGATCGTGGGAGCCAACCTGCCGCCTAACGTTCCGGCGGGGCAGATCGATTTGGGACCAGGTGTGCGCGTCGAGCGCGTGGCGCGATCGACGTCGGACGAGCTGTCATTACGCGTGCGCGTCGATTCGGCGGCGGTGATCGGCGAGCGCGACGTCTTCGTGGCGGGCGCTTCGTTGGCCAAAGGCGCCGCTGTCTACGACAAGGTGAGCCGCATCAAGGTGACGCCCGCGGCGGGGATGGCGCGCGTCGGTGGCGTTCGTTTCCCCAAGCAGTTCGTGCAATTCGACGCCTTCGCGTATAACGACGGCGCCGACGGGAAGGCCGATACACCGGACGATCTCGCCTTGGGTCGAGTCGAGGTGACGTGGAAGCTGGAAGAGTACGGTGTTACGTACGACGACGACGATCTCAAGTTCGTAGGCACGATCGACGCGCGCGGTCTCTTCACGCCTAACGTGGACGGGCCGAATCCGCAGCGCTCCGGCAGCCGCAACAACATCGGAGACGTGTGGGTCGTGGCGACGTACAACGCATCGGACAACGGCACTTCGCGTCCTATACGGGCGCGCGCGCACTTACTGGTGACAGTTCCGCTGTACATACGCTTTGATCCATGGAATCTCGCGGCCGGAGGCCCGCTTCAATGAACAAGCTTCGGCGCGGCGAATACCACAGATTCGAGGCGGATGGAGCGCCGTACGTCTATCTCGTTCCGTCGGCGGCGGTTTTCCGGCTGGACGGCCCGTCGGTTGCTGTGCTCGATGCGTTAGGCGATGCCGACATCGCGCCCGATGCGCTCGTCGGCTCATTGGTGGCGCGATTCGAAGAACCGGTCTTGAAGAATGCGATCGGTGAGCTGTTAGGTGCGCGCGCTATTCGATCAGTTGCCGCACCCGTAGAAATCGCAACGCCGGCTCCTCCGAAAAAACGCATACCGCTTACGACGCTCGTGCTCAACGTCACGAGCAAGTGCAACCTTGCCTGCACGTATTGCTACGAGTACGGCGAAGATCGCGTCGTGGAGCCGAGCAAGAAGCCGCGCTTCATGACGGAAGAAACCGCGCGTCAGAGCGTGGACTTCATGTTCGCCGAGGCCGGCGAGCAGAAGACTGTGCATCTCACGTTCTTCGGCGGCGAGACGCTGCTCAACTACAAGGTCTTGCGCTCGGCGCTCACGTACGCGCGCGAACGCGCGGCGGCGCTCGGAAAGGAAGTGGACGTGAGCCTAACGACGAACGCCACGCTGCTGCGCGACGAGATCGTCGACTGGATCGTGGACAACGACGTCGGCGTCACGGTCTCGATCGACGGCGACCGCGAGCAGCAGAACCGGCATCGCGTCTTCCATAACGGGAAGGGAAGCTACGACGTCATCCGCCCGCACATCGAGTCGCTGCTCACGAAGCACCGCCGGCGCCCAGTGGGCGCGCGCGTCACGCTGACGCACGACAACCTCGACGTCATCGGAATCTTCAGGCATCTGCGCGGTGAGCTGGGGTTCTGGGAGGTTGGTTTCGCCCCAGTAACGACGTCGTGGCGCCGCGACTATGCGATCGAGGAGGCCGGCTTCGAGCAGATGCTTTTCGCGTTTCAGGAGTTGGCGCGCGAGTATCTCGCCTTCACGCTGGGAGGAAGGCATCACGGTTTCTCCAACGTGCGCGACACGGTGGAAGAGATTCACAAGGGGATGAGCAAGGCGTATCCGTGCGGCGCGGGGCTGGGCCTGCTCGGCGTCGCGACCGACGGCGACGTGGCGTTATGCCACCGCTTCGCCGGCTCCGATTCGCACAAGCTCGGCACCGTCTTCGACGGCGTGGATCATTCGCTGCAGGACGACTATCTCGTCAGGCACCACATCGCGAACAAGACAGATTGCTCGCAGTGCTGGGCGCGACCGATCTGCGCCGGAGGCTGTTATCACGAAGCGCAGACGCGGTATGGATCCACGGAACGGCCGAATCTGCACTACTGCGAGTGGATCCGGCGCTGGACGCACACGTGCCTCGAGGTGTACGGCACGATTGCGGAACGGAAACCGGAGTATCTGAGACAATTCGAGGCCTAACGAATGAATCGCGCAAACACAATCAAGAGACTCGTGCCAATTACGGCTCTCCTTGTCGCCTGTGGCAGAGCCGTGCAGCTCGAGACCGGTGCGCAGTCGCCAGCGAAGACCACGTTTTTCATCACGAGCGCGGGGCCCGGCAACGGCGCCAGTCTGGGCGGTCTCGCGGGCGCCGATCGGCACTGTCAGTCACTCGCGGATGCCGCTGGAATCACAGGAGTGAGCTGGCGGGCGTATCTCAGCACGGTTGCCGCGCAAGGACAACCTGCCGTCAACGCGCGCGATCGCATCGGCAGCGGGCCATGGACGAACGCGAACGGCGTCGTTGTCGCGCAAAACGTCGCCGATCTCCACAGCGACAACAACAAGCTGTCCAAAGAAAACAGCCTTACCGAGAAGGGCGCCGTCGTGAATGGGCGTGGTGACACGCCGAACATGCACGACATCATCACGGGGTCCTCGCTCGATGGTCGCTTTGTCAGCGATACGCTGGACACGACGTGCGGCAACTGGACGCGGTCCGACTCGACAGGGAGCGCATTCGTCGGCCACCACGATCGCCAGGGCGGCGGGCAGAATCCGACATCGTGGAACAGCGCGCACAAATCACGCGGTTGCGGACAGCAGAATCTGCAAGCGACCGGTGGGAATGGTCTGTTCTATTGCTTCGGTACAGCTCGATGACGATGCGCCACCTAACGCCAATCAATCGTAAGGCACAGATCGTCGCCGACATCCACGAGCAGGATGTCGTCGGCCTGCAGCAGGCACAGCCACCGCGTCCGACGGGGCCGCACATCCCGCTGGGCTGCTCGTTCGTTTTCGCACCCGGCTGGGAGACGGACAGCAGCGGCAGCACGGCCGGTCTGTGTCAGCCGGTCGAGCGCGATCTCTTCGATTGCTACGTGACGTGCTTCTGGCCGGCGCACGTGCCCGATCTCTACAACCACGCTCCGGACTGGACAGGGAAGTGCGCCGCCGCGCAGAAAGACTGGCGCAAGATCGATCTGATCTTCCCATGAGAAACCGCGTGGTCTGGGCGCTGCTGCTCATCGCGGCGGCTGCGAGCACTGCCGCGGCGCAGACGCCTAACGGGGGAGACGGAAAGCTCTACGTCGGGACGTACGCCAAGACGATTCTGGTGTACGAGGAAAAGACATTCACGGTCACTGACACGATCCACACGTCGATCGGCATTCCGATAGCGATCTTTCTGTCGCCGAATCGGAAACGCTTCTACGTCATGGACCCGCAGTTCGAGAATGTGGAAGTCATCGACATCGCGACGAAGAAGTCGCTGGACAAATTCACACTCTCGCACGGCAAGACGCAGGTTCGTATCCGCGGGCTCACCGTCGAGCCGAACGAGAAGTTCGCGGTGTTCCTGATCAAAACGGCGACCAAGCAGACTGACCGGTGGGAGATCGGCAAACCAACGCTCGTGCGCTACGATCTCGAGAAACACGCTGTCACGGACACGATTCCGTGGCCGAAAGGCGAAGAGCGCGAAGGCGCGCAGATGTTGTTCTCTCCGAACGGCGATCTTTTGTATTTCTTCGCTGATGAAGTGCTGATCTTCGAAACGAAGACCCTCAAGCAGGTCGATCGCTGGGAGATGGGACGCGCGCTCGAGGAAGGGATGGGACGTTTCAACTTCGGCTTCCCGGAAACAGTCTACGAAGAGCCCGGCTTCTACACTGGCATGTTCCGCGTCTCGGATCCGGTGCAGAATCGCACGCTCATGGGTGTGGCGCGGGTTGACCTCGTCAAGCGCAGCGTGGATTTCTACACGTTGGGACCTAACGAATCCGTCGGATTCGCGTTGGCGCCGGGGCGCACGCGCGCGTATGGGCTCAAGCAACAGGTGGGCAACTACGAGATCTGGACGTACGATCTGGAGAACAGGCGCGTGCTGAGCAAAACGCCGTTCAAGGGCCGCCCGCGCATGGGTCTGGACGTCAGCTCCAACGGATCGCTGCTCTATATCCACACGGCAGGGATGACGATTGATCTCTTTGATACGGCGACCCAGAAACTGGTGCGCACGATCGATCTGGGCGCCGACATGACGGACTTTTACGTGATACCGGCGGCACCGGGAGGGGGCCGTTAGGCCACTGCCGGCCGTGGACCCGGATCTCAGGCGCGCGTTAGGTTACGCGGCTCCGCACTGGCGCCGCCTGGCGTTGGTGCTGGCGCTCTCGCTCGCCGGGACGCTGCTCGCGCTGCTGCTGCCATACTTGTCGCGCGCACTCGTCGACAAGGCACTCTTGGGCCGCGACTTCGCTGCGCTGCTGCGCATCGTCGGACTCTTCGTCGCGATCACGCTGGTGAGTTTCGGGCTCAATGTCGTAAGCGGACTATTCTACACGCGCGTGTCGGCCGACATGCTCTTCGACATGCGGCTCGGCGTTTACAGGCATCTGCAACGCTTGTCGCCGCGCTTCTACGCGCGCATGCCGTTAGGACAGATCGCGTCGCGCATCAATAGCGACGTTGGAGAGATTCAGCGCGTGGCCGCGGAAGTGGCGCTGGCCTGGTTAGGCAACGTCGTGTTTTTCGCCGGATCGGTCGTGATACTGATCACACTCGATCCGATGCTTTTCGTTGTCAGCCTCGCGCTCCTGCCGCCCGCGATCTGGGCGCTCATCCGCTATCGCGTGCAACTGGAGCGGTCGGTAGCCGCCGTGCGCGACACGAGTGCGAATGTCGGCTCGATCCTGGTCGAGACGCTGCAGGGGATGAAGCTGATCGTTGCCGCCAACGCGCAGGAGCGCGAAGTGGAGCGACTGCGGGCGCGCAACGACTCCTTCGTCAGCGCGCTGATGTCAATGCGGCGCCTAACGTATCTGTCCGGCGGCCTCCCGGGTCTCGTGCTCGGATTTGGCAGCGCGATCGTCTTTCTCGTCGGCGGTTGGCGCGTGATCAGCGGCGCCATCACGATGGGAACACTCGTGGCATTCGTCGCCTACCAGATGCGGCTCGTCTCGCCGATCCAGGCGCTGATGGCACTGTACACCAGCCTCGCGACGGCACGCGTGTCACTCAAACGCGTGCACGAGATCCTGGATACGCCAGTCGAAGTCGACGAGGAGCCGGATGCGATCGGTTTGGCGAGCGTGAGCGGTGCCGTGACGTTCGAAGACGTGGTCTTCACGCACGATCGCGGCGACGCTGTGCTCGATGGCGTGAGCCTAACGGTGAATGCGGGCGAGCGTGTCGCCGTTGTCGGCCGCAGCGGTGAAGGGAAGTCGACGATCGCCGATCTGCTCGTGCGCCATCTGGACCCGCAGCGAGGACGCATCCTGCTCGATCGCAACGACATCAAGCACATCCGACTCGCTGAGTTGCGCCGCCGGATCGCCGTGGTAGATCAGGAACCGTTCGTCTTCCACGCGTCGATCGCTGAAAACATCCGTTATGCGCGGCCTAACGCGAACGCGAGCGATGTTCTCGATGCCGCGCACGCGGCCGGTTTGGGTGATCTGCTCGAGCGCCTGCCCGACGGGCTCAACACGATCGTTGGTGAGCGTGGACGCGCGCTGTCGGCGGGAGAGCGGCAACGCATCGCCATTGCACGCGCTCTGCTCGCCGATCCCGCCGTGCTCGTGCTGGACGAGGCGACGAGCGCGCTGGATCCGCAGACCGAAGCGCACGTGCTGGCGGGCTACGACGCGATCATGCGCAACCGCACGACAATCATCATCACGCATCGGTTGGAGCTGGCGCGGCGCGCGGACCGAGTCGTCGTACTGCAGGGTGGCCGCATCATCGAAGAGGGCCCGCCGGCCGCGCTGTACGAGCAGGGGACGGCGCTGGCCGGAGTATTCGCGCTCGTCCAGTGAGCGGCCGCCGAACGCTGAACAGCGCTCCCTTCACCGGTCGCACGGGACGCGGGGTGCGCGTCGCCGTCGTCGATAGCGGAATCGCGCTTGGTCATCCGCACGTCGGCGCCGTTGCCGCTGGCGTCTCGTTGCTCGAGAGCGGCGCTGATCCATACGACTATCGCGACAGGCTCGGGCACGGCACCGCCGTCGCCGGCGCAATCCGGGAGAAGGCGCCAGACATCGAGCTGATGGCTGTGCGCATCTTCGACCGCGAGCTCAAGGCCACCGGCTCCGTCCTCGCTCGCGCAATTCGCTGGGCCGCCGATAACGGCGCACAGTTGATCAATCTGAGTCTCGGCACGCCTAACGAGGCGCGCCGCGAGCTCCTCATCGAGGCCGTGGAGTACGCGGCCGAACGTCGTGCGATCGTCGTAGCGGCGGCGGAGCACAATGGAGCTCAGGTGTATCCCGGCGCGCTAGCCGGTGCGGTGGGTGTCCTGCTCGACGCGGATTGCGCGCGGGACGAGATGCTGGTGTTGAATGCAGCGCCTGGCTTCGTGCGGCTCGCCGCGTCCGGCTATCCGCGTCCGATTCCCGGCGTGCCGCCGGAGCGCAACATCTCAGGCCTGTCTTTCGCCATAGCGAATGTGACAGGCTTCTTGGCAAGAGTTTGCGAAGGGGCAGATCTTCGTGGTTGGCTCGCCACTCATGGAATCGCCGGCGACATCAGTTAAGCCCTGCAAGTACGCAAGGAGTGCCCAACGCGCGGGCGTTACGGGTGCACAGCGCTCAAACGTGGTGAACGCGCCTAACGCCATTGCAGTCCCTACATGCTAACGCAGTTGCCGTGCCTAACACATGTCGCCGTCGATTCCAGCGGAAACTAACCATTCGAGTGCGAGTTAGCTCCTCCCACCGAGACCAAAGGCCAGTCCGACGCGCAGAACGAGGTTCTGTCCATTCCCCGATGTGCCTTCGAACGTCTGCGACTGCCCGCCGCTTTGGACCTCTACGTCGCCGAAATAGATGATGCCTAACGTGGCGCCGAGATCGAGATTCACGCGCGGCGAAAGCCGGAAGAGAACGCCGCCGCCGACGTTGAACTGCGCACCAGTCGCGCTCAAATCGAAGCTGCCAAAGCTGGGATCCGAGATCGTCGCGGACTGGGAGAGGATCGCGACGCGCCCCGACAAATACGGCGCCTGATTCGTCCCCATGTCGAACACACGGCGCGGTTCGACAAAAATGCCGGCCAGCGTGACGTTCTCCTCCAAATCGGTCAGCCCGTGGCTCGATCCCTGAATCCCAAAGCCGAAGGACCACGCGCTCGGCGTTAGGCGCGCCTGCGCCTCCAAGCCCAAGCCGTTCTCGAGTCCCTCGTACGCGCTGCCGAACGCGGCAACGAAGATTGGTGATACCTGGATCGACCATCGTTGCGCGGACTGCGCTGGGAGGGTGGTGCTGCCGGCGACGAGTGCCAGGGCGGCGCCGCCCACTACCAAACTTCGTGTCCTGCGCGACATGAGAGAGTCCTCCTCGAGGTAGACGCAACACGCCCGAGCAGCACTCGGACGCCACATGCTGGTGGTCAACGAAAGACGCGCAGGAATGCTTCAGCCGGGCTCACTCGGGCCTCGGACAGCTCCGCCACGCTCTCGCGGCAGCTTCATGCACCCGATAAAATGGTCCGTCCCGCCGGACTTCTTGCCTCGCCCCTCAGCTCGCGCCTATTGAATGGCTAGAGAGCAACCGCCGTCCACCTCAAACACGCACGACGTCACGCGCCTCTTGATCGAGTTTCAGGGCGGGCGCATCGAAGCGTCGGAGCAGCTCATCCCGCTTGTGTACGCCGAGCTGCACGACTTGGCGGTCAGCTATTTGAGGCGCGAGCGATCTGATCACACGCTGCAGCCGACCGCGCTCGTGCACGAAGCGTATCTCCGGCTCGTAGACCAGCGCTCGACGACGTGGCAGAACCGCGCGCACTTCTTCGGAATCGCCGCGCAGGCGATGCGACGCATCCTCCTCGATCACGCTCGACGCAAACGCGCCGGAAAACGCGAAGGTGCCGCGCAACGCGTGACGCTCGACGAAGGGGTCGCGGAAACTCCCCAGCGTTCGATCGATCTCATCGCACTCGACGTTGCGCTCGAACGCTTGAAGGCGATGGATGAACGGCAATACAAAGTGGTAGAGCTTCGCTTCTTTGGCGGGCTCGATGTAGAGCAGACGGCAGAAGTGTTGGGCATTTCGCCGGCCACTGTGAAGCGCGACTGGACCTTCGCGAAGGCGTGGCTGCAGCGCGAGCTAAACGAGCTGGAGTGAGTTGCCGCAACGCGTGATTAGTTAGGCACGCCGCACCTGGGTGGCACGTCGGCGGGCGTAGGCGAAGGCACACCGCACACTTCTCGCACACTGAAAAGCGATCCCATTTCTCCCACGCAATTGCCGCGCGTGCGGCAGCTCTTCGAGGACGTCCTCGACCGCGATCAGGCGACGCGTGACGCGTTTCTAGCCGAAGCAGCGGCCGGTGACGACGAGTTGCGCCGGGAAGTCGCGACCCTACTGGCGGCGCTCGAAGGCGAAGACTCGCTCGAAAAACTTGCCGAGCACTTCCGGAGGTTGCTCACAGAGAGTTGAGCCCCCGCCGACGCCCCCTGCGCGTGTCGAGGTGAGCCTCACATCGATTCGTCACCCACCAGCCCGCGCGAGCTCCGCGCCGGGCACCACGGCACCGGGGAGGGCCAAATGGAAAAGGTCATTCTTCGCCACCTGAAAGGGTCGAAGGCCACCCAAGTCGAAGAGTTCACGCTCGACCAATTCTCAGAGCTCATCCTCGGTCGTGATCCGAGCGCCGGCGTTCGCTTCGATCCGGAAAAAGACGATCTCGTTGGCAGGCAGCACGCGCGGATCGCGCGCGACCCTAACGACAAGTACAAGTTCTCCGTGTCCGATTTGAATAGCCGCAACGGCACGTACGTGAACAAGAAGCGCGTCACGGGCCAGATGTGGTTGCAGCCGGGCGACGTCGTGCAGCTCGGCGCTGGTGGACCGGAGATTCAGTTCGATATCGATCCACTTCCGTCGCACCTCGTGAAGGCGACCAGACTTGGGATGGGCACTCCGGCCGCTACGACTGGCGCCGGGATGATGGAGACGCGTGTTGGTGGCGGCAGCGACGTGCGCGAGCCGGCAGTCAGCGGCGTGGCCGCGGTGCCCGGAACAGTCGGCAAGGCCACCGTCGAGCGCATGATCGGTCAGACAAAACAGGAAGGTCGTCGCAACCTATGGGTGGGCGCGGCGGCTGGCATCATGGTGATCGCGGCGATCACGGCATGGCAGGTCCGTCGCAACAACGAAGAGAATGCACGTCTCAAGTTGATCGCGGCTGCGGGCGGCGATTCCGCCGCTGCCGCTCGCGCCGCCGCTGATAGCGCACGCAGGCTGGCCGAGGCCGCAGGTACGCGCGCGGGTGTGTGGCGCGCCGATGAAGTGCACGCCAAGTACGCGGGCTCCGTCGTGCAGATCGACTTCAGCTGGAAGTTCGTGTACACGCCGACGGGCGGTCAGGTCTACCATTATCACGTCGCCAATGCGTTCAAGGACTCGCAAGGAAACACGCGCGCTTTCATCGACGATGGCCGCCGAGCGATTCCGGCATACATCCAGGTGAACGATGGATCGTATGAGCCGTTCCTGACGCTGAACTCGAGCGAAGGCACCGCGATCGGCGTTTCGAGCGCGGGATCCGGCTTCGTCGTCACGCCCGACGGCTACATCCTAACGAATCGGCATATCGCCGCGAACTTCAGGGCACCGTACAGTTTCCGGCAGTCGCAGACCGGCGTTGTAGTCAACGCCCGCGGCCAGCCGCTGCTGCAGGACGGCAGTCCGATGCTCGTCGAGCCGCCTAACAACTGGATTCCGTCCGAGACGAAGCAGGCGGGCCCGAAGGGAACGATGGGCGTGTTTCAGCAAGAGCAGGTGTATCTCTATGTAAGCTTCCCGCGCAATCCACGCCGCATCGAAGCGCAAGTTTCGAACGTCTCCGATCGTCACGACGCGGCTCTGATCAAGGTGAACATTCCGCAGTCGCTGCCGACCGTGGCGCTGCATAACAACTACGACTCGGTGAAGACGGGCGGGAACGTGTTCGTGATGGGTTACCCCGCGGTCTCCAGTGGCGCGCTCTCCGTCATCTGGACGAAGGACATGTTCAATCGCGATGCGCAGACGCGCGAGGTGCCGGATCCGACGATCACGAACGGCATCATTTCCAAGATCGTGCGCGGTTCCGACACGCCGACACCGGGGCGTGACTGGGTCTACTCGCCACTCGGCGATCACTACCAACTGAGCATCAATGCCACTGGCGGTGGCAACAGCGGCGGGCCGATGTTCGATGAGTATGGCAAGGTGATCGGGATCTTCTTCGCGATGCGAAGGATGGATGCGACTGTGACTTTCTCGCTGCCGATCAAGTATGGCCTGGAGTTGATGTCGGTTTCTCCGACGAGCAATCGCTGATAGCGGCCATCGGCCTTAGTCCTTAGTCCTTAGTCCTTAAGTGGGAGCATTCTCTAAGAGCTAAGGACGAAGGCCTAAGGACTAAGGACTGAAGCAGGAGCATTCCAATGGCTCAAGGCACCCTCCTCAATCAGTCTGTCGGCAACTACCGCCTCATCGATTTCATCGGTGCGGGCGGGATGGGCGAGGTGTACCGCGGCATCGACAAGGCGCACAACCGGCTCGTTGCGCTCAAAGTCCTCAACGTCACAAAGACGGCGCCTAACGCGGTCGAGCGTTTTCGCAACGAGGCGCGCATTCACGGGGCCGTGCGGCATCCGAACATCGCGACGATGTACGAGTACCTGGAGTTCGATGGCGCTCCGTGCATCGCGATGGAGTACATCGACGGCGACACGATCGATGAACGCATTCGCACGCGCGGCGCTCTGCCGCTCAAGTCGGCGCTGGAAATCTTCGAACGCGTAGTGGACGCTGTTGGTTACCTGCACAGTCGCGGCATCATCCATCGCGACATCAAGTCGAACAACGTCAAGATCTCCGAGGGCGGCACCGTCAAGGTACTCGACTTCGGCATCGCGAAATCGGCGGACAGTCCACGTCTTACGGTGTCGGGGGCGATGGTGGGAACTCCGCAGTATGTGTCGCCGGAGCAGTTGCACGGGCAGCCCGCCGATGAGCGCACCGACATTTGGGCGTTAGGCGTGCTGCTCTACGAGATGCTGACGGGACGTCTGCCGTTCGAAGGGGGAAGCATGGCGGCGGTGATGGATCGCGTTGGCAAAGCGAGCTATCCCGCTCCCACGCGCGTGAATCCGGGGCTGTCGCGCGAGATGGATCGCATCGTTGGGCTCTGCCTCAGGGCCAAGCCGGATCAGCGCTACCAGTCGGCGGAGGTGTTACTCACCGATCTGCGCGCACAGCACGAGCAGCCGAGTCCAGCGCCTCGTCCGGCGTGGTCTCTCGCGAGGTTGCGCTCGTCGGGCGAGATGCGTGCGGCCGCGGCTAGACGGCTTCCGGCGATCGCCGCAATGAGCGCCGCCGTGGTGGCGTTTGCTTTTCTGATGTACGAGCTGTTCTCGCAACCAGCGCCTAACGTGAAGGGCGGCGATACCACGCTCGTCAGCGTCAATGCACCAAAGGGCGGTGTCGGCGAAGACACGACCGCGCAGGCGCAGCGACCGGAACCGCGCGCTGGTACTCGAGAGATCGTATTCAACATCGGCGATGGGCGCGCCGAGGTGTACAATGACACTGGGTTTGTCGGGTACACGCCGCACATCATGCAGGTCGCGGCTGGAGATCGCGTCTTCTTCGTGCTCAAGCGGCCGGGTTATGAAGACTTCACGGTGGACTTCGTCATGACCGACGCACTTCCGCGCCTCTTCACATACCATTTGCAGCTGCGTGCTCCACCTCCTGGGCCCGCTGCACACGACCTTCCTTTTGCCTCACGAGCGCTTCCACGAGCGCGCTCGGCGTTACAGATACCACTCTATGGCTGACAACTTTCTGCGACGCCTCTTCGGCCGTTCGAGCAAAGACACTCCAGTACCCGGCGTGCGCCCGACGATCGAGCTTCAGCCGCTGCGTCCACTCGGAGTCGCCGGCAGCCCAGTGGATGGCGCCGTGCCGGAGTTGCGCGTGGATATCGGGACACTCTCGGACGTCGGATGCGTGCGCGAGGTCAATGAAGACAGCATTCGCGTGATCCGGCCGACAGATCCTAACGAGCTCGCGACGCGCGGCATCCTCGTCGTCGTCGCTGACGGGATGGGTGGGCACAACGCCGGCGAGATCGCGAGCCGGCTGGCCGTCGAAGTCGTCGTACAGCGCTACGCGGACGAGACCAAGGATCCAGGCCGGGCGCTCGCGCGCTCCATCGAGCAGGCGAACCGCGTCATCATCGACGCCGCGTCCAGGGATGCACGCTACACCGGAATGGGAACGACCTGTACGGCCCTTCTGCTGCGCGGCGGACTCGCGTACTGCGCCCACGTTGGCGACAGCCGCCTGTATCTTGTACGTGGCAACGACATCTTTCTGATGACCGAGGACCACTCGGCCGTCATGGACCTGGTGAAGCAGGGGACGATCACGGCAGACGAGGCGCGCCACCATCCCGACAAGAACGTGATCGTGCGCGCGTTAGGCGGACGCGCGGATGTCGAAGTCGCATCCTGGGAGAAGCCTCTGTCGCTGCGACCGGGGGACACGTTCCTCATGTGCTCTGACGGTCTGTACGATCTGGTGGAAGACAACGAGCTGTTCGACGCCCTTCGCGGCGCGTTGCCGCAGCTCGCGTGCGAGCGTCTTGTAGAGTTGGCGCGGACGCGAGGCGGTCCCGACAACATCACGGTGGGGATCATTACAATGACCGATAGCGCAGCGTCCTCAGGGACCGCGGTCAAGGCCACGCGAGCAATCGAGGCCGCGCAGTGATCGGCACCACGGTCGGCAACTACCGCATCGCCGAGAAACTCGGCGACGGCGGCATGGGCACCGTGTATCGCGCCGTCGATCAGATGCTGGATCGCGAGGTCGCGATCAAGGTCCTGCGACCCGAGCTTACGCGTCAGTCATCGCTCAACGAGCGCTTCCGCGCGGAAGCGATCGCGATGGCTCGAGTCAGTCATCCGAACATCGCGACGCTGCATGGGCTCGAGCGGCACGGTGAAGATCTGTACATGATCATGGAGTACGTGCGCGGCGAGACGCTGGAGCACGTCGTGCAGCGCAGCGGCCGGCTCGACTGGCGCCGCGCGGCGGAAATCCTAACGAGTGTGCTCGACGCGCTGGATCACGCGCACGACATGGGCGTCGTGCATCGTGATATAAAGCCGGCGAACGTGATGATCACGCGGGCTGGGTCCGTGAAAGTCATGGACTTCGGCATCGCCCGCATGGTTGGCCGGAGTAGGCAGACGCAATTCGGACACGCCGTCGGCACGCCCATGTATATGGCGCCGGAGCAATTGCGCGGCGAAGACGTGGACGGGCGCACCGATCTATACGCAGTCGGCGCGATGCTGTTCGAGCTTGTCACTGGTCGCATGGCCTTCGAGGCCGACAGCGACTACAAGCTCATGATGATGCAGCTGAACGATCCGCCGCCGCTTCCCAGCAGCTTCGAGAGCGACGTGCCGGGATCGATCGATCGGATCGTGCTGCGAGCGATGCAGAAGAAGGCTGAAGCGCGCTTCCCGAGCGCCTCGGCATTTCGCGCGGTGCTGCAGGACGCGCTGCGCGACGCTCCGGCGATCAAGACCTCGGACCCATCGCGTGCGGCTGCGATGCCAGCCACGCGCTTCGCGTCCCCCGCTGCAACGCCGCAGCCGACTCCGATCGCGGCGAGCAGCGATGCGGTTGCCGCCACGCGGCTGGCACCGCCGTCCGTTCCCGCCGGTCGCGGCAACACGAAACCGATGATCGTGACTGAGGAGAGTCCCGCGCGATCGAGCGCGGCGGCGGCGTCGTTCATGGATAAGCTGTCGCCAGACGCGCGCGAGCGGTTGCGCGACTGGCGCACGTGGGCGATTGCGGCGAGTCTCTTCGTGGCGGCGGGGATGCTGGCGTTGGCGATGAAGCCAACCAACGTGCCAAGTGACCGTAGCGTCGCCGATACGACGCCGAGCGTTCTGCCTAACGTCGCAACGCAGGTCTCCGCTAATCCCCCGCCGGCCACCGACACTGCCACGACGGGCGTGGCGACTCCGCCGCAGATCGACTCGCAGCAGACCGTTGCTGTACCGCCGGGGAAGGTCGAGCCGATTCCGCCGCAGGTGAAGGCAATTGATCCGCAGCCGCGTCAGCCGAGAGTCGACCAGAGCAAGAACCGTAGCGTCGCCGGAGGTGCGGGTGCGGTTGGGAGCGGAGCGGGAGGGAGCGCAAAGGATCAACGCCGCGCGGGTCCCGACACCACCCCGGCGAGAATGGCCCCGCCGGTTGAACCGCCGAGGGAAGTGAAGCCCGACCTGCCGGTGACGACCGAGCCAGAGGAAGCTCCCGAGGCCGCGCGCGCGGCGATTATGGCTGGCATTGGCTCGTTCATCAGCGCTGTCAACTCGGGTTCAGTCGCGGAAGTCCAGCGGTTGCTGCAAGGGCCTGAAGCTGGCAGGTCGCGACTGATCGGGCTCGTTCGCGAAGGTCGCCTAACGATGGCTGGTCAGCCTGACGGTCCCCCTGATGTGCGCGGCAGCGAGGCGTCAGTGCCGTTCGATGCCCGGCTGTCCGTGCGCACGCCGTTCGGATCCGTTCGGCGCACCGTCGTGCCGATGCAGGCGGAGTTCTCGCGCAGCGGCCGCGCGTGGCGCCTGACGAGCGTTCGCATCCTGCGGCCAGTCGATCTCAGATAAGGTCAAGAGCAAAACCGTACGGATTTCCCGGATTGACCGGATAACTGAATTCGAAATTCGTCGACGAATCTCGCTTCGGTCGATCCGCAAGTCCGGTTGATCGTATGGGTTTTGTTTTTAGGGTCAGAAGCAAAGCTTCAATGGATTCTCGGATCCCGAGAACCGTCTGGACCGAGGCCTGACATTCATTCCGTTGCGCAAATTGGCGCTCCGACCCAGTATCTCGATCGGTCCCCACCCAGACGGAGAACGTATGAAGATCTTGCAGGGAGCCATTCTCGCGCTGGCGCTGCCGGTGAGCCTCGTCGCCCAGCCTCCGGCCGGCGCCCAGGCGAATCCGATCACCGCCGCATTTCGAGCTCGGATCACGGCCCAGCATCGGAACCTCGCGCAGGCATTCGATTCGATTCCGGAGGCCAAGTTCTCGTTTAAGCCGACGCCAGCACAGCAAACCATCGGCTTCATCGCGCAGCACCTGGCGAACGACAACTATCTCTTCTGCAACCAGTTCGGTCCGATGAAGCAGGCGCGGTCGGCAAAGGACAGCAGCACGGCCGACTCCATCAAGGCGACATGGCCCAAGGATTCCTTAGTCGCGAAGCTCAAGGAGTCGTTCGCCTATTGCGTTAAGACCTTGGACCAAGTCGAAGATTCCAAGCTGGCAGACCAGGTGACGCTCACGTTCGGCGGCCAAACGCGCAACGTGGCGCGCGCGAACATGCTGCTTGGTCACGCGCTCGACTTGACCGATCACTATAGCCAGCTGGCGAACTACATGCGCCTGAACAACATGTTGCCGCCGACTGCGCTACCGCGGCCGAGGCCGGACTAGCGCGGTTAACTCCGACCGCAGACTCGCCGGCACTCAACTAAAGCGGTCGGCCGTCAGCTGTCAGCTGCTGTGGCTGGTGGCTGCTAGCTGTCAGCCGACAGCCTTTGTTGACTTTCTAAACCGTTTGCGTGACGTTAGTGTCAGACCTATACATAGACGTGAAAGGTATAGGCCTGAATGAGCGACTCATCTACACCCGCCCCTATCCTCGCCGGGACGCTGGATCTTCTGATCCTCAAGACGCTCTCGGTAGGGACGCTGCACGGTTACGCCATCGCGCAACACATCAAGCGGCTCTCGCGCGACGTGCTGCGAGTCGAGGAAGGGTCGCTCTACCCTGCGCTGCAGCGCATGAAAGTGAAAGGGTGGATCGCGGCCGAATGGAAGACGTCACCCACCGGGCGTAAGGCGCGCTACTACAAGCTGACTGCCGCCGGGCGCAAGCAGCTCGGGCAGGAAGCGTCGGACTTCGAGCGATCCGTGGCAGCGGTCGCCCGCGTGCTGCGGAGCGCCGAGTCATGACGCTGCGCGAGATCTGGTTGCGCCTAACGGCTTGGATGCGGCGCGACGAACTGTCGCGGGAGCTCGCGGAGGAAGTGCAAGCACATATCGATTTGCTGGCGCGCGACTTCGAACAGGAAGGGATGTCGCATGCGGAAGCTGTCGCCGCAGCCCGGAGGCAGCTCGGCAACGTCGGCGTCCTGCGAGAGGCCAGCCGCAACTATTGGGGTTTCCCGAAGGTCGAAGCCGTCCTGCAGGACCTGCGTTATGCGATCCGTGGGCTCGTGCGCGCGCCAGGTTTTGCAGCCACCGTGATCATCACGTTAGGCCTCGGTATCGGCGCGAATGCCGCGATGTTTGCAGTCATCGACCGGCTGATGTTCCGTCCGTTCCCTTACATGCGCGACCCAGGAACGGTGAGCGCTGTTTACCTACAGGTCACGAGCGGCGCACGCCGCTCCGCGTGGGCGACGGTCCCTTATACGCGCTTCCTGGACCTACAGCGGGAAACACGGTCGTTTTCGCAGTACGCGGCGGTGTCGGAGTGGCGACTGGCGGTCGGGGTCGGCCAGGCAACACGAGTACGCAAGGTCGCCGGTGTAAGCGCATCCTTCTTCCAGTTCTTCGACGCGCAGCCGGAAAGGGGGCGATTCTTCGGCGCCTCCGAAGACGTGACGCCGCTGGGATCGCTCGTTGCAGTGCTGAGCCACGCATTCTGGCAATCGGAATTCGGTGGCCGCCAGATGATCGGCGAGCAGCTGCAAGTTGGCTCGCTGCAGTACACGATCATCGGTGTCGCACCGGAGGGTTTTGTCGGCACCGTGCACGGCCGCGTGCCTGAGATCTTCATTCCCATCACGACCGTGCCGGCCAACATCGACCGGTCTAACAGCAATACGTACTTCAAGCTGTACAACTGGGACTGGATGGAGATCATTGTGCGGCGGAAGGCCGGTGTCTCTGAAGCAACAGCAAACACGGACCTAACGAGCGCGTACATTCGCAGTCGCTACGCACAGCGTGCGACTAACCCGCGGGTGCTTCCCGACTCGGTTGCAAAGCCGCGGGCGATCGTCGGTGCACTGCGCAGCGCGGCTGGCCCCGATGCGGGCCTCGAATCGCGCGTTCTCCTCTGGGTGACCGGCGTCGCGGGGATCGTCCTTCTCATTGCCTGCGCCAATGTCGCCAACCTCATGCTCACGCGCATGCTACGCCGGCGCCGTGAGATCGCCCTGCGGCTCGCGTTAGGCGTCGGTCGCCGTCGACTCGTCGCGCAGTTCCTCGTGGAAGGCGTGCTGCTGGCGGGCCTCGGGGGGATTGCCGCACTCCTCGTCGCACAGTGGGGCGGAGCGGCGATACGCACGCTGCTGCTTCCGGAAGGCTCTGCGTTCAACATGGCAACGGACTGGCGCACGATGGGCGTCGCAGGCGCTTGTGCGCTCGTCGCCGTACTGCTCACCGTCATCGGCCCGGCGTTCCTGGCCACACGGTCCAATCTATCGGAGACGCTGAAGTCGGGTGCCCGCGAAGGGACGTACCGGTCGTCGCGCATGCGGACGTCACTGCTCGTTATGCAGGGCGCCCTATCGGTCGTGCTGCTCGTCGGCGCCGTACTCTTCGTGCGCAGTCTCAACAAGGTGCTGGCGATTCCGCTTGGCTATGATGCCAGCACCGTTCTCGACATGTTTCTCGACTTTCGCGGACTCGAGTTGGACAGCGCGGAGCGCGTTGTCGTGCAGCGGCGCTTGCTGGCGACCGCGCAGACGATCCCCGGCGTGGAAGCGGCCGGACGTGTGAACAGCGGCCTCTTCCGCACAAACACAGCCGCGCTGCGTGTACCTGGAATCGATTCCGTTCAGCGGCTGGGCCGCTTCAACTTCCAGATCACGACGCCGGACTATTTCAGAGTAATGCGCACACGGATTCTGCGCGGGCGCGGTTTCACTGATGCAGACGGGACCGGCGCGCCGCGTGTCGTCGTTGTGAGCGAGGCCATGTCGCGCGTGCTCTGGCCAGGAAAGGACCCGTTAGGCCAGTGCATACAGGTCAGCTTCGATCCGAGCACACGGTCAGAGTCAGCGCCCTGCTCAACAGTGATCGGCGTTGCCGAGGATGCGGCCCACCAGGACATAACGGACGAACAACGCTTCACGTACTACCTGGCCGTGGATCAAGTCGATCCATCGTGGTTCTCCACGATCCTCGTTAGGATGAAAGAAGGTAAGATCGAGGAGGGCATGGAGCGCGTGCGGCGAACGATGCAGGCAGCAATGCCTGGTATGGGCTTCGTGGTGGTCCGGCCGCTGCAAGAGGTCGTCGATGACCGGCGCCGCGGCTGGCGCCTCGGCGCAACGCTCTTCGTCGCGTTCGGCGGTCTCGCGCTCGTCGTGGCGGCCGTTGGTTTGTACGGTGTGATCGGCTACGACGTCGCGCAGCGCATGCACGAGCTGGGCGTACGCATCGCGTTAGGCGCGCGTTCGTCGGCGATCCTGCGTCTTGTACTATCGCAGGGCCTTGCGTTCGCCGCCGCTGGCGTGACGATCGGACTCGCGCTGGCGCTTGTTGCGTCGCGCTGGATCGAGCCGCTGCTCTACAAACAGTCGCCGCGCGATCCTGTGACTTACGGTGGCGTCGCCATCGCAATGGCCGTCGTGGCAATTCTGGCGAGCGCGGTGCCGGCGCTCCGGGCGCTGCGAGCGGATCCCAACCGCGCGCTTCGTGCAGAATAATTGCTGAGGCGCGAGGATGGTCGCAGGAGGCCTCGCCGACCAGTACACCAGAGCGCCTAACGATACTCGGACATCAGGTCGTCGAGCGCGGCGCTGCCAGGACACAGCTCATCGAACGGCAGCTCGACGAGAGGGCGCTCAACGGTCTTGCTCACAGCGTGCATGTCGGCGCCGCTCTGCTCGATGTACAAGAGGCCGGTCACGACCTCGCCTTTCGCCTGATGCGCCCGGACGAAACCGTACGCCGCATCGCGATCTGACGGATCGTAGTCCTCGCCGACCCGGCGGAACCTAACGACGCTGCCGTCGTGCATCGTGACCGCCGTTGTCGCTCCTGGCTCCGTGCGCGCGCTAATCTCGGATTGCAGCGGCACGAAGTCCACGGGTGCGATGTCGACGTGATGCTCGCGCGTGTAGCGATAGCTCTTTGTCGAACCGTCGTGATCGTTGAAGCTGACGCACGGCGAGATCACATCGATCAGCGCAAAGCCCTTGTGCAGTAACCCGGCCTTGAGAATCGGGACGAGCTGCGACTTATCACCCGAAAAGCTGCGCGCCACGAAGGTCGCGCCGAGGTTGAGCGCGAGGAGCACCGGGTCGATCGGCGGCTGGGCGTTCGGTTCGCCGCCCTTGAGCGTGGACCCGATGTCAGCCGACGCGGAGAACTGGCCCTTCGTTAGGCCGTACACGCCGTTGTTCTCGAGCACGTACAGCATGTTGACGTTGCGCCGGATCGCGTGGCACAACTGCCCTAGGCCAATGGAGAGCGAGTCGCCGTCGCCCGAGATACCGATGTAATGCAGATCCTTATTCGCAGCGTTTGCGCCCGTCGCAACCGACGGCATGCGTCCGTGTACGGAGTTGAAGCCGTGCGACTGGCTAAGCAGGTACGCCGTCGTCTTGGAGGAGCAACCGATGCCGCTCATCTTCGCCGCACGATGCGGCGGAATGTCCAGCTCGAAGAAAGCCTGAATGAGCGCCGCCGTCACGGAGTCGTGGCCGCAGCCGGCGCAGAGCGTGGACATCGACCCTTCATAATCGCGCTTCGTTAGGCCGAGCGCGTTCTTCTCGAGGCCGGGATGTCGAACCGCCGGTTTGGTGATCGACGTCATACTGCTGCTCCTACGGTCTGCGACGTGACAGCGCGCACCACATGCTCGGCGGTGAGCGGTAGCCCGCCGTAATCGAGCACAGGCGTCATGCGGTCGCGCGCCACGCCCGTCTCGAGCGCCAGGAGCGACCGTAGCTGCGCGTCGCGGTTCTGTTCCACGACGAAGATGTGCGAGTGCGACTTGAGAAACTCGGTGATCGACGCGGCAAAGGGAAAGCTGCGCACGCGCAGGTAGTCGCAGGCGATTCCTTGATCGCGCAAACGATCGAGCGCTTCGACGACGGCCGCATGACAGCTGCCTAACGAGACGATGCCGATCTCAGCGTTCGGCTGCGTCACAATCTCGGGAGCCGGCAATGCTGCGGCCGCGAGCGCGAGCTTCTTCGCCAGCCTGTCGACGACGTCGCGGTATGCCGCAGCGTCCTCGGTGTAGGCGCCGTGCCTATCGTGTCCCGAACCGCGCGTGAAGTACGCGCCCTTTGGATGCACGCCGGGTAGCGTACGCGGCGCGATTCCGTCGCCTTCCACGTCCACATAACGCGAGAACTTGGGCAGCGCGGCGACTTCTTCAGCGCTCAGCACCTTGCCGCGATCGGGACGGTAGTTGTCGTCCCACGTTAGGCGCTTGCACATCCAGTCGTTCATCCCGATATCGAGATCCGACACCACGAATACCGGCGTCTGAAAGCGCTCGGCGATGTCGAACGCCTCGGTCGCCATGTAGAAGCACTCCTCCGGATTGGCCGGGAAGAGCGCGATGTGCTTCGTGTCGCCGTGCGATGCGTATGCTATCGAGAGGAGATCGGCCTGCTGCGTCCGCGTCGGCATACCGGTCGACGGGCCCGTGCGCTGGATATCGAAGAAGACAGCGGGAACATCGGCGTAGTACGCGAGACCGATGAACTCCTGCATCAGGGAGATGCCTGGGCCTGCAGTGCTCGTGAACGCACGCGCACCGGCCCACGACGCTCCGATCACGATGCCGGCCGCCGCCAGCTCGTCTTCAGCCTGGACGATGCAGAATCGCCTGCGTCCATCGGCGTCGACGCGATACCGCTCGCAGAAATCCTTGAACGCTTCCATGAGCGACGTCGCAGGTGTGATCGGATACCACGCGCCGACCGTCGCACCGGCGTAGAGGCAGCCTAACGCGGCGGATGTATTGCCGTCCAGCAGCACGTAGTCGCGCGTGGCGTCCATGTGCCGCAGATGGAACGGCAGCGGACACGCGAAGTTCTCCTTCGCGTAGTCATAACCGAGGCGAATGGCTTTGTGGTTCGAATCGAGCAGCGCCTTTTTCCGCGCGAACTTCTCATGCAGCAGCGTCTCGATCACCTTGATATCGATATCGAGCAGCGCGGCCAGCGCGCCGGCGTACGCGATGTTGCGCATGAGCGTGCGCGGCCGGTCGCCTTGGAACGCCTCGACGCACATGGCGCCGAAAGGCACGCCGAGGATGTTGATCCCTTGGCGTGCGAGGGCGGCGTCGAGCGGCCAGGAGGAGTCGTAGAGCAGGTAACCGCCTGGCCGGATGCTGGCGACGTCGCGCGCATACGTTCCCGGATTCAGCGCAACGACCATGTCGATCTCGTTAGGCCGAGCGGTGTAGCCGTGCTCGCTGACGCGGATCTCGTACCAGGTCGGCAGTCCCTGGATGTTGGACGGGAAGATGTTCTTTCCCGATACAGGGACGCCCATGCGGAATATCGACTGCATCAGCAGGCCGTTGGCGCTGGCCGAGCCGGTGCCGTTTACAGTGCCGATCTTGAAGGCGAAGTCGTTGACCACGGAGGTCTGACGTCTGAGGTCTGGGGTCTGAGGTTACGCGGAAGCCAAGGTCTTCTCAGACCTCAGGCCTCCGACCTCAGACCTGCTGCTAGCGGCGTACGGTAGCAGGAGTTCAAACTTACGCATATCCCATGCGGCCGTGGGGCAGCGCTCGGCGCACAGACCGCAGTGCAGGCAGATGTCCTCGTCTTTGAGCATCACGCGCTTGGTCTGCGGCAGCGCGTCCGAGGCGTAGAGCGCCTGCGTCGGATTCAGGGCTGGAGCCATGAGTTGCATACGAAGCGCGGCTTCGTCGCCATCCGGAGCGATCGTTAGGCAGTTGACAGGGCAAACGTCCACGCACGCGTCGCACTCGATGCACAAGGACGCCGTGAAGTGCGTCTGAATGTCGCAGTTGAGACAACGCTCGACCTCCTTGGCCGTTTGCTCTGCGGTGAACCCCAGCTCGACCTCGACGTTTAGCTTGGAAAAGCGTTCCTCGAGCTCGGCGTGCGTCATCTTCATGCGCGCCACGGGGCTATAGTCGTTGCTGTAGCTCCAGGCGTGCATACCGACCTTCGCGCTGATGAGATTCATCCCCTGCGGCGGCCGGTCACTCAGCGACTGCCCCTGACAGTGCTGATGGATCGAGATGGCCGCCTGATGCCCATGCTCCACGGCCCAGATGATGTTCTCGGGCCCCCAGGCCGCATCGCCACCGAAGAAAACGCCCGGCAATGTGCTCTGCATCGTTAGGCGATCGACCCTGGGCATGTCGTGCTCGTCAAACTCGATTCCGAGGTCGCGCTCGATCCAGGGGAACGCGTTGTCCTGACCGATGGCGAGGATCACCGCGTCACACGGGAAGAGGACGCTGCCGACGACTTCACTGCGCTGTTTCCCATTCTGTTCACTCCAGCGCAGCTGCTCGAACTCCATACCGACGAGACGGCCGTTCTCGCGCACGAATCGCTTGGGCGCATGGTTCTCGACGATCTCCACCTGTTCTTCCTCGGCGTCTTCCAGTTCCCAAGGTGACGCCTTGAAGTAGGGCCGCGAGCGACGCGCGATCACCTTGATGTCTTTTCCGCCTAACCGCTTTGTCGTGCGGCAGCAGTCCATTGCCGTGTTGCCCACTCCGATGATCAAGACGCGCTCGTCGATCTTCTCAACGTGGCCGAAGTGCACGTTCGCCAGCCACTCGATGCCGATGTGCGTCGTGTCGTCGCGCTCGCGACCGGGGATCTGGAGATCCTTCCCCTTTGGCGCGCCGCTGCCGACGAACACCGCGTCGAAGCGCTGATCCAGCAGGCTGCGCATACTCGTTACGCGCGAGTTGTAGCGGATGTCGACGCCCATGTCGAGGATGTAATTCACTTCGTCGTCGAGCACCGAGGCCGGGAGACGAAACGCGGGGATGTTCACCCGCATCAGGCCGCCGGATCGGTCCAGCTGCTCGAAGATCACGCACTCGTAGCCTAACGGCACGAGGTCGTTGCACACGGTGAGCGAAGCGGGGCCGGCGCCGATCAGCGCGACGCGTTTGCCATTCTTGACTGACGGTGCTTTGGGCAGTCTATCGCTGATATCGTCTCTCAAATCCGCCGCCACTCTCTTCAAACGACAAATCGCGACTGGCTTGCCGTCGACGCGTCCTCGGCGGCACGCCGGCTCACACGGACGGTCGCACGTGCGCCCCAGAATCCCGGGGAAAACGTTCGACTCGCGATTGAGCAGGTACGATTCGGTGTAGCGACCCTGCGCAATCAGACGGATGTACTCCGGCACATTGGTATGTGCCGGGCACGCCCACTGACAATCGACAACTTTATGGTAGTACGCCGGGTTAGTGACGTCCGTCGGCCGCATGCTTCGAAGTATAGGGGAATCGCCTAACTGATCTTTGCCGCCGGACCCGCCGCTGGCAAGCGGGACACTATCGCTTCAAAGACGAACCCGGCGAGGTTAGCCACTTGCCACACAACGAGTAACGCGCCCATCGCGAGTCCATTCCCGTGCTGAGCGAGCGGCGAACCAGCGCGGCGCAGGAAACGACCGTGACCTCCCAGACCGCGCGCGAAGCGGCCGCGTCCTCTCTTGCGCAGCGCGTCGTGATAGCGCCAGGCGCCGCGACCATAGCGGAAATGCTGCGTCCAGAAGCGCGACAGCGTGAGGTGGTGCGCGTGTGCGACTTCGGCGTCCGGCGCATAGACGAGCGCGCGTCCGCTCTCGTGCCAGCGTGTGCAAAGATCACGATCCTCGGCCGCCACACGAAAAGTCGGGTCGAAGCCGCCGAGCCTAACGAGGGAGTCGGCGGTCACGGCCATGTTGTTGGAGTTTAAGAACCGCGCCGAGCCATCGGCGTCATGATGCGCGTACGCCATCTCGAGGATCAGCTGGCTCGTCGACGCGAATACGTTGTCGTCCAGCGCATTGACGACGCGGCCGCCCACGAGTCGCTCGCCGGCACCAGCCAGCCGCGCGAGCAACTTTTCGAGCCAGTCAGGCGCTGCGCGGCAGTCGTCATCCGTGAAGGCGATGATGGCGCCACGTGCCGAAGCCACGCCCGTGTTACGGGCCGCGGCTGGGCCCTGCCGCGCCTGACGAATGACGCGCGCGTCGAGCGTGTCGCCGAAGATCGCAGCGACGTCGGCGACCGGCGGCTCACTGCCATCGTCGACTACGACGACTTCGAAGTCGGCGTGCGGGTACGTCTGCAGCGATAGCGCCGTTAGGCAATCGCGCAGTTGCCCTGGCCGATTGCAAGTAGGAACGATCACGCTGATGCGCGGGCTCACGCTCTCCACGCGTGCCCCCCCGTCACTCGGCGAAGACCTCGCGCCTGTCGCGGGCCGTCACGTGCTGCACACGGTGACATTCATACTGCGCCAGGCGATCATCGCCCAGAGTCGCGCCAAACGCATATCCTGCCATCTGACCAAGCGCGTCGACGCTGAGTCCAAGCAGCATGGCAGGAAGAGACCGCAGGAGTTGTAGCCGCAGCGGCGTCGAGCGCGCCGTTGGAACGATGCGCGCGAGCCGCACGAATGGGATGAGCGGTGAACCCAGTGCGAACAGCGCGCGTGCTGCCGCACTCATTCCTTTACGGCGCTGCGCCGCGAACGCGCGACCGTGGAGCCACAGCACCGGCAGCCACGAAGACCAGAGCGAGAAATTCGTATGCGCGACGCGGGCGCTCGGCTCGAGTCGCAGCCGGTGTCCCTGACGGCGCAGCTCCCAGTGCAACACCGTCTCCACGTTGAGCAACTCGGCGAGGCGCTCATCGAATGTGAGCAGGACCGAGCGTTTGTAGCTCGAATTGTGGCCCGGAAGGAAAGGAACGTCCTTGGCTTGGATCGGTTCGAGCCAGGGGCCGTAGCCGATGAAGAGGTCGGCCCAACTCGCCGCGGTTGCAGGATTGGCGTTGCGCACTGCGGGCCCAACCGCGACCCACGGTCCTTCGTGCGCTTTGATGAGCTGTTGGGCCCAGTCGGGGTCTGGAAAGCAATGATCTTCGGCGAGCACGACGAGCGGTGCGGACGCGGCTCGCACGCCGGCCGCGTTGGCTGCGCCTAACGAGGAGAACTCTCCCAGCTCGACAATGCGATGCCGCGGGAATGCAGTCAGCACGCGCTCGTCAGGCTGCAGCGCATCTCGGCTCGTCGCGACGATCACGAGCTCCAGCGATTCGCGCGCCGTTTGTTTCGTGAGATGCGCCAGCGTTTTCCGGATGGCGCTGAAGTCTCCCGGCGTCGACAGGATGACCGAGAGCGCGGGGGGGCTAGCTGACTGCACTAAAGCTTTCAGACGCCAGTTGACGGTGAAAAGCTGTCAGTAGCTGACAGCTTCAAACTGTTCACTGGCAACCGAGAGCGTTAGTTGAAGAGGTCAGCGTCCCGCCGCGTCCGTCAGGATCATGCGACCGCCGTCGTAGCCGAACTTCACCTTCGCCGCGGACTGCAGCGAATCGATCATGCCCTTCGACTCCGCGATCGTCGCTGACAGTGTCACTGGTCGCGTGAGCAGCGCCTTGTCCTTGACGTTCAGCTCCATGCCGTACCAGCGCCGGATGCGCTTGATCGCCTCGGAGAGTGGCTGCTGAGTAATCGTTAGGTTGCCGTCCACCCAGCTGAAGGCATCCGTAAGCTCCGTCGGCGTCGCGTCGCGTACCGCGCCGGCCGAATCGACGATCACGCCCTGACCGTCAGCCAGGGTCTTGCTGCCGCGTGGCGCTTTGACTTCCGCTGTCCCACCTTTCACGCGCACGGCGATCCAGTTGTCGGTCGTGAACGCATGGACTCCCACCGTTCCGTCGGTCGACGTGACTGAAACGCCGCGCGGCGCCCTGATGTCGAGCGGCGGATTCGCGTTAGGCGGCGGCGTCAGCTCCACGGTGCCATCCAGCTGCACCGCGCGCCAGCGCTGACCGTAACCCGGCGGCACGATCAGCTTCGTGTCCGCGCCGAGATTGAGCGCTGTACTATCCTCAAATTTCGTCTTGGCCGTTTGCCCGGCCTTCGACGTGTAGCTCGCGACGTCGGGTGACTGGAACGCCTTGTCCATCGCCGCTTCCGTGCCGGCGCGGTTGAGATACAGCAGCACCCCAGCGCCCGCGATCAAGAACAGCGCGATCCCGATGATGGGACCTTTTTTCGACTTCTGTTCGGCAAGAGCATCGAGGCCATGATGCGGAACTGGCATTGCTAACTCCTGAAGCGAGTAGAACCGCTGTGGAGGAGGAAAGAGAAGGCGACAAACGCAGAGCTTACGCCTTCCCGCCCCGTTCGTCGAGACCACTCATACGTGATCGGTGCCTGCGATTACCGGACTCTCGCGCCGGTCCGCCTGGTGCTCCCATGTCCGACTTACCATTTCCTTGGAGCCAAGCCCCACGGCAAGCGCCATCGCGAAGACGATCCCGCCGAATAGGATAGCGAAGGCGAGCTTGAGCACGTCACCGCCGATGCTCAAATGGTCCAGCGCCATCGCCACGGCGAGCACAAGGATCATCCACTTGACGCCGGCACTCAACAACCGGGCCGACTGGATCTGCATATTCACAGCGCCGATCAACACCGTACGCGCGAGGAAACGAGCCAGCACGCCGCCCAGAAGCACCAGGATCACGGCCACGAACACGTTAGGCAGATAGAACAGCACGCGGCCCATCATCGCGGACATTTGATTCGCGTCGATGGCGGCGAGGCCAATGAGCAGCCCGAGAAGGATCACCACCCAGTACGCGAAGCGCGCCACGAGCAGCGATGGACTCTTGGCTGGGGACCATTCGGCCACGGGCGAGAAGCCTAACGTCTCGAGTCGATCGTCGAAGCGCATCGCGCGCAACACTCGCCAGATGAGCCAGCGCACCGATACGGCGATGAGCACGGCGACGATCATCGCGAGTACGAGCGCCGCGGCTCCCGGCAGGATGCTCGCCAGGCCCGCGAGCACTCGGCTCGCCGACTCGTTGAGGGATTGACCAACCTGGGTCCACATGGGGAGTTCTCCTTGGCTTACGGCGTAAACCGATCCGGCCAACGCCAGCGCGAAATCAAATACGGTTTCTCCGCCTCGAATTGTGCGCACAGCGCCTCGAGGCGCTCTTCGACTTGCTCGCTGTCCATGTCAGCGACCTGCTGGACATACGACGCGATCCACGCCCAGAAGAGCGGCGTGAATGCACTCAGCAAGTGTTCCCGGCCGATGTGCCGCTGGTGGAAGGCGAGCGCGAAGTCGTACACGATGCGCGCCCACAGCTCGTCGGGCAGCGAGAATTGGTCGTCCGTCGCGCGCGAGAGCTTACGCAAAGCGTGCAGCGACGTCGGCGGAAGCGCCACGCTCCAGATCTCGTGCAGATTCGCGACGCCGAGTCGAAAGGCTTCGAGACAATGCCTAACGTCGAAGGGCGAGAACTCAGGCGCGGGCGCTGCGGCGGCGCCGAACGCGTCGACCGGGTCCGATCCGCGCACCTTCTGCCACACAGCCTCCGTGCGTTCGACCGACGCGAACAAGCTCGCCAGCACGCTCGGCAGCGCATCACGCATGTCGAGTGATCCAGCCGCGGGACCGTCAGAGGAGCCGCTAGGCGAGCGATCGCCGAGGTGCACCTGACAGAGTCGCGCGTTGGCGGTTAAAGCCTGGACAGCAACCCACACGTCGATGCCGACACGCGCGACCTCGCCGCGCCACGGATCGAGGGCCAAGAAGCGATCCAGCAGGCGAATGGAGCAGGCGAAGTCGCCGGCGAGCGGCTGCCGAACTCGTTTGCCGAAGAGCGCGCGCGTCAGCGGATACGCGATCGCGCTCGTTATGGTCCCGGAGTACGTGCCGCGCCTGTAAACGGGGAGGACGAAATCGTAGCTCTCTTGAACGATGGGCTTGACAAGTTGGGCGATTGCATCCGCGTCAGGCGAACCGGCGTCGGCATCTACGATGCCGCACGCCTTGGCGCGCAACCGCCGTGCGACTTCGAACACAGCACGGCATGCCATTCCCTTGGCGGGCTTGACGTACCGTGCGACGGCGCGCTGCGTGACGCCGTCCGGAAGCTGTGTTAGTTGAAGCACGTGCGGTTCGCTGCCGTTCGCGGACGCGGCGTTCGAGGCGAGTTCGGCTGTCGGGTTGTGCGAGCCGCCGTCGACGTGCACGATCACGCTGCGAGCTGCCGCAAAGCTTGTATGCAGACCAGACTGAGCCGCACCGATCACATCAGCGATCGTGGCGGCATTATTGAAGGTCGGAATCCCAATTACGATGTCCGCTGTGCCGATTCGACTCAATCGTCGCTCGATTTCCTGCGGCAGCGCATCCATGACCCTGCATTTAGGTCAACTCGGTCGCGCGCGTCAACTGTGCTGCAAACTCAGCGGCGCAGACGCATGAATCCGCTAGGCAGCGCTCAAGACCCGCTGTGGTACAAGGACGCTGTCATCTATGAACTGCACGTCCGCACATTCGCCGATGGTAACGACGACGGTACGGGCGATTTTCGCGGACTGATCAGCAAGCTCGACTACCTCGCCGAGCTGGGCGTGACGTGCATCTGGTTGCTGCCGTTCTTTCCATCGCCATTGCGAGACGACGGCTACGACATCGCCGACTACCTCAACGTGAACGCATCGTACGGCGCGCTGAGTGATTTCCGTGAGTTCCTTGCCTCGGCGCACGAACGGGGCATGCAAGTGATGATCGAGCTTGTAATCAATCACACGTCGGATCAACACCCGTGGTTTCAGCGCGCTCGTCAGGCGCCCGCTGGTTCAGTCGAACGCGATTTCTACGTGTGGAGCGACAGCATCGAGAAGTATCGCGGCGTGCGGATCATCTTCACCGACACAGAGAAATCGAACTGGACGTGGGACGACAAAGCCGGCGCGTACTACTGGCACCGCTTCTTCTCGCATCAGCCCGATCTCAACTTCGACAATCCTGCGGTGCTGGACGAGCTTTTGCGCGTTATGCACTTCTGGCTGGAGATGGGCGTCGACGCGCTGCGGCTGGATGCCATTCCGTATCTGGTTGAACGGGAAGGGACGTCGTGCGAGAACGTTCCGGAGACGCACGACGTGATCCGGCGCATCCGGGCCGACGTGGATGCGACGTACGCCAACCGGATGCTCCTCGCCGAGGCGAATCAGATGCCTAACGAGGTGCGAGCGTACCTTGGCGAAGGGGACGAATGCCACATGGCCTTCCACTTCCCGCTGATGCCGCGCCTCTTCATGGCGCTGCGCACGGAGAACCGCAGGCCGCTGGCCGAGATTATGGAGCAGACGCCGAGTATCCCTGATACCTGCCAATGGGCGCTCTTCCTGCGCAATCACGACGAGCTCACGCTCGAGATGGTGAGCGACGACGAGCGCGACTACATGTATCTCGCGTACAGCGCCGATCCGCGCATGCGAGTGAACGTCGGGATTCGACGCCGACTCGCGCCGTTGCTCGAGAACAACCGGCGACGCATCGAGCTTTTGAACAGCATGCTACTGTCGTTCCCTGGAACGCCGATCATCTATTACGGCGACGAGATCGGCATGGGGGACAACATCTATTTGGGCGATCGGCACGGCGTGCGCACGCCGATGCAATGGAGCGGCGATCGCAATGGCGGCTTTTCGCGCGCGAATCCGTCGCGCCTTTCGAGTCCGCTCATCATGGATCCGCTGTACGGATACGAAGCGGTAAACGTCGAGGCGCAGCGGGATGATCCGTCGAGCCTGCTCAACTGGATGCGCCAGATGATCAAGCTACGTCGAGTGTTCAAGGTGTTCGGGCGCGGCACGATCGAGTTTCTCGCGCCGAGCAACCCCAAGATCGTCGCATACGTTAGGCAGTACGAGGATGAGCGAGTCCTATGCGTGGCGAACTTGTCGCGCTTCGCACAGCCAGTCTCGCTGGATCTACCGGATCTCCAGGGGCTGACACCGATAGAGATGCTCGGTTACGTCGAATTTCCGAAGATTGGGGCGGGATCTTACTGTTTGTCCCTTGGGCCGTATGGGTTCTTCTGGTTCGAACTGCACTGAGATTTTAGAGGCATCGACCGCGGCATCGGTTAAGAACAAGAACTACGTCAGCGTGTACCCATCGCGCGAGCGTTACGAGTTCACTGCGTAAACGCACTGAGCTCGCGTAACGCAGTTCCAGACATACTTTTAACGCACTCGCAG
>Ga0187892_10001757_pt1 | contig 47465 bp, 47 predicted proteins | sample MA1701073metaG_FD_139345 | JGI IMG/M metagenome (GOLD analysis project Ga0187892, IMG submission 139345) | Bio-ooze microbial communities from a basaltic lava cave in the Kipuka Kanohina Cave System on the Island of Hawaii, USA - MA170107-3 metaG ...
AAAGTTCACCTATAGTTTTCGCTCCCATTTCATTAAGACTCTCCTCGGTTTTCTTACCTACACCTAAGATCTTGCCAACGCTCAGATCTGTCAAGAACGCCTTTACCTCTTCCGGTTTTACAAGTGTAAGACCATCGGGCTTCCTGAAATCTGAAGCTATCTTTGCAACCAGTTTGCTTGGCCCTATTCCAATCGAGCATGAAAGTCCTACTTCATTTTTCAGTTCTTGTTTTATTGCCATCGCTAATTCTTTTGCCCTAGCAAACTCATGCTCCAGCTTTTCAGTTACTTCGATAAACCCTTCATCGATCCCAACAAGCTCGAACTTATCACCGTACTTTCTTATGACTTCCATTGCTCGTTCAGACATTTCTTCATAATAATCGCGATCCATTGGAAGAAACTTTGCCTCGGGAACGTCCTTTAATCTATTTTTTGCCAACTTTATTGGTATACCAGATTTGACTCCGTACTCTCTCGCTTTGTAGTTCGATGTACTTACAGCACCACTGTCACCTCCTCTTGCAGAGTAAACACAAACAACCACTGGCTTGCCTTTCAGTGATGGATCTCTCAGCTCTTCACACTGAGCGTAAAAGTAATCGAAATCTATATGAAAAATAATTCTTGTCTTGTTTTTATCTTGCGCATTAGCCAGCGACATGGTCTATGCTAGATATCCAATGTTTATTATTCTAGCGGAATGTCAACACTCTAAATAAGAGCTTCATACATGTAATAACAATGGATGACGACTATCCCATCGTTGCAAAGAATGATGGCATTGTCATAAAAACCGAAAAGATGGAGGTCGATAAAATTTATCATTGCATTCATCAGAACAAAGTTTTTCTTTTTTTCAAGGACGAACAAGAAATGTTGAATTGTTATGAGGTCGAAGATTCGGAAACCGCAGAAGCTATAAAATCCAGTCCTGACTCCGAATCAATAAAAGCAATTCTGGAGAAAGCGGCCAAGAAACAACAAGAGAAAATGTAACCTTGTTCACCAAAGCATTATATAATACCAGTCCGAATTAAGTTGGCATGGAAGAAGCACAACAGACACACAGCAAAGCATCAAATGAAATCTTCATTGGAAAAAAGCCCCTTATGACATATGTCACAGCTACACTTGTTCAATTAGCGAATGAGCCAACTGTGACGATAAAGGCAAGGGGACTAAGCATTACAAGGGCCATAGATGTAGCACAAATAATTGTCAAGAGAATGGACACACTAGGCTACAAAATCGGTGAAGTGAAGCTAGGCTCGGAACAAATGCAATCCCAAGAAGGAAGAACAAGAAACGTCTCCACGATAGAAATCGAAGTATCAAGAGCAAAGTAAACTAAGACATCTTTTGCTCCTTCATTTTTTTGTTTTTGAATTTTACTTCAACACCTTTATTACTAGTTCTTATTTTCAACAGATCAATGAACCTTCACTTTATCTATGTTGTAAAAAGTGATGAGTGGAAAGACAAGCTGAAGGATGAGTGGTCATATGTCTATAGTATGGCAAAGTTCTACGAGTGGTGGCTAAGAAAAAATTTTGGATTGCATTATAATGTAAATACTGATGTTCTTGTAGTGGTGAAAACTGCACTGATGGCATTGAGGTTTGGTATGAAGGATCTTGTAAAACATCACAAGGAAAAAGGAGAAGCAAATTATCATTTTTATCTTTCTTACTTCAGACCAAGATGGTCCGACTGTAGTTCTGGATTTTTTACCGAGAACATGGGTCTTATACAGTGGAAAAATTATGATGGAAAAGCCGACAAGAACAGGTTCTTCGCACTGGAAAATTGCGCACAGGTATCGCATGTTCTTCTGCACGAAGTCGGACGGCAGAAAAAGTATGGAAAAAAATACAGAGACGCGATCCATGAGCAGTGGGACAAACATATTTACAATGTTGAAGAGTACGAACTATACGACAAGAGGTTCAGGAGAGTCGAAAAGAGGGACGACTTTCTTTTCGCTACGATGAAGATTCCAGCAACGAGAGAGTGATGTTCACTTCAATGAGAAATCTTAAACATATGTTACCAGTACATAGCGCATGGATCATATTACAAATGCGAAGATCGAGCACTACATCTACAACCTTCTGCCTGAAAGCCCAAGTATACTGTCAGAACTTGAGCAAGTAGCGAAGGAAAGACATGTACCAATAGTTGGTCCTTTGGTGGGCAGGTTTCTGTACATACTCGCCAGAGTATCAAGAGCGAAGCGTGTTTTAGAGATAGGAACTGCGATAGGTTACTCCGCGATCTGGTTTGGACTCGCTGTAAAGCAGCACAGGGGAACCGTCATTAGTGTTGAGATTGACGAAAATACAGCGAGAGAGGCCCAGAGGAATATTGCGAGAGCAAAGCTCCAAAGAACGATAAAGGTCTTGAATGGTGATGGTTTACAGGTCGTACCGAGACTGAAGGGAAAATTCGATATAGTGTTCATAGATGAAAGCAAGGAAAACTATCCCAAATACCTTGAGATGTGTGCTGATATGCTGAACAAGAACGGTCTCTTGATAGCTGATAACGCTTTATGGAACGGGGAGGTAGCGCTTGATAACAAGTCAGAAGATGCTCTTGCCATAGCCAAATTCAATGAATTGCTGATGAAGAAGATGCCATCAGTAATAATACCCGCCAGGGACGGCGTGGCCATAGGCATCAATTAGAGATAAATGCAATAAATTGCAGTAATATCTTGTGGGTAACACAAGATCACCACAGTTCATCCTGTCCTTTGCTGGAGGCATCATAATCCTGCTGGGAGGCATCGTATCGCTCCTCTGGCTGCTTGTAGGCTTTCAGGCATCATTTGATCCACTTGTTGATCTGAGGAATATGTTGGGCGAGCAGGAATTTCGTGCATTTCAGATACGTTATACTGTTGCTGGTCTGTCAAGTGGAGTTGCCGTTATACTGATATCGTTCATGCTTAGGATGAAGCCTGAGGAATCAAGGAGATGGGGTTTCATGGTCATCGTTCTCTCTGCAATGAGCATCCTCGGCATGGGTGGTTTCATAATTGGCATGGCACTTGGAATAATCGGTGGCGTGATTGCTATCCTAAAAGGCAAATCATTGAAGATAGAAGAACCTAGACAGCCCGAGGCTGTTGTTGTTGAAACTGAGTCCAAGTCGTCAGAAAAAATGAATATGATTTACAAGTGCTCGTCATGCGATGTCGAGCTCAAGAACGATGAAGAATTGAAAAAGCATGTAATACGAATGCATATGAATACAAAATAAAAAATTAAGGATTTTAACGGAGAAAACTCCGTTACGGTGTTTACGCAGTAACACCTATCTGTTGTTTCTGCTTGTTTGCTAGGAACGATGTTACCCAGCCCAGAACTGCACCGAAAAGTGCGTATTGCAGTAATGGTACAAGCGATTCGGTGTCCGGAACAACTACTTGTTTGGTCAGTATTGCGAAGGATATCAAGCCTGTTATGATACCCAACGTTACACTTTCCTTTGTCGTTTTTGGTGAGACACTTTTGTTTGATGTCAGTATTCCGTAAATTGCGCCTATGACCATACTTGTAGGTATTAGCACTGCAAAGTCTACATTTTCTGTCGCAAGCATAGGTATGGCCATGACTAGTGCTGCTACGAGTCCAGCAATTGTTCCGTTTCGAATTCCGTTTCTTACCTCATATGCGTTTGACATATTTGGTCGCAGTTATAGATCCGCTGCCAGAGCCTTAACCATAGATAGTTTAACAGTTAGCTAGCAACTATCAAATTGTGCATCTTCGAACGCCAGTAACCTTGTCAAATAATTGATGCGTTGATGCGAAGATCTTTTTCTTCAATCTCATGTCGTGGGAACATCTCATGACCATGTACAGAGAGTTAGCACGTTCTGCAGTTTGGTTATTTAAGCGAAAGATCAAGCAATACTATATTTTCTTTAGTGAGATAATGGTTGCATCCTTCTCAAGAATGTTGGCACTCTTTATAAGCAAACCATATCCAGACCAAATACATATCCTAAATCTTCTAATTGAAGCCACGGAAAAACATGGAAACCTATTGAATACAATTTATTTCCTGCTAAGATTTGTTAATACCAAGCTGGAAGATTGCAGAACGGATGATAATATATTTTCTATATATACCCCCCCCTTCGACTTTTCCAAGCAGGAGAAATCTTTCTCATTGATGAATAATCATGAGGCAAGCTTCACAAGCGTCGCATCTGGTTCGTAGAAGCTGCCATGAGTTTTCGCGGCTTTTCTCAACTCGCTTACGAGATTGTTGAGACCAAATCTTTCTGCTATCGAGAACAATCCCTCTTTCAATCCCATGCCAAGCTTCAACGCTCTCTCCACATCTTCCTTGCTACATACATCGTTAGTGAGAAGCCAACAAGCATTGTTAACAGCTACTGCGAGCAGCCTAAGTGGGTTGTAGCGCTCTGCCTCTTCCTTTGTTAGATTTATCCTTTCATAGGTGCCGCTCTTGTACTCGTAAAATCCCTTGCCAGACTTTTGGCCAAAGTTCTTGTTGTTGAATAACTCTTCAACCATGGGACACGGATTGATGACTTTCTTATCCCTAGAATACATTTCCGCTGTCGCTTTATGCACCACATCTATGCCAGTATAATCAGCAAGTTCGAATATTCCCATAGGAAAGCCTAGCTTGAACTTCACTGCAGCGTCGATCTCTGTAATCTTCGCAGAATCACGCTCAAGCGACCACGCCGCTTCATGTACAAGAGGTATGAATATACGATTAACTATGAAGCCGGCAACGTCCTTCTTGCACAATACAGGTTCCTTGCCTACATTTCTTACGTACTGCATAGTAGCGTCTACAAGATCGCGATCGGTCTTTGCTCCCGGTATTACTTCTACCAAGGGCATTAGCTGCGGTGGATTGAAGAAATGTATTCCAATAAACCTGTTTGGTCTGCTTGTCGTGTTTGCTATCTCCGTTATCGGTAATGTACTTGTATTGGAAGCCAGCACAGCTTTTTCTGGCACAAGTTTGTCAACTTCAGCATAGACCTTCCTCTTCAGATTCATGTCTTCCGGCACAGCTTCTATCACAAGATCGCAGTTGCCCAGAGCTTCCTTCAGATCAACAAACGTGTTTATCCTTGAAAGTATGTTTTCTGCATCTTTACTGGATATCTTGTTCTTTTCAACGAGCTTGTTCAGACTCCATTTGATCTTCTCCATTGCTTTATCAAGAAATGATTGATCTATGTCGCGTATGGCGACGTTATAACCCGCCATGGCAGATACCTGTGCTATTCCATGGCCCATCAAGCCAGAGCCTAAAACGGTTATTTTCCTGATCTCCATTCGCAACACAAGCATATGAAACAATAGTTTTTAAGATTGTCTATGGGATTTCATTAGAAAATTTAAATTACGAGTCAAAGGTGATTCAGCTAGGTTGGATTTAGAGAAGTTCACACGTGATGTGAACGAAGTTGCCGTCAAAGCCTGTGTCAACGAGGACCAGATCGTTCTCCAACGGGTCAACTCTGTAAAGCAAAAATTAATCGACCTGTACAAGAGAAACCTAGTAAAGATAAACCACTCTGTGATGGAGCTCGTCTGCGCAAAACACCTCATAAAACATGGTTATGAGATCGATGTTGAAAGACAATTATCTGATACACTTGTTTGCGATATCTATGCAACAAAGGGCGATGGCAGTTTCATAGTAGAAATAGAAACTGGATTTACACCGCCAGAACATGCACTTGATCCATTGGGATACTACATATCAAGAATTGCAAGCAAGATCTCTAGATATTCTCAGTTTTCCAGCAAGTTTGCGTTAGCAACGCCGCCAGTTAGCGTCTTGCCAATACCAGAGATATTCATGAAACCTCCAAGAAACAGAAAAGCTGCTGAACTAAAAAAAGTAAAAGACCTCTGCGACAAGTACTACAAGAACCCTCCAATAAACGTAAGTGAAATTCAGAATGCAAGGCTTCATGCTGTATACATAATAAATATCGACGATGCGAATGTCAATGAACTTGACCCAGAGGCCTATCAGGACCTTATAAAGGACCTTGACACGCGTTCAGGCTTCCAGATATAGTGCATGGTACTGTATAATATTCATAAAGCCTTAAATCCAACTTTCACCATAGTATAGGGTAGCCATCCAGTCGAAAAAGAAGATGGTTCATCGACAAGCTTGCATATCGGGGAAAGCCTTGATGTGCCGCGCAGACCGATGACCGCCTCTGCTTCACCGCGGAAACTGTGGGGCAACTCACAGGAATCTGGTGAGACAGAAGTGAGGGCAAACTGATGCAACGCGTAAGATTAGAAACCACGACAACGCTGCAAGAGAAAGCCACATCGTCTTCGAGTTCTGGATGGTTTTTTCGCTTTATACATAGTATCCGTCATAATGTTCTTTTCTTTTGCGCATATACAACATTACTCTTCCTGATGCGAAGCCGAAGATGAAACCTCCTATGTGTGCGAACCATGCTACTGAAGAGAAACCAGAAAAGGCAAATGGGATCTGTGCGATTAACCAAAAAATCGCAACCCTGTCACCCAGTGCTGCGGAAATGCCGATAATGCCGGAGATTGCACCCGATGCACCAACAACCGGCGTGTATATTCCAGATTGCGATATAAAGGCTGATGCCGTGTGCAATCCAGCTCCAGCAAAGCCAGACAATACGTAAACAATGATGAACTTTACTGAACCTATATGGGGTTCAAGTATCCTACCGATTGAGAAGAGTGCTAACATGTTAAATGCTATATGCACTACGCCCGCGTGAAGAAACATGGATATCAGTGATGATACCGCAAACATTGCAGGATCCTCGGTTAAATATACTGGCACAAGCGCTAATTCGATTATTTCGTTGTCTGTTAGATATCCAGCAATGAAAACCAATACATTGATGATCAATAACACTATAGTAACTGGGGCCAACATATTGCGTGTCCACATGACAGAACGTTTATTCTGACGCAAAAAGGCTATTTGAAGGCTGTGATAGAAGTTATATCAATGCAAAAATTTTAGCAATAACTAATTGTTCATGAATCTATCAAGACTGATTGATTCTTCTTTTCCTATCATCCTGTTCATTTTACCCACCATGCTCTTTGACTGTTTCATCTTCTTCTGGCTTATCCAATAATATGCCTCATCAATTGTGTCTTTAGTCACTAACACCACAACTCTACCTGGCGCTTTTCTGCCCGTTCTCCCTTTTCGCTGCACAAATCTGATTGCACTCGGAACGTTATCGTAAAAAACAACAAGGTTGCATTCAGATATGTCAAGACCTTCCTCGCCCACCTGCGTTGCAACAAGTGCACTGTATTCTCCACTCCTAAACTTGTCAACGGCATCAACCTGTGCGCTCTGCTTTAATCCGCGTGCTCCAGCCTTACCTATGAGGTAGCCAGCACTGAAACCCATACTATTGAGTTTACCGTGGAGCACTTCTACGGAATCCCTGTAGCTGGTGAATATCAGGATCTTACCCTTGACGCTATTCAGTATCTCCTTGAGCTTGTCGACCTTGGGATGCTCGATGCCACTCTTTTCAAGGCCTCCGGCAAGTTCATATGCGTTCTTGAAATGTGTATCTAGAAACAGCTTCTTTACCCCCATACCTCCCTTCTCTTGAAGTCTGTCGCAAAACCTGAGGAACGAAGTTACGCCCTGAGTATCGAAAATATTTAGTGCATGGCTGATCCGGATCGCCGTATACAGGGCATTTGCGGCGCTCATATTTCTATGCAAATACTCCCTAGCTCTGATCAGTTCACCGGCAGTTACATTGACATCCCGCACTATTCCCTTCTGTTTCAATTCTCTTGTTCTAGATTGCAGTGCAGATATCAGGTTCGATCTGACATGCTTAAGCACTGCAGGCATCTCAACATGGATCCATTCTATCTTGGTTTGGTGAATGTATGCGCTTACATCTGTACTAGATTCGTCCCTCGTCTCTATCTTCTTTATGCCAAGATTGTTCACAATCTCTCTCGCTCGCATCTGATCGCTCGGTATCGTAGCTGTCATTCCAACCATCCTAGTACCATGCTCCTTGACAAGCGATGCAATGTCACAGTAGGCATAATCGCCAACAGCTCTGTGGGCTTCATCGAAGATAACAAGCGAGAAATCGTCAGGTTTAATCAATTCCTTCTGCAAATCATTGCGTGTTGTCTGGGGCGTTGCGCAAATAACGCTATTGTCCCATGATCTTTCTCTTTCGCTCCTAATGTCTTCTCCAGTGATCATTGAGATGTCAGCTATCTCCAAATAATCCTTCAGAAATGAGTAATGCTGGTGCACCAGTACCTTTGTAGGAGCAAGGAAGAGACACCTTTTCCTACTCTTCGTTAGCGTTTCTGCGATCACCAGCAAAGCTATTGTAGTTTTTCCTAACCCCGTTGGAAGTACGATCAAGGTATTGTTTTCAAAGGCTTTGCTTGCTAGCGAAACCTGATAATCACGCTTTTCGATGCTGTTTGGTTTTATTAGTTTGTGCTCGATCCATGCTTGCATGTTGCTCAATTGTATAGCATACCCTTATCAGCAACAACATAAAAAACGCTTGCATGATCATGTTTATTTTAGTGGAAGATGCGATCCATAAATAGCTCGAAAGAGCAAGAATAGGTGTCAAGATGCAAATGGTAAGCAAGTCGGATCTAACCCAGAGGATAAGGGAACAGTCCAAGGATACTACAGATCTAGAAGCTTCTTTACTGGTTTCTGCAACTTACGATGGCGAAAGAAAGGTCGCGTTGCTAAAGTTTTACCATCCAGTGAGCCAGAGGATCTATCTCTGGTCAGACAACACAGGGCATAAACCGTACTGCTATACGAAATTGATGCCTGAAGAATTGCCTTTGTTGAAGGATAGGAAAGACATACGGGGGATAGAACGCATAAAGAAGTATGATCTACTGAGCGATAAGGAGATCGAGCTTACAAAAATAATTGCGGAAGACCCGTTAGCTATTGGAGGCACTACTACGGAGAAGAGTATCAGAAACTTGGTTGAAGTATGGGAGGCAGACATAAAGTATCATGAGAACTATCTTTACGATAATGGTTTCATTGTTGGTACCTATTATTCTATAAGCGAGGGGAAACTTGCTCAGCACAGTTACAAGGTGACTGAACAGGTCGAACTTGCTCTGAAGAGTCTGGTATGGGATAAGATAACCGAAAGCATAAGCGGCGACGGTGATAATGAATCACGTAAGTACATAACTGAATGGGCAAAGCTCCTCAACCAGCCTATACCAGAGATCAAGAGAGCTGCCCTAGACATCGAGGTTGTATCAGAAGAGGAGAGAATACCGGACGCGAAAACTGCAGAGAACGAAGTAATTGCTGTATCGTTTGTGGGAAGTGACAATTTGCACGAGGCATTCGTCCTGAAACGCCAAGGCGTTGAACTGGGAAAGAATGAGATGGAAGATCATATCAAGGTAACAATCTTCAATACAGAAAAGGAACTCTTGCGTGCAGTTTTTGATCGGATACTTGATTACCCATTCATAATAACATTCAACGGTGATAATTTTGATATGCCGTACCTTTACTACAGAGCGCAAAGACCTGAAGTTGGCATATCAAAAGAAGAGATACCGATTGTGATGCAACGCGATGCTGCAACACTGAAACACGGCGTGCATATAGATCTTTACAGAACATTTTCAAATCGCTCGATGCAGATCTATGCATTTGGTCACAAATATTCTGAGTTCACGTTAAACGCTGTGAGCGAAGCTTTGATCAACGAATCCAAGATCGAATTTGATGGCGGAATAGGCGATCTTCCGCTCTACCAGCTAGCAAGGTACTGTCATAACGATTCGCGCCTTACTTTCGAGCTTACACACTTTAGCGATGATCTGCTAATGAAACTGCTTGTTGTTGTATCCAGAGTTGGGAGAATGCCAATCGATGATATCTCCAGATTGGGAGTTTCGCAGTGGATAAGAAGCATGCTTTACTTCGAGCATAGAAGACAGAACGCCTTGATACCACGCAGAGAAGAGCTGGATCTGAAGAGCCAGGCATCTACGACTGCAATAATCAAAGACAAAAAATATCGCGGTGGATTGGTCGTGGAACCCAAGACCGGTGTACACTTCAATGTTGCAGTTCTAGATTTTGCTAGCCTGTACCCAAGCATAATAAAAGTAGACAACTTGTCATACGAAACCGTCAGATGTGTGCATGACGAATGCAAGGCAAATTCAATACCTGAAACAGAACACTGGGTATGCAAGAAAAGGCGGGGAATGGAATCACTGCTTATAGGCTCTCTAAGAGATCTGAGGGTAAATTACTACAAGCACTTGTCAAAGGAAAAATCGTTGTCTAACGAGGAAAGGACTCTTTACAATATCATTAGCCAGGCACTGAAAGTCATTCTTAACGCCAGTTACGGTGTCATGGGTGCGGAGATATTCCCGCTATACTGCTTGCCTGTTGCTGAGGCGACAGCATCGATAGGCAGATACACTATTACCAAAACCATCGAGAAATGCACCGCGCTGGGCATCCAAGTTGTCTACGGAGATACGGATTCTTTGTTCCTGAAGGGCCCGTCTACGGCGCAGATAGAAGCAATTGCACAGTGGGCAAAACAAGAGCTGGGAGTAGATCTTGACCTTGACAAGCAGTATAGGTATGTGGCATTCAGCGAAAGAAAGAAGAACTATCTAGGAGTCTTGACCGATGGTAGCGTTGATCTGAAAGGTTTAACCGGTAAGAAAAGCCATACACCTCCATTTATCAGAGGTGCGTTCTATGCCATTGTTGATATACTAAGCAAGGTCAACACCGAACCTGATTTTGAACAGGCCAAAGAGATGATCATTAAGATAGTCAAGGACAACGCGACAAAATTAAAGTCTAGAGAAATTCCGCTAACAGAATTAGCATTCAATGTAATGGTAAGTAAATCACCAAGAGAATACAAGAAAACAATTCCACAACATATCAGAGCTGCGGAATTGCTTGAAAAAGCTGGCAGAAGAGAAGTAAAAGCAGGTGATATTATTTCGTATGTAAAAACAAGACCGCCTGCTGGAGGAGTTAAACCTGTAGAACTAGCAAAATCTGACGATATAGATACCGACAAGTATTTGGAATATATGGAAAGTACGTTCGATCAAATATTGTCTCCATTAGGCTACGACTTTCGTGCCATACTTGGTGAAAAAAAATTAGACGATTATTTCTTTGGAAACTAAAATTACAAAGTCTTATATGGATAGAGATTTGATACTAGTGTGGCGCAAGCAATGGTGAGTTGATTGGAAGACAAGAATGTAAGCAGGCATTCATTTAGTGGAAAAAGAATTCCACATGTAACAATTAAACCAGACATGGACGTGTCAGAGCTTATAGAGCTTTATGCTTCAGCAGGCTATAATGCGCGCAAACTTGGAGAAGCTGCAGAATTATTCTATAAAATGATCGATGACAATGCAACCATATGTCTAACAATATCTGGAGCTATGACTCCGCTAGGATACGGTGGTTTAATAAAAGAATTGATCGAGCGAGGCTTTGTTGATTGGATAATTTCAACTGGTGCGAATATTTATCACGAAGAACATTTTGCTTGGGATCTGCCGGTAAGGCAGGGCCATTATGATGTTGATGATGATATTCTGCATAACAAGGACATAGTGAGAATATACAATGTATACATAAGAGGAGAGGGTACGCTTCATGCGCAGGATAGAGTACTGCAGGAAGCGTTCGATAACGGATTGCAGGACAAGCCCTTCACCACAGCTGAATTTTCGCATGTGCTAGGCGAGCATACGAAAAAATCCAAGTTTCCTGACAGGTCGTTTATTGCTGCAGCATATGATTATGACGTTCCAGTATACATCTCAACACTGAAGGACTCGTCGTTAGCACTAGACCTAATCCCGCTAAGACTTGAAGGTAAGAGGTTCCTTCTGGACATCATAAGAGAGATTACAGAACAGGCGGCCATAGTCTATAGTTCCCACAAGTCTGGAGCTTTAGAAATAGGAGGTGGAGTGCCAAAGAACACTGCCCAGCAGACAGGACCAGCACTTGACCAGATCTTGCAGGTAAACCATGGCGGCCTTGACTACATAATACAGCTTACCGATGCGAGACCAGATACAGGTGGACTCTCAGGAGCTACATTGCAGGAAGGAAAGAGCTGGGGCAAGGTAAAGACGTCGCATGAAAATCTTATCACCGTGTATGGAGATGCGTCGATCTCATTTCCCTTGCTCTGCCTGTACGCAATTTCGAAACACAAGCCTAGACAGCCCAAGCGAATATACAGCAAGCTAGACCAGTACTATGAAAAATTGAAATCGATCTACGAGTCTGGAAAAACTCCTCAGAGGAAGAAAGCCATACGAAAAACATTTTGAAAGCTTCAAATAACTCCCTGTTAGCCTATACCAAACAAGTTGAAAATTAATGAGCTACACTGATCTATATCTAACTCCACCAACAGTTACTCAGCATGGAAAGGAAAAAGATCCCACTGTCTATGTATTTGGCGTTCCATTTGATGCAACATGTTCCTACAAGCCAGGGACAAGATTTGGACCGAACGCAATACGACATGCATTCGTGAACATAGAAATAAACTCGATGCGATACGACGTTGAGCTAGAACACATAACCATAGAAGATCTTGGAAACATAAAGCTCACAGTTAACCCTGTGGTGATGCTTGATGTTGTAGGCAAGGTCACTAAAGAAGTGATAGCAAAGAACAAACAAACGGTAATTCTTGGGGGCGAGCACTTGCTCACATTTGGTACATTCATGAGCACTCCGGAGAACACAGCGCTGGTTGTGTTTGATGCGCATTATGATTTGCGTGATGAGTATGCTGACATGAAGTTAAGCCATGCGTCGTTCCTGCGCAGAATAGTCGAGAAGCGAGGGGCCGGTAATATTGTGCATGTTGGTGCAAGAGGCTTCAGTGCCGAAGAGGCAGATTACAGAAATAAGATGAACCTTAGATCAATCTCCAACAAGGAATTACGCAACGGTAATGGTACAAAGTTGCTCAAGGATACAGTATCGAGTTTTAACGATGTTTATGTAAGCATAGATCTAGATGTTGTTGATCCAGCATTTGCGCCGGGAGTAGGCACGCCAGAAGCGTTTGGCATAACATCGCATCAGTTAATGGATCTTGTGTATACGCTGGAAGATAAGCGAATAAAGTGTTTTGATATAGTAGAACTCTCGCCTCCGTACGATACGGGCGCGACCTCATCATTGGCAGCAAAGCTCATGGCTGAAATAATAGTAATGAGTGCAAGGCACTAGACCATTATCTGCGCTCTTTTAGAAAGATATTTTGGCATGTTTAGTTGTATGAATGGTTTGTCCTTGTTTTCAGCGTTAATTTCCTGGGTGAGTTCTTGAACAGTCACTTCTCTTACCTTGCCAGCTGCACGATCCCTGACACTTAGTTTTTCACCCTTGGCTTCCTTTTCACCAACAACTAGAATGTAGGGCACCCATTCCGTCTCCGCTTCCCTGATCCTCTTCCCCAGTGTTTCCTCCCTATCATCAAGATCGACCCTGATCTTGTTCGATTCCAACTGTTCCGCGATTTTTTCACACAATTGCAAATATTCTTGCGAAACTGGCAATACCCTAACTTGTGTTGGTGAAAGCCATACTGGTAGTATCGGCGTACCGCCTGTTTTTTGGATCCTCGCTGCTTTTTCAAGCAACGCATAGATAACACGTTCAACTGCTCCACTAGGAGAGTTATGAAGGATAATAGGATTCTTCTTTGTTCCGTCTTCATCAACAAAGAATATGTTGTACCTTGCTCCGTTTTCAACATCTATCTGATCTGTTGACAATGCTGAAGCCTTGTTTAGGTTATCTACAAAGTTGAACTCCCACTTCATGATGAAGTAGAAGAACCTGTCATTCCACTTTTCCACAAGTGCTGGCTTGCCCAACATGCTTATCAATCCATTTACAAAGTCCTTGTTCGAGTTGTAAAATTCATCGGTGAACCTAATGGCCATTTCAATATCGTCCATTGTCAGTCCTAAACCGTTTATCACATCCATAGATAGTTTGAATCTCTTCAATGCTTCCTGCTTCGCCTGTTCAACATCCCTGCACATCGCATGGCAGTCTGGCATCGTGAACGCACGAAGCCTTCTCAAACCTACTAATTCCCCACTCTTCTCCCTCCTGAAACTGTATCGAGTCAGCTCGTAAAGCTTCAATGGTAGATGTTTGTATGAAATCTGAAAGTCCTTCGCCATTAAAAACTGCCCGAAGCACGCAGCAAATCTCAGAAAAAGATCTCTGCCCTCGGAACTGATACTGTACTGTCTTGCAGGAAATCTGTTGAAGTAACTCTCCATGCTAGGATGCTTCGAATCATACATTATGGGCGTCTCAACTTCGATGCCGCCATACTCCATAACCTTCTTTGTGACATATTGTTCAATCAGTGATTTTATGAGCCTGCCTTTTGGGTAGAATCGCATGTTTCCACTGTCTGATGCCGGTTCGTAATCTGCGATTGCAAGTTTCTTCATTAATCTTACATGTGGAGGTTCTTCATCTACAGCTCTCTTCTTTACGGTTTCATACTTTGCCAAAATTTCCAGTCGCTCTTTTCCCTTAAAATTATACTTATCTACAGGCGTCAGATTACCATCTGGATTTATAATGTACCACTGCGAAACTAACTTTTCCTCCGCCTTTACCGCGTCAGAAACTTTTTCCTTCTCAGCTGCTGCTTGCTTAGAAATTGCGCTGGAGTGTTCAGCCAACGGATGACCTTTGACACTTATGTTGAAAGCCTTCGTCCATCCAAAAGGTGCTCTATGTACCTCTATTCCGTCCTTTGCAAGAGATTCCATGTATTTGATTACACTCAAAGCTGCGCCCGGAGAAGCAAGATTTGAACTTAGATGAGCATAAGGGTAGAGTAATAGTCTGTTACATTTCACGTTTGAAAGTGATTTCTTTATTTCGTCTACGGCTGTTTTAGCCACGCTATCATCATCATCTCTTTCAACAGCAACAAATGCCACTACAACATCCTCTATCCTGACCTTTTTTTTCTCTATTTCTTCGGCAGATGCTATTTCCTTCTCTACTGGCTCATATTCTATGAAGTTAGAGTGCAGCTGTAATATACGCATGTTTCATAGAAAATAGACGTATTGAAATTAAAGGTTTCTAAGGCATTAGATTCCGCCGTACCTCAATGATACATCATCGCTCTTGCTCTGTTTCATCTCCTTCTTCCACTTCTTGTAGTGATCGTCGCACAAATAAGCACGTTTAGAGCTAGAGTCTATGTCCAGTCCAGCTTGCTTTACCTTATCAGCATTTAAGGATCTGGCGGCATTATTGCTGCATCCACTGACGCTGCAACTTACACCTTTGCTGACCTTGCCCATCCGCATGAAATGATTGGCGCTATCCTATAAATACTTGCTAGAAACATTCCATAATATTGCTCAACCGAATAAGAGATAGGATAGAACCAACGATGAACAATCTAGGACTCAAGTTTGCTTCTAGCGGATTATCTGCAAACTTTTGGACTGCTGTGGGTTTTGTTTTATCGATTGCATCCGCAGCTGCATATGCAAGCGCCAACATCGGCGTGATGTATGCTGCACTTTATGGAGGTGTACTGTTACTTGTTTCAGGATTCTTCGATATCGTTGACGGAAGCGTCGCAAGGGCGACCAAACAGATTTCCAGAAAGGGTGCTTTTCTTGACTCAACATTAGACAAGGTTGCAGAAGTGATAGTGTTCTTGGGCATACTGTACGGCGGGTTGGCCGATCCCACAATTGTATTGGTAGCGTTGGGACTATCGCTTTTGGTAAGCTACTCAAGAGCAAGAGCAGAATCGCTAGGTATTGAGTTGAAAGGTGTTGGCATAGGCGAACGCGCAGAACGTCTGATAGTAATAGCAGCATTCAGCATAGCAGGTTTCACATATTATGGTTTAGTAATAGTTGCAATAATAGCGGGAATAACATTCATACAAACAGTTGTGTCTGTTGTGTCGCATCTAAACAGAACTTAATACAGACGACCTGACTGTCTTCTGTCTTGCTCAGATCTTACCTTCACTACACCATAGTATACGGCACATGATACACAGTAAGATTTCATTATAGTAGGAGAAGCGATATATGTTCCAGTTGCTCTCAACTCCTTTGCAAGTGACGGATCTACCAAAGTAAGCCTGGATGTTACTTTCTTTGCCTTGTCCCTCGGAACCCAGCGCCCACAGTTGCTGCATTGAACTAGGGTTGAGTGACCTTTGCCGCCTTTCGATCTGCCCCTGCTGGCCCTTTTCTTTGTCATAGCGTATAAACCAGTAGGACACATTTTAAGTGTTGTGATTAGATTGCATATTGGTAACAGAAAACAGCTGAAGCATGGTTATAATGTGGACATTGCAAACTCTTTGCATGAGCGTTGCAGTAGTTTCGCATACGCCAATTGACGAGATCGAGCGTAAGGAAACGAGTGTAACAAGTGTTGGCGGACCAACAAGTTACTGCGGTCTTACAGCGAAAGCATCTGGTTTTAAGGTTAAACTAGTCACGAAGATCGGTCCAGACTTTCCCGACAAGTTCAAACATCTTCTCAATGAAAAAGGGTTGACTATCTCCAGTAACTGCATATCTAGCAATAGCCCAACAACTAGATTCAGGTTGGTTCTAAAAAATCATGAACGAGATTTATTTCTGCTCGCTAGATGTGATGATATAACCGCAAATGATATCGAGTCAAATAGTGCTGCATACATAGTTAGTCCAATTATAAACGAGGTACGCACTGATGTGTTCACGAAGATATCACAACAAGCAGGATTCATCTTTCTGGATCCGCAAGGGTTGGTTAGAAAAGTTGGAGACGATGGTAGATGTTACATTGGTAGAACGGAAATGAATGTAAGCAGATCGAAGATTAATGCAATTAAGGTTGATGAAGAAGAAGCATTTGCTCTTACTGGTCTAAGAGGCATAAGTGCTCTCAAAACACTTGGAATCGAAACGGCAATACTCACGAGTAGAAACAAGACAACTATGTTGCATAAAGAGCGCGCTTATGAAATTGCGACTGAGTTGATTGAGGCCAAGGATTCTACAGGAATTGGTGATATCTTCGCAGGAGCATACACATGCGCTTTTGTGGAAAACAATGATCCCAAATGGGCGTTATGTTTTGGCGTCGCGGCCGCTGTGACGGCTCTGAAAACCAATGCTACGGGAATACTCAAGATACCTGCGAGAAAAGATGTTGAGACGTACGCATCCGCACTCCATGAGAGAATGAAGATTTTGTCTGTATAAAGCAGAGTTTTTTATTCTAGTAGGTATATCCAAAAGCGTGCCGAAAGCGCTAGTGCTCATCACAGTAGATTCTGGAACCGATCCTGAAGTAGTTAAGGAACTAAAGGGAGTGCCCAGTGTTAAAGAAATCTACGAAGTATATGGTGCGTATGACATCATTGCAATGGTGGAAGGAGGTTCTAACGCAAGGATTAAGGAGACGGTTTTCAATAATATAAGACGCTTGGATCATGTTAAATCAACGCTGACTATGATGATCGTCGAGGATTGATTGTTTATAATTACTTGCTAACTTTAAATTTAGGTTTCATTCACTAGTTTTTGTGAAAGTTGCTTTAACGAGCGCTGACCTGCAGGACAACAGACTTTTGCAGGTAAAGAAAACACTAGAAAATCTGGGCATAGAATCGCAGGTAATGAAGAAACAGTATGCGATTGCGAAAGATGTAGATGTTGTAGTCGTTACTGGAGGCGACAGAGGCTTGTTGCAATACTTTCATCAGATGATAGACGAATCTGCTCCAGTCCTTGGCATCTATGAGTCCGATTCAACGGGATTTCTTGCTCAGATAGAAACGAAAAATCTAGAGATAGCAATCAACAGATTGAAAAGTGGAGACTTTGGTGTTGACGAAGTCACTAGGTTGGGAGTAAAGGTTGATGGGAAGGACATAGATCCTGTTCTTAACGATGTTGCAATATTTCCATCCAAGAGTGCTACTCTAATGGAGCACAAACTCAAGATAAATGGCGAAGATGTCTGGCATGATAACAGCGACGGTGTCATAATAGCCACACCAATAGGTTCTACGGCATATTCCATGTCTGCTGGCGGTCCTATGGTACTTCAAAAATCGAAGGTCTTCATCATAGTATCAGTAAACTCGATAGATGTGACCAGAAGACCGCTTGTAGTGTCGGATGATACTGTTGTTGAGATTGATGATATTACAAGCAGGTATCATTGCGAAGTTATACCTGATGGCGGCGAAAGACTAAGGATCAGGAAAAGTTTGGAGTGTGCAAAACATCAGTTCCCTGCAAGGCTCGTTAGACTTGCAGAAGATTCCGCGGCGATATCCCTCATAGCAAAGAAGGTTAGACTTGCAGAGGATCTATTGGGAATGCCCCCAAGTGCAAAACTGGTTTTGAAGACACTAGAGTACGAAGGACCTTTGAGCCAGAAAGATTTGGCTTCGAGAACTTTGCTTCCTGAAAGAACAGTAAGACTAGCATTAAGTCACTTGCTTGGCAAAGGATACGTGAAGAAGAAAGTCTCGCTTAGAGATGCTAGACAAAGAATATACGAGCTGAAACTTTAGCTCTTCTTGCTCTTTACGGCAGCTTCAATGAATGAGAGGAATGCCTTTTCTGGTTTTCCTGGCCTGCTTGTGAATTCTGCATGGTACTGAACCGCAAAATAGAATTTGTGATTTGGAACCTCCAGAATTTCCATTCTTCTACCATTATCACTAGAGCCAGAGAATATCATGCCAAGTTTTTCGAACTGCTGTCGGTACTCCTGGTTAAACTCATACCTATGTCTATGTCTCTTCATTATCTTCGTAGAGCCGTAAAGTTTGTGGGCAACTGTATTAGGCACAACATCAATCTCATGAGCGCCCAATCGCATCGTGCCTCCCATGTTTGCCATACTCTTCTGCTCTGGTAGGAGATCTATTACAGGATCTTCAGTATTGGGATTAATTTCAGTTGAGTTGGCTTTTGATAGGTTGCATGCATTTCTTGCAAACGCAACTGCTGCAAGCTGAAAACCAAAGCATATTCCCAAGTATGGGATGTTCTTGACCCTAGCATAATTTGCCGCGTTGATTATACCTTCGCTGCCACGTTCTCCAAATCCTCCTGGTACAAGTATCCCGCCATAATTCTCTAGTTGAGCTAGATTGCCATTCTCCATCTGCTCTGAATCTAGCCAGTCTATGCTAACCTTGTATCCAGTCTTTGCACCTGCGTGACCTAGTGCATGATTTATGCTTACATAGCTGTCTGAAAGTTTCACGTATTTGCCCACCATTGCTATCTTCACATCATCCTTGTAGTTTTTGTAAGAATTCAGAACCTCGGCCCAGTCTCCCCAACTGAACTGCTTCGTCCATAAACCAAGCTTATGCGTTAGCGTGGGAACAAGTCCTTGCTGCTCTAGCACTTCTGGAACTGTATATATTGATACTGCATCATGGCTTGAAATTACAGAGCGTTCTTCAACATTAGCGAATAACGCTATCTTTCTCCTTACATCTGTATCTAATGGGATCTTACATCTAACTGTGACGAGGTCAGGCTGGATACCTATCCTCCTTAATTCCTGCACGCTGTGCTGAGTTGGTTTTGTCTTTACCTCGCCGACAACATCTAGCATTGGAGCAAGCGTAACATGCACAAACAAAGTATTGTCAATGCCGTCCTCGAGCCTTATCTGCCTCATTGCCTCCAAAAACGGCAAGCTCTCGATGTCGCCAACAGTACCACCACATTCCACAACAAGAACATCTACATGATCCTTCTTCGCAACGCCCCGTATCCTGTTCTTTATTTCATCTGTAATATGCGGGATTATCTGTACACACTGTCCAAGGTATTCGCCTTTGCGCTCGGCTTCTATCACCTTCGCATATATTTGCGCAGTAGTGATATTGTGATCCTTCGTTAGATCTGTATCCAAAAATCGTTCGTAAGTTCCAATATCCATATCGCATTCTCCACCATCGTTGGTCACATAGACCTCCCCATGGATCAATGGGTTCATCGTGCCTGCATCAAAGTTCAGATATGGATCAATCTTTACACAAGATACCTTTAAACCACAACACTGCAGCAGTTTCGCGATCGAAGTTGCGGTAATGCCCTTTCCTAAACCAGACATAACTCCGCCGGTGACAAAGACGTACTTTTGAGAAGAATTACCGCGCCTTTCCTGCATATCTGGGTACCGTGGATCGCCTTTTTAATTGTTATTCTGGATCCCGCACGGATCTCCCATAAAATAATGCTATCGTGTAGCATTCTTCAAGATTCTTGCCAAAGATTCAATCTTGGAGGTCATTTCCTGCCTGCCGTTTTGCTCTATAATGTTGATGAAGGCGCTACCCACTATTACCACGTCCGCCCCCGCTTTTAGCATGAATCTTACATGTTCTTCTTTACTCACACCGAAACCGACTGCAAGAGGTACTTTCGATTTGCTGTACTTCTTGACTCTCTTAATTGCCTGTACTGTATAATCTTCAAATGCTTCTCTTTGACCAGTCGTTCCAAAGACAGAAACCAGGTAAAGAAATCCTGTCGTAACATTTACTATTGCCTTGATCCTTTCCTCGCTAATATTTGGCGAAACCAGGAATATTGTATCCATGCTGTGCTTAGAAGCATACTTTTTCAACTCTCCAGCCTCTTCAAAAGTTAAATCTGGTATGACTAGACCGTCTACACCGTTGGCCCTAGCATTTCTGAGAAAGTTATCGAATCCAGGTTTGTAGAGTATGTTGCAGTAGGTCATTACTGCCAATGGAACGCCTAAACTATCATTGATCTGTTTAGCAATCTTCAATGCTTCTGTGGGTGTAATACCTTGTTGCAATGCTTTGTATGATGCCTTCTGTATTGTTGGACCGTCTGCAATAGGATCTGAAAACGGTATACCAAGCTCTACAATATCAACGCCGCCTTTGATCATCGCTTTGATGACATCTAGAGAGGTTTGACGATCAGGGTAACCTGCTACGGCATATCCTATCAACGCATGTTCGTTTCTAGAACCAAGCTGTGCAAGCCTGTCACTTATTCTGGTCATTGCTCATCCTTAGATATTGTTCAACAACTTCAACATCCTTATCTCCCCTACCAGATAATGTCACGATTATTGAGGAGTTCTTGCTGTATTTTTTGGCTATCTTCATTGCGTATGCTACTGCATGTGCAGGTTCCAGTGCTGGTATTATGCCTTCATGCTTTGATAGTGTTAGAAAAGCATCAACAGCCTCTGCATCGGTAACGTTAGTGTAATTTACTCTCTTCATGCTCCTTAGAAAAGAGTGTTCGGGTCCTACTCCAGGATAATCCAGACCTGCGGATATGCTATGCGTATCTAATATCTGACCTTCGCTATCCTGCAGCAAGTATGTCAGCATACCATGCAACACACCTTCTGTTCCAGCACAAAGTGTTGCTGAGTGCTTTTTGCTCTCAAGTCCTTCACCTCCCGCCTCTACACCATATAGATCTACCTTGCTATCCAGGAATTCGTGAAACATACCAATAGCATTGCTTCCACCACCAACGCATGCCAACACTGCACTTGGAAGTTTCTTCGTCATCTTGATTATCTGCTGTTTCGTCTCTTGACCAATCACGCTCTGGAAATCTCTCACCATCATAGGGTATGGGTGAGGGCCAACAGCTGATCCCAATAGATAATAGGTTGATCTAACATTCGTTATCCAGTCTCTTAGAGCTTCATTGATTGCGTCCTTCAGCGTTTGCGAGCCCGCATCTACCGGATGCACTTTTGCCCCCAAAAGTTTCATTCTAAATACATTTAGTTTCTGTCGCTCAACATCCTTAGAGCCCATGTAAACTTCGCACTTTAATCCCAATGCAGCACATGCCATCGCTGTTGCAACTCCGTGCTGTCCCGCTCCAGTTTCGGCAATTATCCGCTCCTTTCCCATTCTATTTGCTAGCAAGGCCTGACCAAGTGTGTTGTTGATCTTATGCGCTCCACCATGCAACAGATCTTCACGCTTAAGATAGATTCTTGCTCCTCCTGTAGCTTTGGTTAAGTTTTCTGCAAAGTATAGCGGAGTTGGTCTTCCAGCATATTCCTTCAGATAATATTCAAGTTGTTGCCTGAACTTTTTGTCCTTCTTGAACTTCAAGTACGCGTGTTCAAGTTCTTCAAGAGCTGGGATCAGAGTTTCAGGCACAAACCTACCTCCAAACTTTCCAAACTTGCCTTTAATGGGATATTGAGTGAGTTTCATATAGCAATCACTAGCTCCTTGACCTTGTCTTTAATGTTATTGGACTGCATTATTCCCGTACCGACAAGGAAAGCGTCTGCACCAACGCTTTTGAGGTACTTTATCTCTTCTGCTTTGCTTATCCCACTCTCACTAATCACAGGTTTCGTCTTTTCACACTTCTTCAAAATATATTCAGTTGTCTTGATGTCGATCTTCATCGTATCAAGGTTCCTGTTGTTTATGCCTATTAGATCTGCATCGGTACTCATTGCCTGTCTGAATTCGTCTTCGGTATGTACTTCTAGCAGAACCTCCAGATCACTCTTATGTGCTTTATCGATGAAACCTTCAATGCTTCCTTCGCAGAGATTTGCATTGAAGAGGGATGCTATTAGCAGGATACAGTCAGCACCGATCTTTCTTGCTGCATTGATCTGTACATCGCTTATCATAATATCCTTCATCAGCAACGGTACATCAAGTGCAAGTCTTGCATTTACAAGATAGTCTATTGAACCGTTGAACATGTTTGGCTGTGTAAGTATGGACAATGCAATTGCGCCAGAATCTATCATTTCCCTTGCAATTCGCGTTGGATCGGAGTATTGTCTTATGGTTCCCATAGAAGGCGAAGCAAATTTTATTTCAGTGATTATCGGTATATGCCTGCAGTTGCGTATAGCGTCTGTTATTCGAACAGTAGGATGGTAAATTGTAAACTCGATATCGTAGGTACCATCGTCTATAGCCTTCTTCGCGCTTTCTGCTAATTTTTTCAGGAATTCTGCCATTTCTTCTCCAACTCCAGCAATTGTGATATGTTGCCGCACTTCCTGATCAGCGATCCAAATTTCTTGAATGCGTTTCCGCTTTCTATTGCCATCCTTGCAAGTTCTATGCCTTCATCGAACGAGTTAGCCTTGTCGCCTACGATCAGTGCAGCAGATGCGTTAAGCAGAACGGCGCCAAGTTTCTTGTCATCCGCACTACCATTTAGTATCTTGAACAACTGCAGAGCTGACTCGTCCTTGCTCGCGACACTAAGATCCGCAGGTTCTGCAATACTGATCTTCAAGCTCCTAGGATTTAGATCAAGTTTATCAATCGAGCCATCTCTAATCCATGAGATGTGATTTATGCACGTATTCGATAATTCGTCCAAACCATCATCTGCATGAAAAACCATCGCTTCCTTCCTTCCAATATTCTTCAATAGCTGTGCAATCTTGTCTATCAAGGATAGATCATAGACGCCAACAACCTGTGCGTTAACGTCGGCTGGATTGCTTAACGGTCCAAGCAAGTTAAATGCAGTTCTTACTCCAAGTTCCTTTCTAGCATTTGCTACGTTCTTCATTGCTGGATGAAACTTTGGTGCAAACATGAATCCTATTCCCAGCTGTTCAATGCATTCCTTGACCTTGTTTGATTCCGTATTAAGATCATAGCCAAAGTATTCTAAAACATCGGCACTGCCGCAAGGACCAGAAACAGATCTGTTTCCATGCTTCGCAATACTTACTCCAGCTGCACTGGCAACGAACGCAGATACTGTACTTATGTTAAAGGTCTTTATCTTGTCACCGCCGGTGCCGCAGGTATCTACCAATCTTCCGCTTATGGAAGGTTTTATCTTGACCGCGAATTTGTTCATAACATCGAGCATAGCTTTCAATTCATCAACAGTCTCTCCCTTCGTCTTCAATCCCAGCAGGAAGGAAGCGATAGATTTGTCACTCGCGTTTCCCTGCATTATCTCATGCATGCACTGAACCATCTCTTCATATTGCAAATTCCGTGGTTCCGACAATTTCGTTATACAATCTTGTATCATCGTTTCACCGTCTTCAGAAAGTTCAGCATTATCTTCTTGCCATCATCTGTCAAAACAGACTCTGGATGAAACTGCACGCCCATGATAAGATGTTCTTTGTGCCTTATGCCCATTATCTCACCATCATCTACTGATCGTGCTGTTACTTCCAAGCAATTAGGTATAGAATCAGGTTCTGCAACGAGAGAGTGATATCTTGTGGCTCTGAACGGGCTTCTGATGCCTTCGAATACACTTTTGTTTCCATGCTCTATCTCGCTCGTCTTGCCATGTCTCAACTTTTTCGCATGTACAACCTTGCCTCCATATACATGCACGATACCTTGATGTCCCAAACAAACACCCAGAATTGGTATCTTAGGACCAAGCTTTGTTATAACATCAGAACAAATTCCAAAGTCTCTTTTATTCGCAGGATGTCCAGGTCCTGGGGATATTACTATAGCGTCTGGCTCCATCTTTTCAATTTCTTCGATCGTTATCTTGTCATTTCTAACCACAACAGGTTCTGTCTTTAATTCGCCGAGAAGCTGCGCTAGGTTGTATGTGAAGGAATCATAGTTGTCAATTATCAAGATCTTCATTTCGATGCCCTCCTCAATGCCTCCATCAATGCATTTGCCTTGTGCTCTGTCTCCATCCACTCGTTCTCTGCTACAGAATCGGCAACTATGCCAGCACCTGCCTGAACATATCCCTTATTCTTATTGATGAACATGGATCTGATCGTGATTGCAAAGTCACAGTTCCCGTTGAGCGAAAAGTATCCTACGGCACCAGCGTAAGGTCCCCTGACATCAGGCTCCAATTCGTCGATTATCTCCATGGCCCTTACCTTAGGTGCTCCAGACACCGTACCTGCCGGAAAGACAGCTTTGAAGGCATCGTAACAATCGTAGTTTTTCTGCAGTTTCCCAGTAACATGCGATACTATATGCTGCACGTGGCTGAACTCCTTCACTGTCATCAATTCATCAACCTTGACAGTGCCCCATTCACATACTCTTCCAATGTCGTTTCTTGCCAGATCTACAAGCATTGTATGTTCTGCAAGTTCCTTCTCGTCATGCAGCAGCTCCTCCTTCAACTGTGCGTTCTTTACCTTATCTTCAGCTATTGGCCTCGTTCCAGCGATAGGAAATGTCTCAACATTGCCTGAACTCACTCTAACCAGCATCTCTGGACTGGAACCTATCACAGCCTTGTCCTTCATCTTAAGGAAGTACATGTACGGAGAGGGATTCACTTCCCGCAACTTATCATATATTTTGATTAGATCACCTTTGGCATCAAAGTTGAAGCGCTTCGAAAGCACGACCTGATAAATATCGCCATCGTAGATGTAGTTCTTTGCCTTCTCTACCATCTTTTCAAATTTGCTTTGATCGATGTTTCTTGATGGTTCTGTGTATTCGAAAGAATCTTCTTCAGCATCTTCAAGTTTTAGTTCATCTATCCTTGGCTTGTCAATATAGAAGTAATGAACCTGATTTTCTCTGTGGTTGAATAGTATACCATCTGTGTAAATGCCAAACTCCATGTATGGATATCCTTCAAGTTTCTTGTTCCCCAGTGGAAGGTTTTCCCAATACCTTATTGCATCGTAGCTTGCGTAGCCTACTGCGCCGCCAATGTATCTGAACCTATCATCTTTTACCTTTGGCACAAGTTCGCGCAACTGTTCGATAGGTTCTGTAATGTCGTATGTATCGCTATTCCCTTCATGGTTCTTTACGTGAAACTTGTTTGCATCGCAACTTACTATTAGCGTCGGATCAAAGCCTATGACCGACATTTCGGACATTTCCCTAGGACCTGTTAGAGATTCGAGTATGAACACGTGGTCGTACTTTGCATAAATTTTCCTGAAGAATTCAAACGGTGTTTCTGTTATACTCAATCGTCGGAAGTTCAGAGTACTACGCTGGGAAAGACGTCCAAACGTGTCCACCCATTTCAAGAACACTCTCCCTGTTCCTTATTTATAACTTCCTTATCTAGATTCGAAAGCATGTAAGCGAGCTGTTCAGTATGGTCTAGAACAGATTTTCCCTAATGCACCAAAAAACGCACGCGTGTAAAACCTGCTAGAGGGGGGGTCCTATATAAGGCTAGGAATTTCAGCTGACAAGGCATTCAACACAGGTGTTCATCACCGATCGTTTCTCAGCTTTTCAATGAACTCGTTTATGCTACACTGTTTGCTGCCATGCTGGCAAACTCGTACTGGTCTTTGCCAGTTTTCGTTATTTCACCTTTTTGGAGGGCAACCCTTACAAACCTGAACAACGTTGTTTTTGGTATACCGATCTTCTCTCCTGTTGCCGTGTTGAATGCTGTGATGTTCTTCTCCTTTAAAGTAGAAGCAATCTTTTCGTACATCTTGTCTGATATCAAGCTCTTGTAGGTCTTGCCGTTTGATTCTCTTGGTGCTCTTGCGACCTTTACTGGCTGGATCTCGATTGCATTTCCACTAAATTCATTGTATAATGTCTCGAGCGCGAATACGTATGTATCGTTGTCCTTCGTAGCTCGGGTAATTGAATCTGAATAATAAGTAAGATCTTCGCGTATGTTTTCAAGGTCGTTCAGTATCAAGGATAACGGAGTTCCCTTGCGCTTGATCAAACTTTTTACATGTGTTATAATATTATCGATCTTCTTGTTTACAGGCTCGATTGCATCGCTCTTTATGAACTTCTCAGATCGCACTTGATTTTCCTTCAGCCTTGGAACTATCTTTTCTAAAGCTTTCTCTTTGGCCCTGCTAGTCATCGCTAAACCTATTTTGATGGAACTAAAAAGGCATTATGTGCGATTTGTTATTACGTTCAATAATGTATCGGTAACTAATGTTCTAAAACCATGACCAAATGAGATCTAGTGCGAAAAAGCGCTCGTGAAATGGAGTGGGGAGAATATCTAAGCTATTGAATGAAAGTTATGACTGGTGCTTGGGGTCTTTCCTCGTTGCCTTTATTAGTGAGTTTGGAGTGAGCAGAATGGTGGGTCCGATCATCGCTGATGATCACCGATAACAAGCTTCATCTCTTTTTTCTTTCGTTAATTTCTTGTATCAACACTGCCTTTATTAGAGGGATTTGAGCTAACAGAATCGCCGTTTAAAGACGGTCCGGGTCCTGAGTCTATTGCCGTCGCAGATAATAGGCTCAGTGGTCACGCCTTTCCTAATCGTCCGAACGCTCTTATGGCGTTTTCTTTATTAATGGGTTTGGAGTTAGTGGGATGTGGCGACTCAGGTCGTCCGGTAGTCGATCATCGCCGATCGGCTCACCGATAACAAGCTTCATCATCGTCTTTCACCCCACTAATTTCTCCCGGTATCAGCATTGTCTTTATTAGTGAGTTTAGGGTTAACAGAATTGTCAGATTCCTGGAATGGCATGAGTCTATCATCATTGCCGATAATAGGCTCAGATGTCACCCTTATCATCATCCCAACTCTGTTAATCTCTCCCACTACCAATTATCATGCATGTATCTATAGATTACGGTACAGGTACGGTATAATACTTTTAAACTATACACTATATACTATATTGTTTGGTCTACAGATGGTATTCTAACGATAGTCCGTACATACGTGCAAAGACGAGCAAGAGCGTTCTGCACAAGTTTGTTACCAAGGAGCCTGAAGGTTTGACCGTCAATCCATACGTTGGATGCCAGCACAGATGCCTGTATTGCTACGCAACATACGAATGGTCTCCAGAGTTTTACGATACGATCTATGCTAAACTGAACAGTCCTGAATTACTTGCGAAGGAACTGAAGAAGTGGAAGGAGAAGGAAGTGGAACCTGTGATGTTTTCCTCTGCTACTGACTGTTACCAGCAGATAGAAGGCATACTGGGTCTAACAAGGTCGTGTATTGAAGAGCTGCAGAGGCAGAACGTTCCATACCTGATAATTACGAAGGCGAGCAGTATAATACGTGATCTTGAAGTTCATTCAAGATACAAGGATAAATGCGCGATAGTATGGTCGCTAACAACGATAGATGAAAATACCAAGAGATTGATTGAACCTTATACGCCAACTGCTGCGAATGTATTGCAGACTATTAAGAGATTTGCTGAGAAGGGTGTTATATGCGGAGTGAATATTGATCCTATAATTCCATGCATAACGGATTCGCAGGAGATGTTGAAGGAACTGGTTGATCTATGTGCCGATGCTGGAGTTAGGTTTATTTCTGCAGGTATGCTGAGGCTGAGAAGCGATATATGGGCGAGGACGAAATCGTTTCTTGTATCGATAGGCAGAAATGATATCATAAAGAAGATGGAGAAGATCTACTTTAGCAATATAGTAAAATCCTCATATTACTTTCTTGCCGATAATGCTTATTCAGAACCGGTAATTGAGTTCGTGAAAGCGTGCGTTGGGCGAAGAGGTATTACATTTGGCTTTCCATTTGAATCGTCACCGGGATTGGAGGAGGTTAGCTGTGGAGGTGTCTTAACATCGAAGAAACTGCAGGCAAGTATACTTGAATACCTCTAGGTGCGGGTCTTTCAAGATTTGAACCTACGGTAAGAACATACTCAGAAAATACGTATAAAGTTGCTCAAAATTAGTCAATGGAGCTTACAAAGACACTACATCAAACCAACAAAAACAAATTAAGAACTTCGACGATACGGGATCATTGCTACACATATTGCTTATGCTAGGAATTGTCCTATTATCACTTTTCAGTTTTGCTAACGATGATGTAGTATGCACAACACATCTGGCATACGGAGACTCTGCCCAGAAGCCTAACAGCGAGTTACTGGGTGTAAGCTCGGAAAAACCTGTATTTGCAAGTGATAGGCTAGAAACAATTAGCACTGAAAAAGTAGTAGAAATATTAGGTTCTGAATGGTATGGTCTATACGACTGGAGCTTTGACGGAAGGTCCATTATTATCGGATATGATATCCATAAACCGAATAGAACAGATCCCGATCTGGCAATAATGACCGCTAACGCTGAAGATGTAAAGAAGCTCGATCTCCGTAAGATTTCTAACACGATAGGGCTTAGTATATCGGGACCTCCAACCTATGCGAAATTTTCTCCATCTGGTGACAGAATTCTTTTCGACGCTTATCCTTTCAGCTATGGTGTTGGAATTGATGCTCTTTTCATATACAATATAGAGAATCAGACACTTCAGCGTATTGTCAATAGTACTAGTGTGCATTTCCCACTAGGGGGCTTTGACTGGATGCCTGATGGAAATTTGGTGTATGTTGACCGTACAATTGAGAATGATAATGAATTGTCGACTCTATGGCTTATTGATCCTAATGGGAATAAGATGGATATGCTTTACAGCGGTTCTGAAGCGTTTGGTTTAATGGATATAAGTCCAGATGGTGAGAAAATTTTGTTCATAAGGAGAATAATGCACACTCCATCACAGCTAGTAGTGTTTGATATCAAGAAAAATGAATTCAAAACAATTTTGGAAGAAGATGGTATTGGTGATGTGAGATGGAGTCCGAATGGCAAATTTATCCTCTATCAACATGCTTATGGATACGAAGGCAAGTATGGACCCTTATCGCATGCACTGCGACTAACTAGTGTTGATGGGTCGTTGAATGAATTGCTTTATGATAAGGGGGATCTTATGAGGTTCGTGATAAGCTCCGATGGCAAATTTATTATGTTTGCTCTTGCATCAGACCCATCTGGCGAACATAAACTTGTCAGGATGGAACTAACGCAAGCCATTCCAGAATTTTCAGAGATTGCTATGATCATTCTTGCTTCAGCAGTATCGTTTGTATTGGTTAAACGCTTGGATCCAAATCTGGGAAAGAGCATGCTGCGAAAGAAATAGAACCATATAAAGGAAATCCTGTTTAAGAACCGCTATCGGCACTGAAACCACCGAGCCCGCTACGTTAGCGGTCGTTAAATAAGATTTCTTAATTTGCAATCAGTTGCTATTGCGTTGAACCAGTTCTAAACGTGTTTTTGCACGGTGACATACTACGCATAAAGTCCATAGATTCGATTCATCAAACTCCTTACCTCCTTTGAATATAGGTATTTTATGATCTACGTTGAAATTCCTTCTAACCCTACCATTTACCTTTATTCTGCTTCTGTTATCACCACACAACTGACAAGTGAATCTATCCCTTCTCAAGATCTTGATTCTCAGCAAGCGCCAGTTATTCTTTACGTAAAAGTTCCACGAACAATCACTCGAGCAATATTTTGCATCTTTTCTCCTGCCTATTACAGGATTACCGCAGTTGAGGCATAACTTGTTATTGTTATCATCATGCTTGTTTTTGTAAACTCTCAGAGAAACATGGCGACGCCTTACATGCACTCTAGTACTGCTCACACTCATGCATCACAGATTTAACATTAATAGAAAAGAGAGTAGATGTAAAATATCTTAGCACAAGATAAAAAACTTCAGAATAATTCCTCTGTGTTCAAAACGCTCTTCGTGCCTATAATCTTACAGCTTGTTTTCGCCGAAATCCAGCAAGATCAAAATCAGAATCATGCGAATATACTTCCTTCACACCATACCTTTCCATGACTATAACAGAGCAAGTATCTGTAAGGCTCAATCGGCCTTTATACTTTGGATACCTTTCCAGAGACTCGGCGAGTAATGCCTCATCTATGAATACAGAGAATACTCTAGGTGAAGCAAGGATCTTCTTACCTATGTCCTTTGCCTGTTCGGCACTCAGACCCTTTCTTTTACCCAGAATGGTAACTGTTTCATCGATTATGAAATCGGTAGTTAAGGCCAATGGCAAATTGCCCAGTCTTAGAGCGTTAATAATCTCTGCAGATGAGTTATGAAAATCGTCATTACGATCTGAAGCACCTACCCATACAGTTGTATCGATAAATATCAATACTCTCCCCGTTCTAACCTTGCGAGTTCCTTCAGAACATTGTGCTTTCCTTTCGATCGCACAGCACCAACAATATGCTTCAAGGGGTCATCTTCGGGAGGAACTAATTTTTTTAGCAAATAATCGTATTTTTGGATGTACATTTTTAGTGCCTCTTCACCCTCTACGCTAAGCTGGAGCTTTCCATGCTTAGCTAAGACGATCTTCTTGAAATCCTCGAGTATCTTGTCCGAAGCGAGTATCTTGATCTGACCCATGTCACCCGAGTACTATTGCACCAGAGTACCTATAAAGCTTTTCATCTTTATCTATATATTGAGAGTAAATTACGTAATTTTGGGATACAACAGAACCTATATGTATAATGAAGGCGTGTATAAGATTTGTAGATAAAAGATGGGTATACCGGAGAAGATTCAGGCAATAAAGGACGAAATACATAGAACGCAGATCAACAAGGCTACCGAACATCACATAGGATTGCTAAAGGCGAAGATGGCAAAGCTGCGAAGAGAGATGGAGAAGAACAAGGCTAAAGGCAGCGGGAAGAGCAGCGAAGGTTTCGATATAAAACGCAGCGGCGATGCAACAGTCGTTCTGATAGGTCTTCCAAGCGTAGGCAAGTCAACTCTTCTTAACCGCCTCACTAATGCAAAATCAAAGGTTGCACAGTACCAATTCACAACCCTAACGGTGGTGCCTGGAATGATGGAGTATAGAGGCGCGAAGATCCAGATACTAGACCTGCCAGGGATAATCGAAGGTGCGTCTTCTGGCAGGGGCTTGGGAAAGCGTGTTCTTGCCGTAGCGAGAAATGCCGATCTTGTAATTTTGCTTTTAGATGTTTTCCATCCAAATCAGGCCGAACTTCTCAAGAAAGAATTGAGAGAGATAGGGATTCGAGTGGATGAGAAGCCTCCAGATGTTGTCATAGAAAAGACATCTACTGGGGGAATAGCAGTAAACGCACAGGTCAAGCTCAAGAAAATCACTGAAAATCTGATCAAGGATATCTTGCGTGTTTATGATATGCACAATGCACGCGTAATCGTTAGAGAAGATCTCACTGATGAGCAGCTCATTGATGTTGTTGCGGGGAACCGTACCTACGTTGAATCACTGGTTGTATTGAACAAGATCGATCTTGTCAACCAAGGTTTCATAAATGAAGTCAAGGGCAACATAAAGCATGATTTTGTGCCAGTATCTGCAGACGCTGAACTTAACATGGAAGCGTTGAAGGAAGCTATCTACAACAAGCTGAACTTCATTCGCGTATACATGCGACCAAAGAACGGAGAGCCTGACTTTAAGGAGCCTCTGATCACGAGGAACGGTTCTACTATTCTTGAAGTGTGCAACAAGATCCACAGGAGCATGAAGGATGACTTTAGATACGCCATGGTCTGGGGTAAGAGTGTAAAGTTCGGAGGACAGAAAGTGGGCATGACCCATCAACTGCTTGACGAAGATATACTTACAATAGTCAAGAGATAAAAAAATTCTTAGAAGATTTTTATTTGGCGTTTTCATCTCCTACTGCGTTATGAGCAAGAAAGTTCTTCGCAGCAGGAATGCAATAGAGGGACCTGAGAGAGCACCACATCGTGCGATGTACAAGGCAATGGGTCTTACAGATGAAGATCTAAGCAAGCCATTGATAGCTGTATCAAATACTTGCAATGAGGCAACACCCTGCAACCTTCATCTTGGTAGACTAGCGGCGAGAGCCAAGGATGGTGTAAGAGCTGCTAATGGTACGCCAAGAGAATTCACTACCATTGCAGTAAGCGATGGGATCTCGATGGGACATGAGGGCATGAAGGCGTCTCTCATAAGCAGAGAAGTTATCGCTGATTCAATAGAATTGATGGTTCATGCTCACCAGTATGATGGACTGGTAGGAGTAGCTGGCTGCGACAAGAGCTTGCCAGGAACCATGATGGCTATGGCCAGAATGAACTTGCCGTCTGTATTCGTTTATGGTGGAACGATCATGCCAGGTCATTATCAGGGCAAAGATCTTACGATTCAAGATGTCTTCGAAGCTGTTGGTTCGTATTCTTCTGGACAGTTGAGCTATGAACAACTAAAGAACATCGAAAATTATGCATGTCCTGGTGCTGGTTCTTGTGCTGGAATGTATACAGCGAACACAATGGCGTCGATAAGCGAAGCGTTGGGCATTGCTCTGCCGGGGAGTGCTTCTCCTCCTGCTGAAGATAACCGAAGATCCGATGTTTGTTTTGAATCAGGAAGAGCAGTGATGAACCTTCTAGAGAATGGCATAAATCCCAGAGATATTCTGACATTCGAGGCGTTTGAAAACGCAATAACAATGCTGAATGCTATAGGAGGATCGACAAACGCGGTTTTGCATCTTCTTGCAATAGCAAGAGAGGCTAGAGTGAAACTGACGTACAAGGACTTTGAACCTATTAGAAAGAAGACGCCTCATATAGCAGATGTGAGACCCGGAGGATTTTACGTCATGCTGGATCTTGATAGAATTGGAGGAGTACCTTTGATGATGAGCAAATTGCTTGAAAAAGGACTGCTACATGGAAATGTTCTTACTGCAACTGGAAAAACATTGAGGGAGAATCTTGCAAACGTAAGGTTTTCAGTTCCCGCAGATCAAAAAGTATTGAAGCCAATAGAATCTCCGATTCATAAAACAGGAACATTGAAGATTCTTAGAGGTACTTTAGCGCCAGATGGTGCCGTTGTAAAGATCGCTTCCGTTGGAAATCTAAGGTTTGAGGGAAAGGTAAAAGTGTTCAATCGTGAGGAAGATGCGTTTGACGCTATATCAAAGGGAAACATAACAGAAGGCGATGTTGTTGTAATAAGATACGAGGGACCGAAAGGTGGTCCTGGAATGAGGGAAATGTTGGCAGTGACTGCCGCAATAGTTGGCCAAGGATTGGGAGAGACGGTGGCTCTCATTACAGATGGAAGGTTCTCAGGAGCAACAAGAGGGTTGATGGTAGGACACGTTGCCCCAGAGGCAGCAGTCGGTGGACCTATTGGACTGCTGAAGAATGGAGACGTAGTTATCATAGATGCCGATAAGGGTAGGATTGATGTTAAGCTAGCAAAGAAAGAGTTGGTAGCAAGACAGAAGAAATGGAAACCTATGAAACCGAGATACACGTGGGGAGTAATGGCCAAGTACGCATCTATTGTGGGCTCTGCAGCAGAAGGAGCGGTTACTGAACCACATTTGCATTAATGGAGCATTAAACGTAAAAATATAAACACGGTTAGCATTATTTTGCGTAATCATGGACTGTGTATTCTGCTCTATAATCAACAAGAAAGGCACATCTGCACAGGTTTTCGAGAGTGACGGTTTCATTGCATTCATGGACAAGTACCCAATCAATACAGGCCATACGTTGGTCTTGCCCAAAGAACATTATAAAACGATCTCCGATATGCCAACCAAGGATGTCGGGAAGTTGTTCAGTCTATCATCACACATAGCAAAAGCCGTCATTGAAGCTGTCAACGCGGACGGTTTCACTTTGGGGCAGAACAATGGTGAAGCCGCAAACCAGATCGTACCGCATGTCCACGTGCATATAGTTCCGAGGTTTAACAACGATAGTGAGATGGGGAGATGGCCAAGCAGGAAGACTGCTTCTGTGGAGGAACTGAATGAAATTGCCGAAAAGATAAAGAAGTTTATCAAACCACTAAAGCTTGATTGACGCTAACCCTGCTGCATATCCTACGTACAAATTTCCGGTTGGTCAATTAAATTAGTAGCACTAATGAACCCGTTAAACCACAGAGCTTATAATATCGCATAATGAAATTTTGATATGCGACATAAACTGTTGGCGCTCGTAACAGGTATTATACTGTTAGGAACGTTCGTCATGCCCGCATACGGAGTTTATGTGGCACAGCCTCCAAAAACCAAGGCTACCCAGCTAACATTAGATTCGCTTCCCGAATGCACGAACCTATTTCAGTGTAATGCGACATTTCGTGTTGGTGATACTGTTACATTCACTGGGCTTTTGACCGATAAAGATGGAAAGTTTATCCCCGATGTGACGGTAAACATCTACAGATTCGAAGCAACGGAAATGCCTTTACTCACATCAGCCACAACCGATATAGATGGAACTTTCAAGACCACGTGGGAGGCACAGTTCATAGAGAAAAAAACCGTTGGAGAGACGTTCAAGCAACAGCTCACTCAAGTGGTCACTTTGTTTGCAAAATTTGAAGGCGATGAAACGTATACTGCCTCACAGTCGGGCAAGATGATCATAACTGTAAAAATAATAGATATGATAACCATTGTTGCTACAGACAAGACACTTTATCGCCAAGGAGATACGGCGCTGATATTTGTCAACTTTGTAGAGGCTGACTTTGATGGCAGACATGTTGATTATGGCGACTTTATCGATCCCGATGACATGAGAGTGACCTACGACGGTACCGCAGTTGCTGAGTTATCAAAGAAGAAAACAGGATCGTATACCTATGTTACTCCACCGTTAACTGTAGGACATCACCAGCTGCTCATCAATCCTACGAAAGATGGCTACAATAACCGTGTTGGATTCGTAACAGTACAGGTATCAGGATTCTTCGGTAAGTAATCAGGCAAGAAGTTCCTTTACTATAGATTCCATGTCTTCCTTTGTAAGCCCTACACCTTCCTTGGCATCTCTTCTGTTAACTATTTCGCCATTGCTGAAGGCGATCATTGTTGGTATAGTCTCTAGCTTGAACATATCCCACAGGGGATTGTCATCCTCATTTACTTTAGCTCCAGCAAGTTTGTACTTCAGCCTGCCCTGATATGCCTCGAAAATAGGTCTGAACTTGGCGCAGAATTCGCTCCAATCAGCGTAGAAGAGGATCAGATAATTGTCATCGCTCTCCATTACTGTTTGGACAAATGCATCAGATGCTATGTTCTGCACACTAACACGTCACAAGAATCAATATTTAGGCTTTCGCAAAAAAAGAAAGTTAGAGTTTTCTGAACGTTTTAGTTTCAGCATCTACCACTCCGTGCTCGACGACCGGTCTCTCGTTCAGTGCTTGTTCGACCGCTCTGTTGCTAAGCTGCACAGCTTGATCTATAGTCATGTCAGCACTGTAATCATGCTCTATCACTTGCAATGCGGCATCGGCCTGTTGTCCAATCGCAAATCCCTGTCCTTTGAAGAATGTGCCGCTTGGATCAACTTGGTACAACTGGATGCCTTTTGGATCAATTCCTGTAACTAACACTGATGCTGCTTGTGGTCTGACTGTGTATATCGTGAAACTGTGTAGGAATGTTCCAATGTGCTTTGCAAGCGAGCCAACATCGATCGGCGTTTCATACGTCACCCTGTGACGCTGTGCCTCCAGCCGTAATTCATCTATCAACCGCAGAATATCTCCGATGTATCCAGAACCTGTTGCACCTGCATGTTCGTCTATTGGAAATACTTTTTCTGACGGTTCTACCAGCGGTCTTATCGGTTTAATGTGGCTTGAGAGCAGTGCAAATTTGTCCGTCTTGATTCCTATTGTGGTTGAACCTCTGCTTACTGCCTCGAGTGCGCTGTCAACAAGTACCAGTCTTCCCTGCGGGCCATAGTATGGGAATCTACCGAAATTCTGATCTGACATTATCTTAGCTCCTTTACCATCAGCGATGGAATGTCCAGAACGTCAACGCCGTTGCCAGAACCTGGATCTCTCTCAATTGCAGCGGCAACTGCCTTTGATGCTAGTGTCTTTGCTTCCTCTCTAGATATATTTTGATTGTAACCATTCTCGAGCACTCCGTATGCAAGTGGCGATCCCGAACCTGACGATGCAAAATCTTCCTCAGTTATTGCACCACTCATGTCTGCAGCGAAAACATGCGATCCACTAGTATCAACGCCAGCTACTACAAGCTCGACGAAGTATGGCTGATAACTCTTCAGTCCTGAATAAGCGAGATTTGCAATCATCCTAGCTGATTCTCTTACTGTCAGCGGATATCCTCTTCTCAGCTCTACAAGTTTTCGCTCTGCCTTCACCATCTTTACCATGTATTCTGCGTCCGATAACTGCCCTGCAATTGCCATTGCTAATGTATCATCTACCTTGCTGATCTTCTGCGTTATCTTTGATCCTATGAAGAAGCCCTTGCTTGCCCTTCTGTCAGAAGCTAGCACGACTCCATCATTGGTCTTTATTCCGACTATTGTTGTCATTACATATATTATAGAATAAGGAGTATTAGTTGACTAGGAATTCCTAAAACCAGTCACATCAGTTTGCTTCTCTGTCGTGTCCAAACACATGGAACATGGACACGTTACCATATTGGTTGCTGTACAATCTCGATACCTGTTCGAATATCTTGTAGGCAGAAACCATTGCTTCAACTTTCCCCTTATCACTGTCTGCATTGGTTTCTATGATTATGTAGTTTCCAACAATCCTTAGGTTTACCTGAAACGCATTATCTTCATTTACCCATTGGAGCAGGTGACCCATCTCTCCCTCTATCATTCCTAACCATCGCAAGTTCTTGAACCACTTGCCCACTAAACTGTTAACTATGGTGCTGACATCTATGTTAGAAGGTATGTACGTCTGCATTAGAGGAGTGTAACTGATTTTTGCATCGGTAATTCTATTTCTGGAAAGTAATTCGCCCTTCGTGCTCAGCCTGTAACCTTGGTCTGATTTCTCCACAAGCCCCAGTTCATCGAGTCTGTGAAGCGATCGTGAAAGGCTTTCTTGGTGGATGCCAAGTTTCCTCATCAAACCGTTGAAGGTGTAGCTCGACCTGTCTTCGCCAAGTGTCTCAAGAACCTTCTCGTCATTGGGTCTTACGTCAGTATCTTCAACAATAACACTTTCCTGCTTCCGGCCTGACGAATTCATGGAACTGTCTACGTAAGAGACAGGATCTTTTTCCTCACCTGCAAATGCGTCATCAGGCTGGTTTACCATTGCCTAGAATTACACTAAAGATCGATATAAATCATAAAGTTACCATATCGAAAGTGGTTCTAACTATTTGAGATTATTTGTATTTTCTGCGTATGACAATTAGAAAGGATCTTCACCATCGTCGTTGTCATCATCTTGATCATAGTCGATGTAAAAATCATCTGTGCTTATTCCTGATGTTTTCGAAGGCTGACATACATCATCGGTTGATGTTTGTTGAATTTTTATTGGGTCAGATTGAACGGAAGTACGAATTTTTGAGCCCTCATTGGTAACGGTTCTTTCGAAGAATGGTCTAAGATAACTATCGTAGGAACGCTTTGTTTCTGTACGACGTTGCTTTAGAGGATTATCTCGCAACCTTTTAGGCATTGTAGAAGCTCCTGAGTCAGGATCCTGTATGACTGTGCAACCGAACTTGCAGGTGCATACATTGTTACAGGTTTATGATGGCTTGGTGATTCAGCTGCCCTTACGCATAGGGGTATTCTCGTTGCAAACAACTTGCCGTCAAACCTTTCTTCTGCCATAGCTTCAACCTCTCTAGATATTCTTGTTCTTTTGTCATACATCGTAAGCGCTATGCCAAGTAGCTCCAAATCTGGATTGATTTCATGTTTAAGCTTTTCAACGGTCTCCATCAGATCGCTAATTCCATAAAGTGCAAAGTAATGTGTCTGCAATGGCACTATGACAAAGTTTGAAGCGGTCAGAGCGTTTATGGTAAGAACTCCCAGTGAAGGAGGTGTATCTATCAAGATGTATTCATAATGTTTTGTAAGGAATCTTAACTTGCGCTTGAGCTTGAACTGCATGTCTGGATCTCCAGCAAGATGCAGCTGAGCCGCGCTCAACGCTTTGCTTCCTGGTACTAGACTGAGTCCCTGAACCTGGGTTTGTATAGCTGTATCGTAGATGCTTACTACGGAATCCGTCAGTAGGTTAGCGGAGGTTAATGCACACTCTTCGTCAAGCAAATATCTTGTTGCGTTTGCTTGGGGATCAAGATCGATGAGTAAAATTTTCTTGCCTTCCTGCGCCAAACATGAAGCCAGATTTATAGACAGGTCTGTCTTCCCTACTCCTCCTTTTTCATTCGCTATCGAAATGACGGTAGGCACTACCAATCTGTTAGTAATTAGTTATGACAATCGCACCGTTAGCGATTTTTTACCTTGTTGTCAAGAACAGATCTTAGCCTGTAAAAATTTGTTATCATTATAGCATAATTTCATACCAAAGAAAATTTTTATAAAATTTATTCAATTATTATAATACAAATTGCATTCCCGTGAGATCTTACTCTCACTGCATCTTGTATCGAAGAATTGCTGCGACCTTGCCCAAACTCTCAAGCATCCTTCCATGTTCTGTCTTCGAAGAAATCACCTCTATCTTTGCACCGGTTTTTAACGCAAGTTCCTCCAGATAGTCAACTATGTCCTGTACATTAGAATCGAGATCAAGTGAAGAGCAGCTGGAACAAGGCGTACTAAGTTTTTGCTGTTTTATTCGTATAAGCTTGTGCATATCTACTATCTCTTCATTTTTTGTCGCGCACCTTTTGCAGACGATCTCCAGTCTAACCTTGTGCATGTTATCGGTGACAAGAACCAATTCCGCCATACCGCCCTTCAATGCGGTTATTATGTCATTCAATCCATAAGTAGCTAAACCTTTGCCCGAATTCACTTCTGCGAAAAGTTTGTCCACGAGCTGTTTTTCTTCTATGAGTCTATACTCCTGCAGAACATCCTGTGCCTTATCAAGTGCTTCGCGCACTCCTTCCCTTCCTGCATAACCTGTATCGATAACTTTTATGACATTATTCTGCAATCTGTAATCAAGATAACTTTCCTTCAAGAATCCATCCTTGGTCGGACCGGGACCAGCAACTATTATTCCCTGAACATTGTAGGAATCTAGAAAGATTGACTTCGCATGTGCGGCAACTCGATGAAAGTAATCGTTCAGTTCCATCTCTCTTAAACGTTCATACCTTCTTGCTGACTGGCCTCCGGCTCTATGCTTGCCTGCAACACCAGACGTCATATTTTCAATGATCTCGAGCCTGTCACCAAGTACTACACCCAATGCAGTTTCCGTAGTGTCCAGAGCAAGTATTCCAATCACTTTTTCCTCCTTTAGCATACTCTTCAGCATGTCAGTGTGAAAATGATCATCGCACCTATACAAGAATGTCTGCAAAGGTTTCGGAGGCACAACTTCGTACATTGTCACAACTTCGCTGCCAACACCGTTAGTAGGTAATGCGCCGCAAAATATGACCAAACCATTTTCTGGTGTCTCGTTGTAAAGTTTCAATCGCTGAATCGTTTTTGTAAGAGCATCCACAACATGATTTCTCGTTGTGTCAGATTTTATGTTTGATGCAGTTCCCCGCTCCTCATTAAGCGTTGCTACAACCTCATGTATGGCCTTCCTTGGCGGCATGTAAAGAGACACGAGTTCGGTTCCTCTTCCGGACTTTTGTGAAAGTTCCTCCAAAATTCGCTTGAGTCTGTAAAGCTTGACAGAATCATACTTTGCCATAACACGCCAACTTCGAAAATGTATAATATTAGGGTTCCATTCCGTGTAACTGTATCATTTTGTTGATTGAGCACGCAGTATCAAAACTTCTTACCTCTCTCCATCAGATCAAATTAGTGTTCCTTTCTTTCACTATACGAAGTATTATTGACCGCATTTTAGTCACAGTAACTGGGTTCACGTCAAACACCTCCGCTATATCCTTGCGAGTAGGATAAGAATGCCGTACTCCCTTTCTACTTGCGATCCAAAGGGTTGTGTAGATTATTCCTGCTACCACAGCACTTGGTCTTCTTTGAACTAACTCCAGATGATCTTTTATGCTCTCCATCAGCTGTAATGCAATCTTCTTCTCTTCTTCTGATAGCATGATTATTCTGAAACCTCTGTTTATCTGATCTATTATTCTTCTCTGAATATTCACATCTCTAGATTCAACGGTCATCACGGTTCGCTGCGAGGGTTTAAGAAGAACAGTTCCACCTTGTCCAACTTCTTTTATTATACGCCTCTGTATAACAAGTTTGTTTACCTTATTTCTAATTGCGTACTCTGGAAAATCAGTTAGATCTGCAATTTCACTTATGGTATTCTTTCCCTTTAGAACCAAGTTTACTACAGTATTTTCTAGTGCTCTACTAACCAGCTTCCTGTAGAACGGCGCCTCAATACCTGTTCTCTCTTTCAAAAGCTCTAAACTATCAAGTAGATAATTACTAAAATTTCTGCCAGACTCTCTTTCTTGATAAACCAATTCGTCAAAGACAACATCCCAATTGAACCCTTGTGATTGTGCTAATTTTGCTATATCTTCAATATCACCGTCTCGGTCTGTTAGGCTCTTGAGTAAAAACACATCTTCGTTTGACATTATCCCAAGTTTTAACTTCCCAAACTGTCGTATCTCGGACCGTTTAACCATGCCTTCAGAAAGGTATAGCTTATTTGCTATCAATTCCGTAAAAAGATCCATTCTACTCCTGTGTGAATGCACCAATATTGCTGAGGGATCAATTCGCTTGTCGTCTTCTGAAAAGTAGTCACTTCCTAGTGGTTTGTAGCCCATCTTAGTAAGGGCATCTTTAATGCGTTTGAACGCGATACCGTCACGCAACACTGCATCACAATCTTTCGTACGACTCTTCAGTTCTTTTAATCTCATGTTCTCTCCACCGAGCAAATACATCTCTACGGGTCGATCTAGGTTTCTTCCTATATCTTCGAATAACTGGGGATATGGTGGAGGTAATTCGTAGTCTTTTAATTCATAGAGCTGAGCTTTCTGTTCAAATTCTTGCCATGGTAGGAATTTCTCATTGTACTTCAGAGGTAACCTTCTTACATATGCTTCTACATCAAGCCAGAGTTCATGAATCTTGAAAGAATGGGCGATCCGTCTAATTGTATCAATTGCTATTCTATCTCGAGCCTTTACATAAAAGATTATTGCCATGATGAGTGCTGTTTTGTTATTTTCTTTATCAGCTGCAACTATAGAATGAATCAAAATATCTTCGATCCTTATCGGCTCATCTTGTTCAATATAATAATCACGAGTAGTATGATATTCTATTCCATAGTCTGAGAACACTGAAAATGCCGTTAGCTCGCCTGAAGCGCTATGCTCTACCGGTGTGCTCTTTAGTGTTTTGTGGTTATCAGAATAGAGTATGTTTGCATAGGGTTCTATATGCATTCTTTCTCCTTCAGTATTTAACAAGTTAACAAATAACTGAAGATCCTTGTCTAGGTTCAAGGTGAACTTACCATCTTCTTCAGTTACAGCACCAATTGAACGAAGTTCGTTAAGAACCCTGTATACGGTTATTTGTGATAGTGTAGTTTCTTTCGTTAATTCGTCTATGCCTTTTGGCGTAGTTAATTTCAGGAGAACGTCTTCATTTGAATCATGGACTAGCTTAACTGTGTCAAACTTACTAGCAACTTTTTTGAACAAGGTAGTCTTTGCATTTAGCTTCAATGAAATCTTTGCATCTGAAGTAATGTAGTCTCTACTAGAAAGTTCTTTTACAATTCGCTGTAGCTGGCGCCTTGTGATTCCAAGCTTGCTGCAAATATCAACAGCTTCAGCTGGGGAGTCCTTTATCAGCAGTAAAGTGCTTATTGCTGTGGCGTTCATATCCAATTAATTATCATAGCATGTCGCTACTATATAAATGTTAGACATTTAATGATAATTAATTACATGCACCTGCACCGCCAACCAAAGCATATGCTTATTCCGATAACTGTGTTGATAGGCTTAGCAAGCTTTGTTGGGGAGCAGGGGAGAAGTAAAAAATGGTCTTAGGGTTCCAACTAATGGAACCATGTAATATTAAGGTTAGAATGTAAAGATGCCAGTAACGTCAAAAGCACATTTGAACAAAAGTAATAAAACTAGAACTAAACAAGTCTGTATGAGCTAGACTTTCTAGCCAAATACAACATAAATTAACTGCCTTGAAATGAAATCATTCTCTGTCCAGTTCAACGTAAAGCCATCTGGATCGAATGATTGCAGGTCAGCTTCAGCTCGTATTATAGAAGCCGTTCCATTCGATTGTGCGTTGGCGAATCTAATTACCTTTGATATATCACTTGATCTGGCTGTTATGGTAGCAGCAGCAGAGTTCCTGTCATCTGTCCAGATCGTTCGTTCGTTTCCATCTCCACTATCATGAGCAACGCCTAATGATATTCTATTCTCGTTTTGAACAGTTGAGATAGCTGCCCGATCAAAGCTTGTCAGTAACACACCCTGTGGTTCGAATCCCACTCCTGTAACGCTTTGTGGTATCTCGAGTATTGGTGAATTGAAACTGCCAACATCATAGTTTCCACCACCTAGTGCTAGATAGTATACACGGTCTGTTTTTGTTGGTGCATCAATCCAGTCTATGGTAAATCCATCAGGATTCATGGAAACAAAGTCAGCTTCGGCATCAATTGTACCTGAACCCGGAGCAAGGGAAACGATAGCACGGTCTGTCCTTTGTAGTCTCTGCGTATCTGAAACAGGTTCGGCATCCACACTTGTAACGGCTATTGCAGCCCTTTCCGTTGGCGATTTAGCAAAACCATAACTCATGTATGCGTGAGGAGCCATTCCTGATTCTGTTGAACGATGTGCATGCATGAACATCACAAAATCGGGCTCGAATCCAACACCAGATACTATTTGATCACCAGTTACATTGTTGGCTTTGAAACTGCCAACTTTTACATTGGTTAAATCAATTCCGCCAAGAGCAAGGTAGTTAATGGTAGAGTTCGTAGGAGCATTCTTGGTCCAATTAATAGCAAAACCCTCGCCATGGAATGCTGCCAGGGTAGCCTGCGCTGCAATAGATGGAGTACCCGAACCAAGTATCCTTAGGATCTGTTTACCATGTGCCCTACCAGTGTTAGATGTCTCAGCATTATCTTTCGAGTATAGACCTATTGATCTAGAATTATTGCCATCGGAGAAGCCCATTGCAAAGCTGTAAACGTCATCGAATCCTGTGTTGTTCTGTCCTGTTGTGAATAGCAACAACGCCTTTGGCTCGAATCCTACGTCCGTTATGTTTTGAAGTGCAGGTGCCGCTGCCACTGACTTGGTAAAGGTACCTGTCATAACCAAGAATCTTTCACTGACAGTTACATCCACGCTTGCGGTAGCAGTTTCAAGATCAGTGTCAGATATTTCATACTCAAAACTATCCGTACCTGTGAAGTTAACGTCTGGAGTGTATGTTATTGTTCCATCTAGATTGATATCTGCTGTACCATTAGTTGGTGAGATAGTGATTACCGTGACCGTTAAAGTATCATTGTCAGGATGACTGTCGTTAGACAGAACGTCAATAAGAACAGCTTCTTCCACGTTTGTTGAAGCTGTATCATCTACTGCTATCGGGCCCTCGTTGACGGCAGTGACATTTATTGTGACTGTTGCGTTATTACTGTCCAATACACCATCATTTGCTTTGTACATGAAGGAATCTATACCATTGAAGTTTGTATTGGGCGTGTAGCTAAAACTTCCGTTGGCGTTAAGTGTTAGAGCACCATTGGTTACGTCAGTAACAAGTATGGCAGTTAATGGAGCGCTTTCAAAGTCAGTATCATTTGTCAGAACACCTGCAGCTGGCACGATAAGTGGTGTATCCTCCACTGTTGAATATGAATCGTCGACAGCGATTGGCGCATTGTTAACATCATTGACTGTTACGTCTATGGTCTCGCTAGCTGATAAGTTAGGTGTACCATCATCTGTTACTACAACATCGAATGTGTATAAACCAGGACCTTGTGCTTCAGTAGGTGTCCATGTGAATACCCCGCCTGAAGTAATTGATGCGCCTAGTGGTTCACCTGATAAGCTGAATGTCAGTGTGTTAGCTGGTACATCTGAATCTGTAGCTGTTGCTGTGAATGTTAATAGAGTAAGTTCATCAACTGTTTGATCGCCTACTGGGTCAAGTGTAGGTGCTGTATTAACTTCATTGACTGTTACGTCTATGGTCTCGCTAGCTGATAAGTTAGGTGTACCATCATCTGTTACTACAACATCGAATGTGTATAAACCAGGACCTTGAGCTTCAGTAGGTGTCCATGTGAATACTCCAGTTGATGAATCTATAGATGCGCCTGCTGGTGCTCCTATTAGACTGAATGTTAATGTCTGTCCGGTATCTATGTCTGTAGCTGATGCCGTAAATGTTAGCAGATCTTCTTCATCTATTGTCTGGTCACCTATAGCATCAAGTAGTGGCGCATCATTGACCGCATCTACCGTAATCGTTACAGTTGCTGTATCGTTACCTCCATTACCGTCTGACACTGTATAGGTGAATGTATCTACTCCGTTGAAGTTAGCTGGTGGTGTGTAGTCTAAGCTTGAACCTAGAACTATTGTTCCTCCAGCTGTTGATACAGCATCGAATGAATCAATGGTCATGGTATCACCGTCTGCATCTGTATCGTTAGCCAACAGAGTTGCTTCTGGAATCTCTAATATGGTATCTTCATCTGTTGATACCGCATCATCGTTAGCTACTGGAGGATCATTCATAGGCTCCACTATAACACTGACGGTGGTTGTATCGAAATCTCCAATACCGTCAGATATCTCATAGTCGAAAGAATCTGGACCGTTATAGTCGCCAGTTGGTGTATATGTGATGGTTCCATTCCCGTTTATAATAGCAGAACCGTTTGGTGGGTCTGTGACAGATGTAATCGTTATAGCATCACCATCAACGTCGCTATCATTAGATAAAACACTAATGACTGTAGCCTCGTTTTCGTCTACCGACACTGAATCTTCGTTGGCTACTGGAGCATCATTGATTGAATTGACTGTTATGGTTGCTGTAGCGTTGTTGCTGTCTAGCTCGCCATCATTTGCTTTGTATATGAATGAATCTATGCCGTTGAAGTTTGAATCTGGTGTGTATGTGAAGCTTCCATCTGCACCCAGCAATAAAGTACCGTTGCTTACGTCAGTAACAAGGATAGCGGATAGTGAAGAACCTTCAACGTCAGTGTCATTGGCTAGAACTCCTGCTGCTGCAATAATTAGAACATCATCTTCAAACATAGAATAACTATCGTTACTGGCAACTGGGGCATCATTAACCGGATTAACAGTTACATTAACTGTGGCAGTATCATTTCCGCCATTGCCATCAGATATTGTATAATCGAATGAATCATCACCAAAGAAATTAGCGTCTGGTGTGTATGTAATCGTATTATTTGGATTGATAACTGCTGTACCATTTGTAGGTACTGTGACTGAGTCAATGGTTAATGGATCAAAATCAACATCAGTATCATTTGCTAGAACATCTGTTCCTGATGTATCCTCATCTATTATCACTACATCATTGTTTGCTACTGGAGCGTCATTGATGGAATTGACTGTTATGGTTGCTGTAGCGTTGTTGCTATCCAGATCACCATCATTTGCTTTGTATATGAAACTATCAACACCATTGAAATCTACAAATGGTGTGTAGGTAAAGCTTCCGTCTTCACTCAGTAATAGGGTACCGTTGCTTACATCGCTAACAAGGATAGCAGATAGTGAAAAGCCTTCAGTGTCAGTGTCATTGCTAAGAACACCAGGTGCTATTATGGCAAGTATGTTGTCTTCGTCCACTGAATATGAATCGTTATCAGCTACTGGAGCATCATTGATTGGATCAACTGTGATCGATATTGTTGCATTACTGCTATCTAGTAGACCATCATTTACCTTGAAAACAAAACTATCAGCGCCGTTGAAGTTAGAATTAGGTATATAGGTAATGGAAGCTGAAGTTGAATCGATTGGTGTTATTGTGCTTAGCACACCGTTGGTTGAATTAGTAACTATGGAGAATGTCAACGCATCGCCCTCCACATCAGAACCTGTAAGGGTGATAGGAAGAGTTGTATCTTCATTCGTTGAGACGCTTTGAGGATCTGCTACTGGAGCATCATCGCTTGCCCTGAAGAGTATTTCGTTGTTTCCAGGTGTACTGTCATACCATGTTGTGTGTACGTCGTCTGCAGACGCAGCTATGTCTGGAGATTGCGAACTCCCTGAATTGTCGCTGAGGTTAATTTCGCTACCAAACGTAGCGCCGCTATCTGTGCTTGCTTTAAAGAGAGCATCGATGTTTCCAGGGGTATTATCAGACCATGCTACAAACACATCACTACCTAATGTATCTAATTGTGGCGTTTGTGAGCTTCCACTATTGTCGCTGAGGTTAATTACAGGATCAAATGATGCTCCGTTATCGTTGCTTGCTCTGAAGAGAATGTCGAAGTTGCCTGGAGTATCGTCACGCCAAAC